>ENA-OUQN01000192-OUQN01000192.1-human-gut-metagenome-genome-assembly--contig:-NODE-192-length-54052-cov-10.428246_pt1 | contig 54052 bp, 35 predicted proteins | sample MGYA00237950_ERZ548832 | MGnify/ENA primary metagenome ERZ548832 (study PRJEB26490, sample SAMN05194703) | human gut metagenome | biome: terrestrial biome; feature: human-associated habitat; material... | reverse complement strand
TGAACCGGGTAAGGGATACTATGTCTCTACTTTTATCTTAAATGAAAGAGCCGTGCAAATCCCCACTCCAACTTCACATTCAAAACAAAACTCCGCCAAAAAATGAAGAACGAACCACGCAGTCCCCATAGCATACGGGGACTGTCAAAAAAGCAAGTAATGGATTTTAAGTATGGATAATGTCGTGCCCTATATCAGAAAGGACATACTTCTGGTTCTTGCTGGTAGGTTTGTTGGGTATGGTCATTGAGATTGCCCCCATTGCAAGTAATTTTTCAAGATACTTTCGCTTCTTTTGCTTGTAAGATATTTTGTCTATTCCCTCCAACATCTCTTGAGCAGAGACCTCTTTCTTTGCTCTTATAAGGCAAATAGCCAAGAAGCCTAATTCGCTCATAGACATATCTTGGACATATCTTGGACATATCTTGGACAAATTAATTCTAATTTGCTCTATATCAGTCTCTCTAATACTACTCGCATCTTGGACAAAATCTATTCTGGCTGGTATGTCAATCAAGAAATAGGAACGTGACTCATCTGTTTCAATCGTTGCTTTAGGCGAACCGTTCTCTCTGAGTTTCTTCTGTATAGTGGGAATCCCTGTGGCTCTACCTTCGGTAAGGTCCAATTCTTTAAGAAACTCTCCTAATCTGCGATTACGGTATCTGCGCGACCGAAGAATGTTTGCCTCTTTAAGCGACTCCATACTTATAGACCGGTCAGGTCCAGAATAGCTCAGTATGCTGATTCTATTGGGTTCGATGGTGATTTCTACCGGTTCACGTTCTTTGTAGTCTCTGTGGTATAGGGCATTTACAACCGCTTCTTCTAATGCTTGAAACGGATAATTGAACACCTTTACTGAATGCTCGTCATCAGTAGGCTTGGTGATTCGCTCCTTTATAATATTGGTACGCAAATAATCCAATGTGCGGCGTATCATCATGGGTACTGGGCCTAAAATCGATGGCACCTCAATGAAATTTTCGGGATTTTTCTCTCGCCCTTCAGGAAATACAACAATATCTACCTGTGTTGTTGGAAAGAATTTTTCGGGATGTTCTGCAAACATCATTGCTGCCACATTCTTAATGCTCTTTTTTTCTTTAGGTCCATCATATAGTTGCATTTGATCCAAAATCCTCTCCATATCGGTAGCAAAGTTGGCTTTTGCTAACCGACTGTCAATCTTTGTTAGATAGTCTTTCAATAATAAAGGCGAGATGTCATCAATGCTTATGTTTTCGTTGCCACGGTCGTCAAATGGAACTCTGTTAGCCATATCTCTTAGTTGGTCAAGAAATTCGCCTTTGGCTTCTATTGACGAAGTGCCATATCTGATATAGAAAATGGGCTTTTTAAGTTTTGCATTTACATCTGCTGGTGCTGTGTATGGGCGGTTGTGTCCAGCTGTAGCCCAAATCACTACCAAATATTTACCATCAACTTCTTCAATTGATACCCTCGGCGCATATACTGGCTCTATCAGCTGGTTGTACTGAAGCACCTCTCTTTGAATCTTGTCAAGGTTTTCCTCTGGTACGCCTTTCACAGGACGAACAGCTATGCCATTCTTTTCGGCAACACCAATGATTATATATCCACCGCCGAGATTGTCAATGTCATTGGCAAACGCACAGATGCTATGATAGATGGACGTTGGGTTCCATCCTTCCTTGAACTCGATTCTGTTTGATTCTACGCGTTGCTTATGGAGCAGGTCTTCTATATTTATTGGTAATGCCATAATGGTTTCAGTATTAATGATGAATGATGCAAAGATACAGAATTTAATCTAAAACCATATTGCAAGCTGATGTGAAATTGTTGAGAATGGTGATGTTGGTTATAAAATTGGGGTTAATTTTTTTTGTGTGTGGGGGGGAATAAAAAAAGCCTCCTTTTGAAAGGAGGCTTTTGGTGACCCCGGAGGGGCTCGAACCCTCGACCCATTGATTAAGAGTCAATTGCTCTACCAACTGAGCTACGGAGTCATGATGTTTATTCGTTTCCGAATTGCGAGTGCAAAGTTACGACAATTTTTGAAACCTGCAAAAAAAATCTGCGTTTTTTTCAAAAAAAGTGCATTTTTTGTCGTTTTTCTTGTTTTTTCGCCTTCTTGTGCCTCTGTTTTGTGCGTTTTTGGTCCTAAATTCGGATAAACCCAAATCGGTCATTAGACCGTATGAACCACAAACCCTAATGGCCGATTTGGGATAAAAAGGAAAAAGCGATGGCTTTGGCAAAAAATTGCTATCTTTGTAGAAAATAGGCAGCATTTCAGCATGGGGCTGTGTTAAATCACTCAGATTGACAACGTCATAGCGTAGGGACATGCCTTTGGCATGTTTCAAATGCGTTGATTGCTGATTGCAATCGAAACATGCCGAAGGCGAGAGCACTGAAAAAGTAAAAACAACTTTCAGATTGAAAGTTAATAACGGAGAAATAGCCGTTTTACCCTTCTTTTTCTGTCTATCATAGCCTTATTGAGACGATTTGTGGAAAGAAAAGTTATAAATCGTAAGCATTTTTCGTTTTGGTCTTTAAAAAACTGGACTTTTTCAGTGCTCTCGCCGAAGGCATGTCCCTACGTTATGATGAAATCTGTGAATTTAACGCATTGCTCTGCGTTCGATTTGCACTATCTTTGTAGAAATATAGATATAAAAGAAATATAGAAATATAGATATAAATATGTCAAATCAAGAAAAACGACCGCTGATTTTGATCAGCAACGACGACGGATTCTCGTTCAACGGTATTAAGACCCTTATAAAAGTGGCTCGCAAATACGGCGATGTGGTGGCTGTGGCTCCTGCCATGCAGCAAAGTGGCAAGGGGTGCTCCATCACATTCTTCGACCCTCTGCGCGCGTTGAAGTTGAAAGAAGAGGAAGGCTACACCGAGTATCAAGTGCCAGGCACGCCCACCGACTGCGTGAAACTCGCCCTCGACCAACTGCTTGGCGGCCGCAAACCTGATTTGGTGCTTTCGGGCATCAACCATGGCTACAACTACGGCATCTGCACACTTTACAGCGGCACGATGGGCGTGGTGTTTGAGGCTGCGGTGCATCATTTGCCTGCTGTGGCATTCTCCGCCGAGCCGTTTGCCCCCGAATCCGACTTCACCTCTTACGAGCCGTGGATTGAAAAAGTGCTCGAAAGGGTGCTCGAAAGCGGATTGCCCGACGGCATCTGCCTGAACGTGAACATGCCCGAAAATGCCAAAGGCATGAAGGTGGTGCGCACAGCCATGGGCAGATGGGTGAAAGAGTTTGAGCACCGCATGGACCCACGTGGCTTCGATTATTACTGGGTGACAGGTGAATACCGCCTCGACAATCCCGACGATGCCGAAACCGATGTGCGCGCTGTGGAAGATGGTTGGGTGGCAGTCACCCCATGCCGCGTAGATCCCACCGATCACGGCGTTTTAGACCAAATTTCGGCATTGCTCAAATAGGTTTTCTGCGCCACACTATTAAATCACATTGATTATAATGTGTAAGTCGTGATAATTTTGTAATTTTGCACGATATTTCAATTTAACAAAACAAGAAAACAGCATAACGATAATGGAAAGAAAGGTTAGAGTGCGTTTTGCACCATCTCCAACAGGTCCGCTTCACATCGGTGGAGTGCGTACTGCACTGTATAACTATCTGTTTGCTCGCCAGCACGGTGGCACAATGATTCTCCGCATTGAAGATACCGACTCAAACCGTTTCGTGCCAGGTGCCGAAGCGTATATCAACGAGGCACTTCACTGGCTCGGCATTGGCATTGATGAAGGCGTGGCTGAAGGTGGCGAATACGGACCCTACAAACAAAGCGAGCGTCGCGACATCTACCGCAAGTATGTGAAGCAACTGCTCGACGACGGCAAGGCGTATATCGCATTCGACACCCCCGAAGAACTCGACGCAAAGCGTGGCGAAATCAAGAACTTCCAATACGACGCATCCACTCGCATGAGTATGCGCAACTCGCTATCGCTCCCTGCCGAGGAAGTGCAAAAACTCATCGACGCCGGCACCAACTATGTGGTGCGCTTCAAGATTGAGCCAGGACGCAACGTGGTGGTACACGACCTCATTCGTGGCGATGTGACCATCAACTCTTCCATTCTCGACGACAAGGTGCTCTACAAGCGTGCCGACGACCTGCCCACCTACCACTTGGCAAACATCGTGGACGACCACTTGATGGAGGTGAGCCATGTGATTCGTGGCGAGGAATGGCTGCCAAGCGCACCATTGCACGTGCTTCTATACGAGGCATTCGGCTGGTCCGACACCCAACCTGAATTTGTGCACCTGCCACTGCTGCTCAAGCCCGACGGCAAAGGCAAATTGAGCAAGCGCGACGGCGACCGTCTTGGTTTCCCTGTTTTCCCACTCGAATGGCACGACCCCAAGAGCGGCGAAATCTCTTCAGGCTATCGTGAGAGCGGCTATCTGCCACAGGCAGTGGTCAACTTCCTCTCGCTCCTTGGCTGGAATCCAGGCGACGACCGCGAAATCATGAGCATGGACGAGCTGATTCGCGACTTCTCGTTTGCACACTGCTCAAAGAGTGGCGCAAAATTCGACTTCGAAAAGGCAAAATGGTTCAACCACGAATATCTGATGGCTACCGACGACGCGGCTCTTGCCGAGCTGTTCAAGCCAGTGCTCGCCGAGCATGTTGACGTGGCTCAATTCACCGACGAATACATTGCCGAGGCAGTGGGCACGGTGAAAAACCGCATCAACTTCGTGAAAGACCTTTGGACCAACGCCGCATTCTACTTCCAGGCTCCTGTGGAATACGCTCCAAAAGACGTGAAAAAGCGTTGGAAAGAAGACACCCCAAAACTGATGGGCGAACTCATCACCGTGCTTGAAGGCATCGCCGACTTCTCCGACGCTGCCGCCACCGAAGCCACCGTGATGGCTTGGATTAAGGGCAACGAATACCACATGGGCAACGTGATGAACGCGTTCCGCCTCACTGTGGTGGGCGAATGTAAAGGCCCTCACATGTTTGAAATCACTCGTTTGCTTGGAAAGGAAGAAACCATCGCCCGCATCAAGCGTGGCGTAGAGGCTATTCACCTTCCTAATGAATAATATACAGTAGGCACAGACATGGTTAAAAAGTGGTTGGTCGTGATGGCGATGTGGCTTATGGGCGTGGCTTATGGCAATGCCCAAGAAGTGGTGTGGAGTGTGGATTTCGATTCACACTTTGCCAACCGTGAGGGTGGCGACGAACTTCGCCCCGACCAAACTTTCCTCTTCACCCGCTTGGCACCCGAAATCGGCATACAGTTGGGCAATCAGCGAAACGGCCACACGCTCAAAGGCGGTGTGAGTTGGCTACAACCCCTCAACTCCGACGCTGCCGATGCCAAGGTGTCGCCCACGCTCTACTACCAGTACCGCCATAAGGGCTGGAGAGTGAATGTGGGTATGATTCCACGCACCGCAATGGTGGAGCACGCCCCACGCTACCTGTGGAGCGACTCGCTGGCTTACCGCCAGCCCAACATTCGCGGTGTGCTTGCCCAGTATCAGAAGCGCCCCGGACGCGGCTATGCGCAACTGTTCTTAGACTGGCGACAGCAGCAAGCCGACTTCCGTCGCGAGGCATTCAATGTGCTTATCAGCGGAAAGGCGTATGTGGGCAATGTGTGGTTTGGAGGCCATGTGCAATACAATCATCTGGCAAAATCAAAACTGGCACCAGAGGGCGAAGGCGTGAACGATGATGTTACCGTCAACCCCATGGTGGGCTTCGATTGGAAAATTGCGCCAAAGGCATCGCTGAAAGTGAAGGCAGGTGCCATCATCAACCTTGAGCGCGACCGTTCGGAAGAGAACGGCTGGAAAGCACCTTGCGGCTTCATCGGCAATGTGCAAGGCCGTTGGAAATGGCTTGAGGCAGAGCAGAATGTGTATGCCGGTGGCAATCTTTTCCCACTTTGGAGCAAGTATGGCAGCGAACTCAATTTGGGCGACTCCTACTATTGCTCCAAGTTCTACAGCCGCACCGACCTGCGTGCCCATATCGTGCAGACGCGCTTCGTCGACCTCAACGCGTCGCTCACCTTCCATGCCACAGATAAGATAACAGGATTCTGGCAACAGGTGAGTTGCCGCTTTTACATAGACCAAGACCTTTGGAAGCATCGTCGCAGCAAGAAATACTTGCGTGGCGGCAGAATGCTGCAAAGCAATTTTTAGAGAGAGTAATGAGAGCAATATATAATTTAGGAATTAAAGCGTATAGGCTGGGTGTGCGTTTGGCTGCATTGCGCAACCATAAGGCGCGCTTGATGATTGACGGGCAAAAACGCACTTTCGACTTGCTACGCGCCACGCTTAATCCCGAAAACAAGAATATTTGGATTCACGCTTCATCGCTTGGCGAATTTGAGCAGGGGCGTCCGCTGATTGAGCGCATCAAGAGCGAAAACCCCGACGCACACATTGTGCTGAGTTTCTTCTCGCCCAGTGGCTACGAAGTGCGCAAGAATTACGACAAGGTGGACGTGGTGTGCTACCTCCCATTCGATGTGCCATCGGAAGTGAGGCAGTTTATCGACTTGGTGAATCCCTCGATGGCGATTTTTGTGAAATATGAGTTCTGGGGCAACTACCTGAGCGAACTGAAGCGCAGGGCTATCCCCACCTACATCATTTCGTCCATTTTCCGTGAGGGGCAAATCTTCTTCCGTCCGTGGGGTGGCATGTTCCGCGACATGCTCCGCTGCTTCACACGCATTTATGTGCAAAACGAGGAATCGCGTCAACTGCTCAAGACCATCAACATCGACAATGTGGAAGTGGCTGGCGACACACGCTTCGACCGCGTGGCAGATGTGCGAGGTGCAGCCAAGGAATTTCCTGTGATTGAATCGTTTGTGGCTAACAGTTCCTTCACTTTGGTAATGGGCAGTTCGTGGCAGCCCGACGAGGATATTGTGATGCCGTATTTCAACGAGCACCCCAATATGAAGTTGATAGTGGCACCACACGAGTTTGATGCCGCACGCCTCAGTGCCATTGTTGGCAAAACCCGCCGCAAGGCAGGACTTTACAGTGCCACAAGCGCAGAGAATGCCGCCGAACTCGACTGCTTGGTGATTGACTGCTTCGGCATACTCTCATCGCTCTACCGCTATGGCCAGATGGCATATATCGGCGGTGGATTTGGCGCAGGCATTCACAACATCAACGAGGCAGCCGTGTATGGCATACCGGTGGTGTTTGGTCCGAAGTTTGGCAAGTTTGCCGAGGCGCACGACCTCATAGCCTTCGGTGGCGGTCATTGCATCAACAATGCGCAAGAGTTCGCCGACCTGATGGACAAGATGCTCAACAATCCAGCCGCGCTCGAAAACAGTGGCAACGTTGCCGGCAACTATATCTCCACCCACATCGGAGCCACCTCGCGCATCTACCGCGAGTTGTTCCCCAAACGCCGTCAATAGTTTGTGACCACACTCATATTACCTCATCACAGCACCCCAAAAGCATCAATCAATGCCTTTGGGGTGCCGTTTTGTTAGCACCCACCGGGACAAACCAAAGGGACGGTTCTTTTGGTTTGTATATGCCAAAGGCAAACCAAAAGAACCGTCCCTTTGGTTTGTGGTTTATGTTGTTCTGCTTGAAATCAGCCATGCCACAGCACTAACGACAGGTGCGAAGCACTGGCATTGGCCGAAGGCTGTTTTTTATGTTTTTGTTTTTGATTCCACCCAGTAATTTTCTATTGAACTGGGAAAATCGGTGAAAAACGGTGGGTTTCGGTGCAATAAAGTGGGCTGATTTTCGCCGAATAAATAATTTTTATTTATCTTTGTAAAGTTCATAACGCAATACAAGTTTTGCCGCTCCTGATAACGGTGGCAATCATTCAACAACACTATTTTATGAGAACCGATATCAACTCAAAATTAAAGCTGGGACAATTGTCGAAACGCTATTATTGCCCTGAGAGTGAAGTGGATTTGGCTTCGCTCACACGATTTGAAAAGGTATATACCAAAATCGTGGAAACCCCCAACGAAGGTGCTGCCGATGCGGCACTCGACATCGCTGAGGCCATTGAGCGGTGCGTGGAAGAACGCGGACGATGCGTGATTGGCTTCGGGGCAGGCAAAGGCGTGCTCGAAGTGTACGACGAGCTGGTGCGACTCTATTTTGCCGACAAGGTGAGTTTCGCAAAGGTGGTGGCGTTCAACATCAGCGAATTGGGCTTCGGTCAGCAGGCCACCGAATCGCAAAACAATTTCCGCCGCTTGCAGGAACGCCTGTTCAATAAGATTGATATCGATCCTTCAAATGTATATACTATCGATGAGGGTGCCACAAAGGAGAATGTGCACCGCTACTGCAAGCAGTACGAAACACTCATCGACTCGTTTGGCGGCATCGACTTGCTGGTGTGCCAGCTGACCAAAAACGGCGGCTTGGCATTCAATGAGCCGGGCTCGCAATCCACATCATCGTGCCGACTGGTGCTGTTGAGCAACGATACCCGTCAGCGCATCGCCGACAGTTACCAGTGCGAGGTGGCTCCCGACACGGCAGTGACGCTCGGCATGTCGAATCTGCTTGCCGCACGCACGGTGATTTGCGTGGCGTGGGGTGAGGCAAGTGCCGAAGCCGTTTACAACACGATTGAGGGACGCATCGGCGACAACACGCCAGCCTCGTTTCTGCAAATGCACCACGATGTGAAGTTGCTCGTCGACCTCGATGCAGCGTCGCTTCTCACTCGCATCAGTTTCCCATGGAAGGTGACCTCTTGCGAATGGACCGATGAACTGGTGCGCCGCGCCATCGTATGGCTCAGCCAGCAAACAGGTAAGCCCATTTTGAAACTCACCAACAAAGACTATAACGACAACGGCTTGAGCGAACTCGTGACCGTGTTTGGTTCAGGCTACGATGTGAATATCCGCATCTTCAATGTGCTTCAGCACACCATCACTGGCTGGCCCGGCGGCAAGCCCAATGCCGACGATGCCTCACGCCCAGAGCGTGCCACACCTTACCCCAAGCGTGTGGTTTGCTTCAGTCCACACCCCGATGATGTGGTGGTGTCGATGGGCGGCACGCTTCGCCGACTGGTGCAGCAGGGGCACGATGTGCATGTGGTGTTCCAGACCAATGGCGATATGATGGTGAACGACGAGGATTTGGAACGCACCATCATGCTCACCAACCGCTTGGCTAACCATTTCGACTACGGCTCAACCAAGCGCGATGAGGTGGTGAACAATGTTGCCGAAACGCTGCGCTCAAAGAAGCCGGGCGATGCCGACACTCCCGAAATCCGCTATGCGAAAGGCTTGATTTTGGAATGTGAGTGCGTGACCAGTTGTCGCTTCTTGGGTGTGAGTCCCGACAAATTCCACGAGTTGAACCTGCCATTCTACTCCCGTTCGCCATTGGGCAATGGCAAGGTGACCGAGGCAGATGTTACTCCTATCAAGGCTCTCTTGCAAGAGTTGAAGCCCCATCAGATTTTCTTTGCCGACGACTACGACCCCAATGGCGTGAACGAGCGTGCTTCCGAAGCGCTGATACTGGCGGTGATGCAACTCAAAAACGAGCCTTGGATGAAGGATTGCCGCCTGTGGATGTACCGCGGACAATGGGGACAATGGGAAATCGACAACATTGAGATGACAGTGCCGATGAGTCCAGAGGAATTTGGCGTGAAGCGTCAGGCTATTCTCAAGCATCAGTCGCAAGTGCACGATGCACCATTCCGCGACCCCGAAAACGGACAACTCGCTTGGCAAACCAGCATCGACCGCAATACCGCCCTTGCCGACCTCTACTCACGCCTCGGCTTGGCAAGTTACGAGGCAATGGAAGCCTTCGTGCGCTACCACATTGAGGATTAGGGGCGCAGGCTCGCTGGTGCTCGCAGTCAACGAGTCAACGGGTCAACGGGTCAACGAGTCAACAGGTCAACGAGTCAACAAGTCAACGAGTCGAAATCTCGAAAATTCGAAAAATCGAAGATTCGAGCAATCGAGAAATTGAAATCCTCTCCTTAACTTCTGAAAATTAAATTACGATTATGGCTAAAAAAGATAAATTGAAATCCTACAAGATGGAGCGTCGCGAGCTCCACGATAAGGTGATTAACTTTTTCAACACGGAAGAGAATGTGCCTTACAACTACAAGCAGGTGTCGGAGAAAGTGGATGCCAACACCCCACGCTTGCGCGCTATGGTGGTGGAACTGCTGGAGCAACTCGCCATCGACGGCTTCCTCGCCGAAGTGACTCCCGGTCGCTTTAAGGCTGTGATGCGCTCGGCTGTGGAAGAGGGCATTTTCATTCGCCGCAGCAATGGCAAAAACAGTGTTGATACCGCCAACGATGATGGTAGCCCTATCTTCGTGGCAGAGCGTAACTCAATGCACGCCCTCAATGGCGACCGTGTGTTGGTGCATATCAGTGCGGCACGCGAAGGCGTGGAGCCTGAAGCCGAGGTGATTAAGATTCTCGAACGCAAAGAGCAGGTGTTTACCGGCACGCTGCAAGTGAAGAAATACTTCTCTATGCTTGTCACCGACAGCAAGTTCCTTGCCACCGACATCTTCATTCCTGCCGAAAAAACTATGGGCGGAAAGACTGGCGATAAGGTGGTGGTGAAAATCATTGAATGGCCTGAAGACGCCAACAGCCCTGTGGGCGAGGTGATTGATGTGCTGGGCGAGGCTGGCAGCAACAATGCCGAAATCAATGCCATCATGGCTGAGTTTGGTTTGCCTTACAAATATCCACAGAATGTGGAAAAGGCTGCCAACAAAATCAGCGATGTGATTAGCGAGGAAGAAATCGCACGCCGTCGCGACATGCGCGATGTGACCACTTTCACCATCGACCCTGCCGATGCGAAGGACTTCGACGATGCGCTCTCTATCCGCAAACTCGACAACGGCAACTGGGAAGTGGGTGTGCATATCGCCGACGTTACCCACTATGTGACTCCTGGCAGCGTGATTGAGAAGGAGGCTGAAAGCCGTGCCACGTCGGTGTATTTGGTTGACCGCACCGTGCCTATGCTTCCCGAACGCCTCTGCAACTATATTTGTTCGCTCCGCCCCGATGAGGAAAAACTGGCTCACTCCGTGATTTTTGAACTCGACAGCGAGGCAAAAGTCATCAAATACGAGATTTGCCACACCGTGATTAAGAGCGACCGCCGTTTCGCCTACGAAGATGCGCAACAGGTGATTGAGACTGGTAAGGGCGATATGTGCGAAGAAATTCTCACGCTCAACGACCTTGCGCAGAAACTCCGCGCCAAGCGTTTTGCCAATGGTGCAGTTGCGTTTAACCGCGAGGAACTGAAATTTGAGATTGACGAGAATGGCAAGCCTCTGGCTGTGCATGTGCATGTGTCGAAGGAGGCCAACAAACTCATCGAGGAATTTATGCTTTTGGCTAACGAGAAGGTGGCTGAGCATATCGGCAAGGTGAAGAAGGGCAAGGCTAAGGCTTTCGTTTACCGTATTCACGATGTGCCAAATTCAGATAAACTCTCCAACTTTGCCGACATCGCGTCGCGCTTTGGCTACAAGGTGAAGACGCAAGGCTCGGTGAAGGAGGTGAACCGCAGCATTAATGCGCTGTTGGAACAGGTGAAGGGCAAGCCTGAGGAGGAAATGCTCTCTATCCTTGCAATTCGCTCAATGGCGAAGGCTACCTATTCTGCTACCAATGTGGGGCACTACGGTTTGGCTTTCGACTACTATACTCACTTCACATCGCCTATCCGTCGCTATCCCGATATGATGGTGCACCGTCTGCTCGACCGCTATGCTGCTGGTGGACGCAGCGTGAGTCTGCCTGCTCTGGAGGACGAATGTCACCATGTGAGCGCACAAGAGCAACTCGCTGCCGATGCCGAGCGCGCCAGCATCAAGTATAAGGCTGTGGAATTTATGGGCGACCGTCTGGGCGAGGTGTTCGACGGACACATTTCGGGCGTTACGGAATGGGGCTTGTATGTGGAATTGAACGAAACCCACTGCGAGGGTATGATTCCTGTGCGTGACCTCGACGACGACTTCTACGAATTTGACGAGAAGAACTATTGCCTGATTGGCCGCCGTCGCCGCCGCAAATACCAGTTGGGCGACAATATCACCATTCAGGTGGCGCGCGCCGACTTAATCAAGAAGCAACTCGACTTCGTGTTGGTGGACGAGCGTAACCCTGCCGGCACACACCGCATCGATAAGGCTCCTATCACTCAGCAATCGCGATTGCAGCAAATGGCTGAGAGTAAGAAGGATCGCCAGCGCAGCGACTACGAAGGCGGCAAGGCTTCACGCCGTCAGCAACGTGGCAAGCGTGGCAATTCGGCACGCCGTGGCGCAGCCGAGCGCAGCAAACGCTCCGGCGCAAAACGCACCTCCAGCAAGCGCCGCAAATAATTCCCGATAAAATCATATAAAATCAGGGCTGTGGAAATTAATCCGCAGCCCTGATTGTTTTTGCAATATACTATGGCTTATTTGGTTCAGTGGATAAATGCTGGGGGGCACTGAAACAAAAAACATAAAAAACAGCCTTTTAGCGATGCCAGTGCTTCGCACCTGTCGTTAGTGCTGTGGCATGTCTGATTTCAAGCAAACCACATAAATCACAAACCAAAGGGACGGTTCTTTTGGTATGCCTTTGGCATATACAGACCAAAAGAACCGTCCCTTTGGTTTGCGGTTTGAGGCTGGGGCTTGAATCAGTCACACCACATCACCAACGCCACCCTCGCCAGCGAGGTCGGTGGCATCGCCAAAAGGACAAAAACCGCTCGCCTTTGGCGAAAAACCAATCTAAAGAAATCAGATTACCCGAAAGCGCGAATAAAAAATCGCATCATAACGTAGGGACATGCCTTTGGCATGTTTCGATGCAAACACCAATGTATCGACACATTGGAAACACACCATCAGAAGAACCGTCCCTCTGATGGTGTGAAACGAGAAGTGTATTCGCCCTTTTATTCGCCCTTAGTAAGTCGTCTATATCCAGCGTTTTAAGATTCTTTTTTTAAAAGAAGTACGCTTTAATGCGATTGCTATTCGCCCTTTTATTCGCCCTTTCCTTTTTCTCTGTTGAGTAGTTCATTGAGACCTATTTTCAACGCTTTATTCATAATCTCATTGCTTTCTTTGTAGGCATCTCCAATCATATAAACCATCTGTCCACGCTCACCTTCAGTTTTAAGCATACCTTTCGCTTTCAATTCATCAATGAATTTTCTAAGTTGCTTGTCTGACAAATGATTTCCACATAATGTGACAATTTCAGATTTCTTTGCCTTGTCATATTTTAAAAGAAAAGGATAGATTACAGCCCATACTTGATTCATATCCCAATCTGTCATCAAAGAATACTTTGCACTATCACCAGATAGCTCGTAATACGAGCGTGGAAGAATGTAATATTGGGCATTTGTTTTGCCATGCTTTTCAAGAAATCCTAAACGCTCAAGCTTTTGAGCTATCTGCTTGTCGGTTGGATGTTTCGCACCATCACGAACCTCGCAAAGAGCCATTATATCAAATACATTTAATTTTTGATCATCAGGCAAATCTTGTTGTATGCCTTGAACATACATAGCAAAAGCTTTATCTTTAACAGTTGCCAATAATACACCTGTTACGGTGAAATCATCACTATGGGAATAATCTGGAGCAGGTTTACCTTCAGACAGGGTGTATAGAAATATTTTATCCAACCCCTGACCAGACCGTTCAACAACACCAGTTTTTGACAATACGTCTGCTAAGAGCCTATTTCTTGGAGTACTTGGTACTGTAAGTAAGTTTCTTAAATTTACACCTTGAGGAAATCCCCCCGCATTTTGGATAATGAGTTTGTTCTGATATTGTTTTATTACGATTTCGCTATTTCGTCGATAGTCTCGATGAGCAAAAGCGTTGTTCACAAACTCACGTATAACATCTTCGTTGAAAAAAGGAATGTCAAATATGTAAGAACCCTCTCTGACTGGTATGGAACCATTTCTTAGATTGATGGTTTTCCATAGTTCATCTATAAGTATGAAAAATGGTTGCCCAAAAGAAATTCTGTTGTCAAAGTTGATCTGAGATTCTGTACTTCGATATTCAAGCATCACCTTAGCTTGAGGAAACTTTTCATTGAGAAAACTCTCCTTTCCAACTAATAGAACAGCGGCATTTGTGACGTTATCTTCATTAATCAGTTTTAGGTCACTTAATGCCTGAATATCGCTTAATGATGCAAAAGATGGGTTGTTTTGTTTTTTTGCGTATTTCTCTTTCAAAATGTCTATTGCGTGAGGGTCAAGATCCCGAATTGTCGCCCCAACGCAATATTGTTCAGAAAAATCGGGCTCTTGTTCTTGAACAATACTGATATATGTTTTGTCGTCCATTGGCTTCAGTTCCTCGCCAACACGCATCAATGCTACGTCTTCAAATTTGTACACTTTGCCTGTTGGGCGACCAGGGACCTCAATGACAAGAACTCGTTTATTGGTTTCTTCTTCAAATAGTTCGTACACAAATGGACGTATGCCCATATCTCGATATATGTCGCTCTCCAGTTGACCAATGGCGTTTACACATTGGGTGGTGCCTGTCACCGCATGAGGGTGCTTATCGTGCATGCCAATAACGATTCGTCCACCACCTTCGTTACAAAGTGCGGCTACATAACCAAGTATGCAACGTCTTCTGTCGCTTGGTTTGTCTTTGCCTTTGCCATTATATGAAACGTTGCCTCCCTCACCTTTTTTGAACTCAACATGGTCTTCCGACTCACGCATTTCTTGAAGCTCTGATATTGAGAATTTCTTATTGTGGTTCATATATACGATTATTTCTGACTTATTTTACCGGATGCTTTATTCTGTTTGCTTTTTGTCATGAGCAATGGCGAACTTGTTATTTGCAAATTTACTAAATTAGGCCGAATTTCAGGAATTTTTGTTCAAATATTATTTTAATAGAAATATTAGGGTAGTTTTGTGGGTGGGGTAATTATTTTGGGGGAATGGGTGGGGTGATTTTCATTATTTTTAAGTATTGCGGATGGGTGGCTGTTCGGAGTAATTTTGTACCGAAAAATTTAAATGATTTTAAGGTAATAAGAAATGATGTTCAGAATAGCGTTGTGTTTGTTGTCGGTGCTGATGTGCGCCGAGGTGGCGATGGGGCAGAGTGCCCCTGCCGAAAAGACGGGTGTGCTGTTGGTGCATTACGGCACCAGAAATGATGCAAGCCGCAAGGCCACTATTGATGCGCTCGATAGTATGGCGATGGCTCGATTCGCTGATTGCGAGGTGGTTGAGGCGTATGCCGCAGGGTCGGTCATTAAGTCGTTGGGAAAACGAGGAATCAAGAAACTGACCATTGGCGAGGGACTTGACAAGTTGATAGCCGATGGCTGCCAAAACGCCGTGGTGCAGACCACCATGCTGCTCGATGGCGTGATGAACGACATCGTGAAAAACGAAGTGAACGCCCGCAAAAGCAAGTTCAAGAAAATAGTGGTGGCTCGTCCGCTGCTCTACTCGGTGGACGATTGCCGCAATATGCTCGACCAAATCGCCGCCCACATCAATGCCAAGAGTGATGAGCAGGTGGTGATTGTGGGTCATGGCAGCGACAGCCCAGCGAATGCCATCTATTCGCAACTCGATTGCCTCGCTAAATTCGAGGGCAGACCCAACTGGCACGTGGGCACTATTGAGAGTTTTCCAACGCTCGACAATGTGATGGCGCAGTTGGCGAAGGATAGCCGCAAAAATGTGGTAGTGGTGCCGCTGCTGTTTATCGCTGGCAACCACAACGAGGAAGATATTAAAGGCGTATGGGGCGAGGCCTTGAGAAAGGCTGGCTATCGTGTGCGCCATATCAGCGAAGGTCTTGGCGAGATGCCAGAGATTCAGCAACTCATATTGTATAATATAAATCAACTCCTAAATAGCACAAAATGATGAAGAACAAATGGATTTTTATGGCATCGGCCTGTGTGCTTATGTCGGCACAGGGGGCTTATGCCGCCGCTGGTACGCCTGTCCAGCCAGCTGGCTCGCAGTATAGCGACACGCTCAACCGCGTGTTTGAGCTTAACCCCGTAGTGATTACTGGTAATGGGCACCGTCAGTTGCTTAAATCTACCACCACCCCCGTACACGTGATTTCGAAAAATATGCTCAAAGAGACTGGCTTGACCGACTTTCAGGACGCCATGTCGCGCCTGATGCCGCAGGTGTCGTTCGCACCCAACACCATGGGTTCGTATCTTCGTCTCAACGGACTGGGCAACAAGTATGTGCTCATACTTGTGAACGGGAAAAAACTGATTGGCGACATTTCGGGCAATGTGGATTTGAACCGCATCAATATGGGCAAAATCAAGCGCATCGAGGTGCTTGACGGCGCAGCTTCGTCGCTGTATGGCTCTGATGCCATTGGTGGCGTGATCAATATTATCACCGACCAGCCCACCGACCAGCTGATTTCGGTCACTTCAAATTCGCGCGTGTCGGGCAAGGGACAATGGTCGCAGTCGGCAAATGTGGATATTTTCACCAAGGGCTTTGGTTCCTACACCTCGTTTAGCCACGACGCAGCCGACAGCTATCAGAATAGCAACTTGACCACCGACTCAAAAACGGGCGAAACGCTCGAAACCATCGATCCGCTATTCGTGGGCTACACTTCAAATGTGGTGAACCAGCGCTTCACCTACGATTTCCGCAACAAGTTCTCGCTCTATGCCGGTGGGGCTTACTCGTGGAAGCGCACCAATCGCCCAGAACCTGTGGATGGCAAGGAGGGCGGCTCGGCTTACGACATTCGCAGCGAGGGCTGGCGATGGGAAGCCGGAGCAAAGTATAAATTCTCGCGCCACTCTTTGCAGTTTGACTTCATCAAAGACTCCTACGATTATGGCAATATCTACGATATGGCATCGGGCAGCTATCAGCTGGGCGACTATGTGAAGAGCAAGGGTCAGAAGTATTACGAAGGCGAACTGAAGGGCGTGTTTAACTTCTATGACGGAGCCACCACAATGATTGGTGCCGACTGGCGCAAAGATTACCTTGTGGCTACCGCTGGCGACGTGGACAACAACGCCTACACTTGGGCTGGATATGCGCAGCACGATATGAAGTTGCTCCAAAACCTTTCCGCCACCGTGGGTGTGCGCTACACTCGCCACGAGGCATTTGGCAACAACTTCACCCCTAAAGTGGCGTTGATGTATTCGCCAGGCAATTTCCGCTTCCGTGCGGCTTATTCACAGGGCTTCCGTGCTCCTGGTCTCGACGAACTGTATTACCACTACTTTAAGTTGATGGCTGGCAGACCGGTTATCACTTTCGGCAACAAGAATCTGAATGCTGAAAAGAGCAATTATGTGTCGCTCAACGCCGAATACAGCAACCGTGTGTTCTCTATCTCGGTGATGGGATATATGAACTTTATCAACGATATGATTATCAAGGAAAAGCACACTGTTGACGATGCCACTCGCGCAGAACTGCGTCAGGAATTTCCTGAAATGACCGAGGCACAAGCCGCCAAACTGAAGTCGTATAGCCTCTATGTGAACAGCGACAAGGGCTCGGTGAAGGGGCTTCAGGTAAACGCCAGCGTGAATGTGTTTGATGGCTTCTCGGTGATGGGTAGCTACGTATATACCTATGCACGCACCAAGACAGGCGACGAGTGGAAAGACCTCGAACGCTCAGTGCGCCACACTGGCACCTTGGCGTTCAACTACAACCAAACATGGAATCGCTACACCTTGAATGTGAATTTGAACGGACGCTTGCAGAGCAAAACACTCTATCCCAACTATGAGGACGCTCCAGGATATGGCGTTTGGGGCATCAACACCACCCACACCTTCAACGTGTCGAAGTGGCTCAATGTGATGCCAAGCGTGGGTGTGGAAAATATCTTCAATAAGAAGGACGACCGCATCGACCACGATAACATTCGCCATGCGCTCTATTCTCCTGGCAGAATGTTCGTCGTAGGGCTGAAACTCAACTTCAAAGGCTAAGGCGCATGAACAGAAAATGGATATATCGCATTCATTTGTGGCTATCAATACCGCTGGGCATACTCATCACGGTGATATGCCTGTCGGGTGCCACGCTCGTGTTTAAAGACGAGATTCGCAGCGCGCTCGGAATGCCCAAGGTGATACCTCACGCTCAGCAGCACCAAAAGCAGTCAACCGATGTGAGCGCCGACAGCATTGCGGCATATCAGAAGAAGGTGGCTAAAATGAAAAAGGCGGGAATGACCGACAAGCCCGACTTCTTCACCTACACGGCACGGTTGCACAAGTCGCTGTTTGCCGGCAAAGTGGGCAAATGTATCGTGACCTACGTTACGATATTCTTCATCGTCATACTGCTGAGCGGCGTGTGGATAGTGTGGCCCAAAAACCGACAGCAATGGCGGCAGCGATTCACTATCGCCACCGGCAAAGGTCGGCGCAAGTTGTGGTTCGACTTGCACACCTCGCTTGGATATTGGGTGGTGTTGTGGTTGGTGGTGCTTGCCCTCACAGGAGTGGCGTTCGGTCTGCATCTGCTGCCACGCGGCGAAATGATGCGCCTGTTCCATGCCATACATGTGGGCAGTTGGGGCGGAATAGTCACCAAAATTATCACCTTCATCGTGTGTGTGGTTGGTGCCACACTCCCCCTCACAGGCTACTACATCTATTTCAAAAAACGTTTGTCATAACACACATTAATACGAGTTTCAACTAACATCTCTCTAACCCTAAATTAGTGCCGATTGGGGTTTACACCCTAAATCTCTCCCTCGCAAGGCATTTCACCCCATCCAACCTTGTGAGGGATTTTTTGTCCCTATTTGTATGATTTTGGAAAAAGATTTTGTAATTTTATTGGCGGTAATTGGTTACATGAAAACAAACAATCAACGAAGGTATGGATAAGGATTTGACAAAAGGCAAAGGGATGACCGTAGGAGAAACACGAAATGGAACTGTGCACAGCCGTGGAATTTTCAACCTTGGCGAAATGGCAATGGCGCTGCTCGATGAGGCGTGGCACAGGTATCACCCTTACACAATGACGAAGAACCACCGCAACAGGCTCTCTACAATAAGAAAAGTCGTGAATTCGGACTGCACACAGCAGATTCGGGAAGTGAAGCAAGCGATAACCAGCACATATCTCATTCCGAAGGAGCACTTCGCAATCTTGGAGGGCGAACATGGATTGTGCGCCGCAATTCTCGTGGCGATGACCGACGACAATGCCGCTATTATTGAGCACGAAATGGAGGGGCAGGGGTTTCGCATCGCCTCACCGACCGACATGGTTTGCATGGACGACAGCCAACAGCGGCGATGGGTGGAAATGCGCTTTGCGCCAGCAGCCCCCGATGATGTAACATTTGAGTTAAAACTCAGATACAGCACCGTGTATTGCCTCGTGCCGTTGGAACTTGAGGCGAGTGTCGAAAAGCATGGAATACCTGCGCCCGTCAGCATCATAAGGGGCGATGCCACAATGGAGGAAATACAAGAATTTGCAAACCATCAGCCACAGCACACGCTCCGCCAGCCCCTCGCAAGCGAATACACGCTATTCGCTATCGACCTCTCAAAAATAGACCGCACAATCAGATTCCACGGCAGCATCCCCGCCCCCAAACCTCTCCACACCACCACCCCAATCCCACACACCGCCCTCACCAAAATTAAATCGGAGGGAATATAATAAACGGTTGTTAATCATAGTGTTGTGGAATTATCGGCGGACGTGAATTATCACGTCCCTACCTGTGAGAGTGCTACGCTTAATCGCGTTTTCAGCAGATTATAGGGTTATAAGTTGCTGAAAATGGGTGTTTGTTGTGTGTTTTCAGCAGATTATAAGGTTATAAGTTGCTGAAAATGGGTGTTTGTAGTGCGTTTTCAGCAGATTATAAGGTTATAAGTTGCTGAAAACGAAAAAATCTGTTATATTTGCAATGGTTTATTCACTAAAAATATACGGCTATGCAAGAGAGAATTATTGGTCGCCACAATGAATTGCAATTATTGGCAAAATATATGCAAACTCCACGTTCTGAATTTATTGCCGTGTATGGCAGAAGGCGTGTGGGTAAAACTTTTCTTGTTCGTCATGCGATAGGAAAGGAGGCGTGCTTCAGTGTTACAGGTATGGAAAATGTGCTGTTAGACGAGCAGTTGGCGAATTTCTATATCAGTTTGCGAAAGGTGTATCCATCGGCAGTGCGTTGTAGCAGTTGGCTTGAAGCTTTTGACCAATTGGAGCAGTATCTTGAATCGCTTCAAGAAGGCAATAAAACATTGTTTTTCGATGAGTTGCCATGGTTCGACACCCCACGGTCAAACTTCGTGAGCGCATTGGAGCATTTTTGGAATAATTGGGCTTCGGCACGCTCCGATATCAAACTTGTGACTTGCGGAAGTGCCGCTTCGTGGATGCTTGATCACCTTATCAACAATCATGGTGGTTTGCATAACCGTGTCACGCACCAAATGCTGATAGAGCCATTTTCACTCAAAGAATGTAAGGAATATTTCGATGCCTATGATTTTGGCTATCAAGTTCGTGAGGTGGCAGAGTATTATATGGTGTTTGGCGGTGTGCCTTACTATCTGTCGCTGATGAACCGAGATGAAAGTGTTGCTCAAAATGTGGATAGACTGATATTTTCTGCCACTGGCGAGCTAAGTGCGGAGCGAACCAATCTTTTCCGTTCGTTATTCAAGCGAAGTGCCGACTATGTGACTATTGTTGAGGCACTGTCGGCAAAGCGAAAAGGTTTAACGCGTAAAGAGTTGCTTGATGCCACACGCCTTGACAATAACCAGCGTTTTAGCACTATGCTCCAAGAATTGGAAAATTGCCGATTTATCCGTCAGTACCTTCCTTACAGTGGCAAAAAGCGCGACATCACCTATCAACTCATAGACCCATTCTTGCACTTCAGCCTCCAGGTGCAAGCTAAATGCAAATATCAAGACGAAAATTATTGGTCGCACAGCATCAACTCTCCTATTTATAATGCATGGAGCGGTTTTGCGTTTGAAATGCTATGCTTGAATCATGTGCCACAAATTAAGGCTGCACTCAAAATTGAGGGTGTGCAGACTTCGGTATATTGTTGGCGCACGCCTGCGCAAGCAGAGCGTGGTGCGCAAATCGACTTGCTTATCGACAGGGCAGACCATTGCATAAATCTCTGCGAAATGAAATTTTGCCGTGGAAAATACACCATCACCAAAGCAGAACGTGAAAAGATTGAAAATAGGATGCAGAGTTTTATAGCCTATTCCAAGACTAAAAGTTCCATCCGATTGACAATGATTACCAGTTTTGGCGTAGAAAAAAACACCAACAGTGGCATTATCCAAAATGAACTCACTTTGGAAGATTTGTTTTAATCACTGTTTTCAGTGTGTTCCTAATGTAATGATACATTGATGGTTGCAATTGAAACATGCCGAAGGCATGTCCCTACGTTATAGCGTAATCTTTTTGCAGAAAGCCTATTAAATCCATTTAAACCCGATTCACACCCTATTTTATTTACTTTTAATTGGTGTAAATTGGATTAAAATGGATTTAATAGGTGTAAGATTTTGTTTCAGTTTCCCTATGGGTTTTCCACTGAACGTATGGGGAGATGGGTTATTTTTTGGTGAGGCGGGGGAGGAGGTAGGTGGTTTTGTCGGCCACCACTTCCACTTCTTCGTTCAGTTCTTCGTAGCCGTAGGCGCGGTAGCGGAGGGTGTATTTGCCGGGCTTGAGGTTGAAGAATGCGAAAATGCCGTTCCACTCTTGGTCGGTGTGGTATGCTTTGATGTTCACGCCTCGTGAGTCGTAGAGGTAAACCATGCAGTAGTTGATGGGTTTCCACTGGTCGATACTGCCTTCACGATAGGTGTAGAGAGGGTGTTCCATCTTTTCGGTGGCTGATTTTACTGATCCGGCGAGGTAGCCCACCTTTTCAGGCTTGCCCCCGAAGTAGGCGCGAATGCCACGGTAGTAGCGCAATCCTTCGAGGCGGCAGTAGTCGCGGTTGAGCAGGCGTTGGCGTTCGGGGTCGTAGGTGTGGAACGAGCCTTCAACGAGGAAACCTGGCGCACGGAATTTCAGCACGGCATAGTAGCCGTTCACGCCTATGCGGTTGGGAGTGCCTGGAGGTGTTCCGCCCATCCAACTGATGTCGCCCACCACGGCAGGCTTGTCGGCGGAGTAGTGGCTCCACACCGAAAGGGGATTGTCGAAAGCGTAAGGCCACATCACGCGTGCCATCGAATCGCTGTTTTCAAAATATGGCTTGCCAGTTTCGCCACGGTGAAGCATCACCAGATAGTTGACGGTAGAACCGTTTTTGTGGGCGTTGCTGTGCATTGAAAGGAAATAGTCGGGTTTGATTGAGTCCACTTGGCACGCAATGCGTTCGAGCCCCACGATTTGCTGTTGCCCGGTGCCATCGTCGGTGGTTTCCACTTGGTTGTAGCGCTTGTCCACCTTGTCTTCCGATGGCAGAGCGTGGCTCTCCTGATTCTCGTTGAGTATGCCTTCGTCCATTTGCGACTGTGTGACATAGCCAGAGCGAGTGCGGCTCATAATCACGCGTGCACCGTCGCGGCGCAGGTGTCGTGCGGCTTCGAGCGCTTTCCATAGGTTGGAGCGAGTTTCGTAGAAGCTGAGTGTGTCCATTTGCTCGTGGTTGATGGTGGCAGTTGGACGGTCGCCAGATGTGTAGCCACCGTGACCGGGGTTGAGGTAGATAGTTTTCCCTTTCAGCCCTTTAGCCTGCACGCCAAATACGCACATCAGGGCGAAAGCAATCATGAGGAATCTTTTCATATTATATAAATAATGTGTAGTTAGTAGTTATTACAAAGTTAGCGATTATCTGCCCCGTTTTTCTGTGAAAGAATGTTAAATATTAGTATTTGCGTAAAAATAACGCAATAAAATTTTGTCAATTCAAAAAGTGTATGTAATTTTACTGTGTAAAAACGACGCAAATAGCAAAAACAAACAGCAAAAGCAATGCAATTATGAGTATTCAAACCATTGATGGGGGCAACGATTAAACACCATTCGAAAAACCGCAGCCGAAGATGCCGAAACATCTCAGTTTATGAGCATCTTCTGCTTCGACACCAATCTTAATTTCAACCGCTATATTGTGGAAAACATTTTTATCGATACCGTGAAAAACCTTTCTTTGAATTTTATGTAAAAAACACACACTAATATCATGAAAAACATTATCTTTGCATTGAAAAGATTAAATCAATGGCAGAAAACAAGTATCAATACTCTTATCAGTACCCCCACCCAGCCGTGACCACCGACTGTGTGGTGTTTGGCTACGATGTGGCTCCAGAGGACCGTGAATCAAAGAAGAAAAACAAGCGTATGGCACTCCAAGTGCTACTCATTGAGCGTGGCGGCGAACCGTACAAGGGCTGCTGGGCATTGCCTGGTGGCTTTCTTCGTTCGGAAGATTACGACGGACGGCCCGCCGACGAAAATGTGGAGGCTTGCGCCTTGCGTGAACTGCGCGAGGAGACTGGCGTGGACGTGGATTCGGTGGAGCAATTCAAGGTGTATTCGGAGTTGAGCCGCGACCCACGCGAGCGCGTTATCACAGTGGCTCACTTGGCGCTGGTGAAGAAGTGTGAAGTGGTGGGTGGTGACGATGCCGCCAATGCGCAATGGTTTGACATCAACCACTTGCCCGAACTTGCTTTCGACCACCAGCAAATCCTCGATGATGCGTTGGAGGAACTTCGTTGCCGTATTCATTACAAGCCTATTGGCTTTGAATTGATGCCGGAGCAGTTCACTATGTCGCAACTCAAGCAACTCTACGACACCATTTTAGACAACGATGCCGAGCACGAACTCGACCGCCGAAATTTCCATCGCAAGATGGTGACTTTGGGCATAGTGGAGCCTGCTGATGCATCGGCAGAACGCCGTGAGCGTAGCCGCATCATGTTTCGCTTCAACAAAGAGAAATACAATCAGTTCAAGAAGGCCAAATCTGGCTTCCGTCCCGAATTTTAACTCATAAAACAGATACATTATGAAGGCGAAATTGTTATCATTCTGCTTGCTGGCGGTGGTTTTGCTGCTGGGCAGTTGCATTTTTCAGAAAGGTAAATTGGCCATTGAGGTGGCTGATGTCAATGATGATTGCCCAGAGAAGATTGCCGATGGCATCACGATGACGAGTGTGGAGATGGATGGCGACTTGGTTGTATATACCTATGAGGTGGACCAAGAGGCGTTTAGAAACATTTGCATCAACCTTGGCGACCCTGAGACCTCAAAAACGCTGCTCCGAAATATGGTGGCGGAATTTGATAAGGACTTTACGCGCGAACTTCTTGCCGCAAGTATGGGTGTGAAATTTGTGTATGAGTGCACAGATGGATCCAGGCAGGTGGCTATGCTGACTCCTAAGGAATTGGAGGCTGCTCAAAAAGCTCCGCTCCGAGGCGATGACTTGTTTGACGCTCAACTGAAACTGGCGCAAAACAAATTGCCGATGGACGCTGGTGGTGGTATGAGGATTGTGCAGTTTGCCAAGGAAGGTCGCACGCTGAACTGCTACGTGGATATTTCGGAGTCGGGATTGAGTATGAGTGAGGTGCGAAGCAATGTCGCTAATTTGACCGCGAAAGATTTGTTCACCGACGACGATATCGAGGACGACCCTTTGTTGAAGGAGGCTGTGAAACGAGGTTTCAACATACAATATATATATAGTAGTGCTAACACCCCCGAAGAGGCAACTTTCCTGCTCACCAACGCCGAACTCCGTAGAATCATGAACGATTAACCCCCTTGTGGTTTGTGTGTTTGGGCTCACACAGATCCCACGGATCTCACGGTTTTTGCACGCCTGGTGGAAAATCTCACGGATGATTCGTGGGGCGTTTTGTGGGTTTGGGGGCTCACACAGATCCCACTCTAACATGAAGCAGCGACTGATGCCTCTATATGACAAGATAATGCTGCGCAAGAGGAGCATTATCGAGACCGTGAACGATATGCTTAAAAACGTGGTGCGGCTCGTGCACACACGGCACCGCAGCATGCACAACTTTCTGATGAACCTGCTCGCGGCAATGGGGGCGTACTGCTTCTTCCTGTCTAAGTCAGCAGCCAACTTCGACTACGAGGTGCCGAAGTCAGACGGTCGGCTCACCATTTGGCAATAGCCCAAAATCCAAATTTCTCAAAAGCGCATCAGGCGGCCACGTCCATGGTCGCCCGACACAATGTCTGCATCCGAATCGTGCCTTTCCAATCCACACTTATCCCGAACTTGCGTTATAAAAAAGAGGATGAAGTAAAGGTTTTGTTGATAAAAAGTCGGGAAATGTGGGTAAAAAATTAAAAACTTGAAGAAAATGTTTGTGAAAACGAACATTTTGTGTATATTTGTGCTTGTTGAAAGTGGGGCAAAATAGCTTGTCGAAAGGATTGGAATATGGTCGTTTGCCCGCGGTGTGTGATTCGGCTAATTTCAGTGATTTATAAGGGCTGCTTGTTGATATTTTGATTCACTCTCCTTAATTATTAGAAAGTAACTAAACTCCTTTATTTATATACCCTCTAAAAATATTACTACAATGAAAAAATTTTTACTTTCAGTGATTGCTATTGTGGCAATGAGTGTTAACGCTTTGGCGCAGGAGATTCACGTGCCAGATGAATTGAATGGCTGGTATGCTGGTTACTATGTGGTGACTAATATTGATTTGGAAACGCTGAAATCTGGTGTGGATTCTTTCTGCAATTTCGACGGGCTGGGAGGCAACACCTGGACTGAAAGTCAGCAAGCCTCTATAGAGCGCACATGCCACTGGGGCGAAGAAGACGACCCCATCTCTTATTTTGGACAGATTTCGGGCGGAAAGTTTTTTGTTGGCGGTAATTCAGCCACATTAAACTATTATGCGTTCTTCTTTGTGAATGGTCCACGCATGTCGGCAGGCACCTCATGGCGTATTTACCTTGCTCCACAAAGAGGACCTTGCACACTCACCAACGCCGACCTTTACTTGCAAGGAATTTTTGGTCAAGGTTTTACAGAACCCACCGGTATTAATTCGATTGAGGCCGACCAAGATGCTGGCAAGCCTGTCAAAATGATTGAAAACGGCCAACTCGTTATCAAGAGAAACGGCGTGAAATACAATTTGCAAGGACAAGTAATAGAATAACGTTTTGCCGCATCCCAAGCGGCAAACAGCCCCAAATATAATGGTAGGGACGTGAAACTCCATGTCCGCATCAAACCAATGTAAACCAATGCGTTACACGTTGTCTGATGCGGGCATGATTTTTTCAAACCACAAACCAAAGGGACGGTTCTTTTGGTTTATCTTTGGTATGTGCGAACCAAAAGTTACTATGTTTGCAGTGGAAATGTGGTTTGGGGTTGGAGATGGCGTTGAGTGTGGACGCTCGACGGGGCTCTGCCCCTTGCCGCTGGGCGTTCCCCGGTGTGTTATTCATAATAAAAAAATGTTGGAACGAAATTTTGGTAATTTTGAAAAAAAATAATATGAACCACCAAAACCATTCCAACAATGCAAAGAAACAAAAAAACTTTCAAATGACAAAACATCTACATCGGGATTTGCTCACAACAAACCAAAAGAACCGTCCCTTTGGTTTGCCTTTGGTTTGCAGCAATAATACTATTGATTTTACGTTCTTTTTAAAGAAAGGGGTTGTGCAATAGTGGCTTAAAGGCTAAAAGCACTACCTTTGCATATAATAATAAGTAACAACACATTTAAGGTCACAATTTGTGATTTTGATAATGAATATAAATATGACAGACATAACGGAAAAGACAGAAAACGGCGAACTGGTCACAAATCGTGACCAGTTGGTTGTCATGGATAATATAGAGTCTCTAATAAAAGTGATTAGAGGACAACAGAGGTATGAGAGGGAATATAGCAACATCGTGGAAAAGCCAAATACCCTCTACCACCCCCAATGGTACTAATTTTTATAAAATAAACGGATTTCAGGTATTTAATGAAAACGGCACTAAAAAATAACAGTTGGATAACCACTATAGCGTTTGCTTTGATTGAATTTCCAATAATAATCTTTCTATCTTATTTTTCATTAGGAAGTAAAGACGATATTATGGAAATATATCATAGCAATCCTTCTCGTATCATTTTCATTAGAGGATGTATTTCGTTTGTTATAACTTCATTCGTAATGTCTTTAATAATGTTGCTTTATGTAATTATAAAAAGAATACTATTGAATGTTAGGGTTACCCGTAAGAAGATTTTTATTTCTTTGGGTCTTAATTTTGTTATTATAAGTGTTGAGATTATTGGAATATTGACATACAAATTGATGACAAGAGGATATATCTGATAGACAACATTTAAACTTTACATAAAGAATCCAAAATGAAGAGGTTTGTAATTATATTTATATCTTTAATAGTTGGATATGCGTTATATTGGTGCATATCTGATTATAATTATAGATATAATAAAATAAATAGTATCGTAGGAATTTATAAATTAGATTTTAATCATACTGATTCTGAAATTTATAAGGATTCTATTGAAAAATATAATAATTTAAGATTAATATTTAATTCTGATATGACATTTTCCTTATCATTTTCCGTACCCTTTATGGTTGATACTGTAGGAACATGGAAGGTTGGAGGAATGAATGAATGGAATGAAATTGTCTATCATAATGACATTATAGATCAATTTGGGAAATTTGACGATGGGGATACGATTATATATATAAATTCCCCAACTCCGCAAAAAACTTACAAGAAACCGACACTAATAAACAAGGTTTTCTTTGTGAGAATAAAGTGATTTTTTAAAACTCGTTCTCCGATTTTATCAAGCGTTTATGCAAACCAAAGGGACGGTTCTTTTGGTTTACCTTTGGCATATGTATGGCGCGCATACGGTATGCAGACCAAAAGTTACCATGTTTGCAGTGGAAATGTGGTTTGGGGTTGAAGATGACGTTGAGTGTGGACGCTCGACGGGGCTCTACCCCTTGCCACTGGGCGTTCCCCGGTGTGTTATTCATAATAAAAAAATGTTGGAACGAAATTTTGGTAATTTTGAAAAAAAATAATATGAACCACCAAAACCATTCCAACAATGCAAAGAAACAAAAAAACTTTCAAATGACAAAACATCTACATCGGGATTTGCTCACAACAAACCAAAAGAACCGTCCCTTTGGTTTGTGAATCGGCCAAAAACGATAACGCCATAGCGTAGGGACATGCCTTTTGCATGTTTCCAATGTGCTGATACAGTGGTAGTTGGTGATTGGGGGGATATGCTTGATTTTGTGGATTATAGGGTGGCTAATTGGTGGCCGATGTAGAGCAGGATGATGCCGCCCATCACGTTGATGAGGGTGTAGGAGGCGAATACCATCACCTCGCCTGTGCGCATGAGGGTGAGCATTTCGTTGCCAAAGGTGGAAAATGTGGTGAAACCGCCGCACAAGCCCACAGTGAGCAGGAGTGCCCAGCCTGTTTGCAGTGCGCCGAGGCGTTCGAGTAAGCCGTATATGATGCCGAATATAAAGCACCCTGCAAGGTTTACGCTAATGGTGCCCATGCCGAACCCTAAAAGCATACGCCCTGCAAGCATTTGTCCAATGAAGTAGCGGAGTGCGCCACCCACAAAGCTGCCGCACCCCACTAATAGTAGATTTTGAATCATTTATTTAAATCGCTTATTTTATGAAATGGTCGCGCATGAGCGTGAGTGAACGTTGGAGTACCTTGCGGCTGCCAGAACCGTTGGTAATCACCACGAAACCATACTTTTTCACAGGGTCGAAGAACATGGCGCTACGCAATCCGTAAGCGCCGCCAGTGTGGCCCACCAGTTCGGTGCCAGGAGTAAACTCGTCGGCACGCATCAGTCCAAGTCCTGCGCGCTCCTTCTCGGTGTTGGCGTTGGCATCGTCGGTGATCACCGTCTGCATACGTCGTGCGCTTGCCTCGCTGATGATGCGCGCCTTTGCCAATGGCGATTTGCCGTAGTTCATGTGCATCAGCATGTATTTTGCCAAATCCATAGCCGTGATTTTCACGCCGCCAGCAGCCGAAAGGCGTGCGGTGTTTTTGCACATCTGATAGTGGTCGAGCACATCGGGGCGCGCGTAGGCCTGTGGCTGTGGCACGAACACGCCATTCTCCATCGCATAGAGCGTGGCAAAGCGAGTGCTGTCGAGGTCGTCAACGCAGTGGCTGCCCTTCAAGCCCAAAGGCTTCATGATGTGCTTCACGATGTAGCGGTCGAAGCGCTGTCCGCTCACCTTCTCAATCACTGCCGACATGATATTGAACGCATAGTTGCAGTATTCGTAGCCGGTGCCGGGACGGTAGTCGTTGTAGCACTTGGCGTAGTCGGGGTTGGTGGCAGGGTTCACAGCATCGAAACTCTCCCAATAGCCTTGCGAATCGTTGAGGCTTGAAGTGTGGCTCAAGAGCATTTCAAGCGTGATAGGCACATCGGGGTATTTAGGATTGCGCAACTTGAAATCAAGGTATTTGTTCACATCAGCCTTCAAGTCGAGTTTGCCTTTCTCCACCAGTTGCATAATGGCGGTGGCGGTAAACGACTTCGAGATGCTGGCGATGCGGAAAATGGTGTTGGGCATCATTTCCTCGCCGCGTTCACGGTTCTTCAAGCCGAAACTGTGGGAGTAGATAATCTTGTTGTCCTTCACCACCACCACATTTGAGCCAACCACCTTCAGCGAGTCCATCATCGCCTCATAATCAGCCACAAATGCAGCGTCGTCGATACGAGCGGCAGCCTTGCCACCCTTCTTGCTTTTCGCGTCGGCAACGCTTGCCGCCAAAAGCAGGCACATTGCCAAAAACATAATTTTCTTCACCATATCTATAATTTTTTATTGTTGTCGCCAAAATTACACTTTTTCCCCCACACTCCCAACCCCACCATCACATAAAACTGGATTTTGCTGTTTTTTTGGAGGGAGGAAGATGTGTGGTTATGTATTGTTACAGCAATAATTCCTTATAGAAATGCTTCAAGCAACGAAAGCCTGAACTGTGGAAAAGTATAACGATAACCATTATTTCTGCCTTTGACATGGTGAATTCACAATGATATTTGCGTTTGGAGTTGCTTTTTATGGTGTATTTTTCCATTTGGGCATCAAAAACTATGCAGAAGTCAACCGCAATACAGAATATTTCAGTAACTTTGTTCTCAGTAATTATAGCGATGATTGTTTGTAAACTCTTGATTTTCAGTATCAATAAAGTTACAACATTTTTGCTAATCACCAAATTTTTAGGCACTTATATATCGTCAAACTCACGTTAAATTATTTATTGTATATATGATTTTGGATACCTGCTTAGACCTTATTGCTCTTCAATATACTTGCATGATTGTGATGTCCATGCTTGCGTTTTTTTTGTTTGTGTCGCGCTACTATGTAACTTGTCGTAACAAGCAGTTTGAGCAGTCGCGTTGGATGGTTTGTGTGGCACTATTATTATTTGTTGCACACTATATGTGCCAGATGCTGTTGGGTTGGCGACAACAGGGGGACGATGTGGGTATTCTGTTTAATCTGCTGTTTTATTCGCCTTCGGTTCTTTTGTTGTCGTGGTCGCAGCTTAATATTCTGCGCGCGAGGCAAGAACGTTGGAGTTTTATGCGCTATGGCGTTGTGGGTTATGCTCTTATGGTGTTGTGCATAGTCGCAGGTGTTATCTCAAATGGTAGTATGCATATTGGTGCTATGCTATATGTTGCTGATGCTATTTATTTCTTTACTTTGTTGTATTACATATGGGCACCGCTAAGGGCACTTAGTGATGTTCAACGCTGGCTCGACAACGAACTTGGTAATCCAGTAGATGCTTACCTGCGCACTATGCGCATTGGACTTTTTGTGGTGTGTGCTTTTGCTGTAATTATGCCTCTTTATATATTGTCGCAGCCGTTGCTCTTTGTCTTTGGACCTTTAGCACTGATTTCGCTTTCGCTGTTTATTGTTAGTTTTACGGCACTTGGATTTAGTATGTCCGATGGGGTAACTGAGATTATTACCGAGACTCACGAGGAGATTGCTGCTAAGGTATTTAGGGAGATTGTGCCTGAGCGTAGTGCCGAAATAGATATGGCGATAAGCAAATGGCGAAGCGAGGGTGGTTATAAAGATAGCAACTTGACGTTATCCTCGTTTGCTCGTCGCATAAAGGTTAATCGTACCGACGTTGCTTCGTATCTGACTACCGTATATGGTAAGAGTTTCCGTATATGGCTTTCAGGTGTTCGTTTGGAGGAGGCAAAGGCACTCATGGTCGTACACCCCAAATATAGTAACGAGGTTGTTTCTATGGAGTGTGGTTTCTCGTCGCGTGTGTATTTTCAGCGTCTGTTCAAGGAAAGGACGGGCTTGACTCCCGCCGAGTGGCGTCGTCAACGATAATGTGTTGGTTATGTGCTCGTTTGCTAATGGATGTAAGGTGTAACTATTGTATGAAGGTCACATAATAGGGCTAAGTGTAACCATTCTTACAGTGACGTATCTTTTCTACAAGAGTGACACATAAGTGATGTCTTTGGGGTTTTTGACGGTTGATGTTTCTGTATCTTTGCATTAGGAAATTCAAACAAAAAAAACTCTCAAGAACAATTCACTATGCAGAAAAATTATCTTTATTTAATGGCGTGTGCCATGGGAGCTATGTCTTTGGTTTCGTGTTCCGAAGAATTCACTCCTGATGGTGGCGGCAGCACTACCGAAGTGCCTTTGGCTCAAGTCGCAAAACCCAAACCTAACCCTTGGCTTGCACAGGAAGAGTATAGTATCACGCACTTCAATTCGGCTCAGACCGATGCCTTCTCGTTTGCTGTCAAGGATGGCACTTTCAATATAGATCTTTCCAAGTGTCCGATGACATGGAGCGGTCCTGTTAATTTGATGACTCTTGCTTCGACTTCACCAAATTATATGTGGGGCATGAGTAGCGACCGCGTGTCGTATCTTGATATAAGCGACGGCAAACTTGAAAGGGTTGCCGAGGCTGGCTTGCCAGGGATTACAATGAAGACCCAGGAGCAACTGACACGTATGATTGCCGATCATGCTTCTTACGACGAACTTTCCAAGACGGTTACCGATATATTGGGCCCGGCGCCACAAATGTCTATGGCTAACGGTAATTATGTCTTGTGCGACAAGGATAACTATGCTTACACCAATGCAGGTCAGGTAATGGCACGCTATCGCCTTGCTAATCCTAATAATCCCAAAGAAGGAATCGTGCTGGATAATCAAATAAGACTCACGGAATTTACCTTCAACTCTTTTACTCTCGTAGGTGCCACTATGACCTATGACGGCCATCTTGTTGTGGCTGCTCAGCACGGAATTCTTGTGCTGAATCGTGATCTTACTACAATCGAGGATTCATACGCTCTTCCATCAGACCAGATTCTCACCAACTCTATCTGTGTTGACGAAAATGGCGGTCTTTATGTAGCAAGTAATAGTCGCACACCTGGCGGAAAAGGCCTTATGCAGAAACTTATCTGCAAGGACGGAAAAATCTCTACCTCCCAGGCTGATGGTGCATGGCAAGCCTATTACGATGGTGGTCCGATGGCTCCATGTATCAAACTCGGATATGGCACTGGTGCAACGCCTACACTTATGGGTTTTGGCCAAGACGAGGACAAGTTGGTAGTTATTACCGATGGCTCTAAGCGTATGAAACTATTGGCTTTCTGGCGTGACGAAATCCCCTCAGATGCACAGCAAGTGGCAGGGTACGACAAGCGTATAGCCGGAGTGCACGAGGTTACATGCGGTCTGCCTGCATCAACAGAGTGGATACAGTCTGAGCAGTCAGTTGTAGTGGGTGGCTATGATGCCTTTGTTGTAAACAACATCAATGTTACTGATCAGGAAATAAACGACAAGATTATTGGTGTAATTGCTATTGGTCCTATTGTCAAAGGCCCTCAAGGTGCCGAGTGTGTACGTTGGAATACAAAGGAGAACAAGTGGGAGAATAAGTGGGCGCGCAGCGATGTGAGTTCTGTAAGTATGATTCCTGCCGTAAGTACCAAGTCAGAAATGGTATTTGTATGTGGCTGGAACGATGCTTCGGGCTGGGAAGTTACAGGACTTGACTGGAAGAGTGGTGCCACACGTCATCGCACCATATTGGGCAAGAGCAATCGAGCCAATGGCGCTTACGCCATCATTCAGTATCTTGCTAATGGCGACCTTTTATTCAACTCTGTTGCCGGACCAATCCGCGTAAAATATTGAGAAAATTGGATTATCATATAACAAGTTGTGTAAATACTTCGCTATAAAATCACCGAAGTATTTACACAACAAAAGCAAAATAAATTACGAAAATGAAACGACTATTTCTTCCTTTGCTGATAACACTAAGTATGTTTACAGCAAGTTGTGACGACGACTCGATTACCAATCCTGTTGATGTTCCCATCACCGTTACCGAGAGTGAACTAAAAGAGGCTTTCTATTATACCTTTCCGCTAATGATAATGGATGCCACAGAATCGGTAGAAACTAATGCCGAAACATTTGTGCCAGGCATACCTCGTGCACCGATTAATCAGCTTATTCATGCAGTAAAGATGGCCGACGCATCGAACAAGTCTGTGGTGACACCTAATGTGGATACGTATTACAGTCGGTTATGGATGGATATGAATGAGGAACCAGTTGTGTTCGAATTTCCTGATGTTAAAGACAGATTCTGCAATGTCCAGGTACTCGACGCATGGACCAATACAACAAAGCTTATCACCGATGGCGGCACATACGTGTTTGCCAAGAAAGGGCAGAAGGTTTCTGTTCCGTCAGGAGCCACTCTTGTAGAGATGCCTACAACAATGGGGTGGTGTATTGTTCGCATCCTTAATAAGGGAGAGGGCGACTATGAGAATGTCAAGAAGATTCAGGATGCAATGAAGGCTTACCCTCTTTCGGCTTATGGCAATGCAGGATATGTAGCGCCAAAGGGCACTTACGATGCCGCAAAGGATGTGAATCCAGTGGTGAAATGTCTGTCCATGCCGCTTGAGGAGTATTTCGCCAAGGCAAACTCACTCATGGAAAAGAACTCTCCTCTGAGTTTTGATACCGAGATAATAAATCGACTGAAGAAACTTGGTGTTGGTCCGGGGCTTCACCTGAAGCAAATTGAAAATGGAGCAGAGATGTTTGCCAAAATAAAAGCTTCTTTCAAGGCAGACGCCGTAGCAATTGCAGCCACAAACAAGAGGAATATAGGAGGAATATGGTCTTATTTTAAGGAACCTATAGGCGACTTTGGCAACGCCTATGATTACCGTGCTGCTGTGGCGCTGGTGGGACTTGGTGCCAATACCAATGAAATAGCTATTTATCCTCGTGCCGACTATGATTCTAACAATGAGCCCCTTAATGGTGCAAATAGTTACACGTTGCATTTCAGCTCACTTCCTCCGGTTGAGGAAGGCGGTTTCTGGTCGATAACTGCCTATGGAGATGATAACTATCTTATTGATAATCCTATCAATAGATATAATGTTACCGACCGTAGCGAATACAAGCTCAATGCTGATGGATCGCTTGATGTTACATTGTCGGCTAACGCCCCTCAAGATGGCTCTTATTGGTTGCCCACAGGCAATAAGGCTTTCCATCTTTTCATGCGCATGTATCTGCCCGATTTAAAGGCATTGGATAATTGGGTTCCACCGACTATTACAAAGAAATAAGGTATAGGATGAAACCTTGTAAATTCTGGAAAAACGAAATGTGTAAAAATAAACAGCATTAAAACACCTTGTAAACATTCTGGACAAATACGGGGGATTGGTTATTGAACTCAAAAGGAAAGTCAACAAGGATGGATGTTTTTTGCATTTCATGAGAATAAAATAAAAGCATCAAAACCGTCGGCTTTCTTGTGTGCTTTCGCGCAGAATAACTTGGTTTGATGCTTTCCTAATGGATATTGCAAATTATTGCTGTTCGGTAAAACTTTTTGCAAGCAACATAAATTAGGGCTGACACCTCATCACGAGGCATCAGCCCTAAATTATTTTGATAAAGTTTTACTGGACAGCAATACTACAGGAACATTGCCATATATAGGGGCATGTAAGTAACATCGCCGGATTTCTCCACATTATTTTTACACAACACGATAGCGCGACCGATGCTGCCGGAAAAACTGTCGAGTGCGGCGTCAAGGGAAGCGTGCTTCTTATAGTTGTCGCCAGATTTCACTTCCAAGATTGTGATTTTGTTGTTTTCTTGAATGATGAAATCCAGTTCCTGCTTACTTTTCTTGTCGTAGTAATGCAGCGATTTTCCTTTGGCGGATAAGGCGCACGCCACAAAGTTCTCGGTGAGCGCTCCTTCGTTGATGTCGATATTTCCTTTCAGCACCTCAAATTGCATTTCGTTAATCATTTGCGAGCACAGCAAACCGGTGTCCACCATATACAGTTTATATAGTTTTCTGTTTTCTGTCGATTCAAAAGGCAGTTCAAAAGCCTTTGTATTGAATGAATAGTAGGCAAGTCCGGCATCGATGAGCCATTGTGTGGGGTCTTCATATTTGCGTAGTGATGCGCCTTTCTCAATCTCGGCAAGAACAAACCGCTTGTCCTGTTTGCCAAGTTGCGATGGCATAGCGTCGAACACGCGTTTCACCAGCACCGCCGATTTTTCGGCATAATGCGATATGTCGTCACGATAAGTGGTGATGATTGATTTTTGCGCTCGGAAAGCATTAGATATATCGGGGTTGTCGATATACTTCTGCACCACTTCGGGCATTCCGCCAATCACCAAAAACTCTTGATATACCTTGCTCATCTGCTTGTGTATGAAATCTGGCACAGCCTTTCCCTGCTTGTAGCATTTTCGCAGCACCTCCACCACATTTTCTCCGATGCCCTTAGCCCACAAAAATTCCTCGAAGTCGAGAGGGTAAAGCCTGATTTCTTCCTCAAAGCCCACAGGGTAGGACGTGACATCTTTATAGTTGATGCCAAGCAATGAACCCGACTCGATGAAATCGAATCGGTTGTCTTCCACCAAAAATTTGATAGCCGTGCGAGCATTGGGACACTCTTGAATTTCGTCAAAAAACACAAGCGTTTTCCCCTCAACGAATGGTCCAAAACCCATCGCTGACAAATAAGTGACAATGGTATTGGTATCGAGGTCGGCATCGAATGCTTGTTTTGCCACAGGATGCTTCACAAAATTCACCTCCACAAAATGCGCATAGTTTTCTTTTGCAAACTCCCGAATAGCGGTTGTTTTTCCCACTTGTCGGGCACCTGTAATGATGAGAGCCTTCTTGTCGCCTCGGTTTTTCCACTCAATGAGGTGGTTATGTATCTTTCTTTTGAGCATATTATTTAGGTTTTGATGCAAAAATACAACTTTTTTCCACTATTTCAAAATAGTTTTCACAACTTTTTTCCACTATTTACGCATTATTTTTGCAACTTTTTTCCAGTAATTTGGTGGTGATTTTGCAACTTTTTTCCACTATTTTGGGGTGATTTTTGCAACTTTTCGCAAGGTGGTGGGGGGTTGTGGGAATGGGGGGAATGTATTAACTTTGCAGGCGATTTTTAAAATAACATATCTTCAGGGCAGGGTGTGATTCCCGACCGGCGGTAAAGTCCGCGAGCCGAAAGGCAGAACCGTTGCAACTACGGTACCGACAGTAAAAGTCTGGATGGAAGAAGAAACAATGAAAAAGAACATCTTTTTGCTGGGCATGATGATGTCCACACCACTCGTGTACGCAGGAGGCGTAGGCGAGAGCGAGCCATCTGGCTCTAATTCACTGAGTGCGAAACACGATTCTACGGTCACTCTCCAGGAAGTGTCGGTCCGTGCCAACTTCGCTAACGAGCAGGTCACTCCGCTCAATCTCACCACTATCACACCACAAAGTCTTCGTATTCACACCACCGCCCCCAATTATGTGGAGGTGATGCAGGGTGTGCCGGGCGTGTATGCCACTTCCACTTCGGGCAGTTATGGCGACGCGTCGCTCAATATCCGTGGCTTTAAGCAAGACAATGTGGCAATTATGCTCAACGGTATTCCTATTCAGGGGCTTACCTCCGGCTCGATGTACTGGAGCAACTGGATGGGACTTTCCGATGCCACCTATGCCATTCAAATTCAGAAAGGTATGGGCAATTCCATGCTTGCCGATTGCGCGATGGGCGGACTGGTGAACATTATCACCAAAACGGCGTCGCAGACCCCTGCAGGGGAAGTGTCGGTTTCGACCACGCAGCAGGGATTGACGAAAACCGTGCTCAACTACAGCACTGGTCGCTTGGCGAATGGTTGGGCTGCCAACGCCCTTGTGAGTTACACCCGCGGCAATGGCTTCGTGGAGTGCTCGAATGTGAATACGCTGTCGTATCTGCTTTCGGTGAGCAAGAATTTCGGCACCGACCACACGCTGCTGTTCACCGCCATCGGCTCGCCCGAAACTCACGACCAGCGCAACACCGAACTCTCGTATGAGGAAGTGATGAACTACGGTCGTGGATATTCCAAAAACTGGGGCTATCTGAATGGCGAAAAATACTCCATCGGGCGCAACCACTATTTCAAGCCATATTTCACACTTCAGCATTTAATGAACGGCGACCGCTTTTCGATGAAAAATTCGGTGTATGTGGCGATTGCCAGCGGTGGCGGACGCTCTACGGTGAGCGCCAACAGCGGCAGTAGCATCATTTCGCACCAAGATGCCACAGGACACATCGACTTCGACGCCATCATGCAAGAAAACGCAGCCAACAAAGATGCCGACGGCAACAGCATCGGGCAGTATGCGATGATCGACTACCTTTCGGGGCATTTGCAGGCAGGTGCCATAGCGTCGGGCGAATATAAGTTGACCGAAACCACCACGCTGCTGGGCGGCGTGCAGTATCAGTATTTCGACACTTGGCAGAAGATGAAGATGCTCGACCTCTTGGGTGCCGACTATCTGCTCTACTATGGCGCGCCCTACCGCTTGGGCGACTATATCGGATCGCGCTACGGCCGCACCACCCACCACATTTCCGCTTTCGTGCAGGGAAAATATGTGACCGACCGATGGAATCTGCATTTGGGCACCACCGTGTTCAACGGCAACTACCGTCGGCACAACGACCAGACCGGTGCCGTGAGCGACTGGGCCACTGGTTGGGGCGTGAGCGTGAAAGGCGGCGCACTGTATCACATTATTAATGCCACCCCCGGCCGTAGCGGTGCGCTGTCGGTGTTTGCCAACGCCGGTTTCAACAGCCGCTTGCCTTACGCTGGCGTGTATTTGGCATCGAGCGACCTGTCGATTACCAACAATGTGACCAACGAGAAAAACACCCTCGGCGAAATGGGCGTGCGCTCGTCGTGGAATGGCGGCGGCTTGGAAGTGTCGGCCTACATCGCATCGTGGCGCAACAAAACACTCACCGTCAACATTGCCAAACGCGCGAATGAGGCAGCGGAAAAATTCCAAATCACCGGACTGAACGCGTTGCACAAGGGCGTGGAATTCACCGCTCACCAAAATCTGTGCGACTGGCTGCGTGTGAAGGCTTACGCCATGCTCGCTTCGTGGAAGTGGAAAAGCGGCGGCAAAGGCATCACCTACGACAGTTACAGCGGTGCCACGCTGAAGGAATATGCTGTGTATTGCAACAACCTGCACGTGGGCGACGCGCCACAAACCCAATATGGTGCCGAACTCAATGCCACACTCCCCATCAAGGGGGTGCTGAAGCGCGGTATGGGAAAGACCGACAACCTGTATGCGTCGGTGTCGTGGAACGCCAATGCCGATATGTATGCCGATTTCGAGCCATCGTCGCGCACCAAGGAGATAGATGGCGATGCCTACAAACTGCCATCGTACCACCTCTTTGATGCCACTGTGGGCTGGAACACGATGGTGGCAAAAGGCGTGATGATGAACATCTTCGCCACCTGCACCAACCTGTTCGACGCCTTCTACATTCAGCGAGGCATCGACGGCAAATCGCACGACCTCGCCACCTTCCGAGGCTACTGGGGTGCCCCCCGCATGTGGAGCATCGGCCTCCGCCTTAATTTCCAGTAACAGTTCAGTGGATAAATACTGGGGGGACTGAAACAAAAACATAAAAAAACAGCCTTTCGGCGAAAACCAAACCCGGTAGGGACGTGATACTTCACGTTCGCCCATAATTGTGATATCATATTGAATATCAACCGTTTGTCGCGAACGCGAAGTATCGCGTCCCTACCATGCAAAATCGTTTGGGAGATTTGACCTCCTTCCAAGAAATCATGTTATCATCAGGGGGGTCTCCGAGAAACGGATTGGTGACCAACGACAAAAAAGCCACTCGCCATAAAACGGCGAGTGGCTTTTATTTCAGATAAATATCTCTCGTTTATGATTGGGAAATCAGGGTGATGAGGATGGTTACATCGCTTGCGTCAACATTGCCGTCGCCGTTGAGGTCGCACATCTTTTCATCGTATGTGCCAGTGCTTAGAACGGCGTTGATGAGGGCTGTGACATCACTCACGTCCACCTTGCCGTCGCCATTCACATCACCAAAAACGCTACCATATTGGCTGGTGATGTCGGTCACGGTGTATTTGTTGGTGGTTGACGAAATTTCAAAATAGGAGTCCTTGGTCAGGTTTGTAATATCCACACTTTGGTGCTCGCCATCGCCTTGGTTGAAGATGATGTTGAACACATAATCAGCCGTGGGCTTGGTGAAGGTGCGATAGTAGAACTTCTCGCCTTTCACCATTTTGGTGTAGGTGTCGGTGACTGCCACACCGGGCCATGCGTCGGTGAGGGCTATTCCGCCATCCCATGCGTAGAAGTAGAGATTGCTCCACAAGTTGGGTGCCACCATTGGGTCTTTCAGATAGATGGTGGCGGTGGTGGGTTGCACTTCGTGGAAGATGTATTCACGACTCACCACATTGCGCACCTTGCCTTCGTGCAGAATGCCGGCAGAGAGTGTGGTGTTGTCGGTGAATGTGAGTTGCTTGCTGCCCGTTGCCTGTGGGCTTGAAGTGGTGGGTGCAGTGCCATCGGTGGTATATACAATCACTGCATCGGGCACACTTGCTGTAAGGGTGACGGTGACGCTGCCCTCATATTTGCCACTCTCCTTGTCGATGGTCACGGTTGGAGCACCAGCCACATAGTTGGTGATTTCCTTGCTCCAAGTGCCGTCGATGTAATATCCGTGGTTTTTATACACAAGGTCGTCGGATTGCTTGCCGTCAACCACAAAGATTACGCTACTTGGCATAGTGGTGAGTGTGCCTTCGTAGGTCCATTTAAAGATTTTGCGAGTGCTGTCGGCATTCACGCCCATCAGTTCCATGCTCTTACCTGGCCATTTTTTTCCAGTGAAGTTGTCGGTGGTGTTCCATACCCATGCGGTGATTTTGTTCACATTCAATGGTGCTTCGTAGAACACGCTCTTGTCGTCTTGCTCCACAGCAGGGGTGTAGCGTTGGAGCGGAGTTGATGGGTCGGTAGTTCCGCCAGTTGCACCGTGGCCGTTCGATTCGCCATCGTTGGTTGAGAGGTCTTCCTCGTGTCCGTCGTAGTCTTGTGGGAGGTCGGCGGCCGCACTTGTGGTGAAGAGGAACTTACCGTCGTCGCCAATCTTGCCTGGGGCTGGAGTTTTGTCGGTGCTCAACACATACACACGCATATTGCCCTGACCAGAGCAAGCGGTGGTGGTGAGTGTGCCGTTGGTTACGGTTTTCACATCGCCAGTGATGCAGTCGGTGTAAGTGCCGTTGAGCACACCAGTGAAAGTGGCACCGCTGTTGATGCTCACCAGCACATAACTGTCCACATTAGCGTCGGTGTATCTGCGCTTGAACGCATAGCCGTCACTTGCCTTGCAGCCTTCCACGCTGTACTGTCCCTTGCGCAATGCTGGCACGGCGGCGCGGATTTTGTTGAGGCGTTGCAGGTGTCGTGAGAGAGGGGCGTTGAGTGTGGCTGCCACATTGCCGCTGGCATTTGCCACATCGGCAAAGTCGTTCACGCTCACATCGCCAGTGATGTAGCCGCCATAGTAGGCGCGGCCGGTTTCCTTCAGTGCCAAAGTCGGGCCCTTGTCGATAACTGCGCCTTTGCGGAACTCGATTTCGCTACCATAGTAGAGGCAAGGGATGCCACGGAAAGTGAACATGAAGTCGAGGTTCTCAGCCCATTGTGCTGTGCCTTCGTTGAAGCGCTGACCATCGTTAGGACCAGGACCGTAGTCGTGTGAATCCACATACACCACATTATAGGTGGCATCGTTGTAGTATTTGTCGCCTTCGATGGCTGTGTTCCACACGCTGGCGATGTCGTGGAAAGCGTAGTGCAAAGGGAAGTCGATTATGCTCAGTCCCGAAGCCATGCTCACATCAGGTGTGTGATAGTCGTTGCCCTTCAGCAAGGCGTTGGCAGAGGTTGGCATTGCTGAAGCAGTCTCGTGACTGTTGTCGGCATACTGCTGTTCGCACGATGCGATATTGTCGAGCGAAGCAAGGCTGGTCTGCTCGTAAACTTCCTTGGTGTCCCAGTAGGTGGAATCGTAGTTCCATGCATATTCCTTGTTTTCTTTCCAAGTGTAGAAATATGGTGAAAGGCAAGGCTGGTTGCGATAGGTGACGCTGCCTTGGAAGCGTGCGCACACCTCGGTGTACATAAAGAATGGAGTGCCACCACGCATGTGCTTGTATTGCTCGGCAATGTCGAGGAATCGGGGCACAAACATCTTATTGAAGGTGAGGCGTGGAATGTGACCGCCTGTGTCGATACGGAAGCCGTCAACACCCATTTTGATAAACGAGCCGTAGCAGCGGATCAGATATTCGGCGGTGGCTGGGTTCTCGGTGTTGAGGTCCACGCAGTCGCCGGCTATTTGTGCATACCAGCGAGTGTTGTCGTCCCAGTTAAACTGTCCGAAGTGGTGCCAATAGTTGCGCGTGTCGTGATTCTTTTTGTCGGTATTTTTCATCAGAGCCAATCGACTGTCGTATTGCATTCCTGGAATCAGGTCGGTGTAGTCGTCGGGGAGTTTTCCTCCGTCCTTTTGGGTGAAAGGAGTCATGCACGCATCAATCAGATATTGGTTGGCGCTCCAGTCGCGGGAAAACTGCTTGCAGAGGTTTTCCTCGCCAAAGTTACCGGTGTGGTTGAGCACAATGTCGAGCACGATTTTCATGCCACGCTTGTGCGCCTCGTTTATCAGGGTCTGGAAACTCACGTCCTCGCTCTCGTAGCGATGGTCCACCTTGCTGAAATTGCTGGCGTGATAGCCGTGGTAGTCGAAGCCCGAAGCGTTTTCCACCACAGGTGTCACCCAAATGGCGGTAAAGCCAAGTGCCTTGATGTAGTCGAGTTTTTCGATAAGCCCCTTGAAGTCGCCACGCCAAGCGGGGTCGCCGTGCATCGAGGCTGGTGCGTCCCAGCACTGGGCATTGTTGCCCGGGTCGCCATCATAGAATCGGGTAGTGATCACGAAATAGATACTTTCGTCGCGAAAGTCGGTTCTGCCGCCCACAAAAGCCGCTTGCATGGCAGCAAAGCCAAAGCAAATCAACGCGAGCAGGGCAAAAGCCTTACGGGAAAATAAGTTGTTCATTGTTTAAAGTTTATTATGAAAAAAAATGAAATACAGTAAATGTAAATGGTGGGTGAAAACTACCTATGCAAAAACGCCTTCTCGCACAGAGAAAATGATAATCACTTTGCAATTTTACGAATAAATATCCCACATGTTACGCTCTTGCCTTTGAAAAAACTTATTTTCCAAATGCAAACGATTGCATACCCCAACTATCTGCCAATCCTCAAAATGTGGCATTGAAATTCGATTGTTTTATGAGCACAGTAGATTTTGATAAAAAATAAAAGTGAAGGAAAATCGAACTTTTTATGAAATATTGTTGCGATTTATTTTGGTATTATATACTTTTGCAAGAGAAAGGTTGATTTTTGTTAATATAGCAATATTCCAAAGTTCATATATTATTAATCCTAACAAATTCAAGCTATGAGTAAGAAATTGTTTTTCTTGTTGTGTTTGGCGTGTGTAGCATACGCCAGTCACGCTTTTGCTCAAGAGGCTCCTGCTAAGAGCGGCGAGGTGACGTTTACCGACGCCCCTGTGCAACTCGCTCCGGCAGCAGAGAACACCAGTACGCTGGTGCTCGACAAGAGCAAACTGTTCAAGCTTGGGGCTACCGCTAAGGTCGAGCAAAATGTGCGGCCGTGGCGTGCGCCTCGGAAGGCGGCTTCCGCTTCTATCGCATCGCTTGTGGGCTCAAAAACACTGATGCCGAAACGCACATCAGGTCTTGTGCCAGCCTACAACGCGACGGTGACAAAGGTGGCCGACGACAGTGTGTTGATTTCCCCATTCGTCTACACCGATGTGTCGATAAAGGCGAAGGTGAACGAGACAACGGGTGAAATCTCTTTCCCTGTCCAAAAAGTGGCAGAGATTGACGGCAACACGGTGCAACTGTGTAAGTATGATGCAAAAGATAATGTGTACAGCGTAACCGATGAGGTGAAGGGTACGGTAGCCGATGGCGCAATCTTCATAGAAGACGCTTTCGGCTTTTTTGTTACCGATGGCCCAAGCAAAGACGCATATCTGAATAATGGTCTGTTTAAGTACGCGGTGCTGGCAACCCCTAATGCCACCATCGACGACAAGAAGGTGAGCTATGATGGCTCAATGACTACTGCCAACCGCACCGTGACCGATGAGAGCACTTTCGGTTTCGTGTACCAAGTGGCGAACAACAAGGCTCGTGCACTGCACATTCCTGCCGGTTCGCTTGGATATACCGACTTGCTGTTGAACCTCAATCCTGATGGCACAGTAAGCTTCGACCCACAAACGCTCTACACGGTGAGCACTTACGGTGATGTGAACGCTTATTCGTTTACCGAAACCGTAGGCAGCGATGGCGCTATCAAGGTGTCGGCTCAAATCCTCAGCCCTGTGGAAGCCACTTACGCATCGGGCAAGATTTCATGGAAGAAGTGGCTTCAAGCCTCTTATGGCACATATAAGGCTGTTATGGCAATGTATGATGGCACCGACATCACCACCACTGCCAGCCTCACATTCCCTGCTAAGCCCACTTTGGATTTAGAGGGTGAGGGCACAGCCGAAAGTCCTTATCTGATTAAGACTGCTAAAGATTTAGCCACTTTGGCTTATCTCTCCAATAACGACGCCACCGTGCGTAGCACCACTGTTACGAAAACGGTGAACGATGTGGAATATCGTGGCGTGTTCGCTGGCAAGTACTTCAAACTCGCCAACGACATCGACCTTGCCAACACGAAGGAAGCAATCAGCCCAATTGGCAGCACCGAATATATGTTTGAAGGTGTGTTTGACGGCGACGGCAAGACAATCAGCAATTTCTCTATCGAAAACTACGCTTACGACTACTGCGGACTTTTCTCCGAAGTGGGCGAAAAGGGTGAAGTGAAAAACTTGAAGATGGCCAACGCCTATATAACCTCTTTGGGCTACAATGTGGGAGCTGTGGCTGGTCGCAACTTCGGTAAGATTGACAATATCACATTGACCTCTCCAAAAGTGGTGGCTTCAGAGGGCTATAATGTGGGTGGCGTGGTAGGCCGCTCTTATGGTCCTGTGAGCAATGTGACTGTGGCGCAGGCTTACGTTCGCTCGCTTGGTTATAGCGGTGGTGTGGCTGGCGCATTGTATGGCAGCATTTCCAACGCAAATGCCACCGGCACCGTGTATGGCACCGGTAAGCAGGTGTTTGTGGGTGGTGTGGTAGGTTTGGTAAGCAAGGCAAACGCCTCCAGCCCAGCCGCATCGGTTGATAAATGCTCGTTCTCTGGTAGTGTGTATGGCACCAACAGCGAAGTGGCTGTGGGTGGTGTGATTGGTATTATGGGCAATGGCGCTGTCACTAATTGTGCGGCTTCTGCCACTGTGATGGGCTTGTCGGCATCTGCTTGCTATGTGGGTGGCTTGATTGGCTCAATCTACACTTCTACTGTGGACAACTGCTACAGCACTGGTTATGTGAGCAACCCCAACACCCCTCACTGTGGTGGCTTGATTGGTAAAAGCTCAGAATACAACACTTCTACAGGCGGTAGCGTGGTCACCAACTGCTATTCTTCTGCAATGGTGGTTACAGGCTCTACCGAAAGCACTCGTGGTTTGGTGGGTACTCCTACCTATATCACGCTCGGTAGCGGTTGCTACTACGACGCTCAAATCGCCGCTGTGACAGCCGACAATAGCAAGAGCACTGCTGAACTCACTTCTGGCACTGCTCCTGAAGGATACTCTGCCGACGTTTGGACAGCAGAGGCTGGTGTGTATCCTACTTTGAAATCACTTCCTGCCGACTTCAAGGCCGCATCTTCTGCCGCATTGAAGCTCGCTGAAGGCGACAATGTGAACCAAGTGAAGAACAACTTTACCTACAGCACTGCCAACGATGTGGTGTGGAATGGTGTAAAAGACAAGAAATACACCACCGATGGTGGCTATGCCTACAAGTTTAACAACGGCGTGGGCGAACTCAACTATCAACAATACACCGATACCGTGTTTGTGAGCAAGGGCAATGTGCGCAAGTATGTGATTCTGAACATCGCCCCAATGCCATTCGATGGCGATGGCACCGCAGAAAACCCATGGTTGATTCGCACGAAGAAAGACCTCTTCGACCTCTCTCACATCGCAAATGCAGCAACCATCAACTTTGATGGCAAATATCTGAAGCAAGTGGCTAATATCGACTGCGAAGGCGATACGCTTGTGCCTATCTGTAAAGACCAATATGCAAGATTCCAGTTCCTCGGCACTTACGACGGTGGTGGCTACACTATCGACAATCTGGTGGTGAGCACTGTGGTATATTACGACGAAACATCATCTACTCCAGGTTATGTGAACCCAAGAAGCGACGACAGCTACAATTATGGTGGCTTGTTTGGCAATGTGGGTGAAACTGGTGTGGTGAAAAATCTAACGATTGGCAAGAACTGCTTGTTCGACACCTTCAGTTATGGTGGTGCAATAGCCGGTTCAAACCTCGGTTTGATTGAAAACTGTGTTAACTACGGTACGGTGAAAACCTACTTCTCTGAAGCCGGTGGTATCGTGGGCGACTTGAAGGCAAAAGGCACGGTGCGCAGCTGCTTCAATGGCGGTAACGTGTATGCCGGTTACACCTACGCTGGTGGTATCGCTGGTAAGAGCACATCTGCCACTATCGAAAATTGCCAGAATGCTGGCGATGTGGCGGCCAAGTTCCTCAACCCATATCAAGCCGAAGGCCGTCAGTATGGCGCTGGTGGTATTGTGGGTAGCGCAGCCGCTGGCACTAAGCTGGTGAATGTGCTCAACTCAGGTAAGGTGAGCTCTTGTAAGCAAGTGGGCGGTATAGTAGGTGCGCAAGTGGCTACTGCCGCATCTCCCACCAAGGTGATTAATGGTGTGAACTATGGTATCGTGGTAAGCACCGCCGATGCTTCTACTGGTGGCGCACTGGTGGGCGTGAACACTTTGGGCACGTTTGAAAACGCAATTTACGATAAGCAGATTCAGAAGGTGGGTGCCGTTGGATTAGCTAATGTTTCGGGCATTACAGCTCTGAAGACTGCCGACCTCGCCTCTGCAAAGGTGGCTCTGCCTGACTCGGCATGGACCAAGGCTGATGGCGTATATCCAATGCTGTCGTTTGCCAAGGACTTTGCTCTCGCGAAACTCCAGGCTCGCTCAGTGGTGAAATTTGCCGAAGGCAACTGCGCGGCATACGTGACCTCGGCTGCTCAACTCTGCAACACAGCCGATGTGGCTTGGAGCGTGAAGACTGGCAGCAACTTCAGCGTGGCTGGCGAAAAACTCAGCGTGACCGTGCCTGCTGAAGGCGCAGTTAGCGATGTGCTCGTTTCGGCTGCTGATGGCTATGTGCGCGAACTTCCTTTGACCTCGCTCAATGGCAAGATTCTTGATGGCGACGGTACTGAAGCCGTGCCTTACTTGATTACAAGTACCGCCGACTGGAAAAAGGTGAGCGACTTTATCGCATCTACTGGTTTCGACTTTGAAGGCTCTTACTTCAAACTCACCACCAACCTCGACTTTACCGATACTGCATTCCCTGTGATTGCTGGTGCCGGCAAGGCATTCCAAGCCGACTTCAACGGTGGTGGCTTCACCATCGACAATGTGGCTGTGAACGCTACTGAAAAAACTGACGCCAACTATGGCTTGTTTGGCGTTGTGGGCGCTGAGGGTTGTGTACACGACCTTACAGTGGGCAAAAACAGTGTGATCAACGCTTACACCTCTGCTGGTGGTGTGGTTGGTGCTCTGTATGGCGTGGTTTATAACGCCAAGAACTATGCAGCAGTGGCTACCACAGGCACAATTTCGGCTGGTGGTATCGCTGGTACTGCTTACGAAGGCAGTCAGTTGAAGAGCTGCGCCAACTATGGTAAGGTGACCGCCAAGACCACTAACGCAGGTGGTATTTTCGGTACATCGGCTCCTTCTTCTCGCGTGGCTGTGGATAGTTGCGTCAACTATGGTGAAGTGACCGCCACCACCCAATACGCTGGTGGTGTGGCTGGTTATGCTTCGGTATATGCTAAAGCCTGTGCCAACTATGGTAAGGTGACCGCTGTCACTAACTATGCTGGTGGTATCATCGGCGACGCATTGCTCCCATCAGGCGTAAGTTACAGTTTCAACAAGGGTGAAGTGACCGCGAAGAAGGCTTATGCCGCTGGTATCGTGGCACTGAACGTGGTTCACAACAATGTCACTCCATTCGTAATCGACAGCTGCTACAATGCCGGTACCGTATCAGTTACCTCTACCTCTGGTAGCTTGGGTGGTGTGGCTGGCAACATGCTGGCTGGCACTCGCATTTCTCGCTGCTACAACGTAAGCGACGTCAGCACCAATGGCTCATACGTGGGTGGTGTGGTTTCACGCCTTGTGAGCAACGCCACAGTATTCTCTACTATCACCGATTGCTACAACGAAGGTGCTGTAACAGGCACAATGCACGTGGGCGGTATTGTGGGTAATGCTACTGTCACCGGTAGCGACTCCACTTATGTGGCTCGCTGCTACAACCTTGGCACGATTACTTCTACCAACGAGAAGAACGGCTTCGCTGGTGGTATCGGTGGCACACTCAAGGCATTCGTTGAAGATTGCTACAATGTGGGCGATGTGACTGGCGCTGGTAAGAATGTGGGCGGTATAGCAGGTTACAACGGTAGCCAGTCTAAGGCAATGCACCGCTGCTTCAACGTGGGCAACGTGACTGGTGCCCTCACCGATGTGGGTGGTATCGCAGGCGCAGGCCGTTTCTTGATTTACGACTGTTACAACTTTGGTACTGTGACTGGTACCGACAATGTGGGTGGTATTCTCGCCCAACCTTACACCGGTCAGGCTGCGTCTTATGCCGCAACCGTTGCCGATAGTTACAATGCTGGTAAGATTGTGTCGGAAGGCAGCAATGTCAGCACCGTGGCAGCCGCTTATCCAGGCTCTCGTAAATTCTACACCGTGGTGAACGCTTATGCCGACACCACAGTGAGCGCACTTACCGCTTACGACCTGGCAAGCGAGTTTGGTAAGCCAATCGGCAAATCCACTCGTGAAATGTTTGACCAAGACGGCATCAGCAGCGAATTTGAGTTGCAAACAGCCTGCTACCCATCGTTGAAGGTGTTTGCCGACAATCCTTACAACAACTTCTTCGTAGCTTCTGTTCTTTTTGGCGATGGCGACACATTCGAGAATGTGACCAAGCCAATCTCTATCGGAGCACTTGAAGGCGTGGAATGGACTGTTTCCGACAATCTCTCTATTTCCGATGGCAAGGTTTATGCTAAAGTAACTGGTCCAGCCACCATCACCAAAACCACAGGCAAATTCACTCGCACCTACAATATCGTGGTTGCAGAACCAACTGGCGTAAGTGAAGTGACCACCAGCAAGGCAATTGCTGCTCGTTACTACTACAGCGTGAATGGCGTTCGCTTCGCAGAAAAGCCATCTAACGCTGGCGTATATATCATGCAGACCGTTTACACCGACGGCACAACATCTGCCTCAAAAGTGCTTGTGAAATAACCCTCACAAGGCACTAAATCCCCATAAATAACAAAATCCGTGTGGCACCCACCGCCACACGGATTTGTTTTTCCCTACCATCATCTGAAGAATCTTCAAGATTTTTGAAATTTATAATGAAGATGGTGTATTAAATTTGCGATTTCATCACAACGTAGGGACATGCTTTCGATGTATCACGCTCGTGGAAATCTGGTGGGGATGGGGGGTGGGATAGGGGGAAAATTTTGAGCCTCGACGGGAAAAACATTTCTCATCGAGGCTCGGTGGCGTTAAGAAGGTTAGCAGTTTCTTAACCCTATGATTGAATGCGTATATACGTTTGTGTTATTTGATTACGCCCAATTCTTTGCCCACTTTCACGAAGGCGGCGATGCACTTGTCGAGATGCTGGCGTTCGTGTCCGGCAGAGAGTTGCACACGGATGCGTGCCTGTCCCTTTGGCACCACTGGATAGTAGAATCCGGTCACATAGATGCCTTCCTTCTGCATAGCGGCAGCGAAGTCTTGTGAGAGGCGTGCGTCGTAGAGCATCACGGCGCAGATGGCGCTTTGTGTAGGCTTGATGTCGAAGCCGGCAGCCAACATCTTGTCGCGGAAGTAGTTCACATTTTCAGCAAGCTTGTCGTGCAATGCGTTGCTTTCCTTCAAAATGCGGAAAGTCTCGAGGCTTGCGCCCACAATGCCAGGAGCAAGGCTGTTGCTGAACAGGTATGGGCGAGAGCGTTGGCGCAGAAGGTCGATAATTTCCTTCTTACCAGTGGTGAAGCCACCCATAGCGCCACCGAATGCCTTACCGAGTGTGCCAGTGAAGATGTCGATTTTGCCATAGAGGTTGAATTGCTCAGCCACACCGTGACCGGTAGGGCCAACCACACCAGCAGAGTGGCTTTCGTCGACCATCACCATAGCGTCGTATTTTTCTGCGAGTTCGCAAATCTTGTCCATTGGAGCCACGTTGCCGTCCATCGAGAACACGCCATCGGTGGCGATGATGCGGAAGCGCTGTGCTTGTGCTTCTTGCAGGCACTTTTCAAGTTCTTCCATGTTGGCGTTGGCGTAGCGATAGCGTTTTGCCTTGCAGAGGCGCACACCGTCGATGATTGAAGCGTGGTTCAGCGCGTCGCTGATGATAGCGTCGCCTTCGCCCAGCAGAGGTTCAAACAGTCCGCCGTTGGCATCGAAGCAGCTTGAGTAGAGAATGGTGTCTTCGGTTTGGAAGTAGTCGCTGATAGCGGCTTCGAGTTGCTTGTGAATGTCCTGTGTGCCGCAGATAAAGCGCACAGAGCTCATACCGTAACCACGTTGCTTCATAGCGTTGACAGCGCCCTCAATGAGTTGGGCATTGTTGCTCAGTCCGAGGTAGTTGTTAGCACAGAAGTTCAGCACTTCAGCCTCAGGCTTCACTTCAATGTCGGCGCGTTGAGGCGTGGTGATAATACGTTCTTCTTTGTAAAGGCCGGCTTCTCTGATGTCGGCAAGTTCCTTCGTGAGGAAATCTTTCATCTTACCATACATGGCTCAAAATAGTTTAAGAAAATTATATTATGATGTTTGTTTTGATTATTACTCGTTATCTACGCCATAAGCGTAATAGTTAGGGCAAAGCTAAAGAAAAAATTTGATTTTGCGAAAAAAAAAGCCGTAAAAGTTAAACTTATTTGTTGAATGTTATTAACTTTGTAAATAAGATAACTTCTTATAAAGCAACTATAGATGAAAAACGTTTTAATCATTGGCTCTACGGGGCAAATAGGCTCGGAGCTGACAATGAAATTGAGAGCGGAATACGCTGAAGGTAATATTGTGGCTGGCTACATTCCAAGCGCACCACCTACTGGTGTGTTGGCAGAAAGCGGGCCATCAGAAGTTGTGGACATCACCAATGCGAAGCAAATCGCCGAAGTAGTAGATAAATACCACATCGACACGATTTACAACCTTGCTGCCCTGCTCAGCGCTGTGGCTGAAAACAAGCCCCAACTGGCATGGCACATCGGCATTGATGGCTTGATGAACGTGCTTGAAGTGTCGCGCGAAAAGAAATGCGCCGTGTTCACCCCAAGTTCGATTGGCTCTTTCGGCCCAAACGCGCCAAAAGACGGCACCCCACAAGACACCATTCAGCAGCCACGCACCATGTATGGCGTGACCAAAGTGTCGGGTGAATTGCTCAGCAACTATTATGCGCTCAAGTTTGGCGTTGACGCCCGCTCGGTGCGATTCCCTGGTTTGATTTCCTACGTTACCCCTCCAGGCGGTGGCACCACCGACTACGCTGTGGACATCTACTATTCGGCAGTGAAGGGTGAGAAGTTTATTTGTCCGATAGCCCCAGGCACCTTCATGGACATGATGTATATGCCCGATGCCCTGCGTGCGGCTATCGAGATTATGGAGGCCGATCCAGCGCGTCTGCGTCACCGCAACTCGTTCAACATCGCTTCCATGAGTTTCGACCCAAATATCATCTATGCAAAAATCAAGGAATACATCCCTGAATTTGAAATGGAATTCCAAGTTGACCCTCTGCGTCAGGCGATTGCCGAATCGTGGCCCAACAAGCTCGACGACACTTGCGCACGCGTGGAATGGGACTGGAAACCACAATACGACCTCGATGCAATGACGCGCGACATGATTGAAAAACTCCGCGCAAAATTGAAATAAGAGGACTCTTTTTAGTGTGAATAAAATAATAAAATATCGATTATAAGAGGTGAGAATTTGGTGGCAAAGGGATTGTTGAAGGGCTTCGTGCTCTTACTCCTTCCATGCTGCATTTGCACATGCCCTACCACCAGTTTTTTCTCACCTCTATTTTCTGTATAGTATTTTAACTTAATAAACCAACAAACATTATGAAAAAAATCTTACTGATGCTCGTTGCGCTTATCGCAACATCGTTCTCAGCCATGGCTGAAGACATCTACATTGTGGCAGGGTCGGAAGAACTCTGCGGCACAGTTTGGGACGGCACCGACCTCAACAACAAAATGACCGACAATGGCGATGGCACCTATTCCAAAACCTTCACCAACGTGGCAGCCATGAACGGCTACCAATTCAAGGTGGTGAAAAATGGCGTGGAATGGTATGGCGACGAAGCCGACAACAACATCACCTTCAATGTGACTACCGCTTGCGACGTGACCATCACTTTCAACACCACCACTTTTAAATCGACCGTGACCGGCACCGGCGTGCAGGCCTACGTTTTCAATGTGGAGAAGGTGGTAGCCGTGGGCAATGGCGTGGGTGCATGGCTCAACGGTGCGGACTGGGTTGTCGATGCCGACGCCAACAAGATGACACAGGTGGCCGACAAGGTGTATGAAATCTCCTTCGACAATGTGCCTGTGGACGAAGGCTATATGGTGAAATTTGTCACCAACGGCTCTTGGACCGACAACTTCGGCGGTTTTTTTGAAGCCAGCGGCAAGGAAAGCGACGCTATGTACAATAGTGGCAACATCACGTTCAACCTTGAAAAAGCGGGCACCGTAAAGCTCCGCCTCGACCTCTCAAAATTCGACTACGCAACCCGCACAGGCGCTAAATTCGTGGTTACTCTTCCTGGCAGCGAACCAGCAGAACTCACCTACTTCATGAAGCACCCATGGGGCGGCGCCGACTGGACTTGGAAGCCAATGGCTAAGAACACCGAAAAAAAATTCGCCATGCTCAATGGTGATGGCGAAGTTGCCGAATATGGCTGGGTAGTGAACGGCAAGTGGGGCGACGAAGGCGTGAGCATCAACGCCAAAGAAGACGACACCAACAGCAAATGGATTCCTAATCCACAAACCAATTTCAATCCTCAATTAGGCGAAGATTGTAGATTCTTCTACTTCCCAGAAACTCGCGACATGGTGCTGGTTATTCCTGAGCGCGCGGCTAAAGCAGAAGTGAGTTTCGATCCAGCCCCAGGCGAATACACAGGTCCTCTCACCGTGCGTGTGAAATGCCAAAATCTGCCAGGCGAAATCTCCAACATCAAATACTTCTTCAACGACAATGTCAATGACCAAGTTCTCTACGACGACGCTAAGGGCATCGTGCTCACCGAAACCACCAACCTCGGAGCTTTTATCAGCCTTACCGACGGCGGCGCCTTTACCGTTGTAGGAAAATATGTGATTACCAAGCTTTCTGGCATCACGAATAGGTTCGATTTTCTTTTGTTCCATAATACGCTCCAATCAATATATATTTTCATATTATTATAAAACATATTATGATTTAGGGCAATGAGAAAATATTCCATTTTAAACATTTCGGGGCATGAAAAGCTTTCGCCTTCCATGCCCCGAAACTCGTGTTATGGTCAGATATTGGATTATTTCTCTTCCGCAATAGCAGCCTGTGCTGCTGCAAGTCTTGCAATAGGTACTCTGAATGGTGAGCAGCTCACATAATCAAGACCAATCTTGTGGCAGAATGCAACTGATGAAGGATCTCCACCATGCTCTCCACAGATACCTATGTGAAGATTCTGATTAACCGGTCTTCCAAGCTTTATTGTCATCTCCATAAGCTTGCCTACACCATTCTGGTCAAGCTTTGCAAATGGGTCATTCTCAAATATCTTAGATTCATAATATGCATTAAGGAACTTACCAGCGTCATCTCTTGAGAATCCGAATGTCATCTGTGTAAGATCGTTAGTACCAAAGCAGAA
>ENA-OUQN01000191-OUQN01000191.1-human-gut-metagenome-genome-assembly--contig:-NODE-191-length-54201-cov-7.390943_pt1 | contig 54201 bp, 82 predicted proteins | sample MGYA00237950_ERZ548832 | MGnify/ENA primary metagenome ERZ548832 (study PRJEB26490, sample SAMN05194703) | human gut metagenome | biome: terrestrial biome; feature: human-associated habitat; material... | reverse complement strand
TTCGTCGGCAGCGTCAGATGTGTATAAGAGACAGGCCGCAATGAGCGGATGCTTAGTCAAATGCGCCAAACATCCCATCATCGCTCTGGTCATCGCCATTGCAATGCTTGGCTCCTGCATGGGTTCAGATTCTTCTAGTTCTTCTAGTTCATCCAGTACATCTTCCAAGTCTCAATCAACAACCATTTCTGCATCTTCCGAATCCGAATTAGAGATGTATTCGGATAAATATATCGCAACAACAAAATATTCGTATGATATCGCTTATACTCGCATTAGTGAGGATGGCACAAATACTCGATACTATTACCTCGTTGATCATAGCAATCACGTTGTCGCCTTCGTCACCTCAAAAAACAATACTGCTATGATTGGGAGTTTCCAATCTGGCGATTTGTCTACAGGCATCTCTATCACATGGCAATTACCAGTTACGGATCAAATGCGAACACCATTTTCAAGGAAGCTTCAATATACAAATCCAGAAAATGATAAAGAATTGCTCTCTATTGAAGAAGATGGAGAAAGCAATCCTTTTGTAAAGGCCTCTTTGGATGCCGCCGAAAAAGCACTCTATCAATCTGACAAAATTTACGATTATTCTTCCTGATTCATCGCACGCAAAAGCACCTTTACTTCCTCCACGGGCAGGTGTCGCCCGATCTGCGTTCTTCGTATGTCGGTCTCAGAGCGCTGTCATCGCCGTAATGGATGGCCCGGTGGGTTGCATCCGAAACGCTTATCACGTTCTCCGGGTCAAACAGCGCCTCCCGGTGCTCCAGAATATCCTCTTTGGTCAGAGGGTTGATATGGTGTATCGTGATACGCGCCGGTGTCTTTCTGCCGCTGCTGGCTGTCACGTCTAAAATCGGGTGGTCTTTACACCCAAGGTCGCACCCACCGTCCCGCACGATGATGCGGTTTCGGAACTGTCTCCACTCTGCCGAGCGGTAGAAGTCCTGATTCAGGTATCGGTCGAACCCGAATGTGTCCTTCCCCACCTCCCCGTGCAGCTGTAAATACTTCAGCCGCTCCTCAAATGTCCCGCACCGACACATCTCGCTGTAGCTTTTCATTTCAGCATCTCCACAATTTCGTATAGCAGTGAAATCATGCCCGTAAGGTCCGCCATACAAAGAGCACTTCTGCTCAGGGTATTATCCGGTTTCTTCCCCAGCCATACCGCCAGCAGAAAGGCCGCAAAACATGCAAGGAAGCTCGACAACAGTATCCTCTCGAACTCTGTCATAGCGCCGCCTCTTTCTCAGATATACCCGTGGTCCATTGCAAATGCACCTGCAATCAGGAATGTAACTGTCGCAAGAAACACGGCCCACACCATATTGTCCTTTTTCTCGTTCACGCCGCCGTATTCACCGAACCAGAACACCTCTCCAAACAACGCCGGGACTGCCACGACCCAAAGCATCCGGAACACCTCAGCACTCATATTCTTCTCCTTCGCCATCATCCTCGCCGGAATACTCTTTCATGGCCTTGAGCACTTCCAGGTACAGCTCTTCGTTGTCCTTCGCTGCATTGATAGCCTCTGTCTTCGCCCGCAGCAGTTTGTTTTCTTCCTCGAGCTTCTGCTTTTCCAGCATCGTCTTACTCGTCGCCAGCTTCAGGAAGTGGGTGGTCTCTGCAGAAGAGGCTGTTCCTTCCCGTATCCGCTTTTCCACCAAGTCCATCGCCAGTGAGATCATCTGGTTTTCTCGTGCTTCCGGAGTCAGTGCCGGCCTCATTGCGGGCAGGTCAGCGCCGGAAGTTTTTCTTGCGCCCATTTCCGGCACCATCCTTTCTGTAAAATTCTGTCAAATATCGTTCGCGTTCTCATCCGCCAGATTTTGGTTTACCCGCCATTGCTGGCGTTTTTTTTGTTTTTTGCAAAGTTTTCCATGAATAACTTCATGACAAAAATAAAAGGCTTTTCTAAGGGTTCACGGGTATGTCAGAGCAAAGCAGTAACTCGACACAAAAGGAGGAAATGATTTTTGGAAAGTTCTATTGGAGGTTGAACGATCATGAAAACGTATCCATACCCGTACCACAAAGGCATAATAAGGGAGTGTACCCGTGAACCCTTAGAAAAACCGCCGAAGCCCGGTCTACTCCCCAGACCTCGGCAAGTTTTGCTTTTGTCAGTTGTCCTATAAAGCCGCGAAATTCTAATGGGTTTTTCGCACATTCGAGATATTGACTCCTATTCAACTTTACGATAGACTTGGTACCAAAGGAGAAAGCAGTATCCATCTATCCCTAAAGAAAGGAGGTGTACTCGAAATGCGAAACAAGAAAATTCGGCAGTTATCCAAATATCCCTCTGATTCACAGCACACTCATTACGTCCCTGTAACTATGGAGCAAATGCATCAGAACATCATCGGAGCTCTCAAAATTTTCAATTCCTATATGAGTGTAGTTGTTGAAGAGAGTCAGAACAACTGAGTATAAAAAACGCTGGTATCCGTATGGAGGTTCGGATACTGGCGTTTTTGCTTTGTAAAATATCAACGGAGTCTGATATAGGACATGAAAGCCCAAATATCAATTTTCCCTCCGGAGAAATATCAAAGACCAGCGCGATTTGAGAGGGGGTGTCATTTTTGCGACCCCCTCCCTATCCCCTTACGCGCTTTGCGCAAGGGTCGTGTCGTCTTCGACCTCCATCTTGAGCTTCTTGTAGATGTTGAGCGGGTCGTTGGCGATGATTTCATCAATAGCCTGCTCAATTTCGTATGCATTCTCTGCATCCGTCAGCTGGTCAGAGGTATGGGCCAGCCGCATCAGCAATCCGCAGGAGTTGTAGCCCTTATCCATATCGAAACGATACCAGTCGTCGAACTGGCTGTAGGGATTATAAGGGTTATCGGTCGTTGTTAAAAAGCATCGAATCATAGTTCAAAGCCTTCCTTACTTATTCAGGGCACTGTAAACAGTGGACTCAGGAACACCACAAGCTTTTGCAATCTCGTTATAGGTATAGCCGTTGGCGAGCATCGCCTTTGCTTTGCCCATCTTCGCGCTGGTCATTACAGTTGCTGTCTTCGGCATCGCACGTTTAACGATTTCGTCCGGCTTAGATGCGTTGAGAATCTTCGTCAACTTAGTATGCGTAATCGCTCCAGCTTGGACAGCCTCCCATTCGCGATCGGTAAACGTAATACGTGTTTTACTTCCGCTTGCTCCAACCGAATCACGAGCACGCTGCATCTCGACAGCAGAAATCTTTTTAATTTCCTTCTTGTCTTTCTTAGGGTCAAGACCTTGTGCCTGAATTTTAGCCTTGATATTTGCGTTGGCAATTATCATTGCACGGCGTTCCTTCGGCTTGTTGTCTATCACGGCTTTCAGCTTGGCATCAATAGATTGAACTTCAGTCCGATACTCTTTTGCCGCAGCTGGATTATATTCCATATTTTCAGTATGTACGGCTTCTAACCGTGCTTTTCTAGCGAGGTTCTTCAACTGATTAGAAAAATCAGCGTACAAATTTTCCTGTATTGTACCAGATGAGAGTGTCTGCGCATCGGGGGTTTGCGATATAAGACTGACCTTTGTCTGCGCCTCTACTCGCTTGCCTGTCTTTGGATCAATATAAGTACGTCCGGACTCTTTATAAATGAGGTTTCCCGTTTCGGGATCAACATGAGCGCTTCCGGTACGTTCGGGGACATATACGGTCTGCTTACGGCGAGACAGCAGCGTGGATGCACCACCAAACCGCTCATTGCCGTCCTCATCCACACGGATCTGCCACTTCTTCTTCAGTTCCTGAATGCCATTCTCCCGCTCAGACCGCTTGTAGTCCAACTTGTGCTTCTCTGCATCAATGACGACCATCGAATGCTTGACTGCACGGGTGATTTCCTCAGGAGGAGCACCACGAAGCGTCATGTCCGTGATAAGGTTCGAGATGATGCCCATCTCTTTCTGCTTTTCTTCCTTTTTCATCAGGCGCACACCATTCGGGTTGCCTTCAGGAACAGCATAAGCAGTCTTGGGGTCAAAGTCTTTCAACCCTCTCAGCGCAGGCGTTGCTTTGACAGCCACCTTGCTGGAAATGGGGATAGCAACGACAGTGTCACCATCGAAGTCTGCGCCGGACAAACGCTCTGCAACCTTGGAGTTGATACCAATAGCATCCTGAATGTTGCCGAAGTTCCGCTTACCACTAACATTTTTGTTGTTGACCGTGACGATAGGAATCTCGAAAGTGCCCGCATGAGGATAGCGAATCAGTGCGAGTTGTGTGCCGTTCTCATAGGTCGGGCAGTAGCACTCTTTCTCGCTGATTTTGGTCAGCGGCAGGATGACCTTGGTAGACTGACCGGGGAAAGAAGAAGCCTTTAGAGTCATGGAGTTGCCCTCGCAGGTGTCTGCGAAGTCCATTAAAAGTTTCTGCTTGATGGTCGGGTTGGTACATTGCATTATCTCTTCGTACTCGGCTTTGCGGTCAGCCAGAGTAAGATTGAGCTGCTGCTTGATGAGTTTGATGGGTTGTTTAGAAAGGAATTGTGAGGATAGATTTTTTGCCATCGTGTCCCACTCGCCTTCCTCGCGAAGCTTGTTGATAGGAGACAGATGCTTCTGACCGTCAGCGCCAATGTATTCGCTCTGACCTGCTGCAGTCAGTGCTGCACCAAAGGGATTGTCCGGGTCGTCCTTGATGGGCTTGAGCACCTTCATCTTGGGCGTGCCAGAGGGTTTGTTCGTATTGAAAATGACATCATATCCATCAGGCACATCGTCAGAATAAACAGCCATACCCTTGAGGTAGTGACTGTTATCCACCATGATGCGGACCTGTGCATAGTGGCTGTTGCCAAGGCTCAGGTCATCCACGCCGCGGCGAATCTCGATAACACCATCCTTGTCCAGACCGCCTTCGTCACCGTAGCGAATCGCAACACGGTCGGAACTCATGCTGGACGGACGCTGGAGCTTCTGGAATGTCTCACCACCATCATTCGAATGGTAGTCACCCAAAGACTGAATGTCACCTTGATGCTCATACGCATATTTCTGGTTGTACTCAGGTTTTGCAATAACCATCACATTGGTCTGCTGGTTAATATTGGTAGGTTGCCGAATGCCAACGCCGTAGCGCTGATAAGCATATTCAGCCTCAAGTCGATAAATTGCTTCGTCAAGTTTGTCAGGCGAAACACCCAGGACCTGATTGACGCCTTCGGAAACGTCAACCATGCCTTTCTTGTCAACCTCTTTTTTCAGGGTTTCCACAAGTGCTTTGGTATCGGTTTCTTTTTTACCGGCGTTACCTTTATAAATAGAGCGCACCGATGACTCCGAAATACCGAGCTTGTTTCCAATTTCGACCCATCCAAAACCATCTTCTCTCAATGCACGGACCTGATCGTACTGAAGCGCTCTTCGCTGATTAGCGGCCACCTTTCGAGCATATCGGAACTCTGTCGTGCTCATCCTATACTCCTCGGGGAGTGTGGCATTTATTTGAGCAACGAGTTCTTTTTCAGTAAACTTACCGCTTTTTTCAAGCTCTTCCACACGGGAAAGAAAGTCGCCGGAACGCTGGTAAGGATTCTCGCCAGAGCCCCACGGATAGCGGCCGGAATGGCGCTTAGTACCGTAGTGTTCGAGGCTGTAGATCTCGTCGTCCACGTCATAAAAGAATTTGATGTCTTTTTCAATCGGATTCATGCTGCTTCTCCTAACTTCAATTCCGCAATGATTTTATCGAACTCGATGATTTTGTCCATAATAGGCTTGATTTCGGCCTCGGTCGGGTTGACCGTAAAGACATCATCGTTCTGATAAATGCGGTTTTCGATTTGGATGTCCTGCGGGTGTACGCGGTACTCCAGACAGAAAAGTGCATCATAAATAAAGAGCTGCTCCATATGTGCAGGAACAGCTCCGGTCTTGAGGTCGTGGATTCGCAGTAAATTGTTCTTAAAGGTGATGGAATCTGCCGTGCCGAAGCAGTTACCCGAATAATAGAGCACCTGTTCCGGTGTCATACGGAAGCCAATGGCATCGTTGACGTAGGCGTTAAGCGTCTTTTTGCTCTTCGGCAATTTCTGACCAAGGGCAATGCACTCCGCTGCAAATGCGTGCAGCCTTGTACCATTTTCCTTGGCCTGATAGCTGGCATAGGTCTCAGCAAGTCGGGCAGCATCATAGTTTATCCAATGATACTTACTCGCGCCCAGAAAGGCGTGCTGACCTATGAGCTTCGAATGATCGTTCCAGTTCATTCAGTATCTCCTCCTTGTTCTCCGGATAGATGAAAGCCGCATAGCTCATACCGTTCATCTTTTCTACGTAGTAGTCCTGATTCGGGCGATGAGATGCTCTTGCTGACTTCTTGCCTTCCAGTGCGGCCCATGTGTCTTCATACAAAACCACGAGGTCAGGGATACCCTGTATCTCGTTGGGGTCTGCGTGGAGCACGATGCAGCCGGGAAAGCGAGACTTTAGCTCTTTCACCAAACCGGTCTTGAATGTGTTTTCTAACATGTCAACCTCCAAAATAAAAAGGAGTAGAGCACGTCTGAGACGCATTCTACTCCTCCTCATAAAAGAGGCAGTTTTTTTCGCGTGAATTTTTCACGCGAGATGTGTTTTGGGCAAAAAGAAAAGCCCCTGCGTGGTTAGCGCAGGAGCTGCCGAAAGTTATTCAGCTAAAAGTCCATACGGGAATGCTTCATATGTGTCCGGTGGACCCGCAAAATGTTCTGCCTCCGGATACATATATTGCCCATAATCATTTCGAGGGTCGTAGTCGTCTGGATCGGGGTATTTCACTGAAAAGTCGATGTCTGAAATATCATACTCTACCCCGCAACACGGACAGCGCCACTTATCTTGATTCCTGATTTTTCTCATTTTGATATTATCTTTGTAGCACCAGGGTTCCTTGATGTGCAATTCAGCATCGCCGTTAGAATAGCATCTAATCAAATTACCCGCCTCGTCCAAAGTTGTCCATTCGTGAAAGCCATCTGAGTTGGTGTAGTGATCCATAAATTGAATTTCTCGCTTATTCATTATTTTTCACCTCATAAGCTTATAATGGGTCATCTCGTATGCTCAGAATACCACTACATATGCAACAGCTCAAGTTATAGGAATGAACTAATTGTTAATTTTCTATTATGCCCAAAAGCCCACTTTTTATCGTTACTTATTATATTATTTTATAAAAAATTTTATTAAATTGAAGAAAAAAGTGGGTTTTTGGGCTTTTGCGCATTTTTTCACGTATACACGTTAAATATTGTGGCCAAAAATATTTTCAAAAGTGGGCAGGTAATGGGTTTTTGGGCAATTTTCGAGGCAGTTAAAAGAATTATTTATCAAACTCCAATAAATTTGAGCATAATAATACCTAAAAATATCACCCCAAACATAAAACCAACAGCCTTGGCCGGTCCCCACGGGTCTTTCTTCCAATTCTCATCTACTTCTCGATTATGGGCTTCTTCCATCTCAAGGCGCTTCATCTGCACCTCAGCTTCCTTCAATCGCGCCTCATCCACGAAGCAGTGTGTCTCTCGATAGTCGTCCAGTCTAACCTTCGTACCACAATACTCACAGAACATGAAGTCTCGGTTCTCGTCTTTCACCGTAAGTTCAGCGCCACAGCTGGGACATTTTACTGTTCGTGCCATCACCAGCACCTCCTCATCGTTGAATCAAGAATACCATTGGAGTGTTGAAACGTCAAGGATTTTAGGGCGGAAGAGACCACTTTATATTATTTTTGAATTTCATCATGATAACACCTTTCATTCTTTGTTTTCATGTGGTACACTTGATTTATCGCCCCTATCGAGTGAAAGGAGTCCATATGTCCGATTTACCGGCAGTTCAATCCATAAAAATAGCTGACATTTTACTTTCTTATAGCGATCTGATTGATAAAACTGGCTTATCCACAATAAGTGCAAACATGGCCAACCAGTATCTTGAAAAGTACCCAAGGCCTCAGAAGGCAGCAAGTCATCTCATCAGTGCTTTTATACCTCAAATCGTTCTTCTAGGAGTGCCTTCAAGCTTTCCGGATACGCCTGATTATACTTCAGTTAAAAAGACAGCTGCTGCTGCAAGTGTTTTGCTGCAAATTCTAATGAGTCTTTCTGTAGCCTATATTGCAGGGTTTGATCCGTCAGACCATGAGGTTCAAGTATTCATCATGTCTAAGAGTACCATTGCTTTGGCCGCAAAAGCTTTTCAACCGTATGCAGTCGAGTTTGGAAATCACATGGCTGAACATTTAATTGACAGCATTCCTCGAGAGACTATCGATTCAATAAACAATGCTGCTGGGTATCGAGCAGTTACAAAATATGGCGAAACCGGAACGATCAATTTGAGCGACTGGGAATGGCTTGGTGGACTAGCAGCGGGTGCTATTGTGGATTTAAGTTCATCAACTTTTATTGGCTGGCGTACATATCATACGTTTTTCAAGAAACTTACACCTCCCGCTAGAGCGATTCATTCTTCAGAAATCGCGAATGTTACAAGTTCCGAATCCCCCACAAAATCAAAAACAACACATAGACAGTAGCAGGGTACTTTACAGTCAAAAAAGCACCAACAAGTATTCCGCCATATTCCACAGCGTTTTTCCAGCTAATTTTCTTTTCCATAATAATTTCTCCTTTGACTTCACAAAAATCAAAGCCTCACGCTCGCTTAGCACACGAATGTGAGGCCTTTTTATTTACTTAACCCTGAAGCACAAAACACACCTGTGAACTTACGCTTTCTCGCCATTCCACACATACCCCGTCTCCTCATACAGGAGCTTCGGGGAGATGTAGTAGGAAATCCGCCCATACCGCGAGTCCATCTGCTTGATGTCCGTGATGACTGCCCCGTTTCTCGTGGCCTTGCCAATCGGGAGCCAGCCTCCAATGATACCAGCCCGTATCCACGCAGAGTCACGACCGTAAACTCTCGCAGCTACTCGCACCGGAACAGAGCCTTTTGCAAATTTGATTTCTTCCATAATTGTTCAACCTCCAAAAATTTGTATTAAAGGCAGACTTTTCCATCTCTTACATGGGGCATCACCTCCTTTAATTCTTATCCTAGAATAGAAAAAATAAAGAGCCGCAGATTTCTCCACGGCTCAGTGCTTTACTCCATATCTTCTCTCAGCAACAGCCATCCCGCCGCAGCATACAAAAAGCTCTTGACCGAAACCGACCCATAGTAGACATTTCCCATGACCTCGCACAAGTTTCGCTTTATCGTCTCATCAGTGCGATAAGCCGCAAAATCCACGGCCCTGCGTATCGCTCGGTCGATAGAGTTGTATGATTGTCCATGCCGCTTACTCAGGTTGATGAAAATATCCGTCTGGTTGATTTTCCTGCCCTTCCGAACGTACTCCATCGACTGCTCCAACGTCTCGCCAAGCAGTTCGAAGCCGGTCATTTTGTCCGGAATGCCAAGCCAAAGAAGAAATTCCCGAGTGGAATTGTTCATTCTTTCACCATACTCCCCTTCTTTCAATATAAAGCAAAAGATGCTAGCGCCAATATAACACCTATGCCGTATATGACTTCAGTAATATCTTTCTCAAGTTTTACCCCGTAACGACTCCCAAAATAGAAGATTTGACAAGTGAACCCAATAGTGAATAAGACCTTATGCATCAGCTTTCACCATGTACTTTCTACACTTAGGTTTTCATAACGGCATCCGCTGCATGAACCAGATATGTGGTGCCGTCAATCGTGATTTGCAGCTGATCGCCTTCGTAGTCAGTCCAGTTGTCCACTTTGCCTTGAACAATAGTTCCATCGGGCAACTTAATCTGTGCCCAGGAATAGGTAAATGTCGTATCAAACACCCTATAGTTTCCACAACTGCATAACCCGAGGCAGCCAACAAGCATCATCAGACATGCAACAACACTAATAATCCGATTTTTCATAGTTACTTCACCATACTCCCATTCCGCGTCTGGTCATCCGCCGGCCAGAACGTGTAAATATCATCGAACACCACCGGAATCTTCTTCTGAACCTCCAACAACAGCGGACACATCAGCTCACGCATCTGAGGATGGGCCGCCACAGGAGTACGCAGCTTGAAGATGTTGCGCCACTCACGGTAGTTGGCAGTTACCACGATCTCAGTCTTCAGGCACAGTGGCAGCACACAACGAGCCTGTTCGGGGCGCATACCGTTTGCGATCATCAGCTTGTAGTCCTTTTCGGCATAGGTCATAGCTTCCAAGAACGAGCTTTTGATCGTAACCTCGCTATCGTTCAGTTCGCAATACTGCTCACCACGGATATAGGACGGCCAGATGAACGTAAGCTCATTGCCAAACTTCTCCTTCGAGTAGTTACAGTACCTGGTGCTCTCCTGTGCAAAGCTCGCAATGCGATGCCGCACCAGCTCATTCGCCACACCACGGTCACAGGTAAACAGCACAGACAGCTGAGAATGCTCCAGCATAGCCTCATGCCCCTGCTTCACTAGAAAACCCACCAACTTCTTCGCCGACTCACCATCCGGCGTGATCTTGTCCTCGCTCTTGTAGCAGACTCGCGCAACCCGCTCGATCTGCTGCAGTTCTTTGATGCCGCCCTCAGAAATATCAGTGAGGATTTCATACTTAGGTTCAACGATTTTCATAATTAAATCTCCTTTTCATCAGTGAATCCACCATTTCGAGCTGACTGAGGCTCTTTCCATTACCTCTTTGGGCAACCATGCTGATGCCAATATCCTCGATCGGGATAATGTATCCGAGATGAGCCAGTTGCTTATGGTCGCAAGTTTCCACCTTCGGACACTTCTGGCATTTAGGTGCAAGTATCGTAAGTGCTCCGAAGTCGTTGTTCATGTTGTCCACTCCGATATCATTTTGCACTCCCAATCCCCACAGATATCACCCGAAGCATGTTTCTTTGCAAACGCCATGCCCTTCTTGATGGCCTCCTGCTTATTCTCTGCTTTGACTTCAAAAGCCTGATGTCCACCACCATTGTCGGTACATTCAAACCAAAATGTGTACTTCATATATCAGCCAGCCTTTCTCTATCAGGATCTCGCAAAATAGAATCCCAGTCTCTAATAAGTTTCCGTAAGCCATGATCATCTGCTATTGGGTTCATCGTTTCTTCATCATATTGCACTATGACACTGCCTGCTTTATCGCATCCAAATCCGCAATTCCGACACTGAATCTTATACTTGATTTCCAGGCTTGTCCCAGTGGTCGCTGTTCCGTATACAGTTGGCCTCACTTTTGAATAGCATACCGGACAACATCTCATATAAAATCCTCCAAAATCGAGTTAAGCAGAATCTCCAGCACCCGGTTTATGCCCGCCACCACTCGATATGGCCACGGTTCTTTCGGTTTCACCCGGGCAGGGGTATCAGGCTTTCTCAGCGCACCATAAAGCCACCTGTCGAACTGCCCAAGTGAAATATCATTCTCCATGCACCATTCACGGGCATCTGCGTAGCTAATGTCACCATTCATGCAAAGCTCGACTACATTACGCAACGTAGCGTTCGGCTTGATCAGGGTATCTTTTTGAAGCTCGTAATCCTCAAAATACAAGTCCTCGCGTGACCCGTCAGCCCTGTGAATAACTTGCGCAAAGGGTTTGCCATCCGCATAAAGCGTCGTAATATCCTCATCAATGTCGATTCGAGGACAGTCGTACCTCCATATGGCCTCAACAACTTCTTCATAGTCAATCATATCGCACCTCACAGCAGAATCCGGAACAGGATGAACCAGATCACCTTCAACGTGAACGCAATGATAATCAGCCACGCGCAAATAACCAGCGTTGCCGCCAGAATATGACCCAGCATATGGCCGATTTTCTCCCAAATATCAGGTCTCTTCATCTCAATTCCTTTCTACACTCGATTTCATCTGCCGAAATATCGTAATCAAACGCCAATTCTGTTTTGGAAAAAATCTCTTCATCTTCTTCATCTGGTTCATTCCCGACGGGATATGCTAGTAATTCGATATTCTTGTAGTAGAACACCTTATAAAACGTCTTCACCCCGCACACCTCCTCGCTGCATCCAGACGGCTCTCCGCAGCGTTCAGCTCGAAGATAGCAGCCGTAATAAACTCCGGATCGCAGTTTTCAAAGTGGTTCCGGGCCACCTCAAGATCCCGCATGGCATCTTTCAGCGTGTTGACTGTCGAAACCATCGGCTCTGTCCAGAATATCTCTTTGACGAAATCAACGATTTTGCGCAGCATTTCTACACCTCCACATCTTTATGACCTGATGAGCCGTGAGCCAGCCCTTAACATCATCATGGCCAAGCAGCTGCGCACCCATCACCTCGATAAGCCCCTGCTCAAAGCCATAGGAACCCCAACCCCAAACGCCATCCCAGATACGATTTCCAGCAGCATCATATGCAATGATTTGCTCACCGCAATCAAGCCGTCCGCCCGGAAGATACTCCGGACAGTCCGGTCTGTCCATCTCTGGCCAACGACGTCCATAAGTATGCGGAACCTTAGCGTGCTTCAGCAGAATATCCAGCTTCTGCATCTCGGTCATGTGACTCCAAACCCGGAGTTTCCATGTTTTCTTAGACATGTTTCTCATTTCTGCATTTCCTTTCGTCAGCCTCCATGGCCTTTGCGATTTTATGCTGAATATAAAGCACACAGCCAGCCTGTCTATCACCCGAATGAAGCCAATAGTCCAGCAATAGCATTCAAAGATTTCAAATCCTCCTCAGCAAATATCATTTAGCGTTCACCGTTCCTCCTGATACTCTACAATTTTGGTCACTTCACTCTGAACCCGGCGTAAGAGATCACACGCACCCAAGCAACCGCATTCCCTCAATGCCTCAGCGATATCGCCTAAACTATCCATGTCGGTTCTTGTGAGATTAACTTGAGGAATAACTTCAATATTCTCCTCTGTGATAAATGGGGTATAGTCTCCACAATGGCAGCATTTAATGTTCATGCGTTGCATACAAGCATCTTCCTTCAAATATAAAAAATATAGATTTGAAATCAGTCGTATACCTTATATTCCATATTGCTCACATGGGCGATGGTATCGTAGTTATCACCTTCAAAGCGAAACCTTGCCATACCGTTCGAGGTTAAATCAGAGAACTTTTCTAAATATCCGCTTCGTCCGGGCCAAGGGCGGATGATTTTCATGAAGACCTTATGGGTCATGGCTTTTTCCTGAATCTCGTGCATTTGAATCGCTCCTTTTTGTTACAGTTCAGAAAATAAAGATCCGCAGATTTCTCCACGGCTCCATAATGAAGTCAGTCCAATACCCTCATATCATCAAGAATATCACTCAGTCTTTCACCATTTTTCTTTCTCTTATCGATTTCCAGCCATTCTTCGTTCGTCAGTTCCCGACGCAATTTCCAGTAATGTCCCAAACTTCTGTCATAGCAGTACAGATCCTTCAGATTCTGCTCCTTGGCCAGTGCCATGTGCTTCGACAGCATTTTTGCTCCTGCTGCAATTCCGCCCACAACAACCGGACCATAAGTAATAATCTGATCCTTGTGCTCATAACACCAAGTTTGTGCTTTTACCTTTTTGTCCTGGAACCACTCCCGAATTTTAGCTTTCTTTCGTGCTCTTTCGAGCTCTTCCATAGTGTAAACCTTTGCCATAAATATTTCTCCTTTATAGTCAATATTTGGATCTCTCCATAAAGGGGCTTGTTATTTTCGCGTCTTTCCCTTATACAATCGTCTAAGTTCAAGTTTACTTGGTAAAAAGTCATTACAAAAATAGGCACTAGCAAACGGTGTTGCCTCACTCGGACATATCATAGACGGCGATATATACCCTATCCGCTGGTCGAAACATAATAGCTGCAATCGGTTTTGGTAAATATCAAATCGCCTTTTCCCTTGAATTGCATTGATAGGAAGTAGCAGCGCAAAAGGTTTTCCTAGCGAATAGGCCCGTTCAAGTACCTCATCCTTCTTACTGAATGGAGGGTTCGATACCATCACAGTCCAATTTTCAGGTTCATATGTAAAATAATCCATACCGTCATCGATATGGGATGGAATCACTCTGTATCCAGCTTCAGAGAGCACCTTTACATACGCAGAATCCGCTTTATCAAATGGACACCAGACAATTTGCTTTTTTTTTGTCTCCTAAAAATTCGAGCAATGGATATACCGCATAGTCAGGCGTATACCGTTCGTCTCCTTGGTTCGTTCGGTCTGCCTGTGCAATCCCGAGAATCATCTGGCTTTCACCTTTGCTTTCTCGAACTTCACCGGCTTCACCGTCCCCTCCCGCGCACACTCCGTCAGGCACTCATTGCAAGGCTCATCCGTCTCCAGCACCTTGAAGTTTTTGCACTTCGGGCAGTAGGTTGCATAATCCACTTCGCGCATCCAGTCATTCATCAGTTTTTACCTCCCGAACGATTGTTACATTCCCACAATGAGGGCAAGTCGTCATCACTCCGTCTGGAATATTGGTATACTGTGATCTTTTGCGGACCCACCATTCGGTCGGCGCTTCAAAATGCATACCACAGGAACTACAGACAACTGTGATAAGCGGTTCATCGTTCGAGCTTTTCATCTTCACCGCAAACCTATCATCCAACTCAGGATGCGTCACCCGCTGGTTCAGAGCCCACAGCAAGTTCCAGCAGGCAGCGCGCAGGTGGTCCTCATCGTCCATGCCTACCATGTACTTTGCCAGATGCCGAGAAGCACTGTCCAGCAACGAATGCAGCGGTATGCCCTTGTCTACATTGTGCTCGCCATACTTCAGTGCGCCCTCCTCGCAGTGCTTGCTGACCTCCATGATGCCATACCAAGGTAAGAGGTCCATGCGGCCCTTTCCTGCGTGCATATCGCGTTTTGCACCAGTCTCAAATTCGGTGCGGTCTCCAGAGTCTTTAATCATTTAGTTTCTCCTTCCAGTATTGCAGTAGGAATGTTCTGCATCAAAAATGAGTAATCAGATTCTTGCAACTCATCATCCCACATATTGACAATGGTGAGGAACGCAGTGTCCCTATAAAAGAGTTCCGCGAGTTTTATTTCACCCATTTTCTGAAGCCGATGAGCCGCCTGCTTACTCTGTCTTGCAAAATGGCATCTCGGATGGAAGAACTGCTCCGGACTCTTGATAACTTGAATAACTTTTCGCCGAGCACAAGAGCCCGCCGACTCATAATGGCATCTATCATCGAGTAAATACCCGATGATTTCGCCATCCAGCTTCACCACAATTTTCTTCCAGATAGCCGAAAGTGGACTGTTCGGTGCAGGTGTGTACGAAAAGCTGCGCGTGGAAATATACTCTCCACTTTCGCCAAAGTGGTCACTGAGAAGGATGCTTTGAATCTTTTTTCTAGTTTTCTTAGAGATATTCATAATTTACTCTCCATAAAATTTCCTTTCGTTAAACGCTTTCTTTGAGTTCAGCGCCCTTGAAATAGCGAGGTCGATTCCTGCTCGGGACTTTAAGTGGTAATACCAGAGATCCTTATACGGCGTATTCAGTCTGTCAATTCGCCCCGCAGCCTGTTCCATAATCTTATAGGAGTAATTCTGGCTGTAGAATATAATGGTGTCCGTCTTGACGCAGTTCCAGCCCTCTGCCCCGGCGTTGTACTGCACGAGATAAACCCACCTGTCGCCGTCAGGAATTGGCTGATGCTTATGACCATTCCACTGAGCAACCTCAGCCCCCGTGTCGTAGTTCAACCCGAGCAGAATATCCAGCTCGTAGTCGAAATTGTAGAATATAATCACTCTTGGCCGCGTCATGCAAATATTAAGGACTTCCTGCTGCCGGCTTTCATCGGAATTGACAAGCTTCCTCAACATATAGCAAAACTCGCTGGCTGTCTCTATCGGTCTATCCTCCCAAGGATTCCAGCGGTTCTTGCAGATTTGCAAATACTTCGGCTTGTCATAGTTCACAAAAATATTCTCATGGTTGGATACTGTAGACCGTTCAAAGTCCATGTCAACCAGAATCCGTTCCCGCAGCCGTACCAGTCGCTGTGTGTTCAAATATCTGTCGATCTTCGGATATTTGGAAAAGCGGCTATAGACTACATGCTGATTGTTGAATTCAGTCCGATTTCGGAAGAAACCATTTGCGATGAACACCGGGATATAATCTGTCCAGCAGTCCCCCGGGGTAGCACTAAGCAGAATCCACTCATTTTCCTTTGCGATTTTCAGGAAAGACTTGACCCATTTACCACTGCCAACGACTCTCTGTTCATCAAATATAACAAACGCATTCTTCACACCTATGTACTTTTCGATGTTATTCCAGGAATCCACCGTTACACTGTGATCGTAAATATCAAGCTCTGGATCGGTACTCATGTAGAAATGAGCCAACTCTTCGTCCCACTCACCTGTATCCCGTTTCCGGGCAGTCGTGATGATATAAAGATCCGGGGGCTCTGTCATACGAACATAATTCTCCGTATTCACCTCCCCATCGTAAAGTTTGTAATAGAACGCCAAACTCGTCCTTGATTTTCCGCTCCCAACGCCGCCGCACAAGATGCATCCGATTTTCATTCGGTCTACTGCATCCAACTGGTAGTCATAGAGCGTAACTCCTGCCATCAGCCTGATCACCTCATTTCCAGCATCACATGGATGTCTTTTTCCAGGCAATGATTCTCATACGCCAGAAGTGAAATCGTTGCTTCCTCTTCGTCCTCTCCTTCACCTCGGACAGTATAAGCAAAGAGTTCCTTCCGATTTTTACGGAAAACCTTCCAGAGTTCTTTCTTTTTAGTGGAGTCTGTGCTTTTTGCAGCAGGACGTATATTGCAAGCCTTATCTACTCTGCGAAGTCCGCCCATAAATATTACGCCTCCTCAAGATGGCAGAAGTCCGTGTAATAAACCAGGTCGTAATTCAGCGGATGATTGTTCCAGTCATAGGCCTGCTCGTAATAAGCAACCTCATCACGCTCGTCGAGTTCACGGCAAATATCATCGTTGTGCTCATAGAACCATTCCAGCGGAAGATCAAACTTGTCGCAAAGTTCCGGAATATCAAAGGCCCAGCAGCCGTAGTTGGTGTTCCGTATACCCTCCGAAACCATGTAATCGACGATCTCTTTTACTTTTTCTCTGCTCATAATCCTTACTCCTTCTATTGTTCAAATATCAGGCTCTTTGGCCCGGTTGCGAGTCATGCGGGAATCGAACCCACCGTACAGCCCATGCTAATGACTCAAATAAAAGAGCCCCAGATTTATCCAGGGCTCTCATGTGCTTATTCTTCAGGTGTACAATAATCAACGTCGAGATGCACTTTACCTTCACTATCCGTGTAGGTGACGAACTTTCTCGGCTGATGGAACATCTTCTCGTACTTCTCGACGAACTCCGGCAAAAGCTCACCGAAATCATCCTCCGTGAGGCCTACAATCAGGAATGTTCCAACGATAATATCAATGGGGATACCATAAGGGCCGTCGAGCGTCCGGTTGAGTTTCTCCATGCAATCATCATACAGCTTTCCTTCTTCGTTGCAAATCAATGCCACCTCATCGTCCCACGGGTAAACAGCCTGAATCGGGCCTTCCACCTCTTTCTGGAGCGATTCCAGAGAACAGTCAATGTCGATCACTTCAGGGTAATGCTTTGGGCGAACCCTCAGAACTTTCATACTGTCAACCTCCCAAATTGCACATCAAAAATATAAATCGAGCTGTTTCCTTAGAGCCGCCATTTGCGACGTGGGCACTCACCGGCTGGAGCATTGGACCAAGGACCGACCCCGGCACTCGAAAATATCAAGGCTTAGTAAATCTCGAGGTCGTGGACCCTCTTGTCGATTTTCCTACGCTCGATGACATCAGGTGCAGCGTTTGCAATACCGACCAGATAGAACGGAATGCCATAGCTCTTGGCCGTGATGTTTTCAATGATACAGCCACGGAACTCGCGTGCCTCATCGAAAATGCCGATAAAGTAATCAGCCTCGGACATCTTCTTGATGGACTCGCCGAGATACCACAGGGCCTCGTTCGCATTTTCCGGAGGATTGCCTTCAAAGTAGGTAGGAATGACCTCGAGCTCCTCATCAAAAATAGCTTCTGCTACTTTATGAAGCAGCTCAAAGGTCTTGTGGATGTCTTCCTCGCTCCGCTTTCGCATAGGGCAGCTGATAAATAACTTCTTCATGATTTCCTCCTCAGAACGGAATTTCGGTGGGGTCGCTCGGCTCTGCCATGTCTGCTTCAGGAGCCGCAAACCGGGCATAGCGCTCTGCATACGGATCAGCGTCAGCATCCTGCTCTACGTACATGACATCCGCATACAGGCTGAACTCACCCGGGTTGTTGCGCTTCTCTACGAGGTTGCACAGGCAGTTGACGTTCTTGACGCGGATGTAATCCAGCTGACCGACCATGTCGATGTCACAGAGCAGCTTCTTGCCGGTAGTAGTCACCCAGTAGACGTGCGGAGGCCACTTGGACTCCATGTTAACATTGACCGGAACGAAATAGGTCGGCAGAAACGGCTCATCATAGGTCTTTTCCGGATTCGGACGGGTCTGCTTGACCGTTACGCCCATGTCCATCAGATGATGCGCCATGTCTTCGGTCAGAACCAGATTGACCCGGCGCTTGTTGGAGCCGAAGCGGTCGCGGCTGGGGTCGCCGCTGAAGTTGGTAGTAAAGATGAAGCGAGTATTCTCGATAGATACCTTCTGGCGTTTGTTAATCATAAATATCAGTCTCCTTTTTATCGTACATCAAAATTCTGCGCAGCTTCGTCCTGCACATCGTCCCACGGAATATCAGGCTTCTGCCAAGGCGGCAGCCCGGTATCATCGGAGGCAAAGCTATCAAAGTCTCCATACTCGGAGATAGCCTCAACGGCTTTCGTCGCCATTTTATCAAAATAAGACCGGTCGATAGTCTCTTCCAGATGCAGGTTATAGACCATCTCACTTTCCAACCAGCGATAATCTTTCGCACCTGTCACAGGGTCATACTTGGTCTCACCGTTGTCTTTGGCACCGGCTTCTCTCACAAGCAGTGCGCCGCCGCATCCGGATTTGATAGGGCAGAACTGGCCAACGCGCCCGACAAAAATATAATTGTGCTCTCCTTCGGCCAAGTCCTCGTTTTTGTCGAGGTAGATAGCGCCCTTCGACACCGATTTGGTCTCGCAGAGATCATTGAACACAATATCTTCATGAGAGAAGAGCGTCTTAAACACATACGGGACCTGAAACTGAGTGCCGGTGGCCGTCCACTCTCCGCCTTCCTTCTCGTTATCGCCCGGCACGTATCCATACCGAGCCTTGCAGTCCGTCGCATTCATGTACTTTGCGATATAAACCGCATTGTTCACGAGGCACATCTTCTCGTAGGTAGCCTCATGCTCAAACTGGTAGCCGTACTTCTCTGCAAACTTCATGCAGAAGTCGATGATCTCCGGCGTAGCACCGGGGATCTTGATGGAGTCGGTCTTGATATGGGCAACCGTGAAGCCACGCTGCTGCACCTCATCCTGTAGAGTACGCATAAACAAAGCGCCGCGCAGGGCGACAATGTTGTTCGCGTTCTTCGGATTACGGAACGGGTTATCGAAAGTCGCACTGGTCAGACCGTAGACCGAGTTGATGGCGATCTTCAGCGCCTGCGCCAATGCTTTCGCCTGCGCAGGGTCGTCCAGATACTTGGCCAGCTTCCCGCCAAAGAGCTTCTTGGCCTTGTCGTACTCCTTGTGTTTGACATAGATACGTACATCCATAAGGTCATTGAAGTTTTTGGTGTACTCACCAAAGTAGTTCATGGCGACCGCCGAGTGCGGGTGCAGCGATGCCACATCCAGCAGCGCGACATTCCAGTACATGCCAGGTTCGGCATAGACATATCCGCCCAAACCAAGGTCTGTTCCACGGAACATGTTGTGCATCCGGCCATCGTCGCCTTTGGTCCACTCGTAACCCGGGAAGGCATTGATGATGTTTTTAGACACCAAAATATCAGGCTCGACCTCGGTCAAAGCGTCCTGTTCTCCGGTCGCAAGGTCGGTGTAAACCAGCTTCGGGTGCCTTTCCTTGCCAAAGATGATGCGCGTGGTCAATGTGTTGGTCGTGTCGTTGACCGTCAGTCCGGCAATATCTGCCAGGATCTCCCGGGCTACAAAGTCTGCATGACGTGCGTTGAACACGGCTTCTGTTGCCAGAACGTCATTGTCGCAGTATTCCGCGACCTTGTCCCAAAGGCTTTTCGGCACGGGCTGGTCCCACGGTAATCCGAGCTCTTGGTGATGGATGCCCAGTTCGATCTCGAACTTCTTCAGACTCTGCTTTTTGGCAGAGAAGTCATAAATATCCGTGTAGGACAGATTATACGCCTCACCGAAGAAACCGGTATGTTCGTTGATGATGCGGTTCGACAGTGCATAGAGCTGTTCCGTCGTCCACCCCAGCATACAAGCCCAAAGCATATGATTGTCGTACTTGCGGTTATTGAAGCCGACGAGCCGGCAGTTTGTCAGCGCTTCGACCTCGCTGGCGGTAGGATTTACCATGCGATGAACCGGCTTATCCTCGCCCGCCAGTTTCCAGTTGATGAGGAAAAGGTTCGGAAAAACCTCACAGTCAAAGAACGCGATAGGGGCTTCCGAAATATCAGTCTCGCTCTTTGCTTCCTCTTTGGACTTGAAATGCATCTTTGCCACAGTCTTGACGCAAATATCAGCCTGATTCGTGCTGTTTGCGGCAAAGAGCAGGATAGCATTGCGCATATCGTCCACGTCATAGACCACATTGCCCTCGTATGCCTCCTCCATAACGTGGGCAATAAAATCCACATTCGGCTTCGTGTAAGGGCTGATCTCCTTGGCAAGTGCCTTTTTGATCAGTATCCTCAGATGCCTTTCGTTCTGGACCTGCTTTGCATCGACCATTTTTTCTCCCTTCAACGGCAGACCACTGCTGATGGAAGCCACCGAAATATCATTGCATTTCGACAGCTTTCTCCGCAGTGAAGATTTCCCGGTAAATACTTTGACTTCGATGTTTTCGTCGTAAATGCGGCTGAGCTTTGTAACATCGCCCGTGTAAATATAATGCAGATGGATGCCCGCACCGGATTTGCTCAGCTCCGCATAAGTCCTGGGCCATTTGGATGCTGCTTTAAGATTTTTCTCAAAGCATTTCTTTCCATCCGGTCCCGGAATATCAAAGTCGATGACGATATGCTCCTGCGGAATCCGCACGTAATGAAGCCTCGACGTATCAAGGTCGGACAGCGTCGTGCGGACATCTTCCCATTTATCGGTCGGGATTCCTCCATCATTGGCATACTGCGCAGGACATCCCGCGCAAATATCATCCAGAAGCGAGTGCTGCTCTTTGAACTCGATCCATGATGAAGCAGGCGGCTCAGATATTCCCTCTTCCGCAGGTTTTGGGTCTGCAAACTCAGGGAACTTGTCCACCTTGAAACCACTGTAGTAGCTCCGAACGCGCTCCCCGTTCACATCGGCTTCCCTTTCCTTGTAATCGGAGAAGTAATTCATCAGCTCCTCACGGAATGCTCTGCGCGAATACGGATATTGGACATTCGTTTCGGCGTTGTAGTCCTTGTACATGACCCATGCACGCTTCAGCGATACGCCGTCTTCCTTCTTAAAAATATAAAAGGAGTCCAGCATAAAGTTGTAGAAGTCGTTGGACGCTCCCAGCATCCGGGTCGGGATGTAATCGTCGTACTGGCGCGGGTTTGCCTCATAGACCTCCTTGCAGTGCCATGCGACGCCGCCAAGTTCAAAGTTCACCTTGTCCACAAGGTCAAGATACTTCTTAGCAGGCAGCTTGTTACCGGTTGGCGTCACGTCGATGAGTCTTCGGATAAGGCCCGATTTTGCATCGGTTATCTTGACTGCCTTGTTGGTACCAAGGAAAAGGAAGCAGTTGAACCTCGTGGGATATTGACTTTTGAACTTCTCATTAACCAACATCGTCTCGTGGGAGACCAGCGAGTTCAGCCGGGTGTTGTCCTCGATGCGGGAAAGGTCACCGTCGTGCTGGATAGATACAAGTGGATTCGACTTAAACGCCTCCAGCGCGAATGCATTGGAGGATGAACCCAGCGCCCTCGAGTCGAACACGCCGCAGTAGCCCTCAAAAAGCTTCTGGACGATGTTCAGCACCGTAGATTTACCGCTTCCCGGGTCACCATACAGCACAATGAACTTTTGGACTTCCTTCGAGGCACCATTCACAACTGCACCGATAGCCCATTCCAGCTTTTCGCGTTCCTCCGGAGAATATAAAACGCCCATGAGTTCGTCATAGGCGTTTATACTTCCGGGTTCCAGCGGATACGGCAGACGCTTCGAGGCGTAACTTTCCTTTTTAACCGGAGTGTTGGAAAATATCAATACCTCGTCCAGTGGGTGAAAGTTATCCCGCATCTGCCTCTGACAGTATTTGTGCCAGTTGTCGATCATACCGGACTCCGCATCCCACATATACAACACGTGAAAGCCGTTGTCGTGGGTCTTCTGGTACTCATCTGCATAGATTCGCAGCTCCCGGTCGATGGTTCGGATGACGTCCTGCTCGTCCGTGCTCCAAAGCCCCCGCTCTTCCATCCAAATGGCGTAGAAGTCAGAGCCACGTATCATCAAATCGTTCGGCTTACCGACGATGAACTTCGGATAAATCTCCGTTACGCCCCGCTTTCCCGGGCGGGTGTCGATTTTGAAGAAATCGCTCATGATGAATCGATTTCCTCCTTTCTGTGAGATTTATTCCGGCTTCTTCGTAATGCTGGCCCTGTCGTCGCAGCAAATAACTTTTTCGGACACAGTCGGAGAGTCCTTCTCTTCTTCGCCATGCTGGTCATAGTTGTGGTGCATCATAGCAAGCTCTGCTTCCGTGTCGCGTGCTTTTGCCTCCACTTTCTTAAGCTTCTCGTCGCTCTCGCCCAGCATCCTGCAGGCAGTAAAGCCCAGCCATGCAAGGCCCGCGATGAGAATGTTTCTTCTCAAGAGTTTGCCCTTCTGCTTCCGGATGGTCTTTTCGGCCAGCTCAAGGGCAGTCTTGGTAGTCGCCAGTTCGTACATGACATTCATCATTTCCATTGCTCATTTTCCTCCAGTAATTCAGGTCAGCAAATACCAGCCGACCAAGGTTTTTCGTATCTCGGCATGACGTTATCCTCAGAAGTACCCTTCCATCGTCGAAGTTCTCTTCGATAACGCCTTCCATCGGGATGCAGATTTTCGACACATAAACGTCAGGTTTCATTTTCTGCCAACCAGCCCATCAGCTGATACCAAATATCAATCCGGCGCATATCCTCTTTCGGATGCATCAGCGTGAAAAGTCCACCGGCACCGTTGGGCTGATATTCCCGAGCATTGAATCGGTCCAGCACACTCTGCGCCCGCTCCTCGTTGAAGCGGGTATCGTCCATTGCCACAAGCCCGAGGCTCACGACCATGTTCCAGAACCACTGCCCCACCCGGTTTCCGGATGCAGCATCTTCCAGGATGTGCTCCTCGATGCGGATGGACAGTGCTACCATCATCTCAAGCATGTTGCACGGAATACCGGCGAAAGCGTCCTGAACGTCCTGATACACGACATTTTGCGTCTGAGCAAACCGGTATCGCAGGTCGAGGCCGTCCTCTGCGCGAGCCCCATCCAGCTCACAAGACGGGGTAAAGTTCTGGTTGTATAAGAAAGTGAGCAGTCTGTGGAACGAAAGCCCCCTCGGCTCCCAGTCTCCACAGACCCGCTCATAAAGCCAGTCAAAATATCGACCGGCAAGGTCTGTGTATATCATTCGTCCTCCTCATCCGGGTGCAGGTCACAGAAGCTCTGATTCACCTGCAGGATCTCGTAATCCTTGTGATAGTTGTGGTTTCGGACATGGATGGTGTTCGGCATGAACTCGCCGAAGTGCTTCAAGGCCTCATCGCCGATGGCTCTGGAAATATCATCCTCATCCATCGGCTCGTCTTCGCCGTCGAATACCAGCTTGCCATCCGCGTAGAAGCTCAGAAAGCTGGTCTCATAATTCTCCTCTGCGCCAAACTCATCCGGCTCGATGATCTCGATGGCCTGCTCCGGCTTCCGAATATCTTCCGGGTCGCTCTCGGTGCGGTAAGGCCCCATCGCCAGCTCAAAGCCCTTCTGGTTTGCCTTTTTCTCGACCTCTTCGTCGAGATCGGCTTCCCGCTTTTCCCAGTGTGCCTTCAAGTCCTGCACCTCCTTCCTGTATTTTTCGTCATAAGCACGCCGCATCACAGTGTGCATAAAGTAAGCTCCGGCTGCAAAGCCAGCGCCAAAGAGCAAAATATCATGCATTGCGTTCTTCATCGGGTTCTCCTTTTACGGTCATCAGGGTGAATGCCAGCCCGCCAAAGAAAAGGGAGACGCTCATCAGAACGCCTCCCACAACATGGCGCTTGCGCTGGGTGTCAGTCAGATAGTCCAGAAACAGGAACACGTTTTCCAAACTGTCCATAGCAAATATCCTTTCACTCAGCAAGAACAGCCAGACCGGAAGCAAAGCACACCCCGGCCATGACTGCGAATACATAAGAGAGTCTCTTTGCGATCCTTGCCATAGCTATCCCTCCAAAATATCAGTCTCAGATCTTGTCGATGATGGGTCCGTCGCAGTTGAAGTGGAGCATCACAGAACGCTCGTCGCCGTTGATAAAGTCGTTCAGAGCTTCATTGCCCGGGACATAACAGTCCGTACCAAGGCTGACGCAGTTCTGCTTCGTCTCGTCCTTCGGGTCATAGATCCAGCCCGCCACCTGACCGACCGCCGTCCGGTGGCAGCCCTTGCCGTAGGGGTCCAGCATATCGATGACTTCGTTCAGGAACAGATGACCGTTTGTTCTGAGCCGACGGTTTGCCGCGCTCTCCACATTCCGGATGGTCATGGCGTTCATCATGGAGTCCTTCTCCCAGAGGCTGCAACTCTCGTCAAATATCATAGAATACGGGTCATTCACATCCCGTGCGACATCCGCATACTCCCTGATGGCCTCCTCGGTGCCATCGTCCTTCTTTTCCTTGGACTCCACTTCCACAGCCTTGATGTTGTGCTCCAGCTCGTGCTGCACACGGTCGCCGAAGCGCTCCGTAACACGGTCTTTGTACTCGTTGAACGCCTTGTCGATGGCGATGTAGGCCGCAGTCAGACTTGCATTCCGCTTGCTCATAATGTGATGAGAGCCGAACATGCAAGCCAGTGAGATACCGCCCAGCGTCACCGCAGGGGCATAGACCTTTGCCAGCCATACGGCTGTGTGGACATAAGTGGCAGTAATATCTTTTTTCATATCATCTGCTGTGTAGGTCTCACCATCTTTCAGCTGCATTTCGCCGCTGTCCACCTGTGCTTTGGTAGTGTGGATAGTCTCGACCTGAGCGTTGTGCTCTGCGATGATCTCTTCCGCCTTGAGCGTTGCCTTACAGGCCAGAACAGCCGCCGTGACGCCGCCGATGGCCGCACTAACGATCATGATGGTGGGGCTGGCCTTCTTGAGCTTGAACTTGCCCTTTGCCAGCATCTGGGTAGCCTTGAGCATCATTTCTTCTTTTTTCATAAAATATCAGTCCTTTCTGTTAAGTCAGAGGCACCGGCTTCGGGAACACGATGCTGTACCCGCCGGGGACGTTCTTGATGTATGCGCCGGTCAAGTCCTTCCAGCCATACTTGTTGTCGGTAAAGTTGCAGGTCATGCCCGCAAGGTCGTAGAGGTCGCCGATGGATACCTGCCCGTATTCCCGGATGGCCTCCCACATCTGGTCGAGGATTTCTTCCATGTCCGCCCGGGAGTCTGAAATCAGGTTCTGCCAGTTCGGGATGACCCGCTGGTTCGCCGGCTGACTCCGATTCGGGCTGCTGTAATAGCGGTCATAGCTGTTGCTGGAGCCGCGCACATAGTTCGAACTCTGCGAGCGGGATTTGTCCTCGCCAAATATCATGAGGCTCAGCGCCGAGCTGAAAATGCTCCAGATGCCGTTTTTCAGCATCGGGATGGCATAGTCGTTGATGATGCGCTCCTTCACGGTGGCAAGGTCTTCTGCGAGAAACGCGCTTGCCACCTTCTGAATATCAGTCTGCTGGCGTACCGTGACTTTGCCGGTCGTCACCTTCTCCAGCTTTTTCTTCGGCTGCTGACCGGGGGTCTGGTTCAGGCTGCTCGTGGGCATATCGATTTTTGCCATGTTGTCGTCCTTTCAAAATAAAAAAGTAAGAGCTGCAGATTTCTCTACAGCTCTCGCTTTATCTGACATTAGTTCTCCTCTTCACAAGTTTCCTCGTCAGAAGTCACATCCTTCGACTCCACGTCGATGACCTCGTTCTTGTTCGCCTTCTTGCTGGCCATCTTCTCCTTGATGTGCTTGAAACCCTTCTTTGCAGCAGGGATACCATACTTCACACCAGCGCCGATGAGCAGCGCAGCACCAACACCGATCTTGACGATCTTGCCAAGATCGAGGTTTGCATTGCTCTCACAGCCGCAGTCCGAAGTATAGCCCTCCGCCTCAGCAGGGACCAAGTTCTCAACAGGAGCGTTCTCCATCATAGAAGTCTCGTTCTCCATAGTCACGTTGTTCATTTCGTCCATTTTTGTTACCTCTTTCTTAAATATAAGTTTATAATGTCGGAGTATTCCCTCCATAAGACAAGCTGAATTTTTCGCGCCGGGGTCTGAAAATATCAATACCCCAGCCATTTCGGAGGCGTGTTGTAGTCCAGTACCAGACAAGGCATTCCCTCTTCGTCCACACGAGAACCGTAGAACGTATCCACCATCATGCAACTCTGGGTGTCCCAGCCCAGCAGGTCACCGTTCTTGCAGTGCTCCATGCCGAGGTAGTCGTACAGGTCGTTCTCCGTAACGCTCAAATCGCTGAGAAGCTGCTTGTTCAGGCCGTTCAGCGCCTTCTCAATGGCGTTCCGCGTCGTCCAGAAGTATTTCCCGGACAGGCTCTCCCAGCATTTCACCTTCTTGTCATAGGACACATCATCCGGTGCGAGGTTCTTTGCAGTCGGGATCTCATCCGGTTCCGGACACTTTGCCATCTTTTCCAGCGTGACCGCCTCTTTGATCTCCTGTGCTTTGTCCTCGCCGATGGTTGCAGCCACCTTGTCCTGATAGCTCCGCAGAGCCGTCTCCGACATGGTGTAAGCCGCTGCCAGCGCAGCATTTCTCCGGTCATTGACGCTGCTTGCTCCGATGATGCACCCAGTCGAGACTGCCATGGAGATAGCGGTAGGAATGTACACCGGTGCCGCCGTCTTCACGATGGTTTTGGCATCCAGTTTCTCGACGCCCAGCTCCTGCTTTTTCTCCTCCAGCAGGATCATCGCCTTGGGCGTTGCGGTGATTGCAAAGCCCACTGCAGTAAATGCACCCGCAATGCCGAAGCCCAGCAGGATCTTCGAGCCGTTCCGGCTGAGCGTCCTCTTCGCCGTTTTGGTCAGTGTTTTCCAGTTCATGTTCATGCCTCCAAAATATCAATGAATTTATAAAAAGAAAGAGCCGTAGATTTCTCTACAGCTCCCGCCTTTTCAGATGTGTCCATTCTGTTTCAAGTTCTGAAACCGAATCCTGCTTCCACGCTGACTTGTCAGCTCTCCGGAGATGGTGTCATAGATGTATTCGTATGTCCGGATCGGCAGGGTCAGCACATACCGCATCGTGCCATCCAGCACGTGCAGCAGTCTCCTGCCGAAGTCCTTCCATAACTTCATCATAGCATCATCCACCTGAGCGTAATAGTTGCGATCATACATAATTCAAATCTCCTTTATCTGTTCAGTTTGGATCTTCTTCCATAAAGCAGACTGAATTTTTCGCGTCAGTTCGTGCTGTTCTTTTCGGCCAGCTGACGCTGCACTTCTTCCTGCACCATGTCATGCAGTTCGTCCTCGGTCTTTTGGTCTTCAATAAGATCATGCCCAAAGCCCAGCAGTGCGCTTCCTGCCAGCAGTGCGATGCTTGCCACTCTCCACCAGTTGATTTTAGCCATTGTTAGCCTCCTTCAGCTCTTTTGCAGTCTCCACGTAGTCCGGCGACTCATAGTTCAGATAGTTATTCACGGGGTCAAGCATGGGCGCCAGATAGTAGACTTCCAACCCGTCGTCGGTCGTCTGCTTGTCATACTCAAAGTCCATCCAGTAAGAATCCCAGTCATAGACAAGCTGGTCGATGCACCAGCCGCGCTCGTCACCGTCCGGCAGGAGCGGCAGCTCGTCCGAGCACAGGTAGTCACACCACGCATTCACGGAGACACAGCCTTCCGTCATCAGTTCCCGGTTGAACCAGTACGATGCCTGCGTCACATCCGCCATAGTGGCATGGAAATATCTTTTTGTCGCAGGCTCGTAGAACAGCCGGATAACGTCCCCGTCCTTGTCACGCTTGACCTCCTCCGCGACGCTTGCGTGAAGCTGCTGCTCTTCTTCCCTGCCGATGCGCTCAGCCACCTGCCTGCGGTACTCCTGATAGGTCTTGCCCAACGCCATGTAAGCGGCGCTCAGGCGTGCGATCTCCTTCCGGCTCAGCATGTTTGCGCCCACGATGCAGCCGATGGTACCAGCACCCACCACAGCCGCCGGAATATAAAAGTGCCAGCAGTCCAGCACTTTCTGCCTGGTATCGTACTCCGGGATGTCCTTGTTCAGCTCAACAAGCTTTTCCGCCTTGATGGTCGCCTTGCCGGTCTCAATGGCCGTAAGCACCACACCCACGGATGCACCGATGGCCAGAAGCGTCCCGGCGTTCTTGCGCAAGAATCGTGCGCACGTTTTCGTAAGTTTCATTGTTCAACCTCCCTTGAAATTTAAGGAATCCGAGCCTCGCTTCGCTGTTTCTGCTACTGGCGGCGCTCAGCTTGTCTCCATTTTGAAAAATAAAAGAGCCCACGATTTCTCGTAAGCTCCGTTTCGGTTAGTTACTTTCTCTTCATTTTCTTCAAAAGTATTTCTTTATCGAATCGAATACCATCCGGTTGCGCTTGCAATATTTTTTGTGAAACGCATCATCTAGTTCATGCGCCGCCTGCATGTGGCCGTATTTTACCAAATCGTCCCATGCACACGCCACACTTACTACGGCGAGTGCGTCAATCACATAATAAGCTGCAATGCAACCCGTAATTGCTCCAACCAATTTCTTCATAGTTCATACCTCCAAAATATAATTCCGAGACTAACCATCTCATAAAGCACACTGAAAATTTCGCGTCACAGCACTCCGGCATTCTTCAAAATATCATTGAGCTGAGCCTTTGTCACATCAGCGTCCAGCTCCAGATGCAGATGTACTTTCTGCTCCTTGTCAAGCCAGTTCGCCTGAATGTCCTTCAGCTCCACTTCAACCCCCGGCATCTGCTTTTTCAGCGCCTTGTTGATGATCTGCGAGATGATGCGGCGCATAAAGCTCGAGCGGATGATCATAATGTCCTCCATTGTTCAACCTCCATTTTGAAAAAAAAAGATAAGAGGGCGTGTATCTATCAGATTTTATCCTCCAGATTGCTCTCTTGCATCTTCTTCAACATTTCCTTTTCAGCCTTGTAGTCCGTCCACTTCTCGTAAGCCACACATGCTCCGATGACTGCTGCATACAGTCCCAGAACAATACCGCTCCACTTAAAGCTGTCGCCCCAAGTAACAGGTTTGTTCATAAAGTTCTTAATAGCTTTCATCATAGGTTTTTCTCCTTTCAATGTAAGCCCTCTTACCTCCATAAAGGAAGATGTATTTTTTGCGCCGGACAAAAAGAAAGAGCCTATGTTTCCATAAGCTCTTCCCGAGATAAAGCCGATGTTACGTCGTTTGCCGGTCTATCATAAAAATATCAGTCTTTTGACGGCCGGAAAATCTGTACAAACAGCCACATCACGAGTGCAACAGCGCACCCGATCAGGAATGTCGTAATGATCTGCCCGACCGAAATCGTATAGTTCCAAATTTTATTAAAAATAGATTCGTTCATAATACGTTCTCCTTTATTTCGGGCTTTATCCCATAATACAAGGAGATTTTTTCGCGTCTTGAGCAAAAGAAAAAGAGCCTGCGATCTCTCGTAAGCTCTCCTCGAAAATATCAATGACTTATGCAGTTTTCTTTACTATGACACTATTTTCGTATAGCTCATGAGGGGCTATATCCTGGCCTTCAGGCCATTCGATGCCTATACCTCCTGGCAGCATCTGAACTGTTCTGAAATAGTCTTCATCCTTCAGCTGCCCATACCATGAGCCGGTTGCGTACGGTGTCACATCGAACAGCTTCACTTCTCCAGTCTCATAATAGAGGCGAAGCTTCAGTAAATCAATGGGCTCAACTTTAATAAGCTTCGGCTGCAACATAACAGTCACTCCTTACTTCAGAGGATCAATGCGGAAGAACTGTTCGCCGTTGGACAAGAGCTTCCAGTTTGCCGCCAAATCATCCTTGTGGATCTCCATCCATGCATCTAGAAGCTTCATCTGGCTCTTAGGAAATTTTCCTTCCAGAATCGTTCCGTCCAGAGCAACTACGATTTCCTGTCCGGAATATTCTGCGTGAATGTGAGGCGTATTATGCTTCCCGCCTATTTCGCGGTACATCCGAACAATAATGCCGTAAAACATACATAATACAGGCATTTTTAAGCACCTCCAGTCAATTCTTCTATTTATATTATATCAAAGTCCAGTGAAAAAATAAAGGCCCTCAAATCGGTACATGGTCAAAGCTGGTCTCCCAGCGTTCTTTCTTGAGCGGTTTCATCCGCAGCGCCCACATGAGCTGTCGGACAGTGACCGTCGGAAAGTACCCGTGCGAGTCCTTCTTCTTTGCGTGAGCATCAAAATACTCCTTGAATCCGATGTGCAGATAAATTTTGTCGGTCAGCCACGGGTCGATAGGCCCCCAGTAGGTCGCTTTGGTTTCCTCGTTGTAGCGCTGTTGGATGACGCATAGTCCTTTGTCCCGTTCCATGTAAAGGGTCGAAACACGGTATACCGGATGGTCACAGCGGTATACCTTGCCGTAGTAGTTCGTCCAGATGTCGGGTGGCTCTTCATGGTATCTCATAAAAATAAAAGAGAGCCCGAAGCTTTCGCCCCGGACTCTCCTGTCCTCCTTACTTTCTAAAGATGTTCTGCATCAAAGTTCTGGAACCATCCTTGAATGTCGGCGACAGCGGAATGTGTCCTTCTTCCTCGTTGAACCATCCGTTCACCTGGTTCCATACGAATAAGCCGCCCATGATGAGCGTTCCGGCAATGCCGCCCACGGTCTTCAGAATTTCGACCCTGCGGTCAGAGTCAGCCTTCTGCACGTCGGCTTTCACCTGCTGCCACTTCAGCTGCAGTTCGTCTTCCTTCGCAGTTTTGCTGTTCTCTTCCGCAGTCTCGTTCATCTGCATCTCGTGGAGCTTTGCCAGGCTGTTCACCGCAGCGGCATACTCCTCAGAACCGGGCTTCATCGTTTTCAGCGATTCCATCCCACTTTCCAAAGTCTCGTTCAATAATGTTTTGTTTTCCATTTTGATCTTCTCCTTTATCAGTAAATTCGGAGTTTCCTCCGTTAAACGGACTGTTTTTCTCGCGTCTCCAGCGGTTTCACCTTCAGCACCACATATTCGGAGCTTTCCAGATATTCTACGGATGTCGTCAGGTCGAGAAAAATATAAGGCTGTTCGTTCTCGTCTCCGGGGGCGATCATCAAGTTCCCGACCGCGTTCCTGCCGTGTACACACTTCCACCCGACCGAAACACCGAACAGAAAGCCCAGCACGATAAATATCAATGCAAGCAGGTAAACCAGATACACCATTTTGAATTTCTCCTTTGTAATATTCTACACTGCCTTTTGGGCGAGTGCGTGATGAAAAAAATAAAGAGCTGTAGATCTCTCCACAGCCCTTGTCGGCTCAGATGTCGTTGCGAATCAGAAATAATTCTCCTCTGTTGCAAGCAGCTCGTACCATACCACTGGCCCGGATCAGGTTTATCGCGTTCGTGTAAGATACCTGTGCTGTCGAGGCATTCGCATACTCGCCTGTACCAATGTACATAACTTTCTGGTTGCTCTCGATAAACACACGGATCTTATCCATCGCGTTCACATAACCGTGGTCGTAATTAGCCTTTACTCTTTTGTAATGTTTCATCGTAAAAATCTCCTTTCGTTCTTCGGAAGACATCTCCTTCCATAAAAGAAGCAGAGTTTTTCGCGTCTAACTTAGAATAGAAAAAAGAAAGAGTCCGAGTTTCCCCAGACTCCGTCTCCGGTCGAATGTTTTATCGTACGCCCATGTAGTATTCGGTAATAAGCTCAAGTTCGTTGCGTTCCACCTCCGGGTAAGAGACGTTCATCGTCTCGTTAAAGCCCTTCTCGATAGAATTCATCATTTCCTCGAAACCCTTAACAATATACTTAAACATAGTAGTTACCTCCTATTATTAACATTTCTTTCCATAAAGGAGGCTGAATTTTTCGCGACTGTGCAAAAAGATAAGAGAGCGAAATATTTTTCCGTTACTTCGTTCTCTTAGATTTGTTACTTTTTATCAAACACTTTGGCCCATAATATATAGCCATACCAACAGCTAATATAACCTCGACCCAATAGTAATTCATCATCAGCATATTCATCATATCAGTCATAATCGTTCCTCCAATTATAGCTCTCTTATCTTCCATAAAGGAGCCTGAATTTTTCGCGTCTGCGTAAAAAGAAAGAGCCGCAGATCTCTCCGCAGCTCTCGCCTTTCAGTGTTACTTTTTCATCCTCTGTCTCACCTCTTCCGTCTTTGCTCCGACATAGCCGATCAGCTTTGCCAGCAGCACAATAATCAGAATTGCAATGATCAAAGTAAACATAATAAATACCACCTTTCTCATAAAGGCAGCTGATTTTTTCGCGTCACTGCCGCTCGATACTCAGCAGCCAGAAGAACTTGCGGTAGAAGTCGTAGTACATCTGAGATCCGCACGGGCATCCTCTGACGCGAAGATTTCTGTAGGACAGCCCTTCTGTCACACCTTTCAGGATGTACGTCTGGAGCGCCGGTTCCAGCTTGGCAATGCAGCGGTCAATGAGTTCAATGTGTTGCGAATAATACGCCCTCAGCATTCCCTCTCGTGCAGTCGGATCCGATGGTATGTTGCTCTTTACGATGCCACCCATATCTCCCTCCTGCACTCGCCAGCCATCCAGCCTTGCCAGTGCCCGTTTCCAGTCGTTGTACTGAAAGCAGAAGTTCTTGAGTTCCAGGTATCGATACTTCGGCAGGCGGTAGGGATTCTTTCTGGAGAGTTCCGGTTTCTCGTGTTTCATTTTTCCTTGACCCCATTTTGATAAATTTCAAGTGTGCTCTCGCGGCATCTTGATTTATCAAATGGTAACAATGGAAATGGACTCCTGCGTCATGAACTTGTTGATGTCGAGGCAAAAGAAAAGAGACACAAGATCTCTCCTGCGTCTCTCGTCTTGTAATCGTCACATCCGAGCTTTAGGTGTCTATTTGTGTCTTTGGTGTCATCTTGGTGTAAAACAACGAATTTCTCTTAAATAATTGTCGCTGTTACGATTCTTTCCATTCAGTGATAACTTGTTTCCATAGTAATTCCTTATATCAAATCGATTTCAAATGGTTATGGCAGGACAGATCTCAAAAAGGCGTAGCTTTTCAACGGCTTGTCCAGATGGGTCAGCGCATATTGCTCTGCTGCTGTAGAGAGTTTCGCCAGACTGCCGACGGAAATACGGAAGCCGAATATCTTTTTATCTTCTACCAGACAGATATGCCGCAGCGCAAACAGCGCTCCGGCGTCCAGATTGCACTTTTTCCCCGCCTTTTGGGCGCATGATTCGCAGAGCAGACAGCCCTCCGCCGGGTCGAGATAAAAGGCCGGGCCGTCGTAAGTGCCGCAGTCGCGGCAGTAGACCAGCTGCGGCAGAAATCCGCACTCGCTCATGGTACGCAGCTCAAATACGGCCTTGATGACCCGGAGGTCAGCCTTTTTCTCGCTTATCATGTAAAAGCAATTAAGAAGGAGCCTCAATTCTTTTGCGGCTTCGTCTCCTGTGGGCGAAAGCGCCGAGGCCATTTCCGCCATATACATGGCAAGGCTCATCCCTTCGATGGAAGACGAGATGCCATGGAAGACGTTTTTGACATCCGCCTCTCGCACTGTATACATATTCCGTCCGGGGACAAGCACGAACTCCGAGTAACAAAAAAGCCCGCAGGCGCTGAACAGTTTGCTTTTCAGCCGCAGGCTGCTCTGCGCAGAGGCCGAGATGACTCCCAGCCCCGGCGTCAAAAGCGTGATGATCCGGTCTGATTCTTTATACCGGGTCTCTTTCAGGACAAGGCCCGGGGTCACAATGGTATCCATCTGTTTTTTCTCCTGCCGGGGCGGTGAGCCGCTGCTGAGCGAGCTGCCGCCTGTAGTCCAGATAACACAGAATATCACCGGTGCAGGCAAACGTCTGCCAGCTGAGTTCCACATCCATCGGACAACGCTCCCTTCTTTAAGGTTATAGTATCACCTCTAGGGTACTGCGCTATCCCCGGGAAATCTGTCCTGTTATGAGGCTCAGCGGTTGGGCTGCTGCTTAAAACCGAAATTGTTGAGCATGAACTCGTTATCGCGCCAGTCGGCTTTGACCTTCACCCAGCACTGTAAGTTGACGCGGCAGCCGAGGAATTCCTCGCAGTCGGCGCGGGCTGCACTGGCGATCTTCTTCAGCATCGCGCCGCCCTTGCCGATGACCATGCCCTTGTGGCTCTCCCGCTCACAGTAGATGTTCACGTCGATGTCCACGAGGTCCGTGCCGGGGCGCTCCTTGAAGCGCTCGACCACGACCGCAATGCCGTGCGGGATCTCGTCCCGCATATAGAGCAGAGCCTTTTCACGGATAACTTCCGCAACGAGCTCCTTCTCAGGCATATCGGTGTAAGCATCATCGTCAAAATAATGTGGGCCTTCCACGGCATAGCGGCTCAGGGCATCGAACAGTTCCTCGCAGTGGTCATTATCGCGGACACTGACGGTATAGACATCATCAAAGACGCCCAGCGCTTTCAGCTCCGCCTTGCGGGCCTCGAGGTCCGCCGGGTCTTTGACGAGGTCGGTCTTGTTGATGACCGCGATGGCCGGGCCGCCCTTTTTCAGAGCCTCGACCAGAACCATCTCCGATTCATTCAGCGCGCCGTAGGGCTCGAACAGCATCATAGACACATCGACGTCAGCAATGGAGTCGCTGGCCGTCTTGTCCATCCGCTTGCCCAGCTTATTGTGGGGCTTATGCACGCCGGGGGTATCCAGCAGAACGTACTGCAAAGGCCCCCGGGTGATGACGCCAGTAATACGGGTACGGGTGGTCTGGGGTTTGGAGGTGACGATAGCCACCTTCTCCCCCACCAGCAGATTCGTCAGGCTGGACTTGCCCACGTTCGGGCGGCCAATGACCGCCACGAACACAGAGGATGTATCATAATGGCCCTGGATCGGTGTTTCGTTTTTCAAAATAGAACTCCTGTCTTTTTATTCCGTGTAGCTCACCGTACGGGGCAGACCCAGCTGAGTGAGGACAGCTTCTTCCTTCTCACGCATCCGCATGGCTTCCAGACCACCGTTCTCGTGGTCATAGCCCAGCAGATGGAGCATGGAGTGGACCGTCAGGAAAGCGACCTCTCTCTGCAGCGGATGGCCGTAGAGAGTCGCCTGCTCCTGTGCGCGTTCCATGCTGATGACGATGTCGCCCAGCATCTTGCAGCCGTTGTTCTCGTCCACGTCATAGACGCCGTTCTCCCCCAGAGGAAAGCTCAAAACATCCGTGGGCATCGGCTTATTGCGGTACTGGTTGTTCAGCTCAGCAATGGCTGCGTTGTCCACGAAGGTCACGCTGATCTCCGCCGGGTCGTCAAAATGCTCATATTCCAGCACAGCGTTGCAGGCGCGGCGGATGAGGATGCGAAGGCCCGAGGGGACCTTGATCGCTTTCTGCGAGTTGGTGATCAAAACTTTATTGGACATAAATCGTCCGCTCCTTTCGTTTCTACATTCTATTGAACGAATGCCCCGGTTTCTGTGGTATGCCGCCGGGGGTGTTTTTTTCAGTGTTTAGCCGGGTGGGCAGCGGCCTCGTAGGCTTTGATGATCTCCTGCACCAGACGGTGGCGCACCACGTCTTTTTCAGTGAAGTAGCACTGCGCGATGCCGTTCACGCCCTTGAGGACCTGAAGTGCATCCACAAGGCCGCTGCGGGTGCGATCGGGCAGGTCGATCTGAGTGACGTCGCCGGTAACGACTACTTTAGAGCCGACGCCCATACGGGTGAGGAACATCTTCATCTGCTCCGGGGTCGTGTTCTGCGCTTCGTCGAGGATGATAAAGGAATCGTCCAGCGTCCGACCGCGCATATAGGCCAGCGGTGCAACCTCGATGATCTGCTTTTCCACGAGACGCTCATAGGTCTCTGCGCCCAGCATATCGAACAGGCCGTCGTACAGGGGCCGCAGGTAGGGGTCTACCTTCTGCTGCAGGTCACCCGGCAGAAAGCCCAGCTTCTCGCCTGCCTCCACCGCCGGGCGGGTCAGCACGATGCGGGAGACATCTTTGGCCTTGAACGCTTTGACAGCCATGGCCACAGCAAGGTAGGTCTTGCCGGTACCCGCCGGGCCGACACCAAAGGTGATGGCGTTGTTCCGGATGGAGTTGAGGTACTCTTTCTGGCCCAGTGTCTTGGGACGGATAGGCCGGCCTTTGACCGTCACCGTCACGAAATCTTCGGTCAGCTCCCGGACGCGCTTTTCCTCACCGTCATGCGCAAGGCTCAGGCAGTAGCGCACCGTCTGGTCTTCCAGCGGTGTATGGTTCTCGATAAGGAGAAGCATCCCCTCCACAGCACGGGCCGCAGCTGCAACATTGGCCGGTTCGCCCGAAATGCGCAGCATCGTACCGCGGCACACCGCCGTCACCGAAAATTCTTTCTCCAGCATACGGATGTTCCGGTCACAGTTCCCGAATACGGCGGCTGCGATCTCTACGCTGTCTAATTCAATGCTCTTTTCTGCCATGCGGCTCCTCCTGAATGTCACTAGATTCTGCCTCTATTGTACCACCAAAACAGCGCGAAGAAAACTATGAAAATTGCACAAAATTTTTCAACCGCATATGGCGGTTTGGCAGAACACTCGAAACCTGCTCTATCAGCCTTTTCAAAGCCGTCTCTGGGGCAGCTGTTTCGATTGCATTTTGATATTTTTGTGGCCCGCGCAACACATATTGAGGGGATTCTTGTCATTTCACTATAAAAATGGTATAAATTTGATAATGAGTTCTTATTTCGCGTATTTTCTTTTTATGATTGGTTCGAGGTGAAACATATGTCCAAACCCACACGCGCTTCCATTATCATCCGTGAGGGCCGGAAGCGTGCCGGGCTCACGCAGCAGGAGCTTGCAGATAAGCTTGGCATTACAACGGGTGCAGTCAGCAATTATGAAAACGGCGTAAGCTTCCCCAAAGCAGAGATAGCCTTCGGACTTTGCGACATCCTCGATATAACGCCCCGCGAATTATTTGAGAGTGAGTGAGATTGAAAACGCTCGGCGTCCAAGCCAAACAAAAATCCCCGAAAAGCCAGGCGCGAAGCCACTTTTCGGGGATTTTACTTTGGAGCTACTGATCCGATTCGAACGGACGACCTGCTCATTACGAGTGAGCTGCTCTACCGGCTGAGCCACAGTAGCACATTGCGATCTCTGCAACGTGTGATATTTTACCATAAAAGCCGGGAGCTGTCAAGATTGATTCGCAACTTTATCCCTCTTGTGTTTGATTTAGCTCCTTTGCAAGGACGCGGCTCAGCTCACAGACCACAAAGCAGCAGCCGAGAAACACCAGCAGCGCACAGTCGGGCGGGAGGCGGCGCATCGTGGTCACGCGGCCGCACAGGCTGCTGAACGTCTCCTGCGCCCGCTGAGGAAGGAGAAGATAAAATACCAGCAGCGAAAGCGGCAGATGGAGCAGCCGGGCGCGGTAGAGCGGGCGGAGGGTCATCTCGGGCGGGCAGATGGTCCGCACCTGCATCAGAACAGAAAGCCCCTGCACGCTCAGCGCCGCGCAGCACAGCATACTGGCGAACCGGCCGCTTTTCGCAGCCAGGTCACAACCAGAGCAGACCTCCAAAAGCATCGCGCATAAAACGCCTGCACCGGAGGGCAGTGCTTCCCCCGCTCCTGCGGCCAGCATCCGGAAAAACAGGACGAAACCGCAGAGCTTGAGGTAGGTCTGGGACGCCTGCGCGATGATGCCGTCCAGCCGGAGAGGCTGCGAAGCGGTCGGGACAGCGGGGTGCGCCATTGACCCAAGCGTCCCTCCCAGCCGCGCCAGAAGCGCGGCAGACAGATAGCCCGCCGCCACCTGTGCAAGGAACAGCAGGACGCCCAGCTCTGCACTGCCCAGCATGGACTGCCCGACAGCCAGTATCACAAAGGACGGGCCGGAACAGACACAGGCCGGAAGGAGCGCATCGGCCTCCCGCGTGGTGAGCTGCCCGGAGCGGACGGCCTCGGCGGCGGCACTTGCTGCGGGGGCAAAGCCTCCCAGAGAGCCGATGAGCAGCACCCGCCCAGCCGCCGGAGCGCGGACCCCGATGAGCCTTGCCGCCGGGCAGAAGGGCAGCCCCAGCACATCCGCCGCCGGGCATTGGATGAGCAGTGTGGACACGATGAGGAACGGGAACAGCGAGAGCAGCAGCGGGCCGCCGCAGAGCGCCAGCCCCTCCCGCAGGGCCTGTGCGCAGGCATCCGGCGCGGCAAACGGCAGCAGACCCGCGGCCAGCGCCATCAAAAAATACCCCACGCCCCGGATTTTCTCTTTCTGAATCATACGCGCACCCTCCATTTCCATATATATGTGGTAATTGGCAGCGGTTTGCATGGCGGGAGGGAGCAGCGTGGGAAGGAAACGAAAGCAAACGCATTCCCTGCGCGGCTGGTTCCGGCGGATGTTCCGTCAGCCGCCCGGGGACTTCTACGAACGGGCTTCGGTCTACCTGAGCGGCAGAAGGATGGAGATCGAGCAGTTCCGGCGCATCCGCTCCTACGAAGAAGGCAAGCTCTGTCTCGAGCTGGGGCGCGGCACTCTGACGGTCTACGGCGACGATTTGAAGATAGAGACACTCTCCGCCCGGAGGCTCACCCTGCGGGGGCAGATTCTGCGGACCGATTTTTCAAAGGAATAGGAGCTTTCTACCATGGAATGGATTCAGCTCTGGGCGGGCATCACCTTTGCGGCGCAGAATGGCGATGTCGAAGGTCTGCTGACTGCTGCGGCCGCAGGCGGGCTGCACCTCTTCGACATCGTTCCCCGGCCCGGCGGGTTCTCGGCCCGGTGCGCCGCATGGCATTATCGGAAACTGGCCGCTCTGGCCCGCAGACGGCGGGTGCGGCTGCGCATCCAAAAACGGCGGGGTCTTTTCTTTTGCATCCGTCCCCTTCTCCGGCGGCGGGGGCTCTGGGCCGGATGCCTTGTCTTTCTCCCTCTGCTGCTCTGGCTGCAGGGCTTTGTCTGGTTCGTCGAACCGGTGGGCCTGACGCCCGGCCAGCAGGCGCGGGCCGCCGTCGTCCTGTGGGAGGCAGGGCTTTTCCCGGGAAATTCCGTCACACAGGAAAAGCTCACCGCCGGAGAATACGCCCTGCTCCAGAGCGGTGAGTTTTCCTGGGCCAGCCTCAACTTTATGAAGGGAAAGCTGGTGGCGGAAGCGGCTGCGGCTAAACCGGTGCCGGACATCGCTGCCGGGACGCTCCACGGCCTCCGGGCCAGGGTGTCCGGCACGGTCGTTCGCACCAACCTCGTCAGCGGGACGATGCTCGTCGTCCCCGGCCAGGCCGTAGAAGCCGGTCAGGGCCTCATCGGGACAGCCCGCGCCGAACGGGACGGAACGCTCATCTTTCAGCCTGCGGCGGGCAGCGTCCGGGCGCAGTTCGAGTGGGAAAACGAGCAGGATACTGCCCTCCTGCTGCCCATCGAACAGCTCACAGGGCAGCAGGCCGTGTATCGGACGCTGTTCTGGGACGGTCATGCTATCGCTCTGCCCTCCCTGCATCCTGCTCCAGGCAAGGCAGAGGCCGAAGCCATCGTCCGGCACTACCAGCCAGAAGCCCTTGGACTTCCTGTTCCTGTTTTTATCGAAGAAACGACATATTATTATAAAGTCTCCACCGATTTGGAGCGGACCGAAGAGCAGGCTCTGGCCCTTGCAAGGCTGCAAAGTAAACAAGCTTTACAGCAAAATTGGCCTGATTTTGAGCTTCTGGCCCGCAAAGAGGACGTCTCCGTCGAAGAAAACGCCCTCCACTACCGGGTCGTCTACACCATCACCGCCGACATCTGCAAATGAAAACGCCGCACAGCCCCGAGCACATCTGCTCCGGCCATGCGGCGATTTATGATTATGGATTTTTGTTACTTCTCTTCCGGGGTCGTCTCGGCCAGAAGCTCGTTCAGGTCGAACTCATACTTCGTGTGGCAGAAGTGGCAGACCACCTCACACTTCGGGTCTTCGTCCCGGAGCTTTACCAGCTCTTTGCGGCCAAGGCTGAGGAGCATATCCTTCGTGCGCTCCTCGCTGCAGTCGCACTGATACTTCACCTCGCGGGTATCGAGGACCTGCGGGTCGAAGCCCGCCATTGCCAGCTCCATCATATCCTGCGGGGTCTTCCCTGCCCGGAGCATCTCGGTGACGGAAGGCATGGCGGCGATGTTCTGCTCCAGACGGGTGATCTCGGCATCGGTCGCGCCCGGCAGGAGCTGCAGCAGATAGCCGCCGGCGCAGGCGATGGACAGGTCCTTGTCCACCAGAACGCCCAGCGCACACACGGTGGGGATCTGCTCGCTGTAGGCGTAGTAGCTGGTGATGTCCTCGGCGATCTCACCGGACACCAGCGGCACCTGACCCACCGTCGGCTCCTTCTGGAGCTTGTTGTCCCGGATGACGGTCAGAACGCCGTCTTTGCCGACTGCGCCGCCCACGTCCAGATGTCCATTCTCCTTTGCGGGAAGCTCGACCAGCGGGTGGTCGATGCAGCCTTTGACGTTGCCGTGTGCGTCGGTGCAGGCGATGACGACGCCCGCCGGGCCGCCGCCGGACACGCGCAGGGTGATGGAGTCGCCATCATCCTTGAGCATCGCGCCCATCAGGGAGACACCGGTGAGCAGACGGCCAAGGGCTGCGCTGCAGGTGGCGCTGGTGGTATGCAGCTTTTCTGCCGTGCGGACGATCTCAGTGGAGTCCACGCCGCAGAACACGACACCGCCGTTTTCAGAAATGCCGCGGATAAGATTCGACATATTATTGTTCCTCCAGTTGGGTATACTGTTTGACTGCGCAGAAGAAATAGCGCTCGCTCTCGTCGGTCAGAGGGCCAAAGCTCTCGCCGTCGCAGACACTTTCCAGCGCAAAACCATGCTTTTCCAGAGCGGCGCGGATGGTGTCGAGGTCGTAGGTGTACTCGTAGAACTGCTCGTGGAAGTGCTCCCCCGTCTCGCGGTAGTCGATGTCCACGCTGATCTCCACCCGGCGGTCGGCGGCGCTGTAATGGTTGCGCCAGACGCAGGAGGCGTCCTCTTCTTCAAACGTAAAGACGTTTTCGCCCAACACGTTCTGGTGCTTATAGGGCGTGTTCATATCGAACAGGAGCACACCGCCTTTTTCCATAAAGAAACCGGCGTTGGCGATGGCTTTGTCCAGGTCCGGGATGTGGTTGAAGGTGTCGAAGGTGGACACCGCACCCCGGATGGTGCCGTAGAGGTCGAGCTTGAGCAGGTCCTGCCGCAAAAGAAGTAGGCCGCTGGAAAGGCCCAGCTGCTCAGCCTTGTCCCGGACGACGCAGAGCATCTCCTCCGACTGGTCGATGCCGATCATATCGTAGCCCGCCTGCGTGAGCATCAGGGTCAGCTCTCCTGTCCCGCAGCCCAGGTCTGCGAGGATGCCGTCATGGATACCGTGGGCTTCCAGCTCTTTTTTGATGTGGGCATACAGGGCCTCGTAGTCGGCCTCGCCGTTGAACTCATCGTAAAAATAAGCAAATTCGTTGTAAGCCATTGCGTTACTCCGCGTCCTCTGCGTTTGCCTCGTACTCGGCGGCGACGGCTGCGTTCAGCACAGCCTGCAGCTCCGGAATGCCGTAGCCGCTCTCGCCGCTGGTCAGCACCACCTTCTGACAGCCGTAGGGCAGGCAGAGCTTTTCGAACTCCTCCTGCGTCTGGGCCAGCTGGCTCTTCTTGAGCTTGTCGGCCTTGGTCAGGGCCACGACGAAGGGAATGTTGTGGTAGTGGAGGTAGTGCAGCATCTGGATGTCGTCGGCGCTGGGGGCGTGACGGCAATCGATGAGCTGGACCAGCAGGGTGTGGTGGCGCTGGGCCTCGAAGTAGCTGTTGATGAGGTCGTCCCAGCGCTCACGGTCGGCGTTGCTCACCTTGGCATAGCCGTAGCCGGGCAGGTCCACGAAGTAGCAGTCATCCACCGCGTAGAAGTTGATGGTAGCCGTCTTGCCCGGCGTGCTGGACACGCGGGCGAGATTCTTGCGGTTGCAGAGCTTATTGATGAGGCTGGATTTGCCCACGTTGGAGCGGCCGGAGAAGCTCAGCTCCGGGCGGTCGCTCTCGGGCAGCTGGCTGGAAATGCCGTAGCTTGCAATGAAATCCGCTTTGTTATAGTTCATAGCTTCGCTCCTTTCGTCTCAGCAGACCGCCCCCGGCTGCGGCTTTTCAGCCGTCTGCGGCAGGGCCGCAGCCTCAGCGGGCTTTACCTTCCTGGTGCGGGGGTGGCCCGCAGACACCGTCTTGGGCTTGAGGAGGGCTGCGGCGAGGACCTGCGACAGGTTGGACATGGGCAGGAACTCGATGTTTTTCTTGACCTCGTCGTCCACCTCGTACAGATCGGACACGTTGTCCTTCGGGATGAGGACGGTCTTCATCCCCTCGCGGTAAGCGGCCATGCTCTTCTCGCGGAGGCCGCCGATGGGCAGCACATTGCCGTGGAGGGTGATTTCGCCGGTCATGGCCACATCGCCCCGCACCGGGATGCCGGACAGGCAGGAGATGAGGGCCGTGGTCAGGGTGACGCCGGCAGAGGGGCCGTCTTTGGGGACTGCACCCTCCGGGGCGTGGATGTGCAGGTCGCACTTCTTGAGGCGCTCGGAGTCGATGCCGTACTCTGCGGCATGGACGCGGGCATAGGTGATGGCCAGCTGGGCGCTCTCCTTCATCACGTCGCCCAGAGAACCGGTGACGGTGATCTTGCCGCTGCCGTTGTCGATGACCTGCACCTCGATGGGCAGGGTCTCGCCGCCGATGCTGGTCCATGCCAGACCGTTGGCGATGCCGATGGCGTTGGTGCGGTTGAGGAACTCGGGCTTGACCATGCGGGGTCCCAGCAGCTTTTCGAGGCCGGTGCCGGTGACGGAAACATTCTCCGCCTCGCCGGAAGCGATCTTCCGGGCGCACTTGCGCAGGACGCTGGTGATGGTGCGCTCCAGATTGCGGACGCCGGCCTCGCGGGTGTAGCCGTCGATGATGCCGTAGAGGGCGCTCTGGGAGAAGGTGACCTTGCCGGTCAGGCCGCAGGCATCCAGCTGCTTGGGGACCAGATGCTTCCGGGCGATGTTGTACTTTTCCACCCGGGTGTAGCTGGGCAGCTCGATGACGTCCATGCGGTCGCGCAGCGGGCCGGGGATGGCGCTGAGGTCGTTGGCCGTGGTGATGAAGAGCACATGGCTCAAATCAAACGGCATATCGATGAAATGGTCATTGAAGGTGCTGTTCTGCTCGGGGTCGAGGGCTTCCAGCAGAGCGGCCGCCGGGTCGCCCCGGAAATCGCCTGCCAGCTTGTCGATCTCGTCCAGAAGCATCAGGGGGTTCGAGCTCTTGGCAGAGATCATGGCGTTGATGATCTTGCCGGGCATCGCGCCGATGTAGGTGCGGCGGTGGCCGCGGATCTCGGCCTCATCCCGCACGCCGCCGAGGCTGATGCGGACATACTTGCGGTTCAGACTTTCGGCGATGGAGCGGGCGATGCTGGTCTTGCCGACACCCGGAGGACCGACGAGGCAGATGATCTGGCCTTTCACGTCGGGGGCCAGCTTGCGGACGGCCAGCACCTCGAGGATGCGGTCCTTGACCTTCTTCAGGCCGTAATGGTCCCGGTCCAGCACGCGCTGGGCCTTGGCGATGTCCAGATCGTCCTCGGTGAAGGTGTTCCAGGGCAGGTCGAGGCAGGTGTCCAGATAGGTGCGGATGACCGTGCCTTCCTGATTGCTGCTCTGCATTTTGGAGAGGCGGTCCACCTCTTTGAGAAGCTTCTTTTCCCGGTCCTCGTCCAGATGGAGGGCCGTGATCTTCCGGCGGTACTCCTCAGCCTCGGCGGTGGTATCGTCGTCCTCGCCCAGCTCCTCGCTGATCATGTGGAGCTGCTCGTGGAGGTAGTAGTCGCGCTGGTTCTTGTCCATTGCCTCGTCTACCTTCTGGGCGATCTCCTTATCGATCTCGAGCATCCGGCGCTCCCGGTGCATCTTCTCGATGAGCAGATGCAGACGGCCCATCAGGGTGCCTTCGTCCAGAATGGCCTGTTTATCCTCGAAGCGGAACAGGAGGTTGGCCGGGATGTACTCGGACAGGAAAGCGGCGTCGGTGCTGGTGGTGATGGCAAACACCACGTCCTTGCCGATGTGGGGGTTCAGAGCCAGCAGGTCGTCAAAGCTCTTTTTGACGTTGCGGACGAGGACGTCCGCCTCCGGCAGTTCCTCGGGCTTCGCCATCTTGACCGGGGCCGGGCGGACGGTGGCCAGCAGGAAGCTGCCGTCGTCCTCCATCTCGGAGAGTTTGGCGCGGTATTTGCCTTCGACCAGGATGCGGACGAGGTCGTCCGACACCCGCATCACCTGCTTGACCTCGGCCACGACGCCGTAAGTATAGAGGTCGGCGGCCTTGGGGTCTTCGACCTTCATCTCTTTCTGTGCCACGAGGAAGACGTCAGAGTTGTTGCTGACGGCCCACTCCACGGCGGCGATGCTCTTCTCGCGGCCCACCTCGAAGTGGAGCAGATTGTTGGGGAAGACCACCAGCCCGCGCAGGGCGATGGCCGGAATGTGGAGGACGCTCCGCTCCACCTTGACCGTAACTTTTTCAGACATAGTACAAAACCTCCCAGCCGTCCCTCGGATGCGAGTCATCCATAAGGGCGGCTTTTTTGTAGGGTCATATCAAATCTATCATTTTATTATAGCGAAAAATGTTTGCAGATGCAACCGTTCAGCGCTTTTCCCGGGTGTTGTAGCCCAGTCTGCCCAGTGCGGGCAGGATGGCCCGGAGGGTCAGCGACGTGAGGGCGCCCATGACAAGGCCCAGCACCAGCATCACCGGCGCATAGTACAGCGACATGGCCGAGGACAGGATGAGCCCCGCGCCAAGCAGCTGGCCGATGTTGTGGGACAGTGCGCCGCAGACCGACAGGATGAACCATGTGGGCCGGAACGGGAGCTTATAGTAGAGCACCCACATCACCAGCAGGGACAGCAGTCCGCCGCAGAGCGAGAGGAAGCCTGCCGTCCAGCCGGAGACGAGAAAGACGAACAGCGCCTTGAGCAGGTCGAGATAGAGCGCCTGCCGCGCCCCCATGAAGAACAGTGCATACATCACTACGATATTCGCAAGGCCCAGCTTCATGCCCGGCGCAAGGCCCGGGATGACCAGTGTGCCTTCGATGAAGGAAAGAGCCATCGCCAGCGCGAACAGCAGGCCGGAAAGTGCGATTTCGTGTGTTTTCTTCGGGTCATGGTTTCGGTTTGCCATCGGCTCTCCCCCTTTGCTGCATCGGTCATTCTTCGCCGCCGGCGGTCTGCTCGTACTGCTCCTGCTCTTCCACAGCGGCCTCCCATGCGGCAAAAAGCTCGTCCTGATGGAAGCGCAGGTCGCTGAGCTCGTCGCTCTTTTCCCGCAAAAGCTGGGGGTCGTTGTAGACTTCCGGCGAGTTTATCTCGTTTTCCAGCTCCACTTCGCGGGCGCCGCAGGCTTCCATCTCGTCCTCGCAGGCTTTGATCTTAGCGCGCAGCTCGGCCCGGCGGCGGCGCTGCTCTTTGCCGTAGCCCGCCTTGGCGGGTTCGCTGCTCTTCTCGGCCACGGGGGCGGGAGCGGCGCGGCCCATCAGGGCGTCATAGCTGGGGTAGATGACCGCCTTGCCGTCCTCGAGGTAGAGGATGGGGCAGGCCAGACTGTTCATCAGGTGGCGGTCATGGGTGACGAGGAGCAGCGTGCCAGTGTAGGCCATCAGCGCCTCGGTCAGGTTCTCGCGGGTGTAGATGTCCAGATGGTTGGTAGGCTCGTCCAGGAACAGCAGGTTCGGGCGTTCCAGCACGATCTCTGCAAAGCGCAGTCGGGCCAGCTCGCCGCCGGACAGGGCCTCGCAGGGCTTGAAGACCGTCTCGCCCCGGAAGCCCAGCTTTGCCAGATGGCTGCGGACTTCCAGTTCGGTCATCCGGGGGTACTTGTTCCAGATGACGTCGATGACGCGGCCCGCGCCGATGCGGTTCTGCTGCTGGGCGAAGATGCTGGGCCGTGCGCCGGTGCCAAGGCGCACCATGCCGCCGGAGGGGCGGCGCTTGCCGTCCAGCACCTGCATCAGGGTGGATTTGCCTGCGCCGTTGGGGCCGGCGATGATGAGCCGCTGGCCGCGGCAGACCGTATAGGTGAAGGGCTCCAGTAGGGTGCGGTCACCGATTTTAATGGTCAGGTTCTTGAGCAGCACCAGCTCATTCCACGGCTCCACGTCGTATTCGAAGCGGAACTTGAGCTGGTTGGTCTCGTCCTGAGGGGCCTCGGTGATCTCCAGCTTTTCCAGCTGCCTGCGGCGGCTCTGGGCCATCTTGGTGGTGGAGGCGCGGACGAGGTTGCGGTCGATGTAGTCCTGTAATTTTTCGGCCAGCGCCACGTCGGCGTCGTGCTGCTTCTGGCGCAGGGCGTCGGCGGCTTCCTTCTGGGGCAGATAGGCCGAGAAGTTGCCCTTATAGGTGGTCATGGTCTGGAACGAGACTTCCCAGATTTTGGTACAGACGTTGTCGAGGAAATAGCGGTCGTGGCTGACCACCAGAACGGCACCGGAGTAGCCCTTGAGGTAGTTTTCCAGCCACTCCATGGTGGCGAAGTCCAGATGGTTCGTGGGCTCGTCCAGAATGAGGACGTCCGGCTTCTCGAGGAGGAGCTTGGCCAGACGGAGACGGGTCAGCTCACCGCCGGAGAGGACGCCCACGTTCTTGCTCCAGGTATCCTGCGCAAAGCCCATGCCGGACAGCACCTTCTTGATGTTGACGTCCATGTTGTAGCCGTCGGCGGCGTCGATGATGTTCTGCAATTCGTCGTGCTTTTCGAGAAGGGCGGCGTCGTCGGGAGAGGCCGCCATCTTCTTTTCCAAGATCTGCATCTGGGCCATGGCGTCCAGCACAGGGGCGAAGGAAGAGCGCATCTCCCCGTAAATATCCAGCGTGACATCGAGCTTTGCGTTCTGCTCCAGATAGCCCAGCGTCACACCGTGGGTCACGCTGAACTCGCCGTCATAGTCGGTGTAGACGCCGGTCAGAATTTTGAGCAGGGTCGTCTTGCCTGCGCCGTTCTGGCCCACGATGCCGATGCGGTCTTCTTTTTCCACGCTGGCGCTCACGTCGTGCAGGACGACTTTCTCGCCAAAGCTCTTTCCGAGTTTTTCCAAATGAATCAGCATATCGTTCTTCCGTGTTCTTTTCCAGTAGGGTGGATAGGGACATTCCCGCCGTTACAGCTGATGACGGCGGTGCTTGAGGCCGAGGTTCGCCAGCTCTTCCGGCTCCATCACCAGCGGGTAGAGCTCTTCCAGCGAGGCGATCTCGTAGGTGGGGCTCACCTTGCCCGGGTTCTCGGCGTGGCCGGGGTTGAACCAGCAGGTGTCGAGGCCCGCGTTCACGCCGCCCTGAATGTCGCTGGTGAGGCCGTCGCCCACCACCAGGACGTGCTCCCGGTTCTCCACGCCCAGAGCGCGGAGGGCGGAGTCGAAGATGCGGCGGCTGGGCTTCTCGCTGTCCAGCTTCTCGGAGATGAAGACGTCCTCAAGGTAGGCCCCGATGCCGGATTCTGCCACCCGGCGGCTCTGCACCTTCTCAAAGCCGTTGGTCACGATGGCCAGCGTCGCCACCTCGGAAAGCTCCCCGAGGACGTCCAGCACATTGGGGGTCATCAGGTCGGGGTGGGAGGACAGGTGGTCGAGGTAGCAGCGGTTCATCTCCACGCCGTCACCGGCTGCGTTGATGGCCTTGAGGAAGCGGGTGAAGCGCTCCCCCATCAACTTGTCGCGGCGTATCTGGCCCTTTTCCAGCTGACGCCAGAGCTCCGAGTTGATGTCCCGGTAGGTCTGCACCGTCCCGGCGTCCGGCTCGATGCCGTATTCCACCAGCGTCTCAGCCAGCGCCTTGTTCTCGGCGGCGTCAAAGTCCAGAAGCGTATTGTCTGCATCGAAGAGGATGCAATAATATTTTGCCATGTTTCTTTCCCTTCTCTATCATTTTTCGAGCCGCCTGCCGCCTTGAGCGGGCGCGGCTGCGATGCGGTTTGAGAACAGCGAGAAGCCAGCCCCGCCCGGCAGAGCTGGCTTCTCGTATTTTTATCATTCCAACGTCATTTCATAGGCTTCGTCGTCGGACTGGTCCGGCAGGTTCCCGCTGCACTTACAGCGCGACGTGCAGGCGCACTCTTTTGCGATGCACTTTGCCATCTGCTCCTCCGTCACGCCGTTCTCGAAGTTTTCCCAATCCATGTCGTAGTAGTCCACGCTGCCGTCGGTCACATCTTCTGCGCCGGGCAGGCCGAGGACTCGCATTTCTTCACGGAACATCCGCTCGCCTCCTCTCGGCTCAGCCTATGCGGCTTCGTAGAGGAAGGTGCGGGGCGTCATTCTGCCTTGCTTTCGGCTTCCTTGCTGGCGGAGGTTTCCGACTTGCTTTCGGATTTGGATTCTGCTTCGCTCTCGGCCTTGGACTCTGCCTTGGACTCAGCTTTGCTCTCAGTCTTGGATTCTGCCTTAGACTCAGCCTTGCTTTCGGACTCCGACTCTGCCTTGGAGCTGCCAGACGACGTGCTGGACGATGCCGACGACGAACTGCTGGTGCTGTGGGAAGAGCTGCCCGAACTTGCAGAGGAAGACGAAGAGGATGTACTGCCGGAAGAACCGGCATGGGACGAGGACGAACTGCTGGTGGAGCCGGACTCGCTGGTCACACCGCTGCCGATGGTGATGGTCAGGGTGTTGCTGCTCACCTTGCAGTCGTTGTAGGTGACGACGGCGTGGATCTTATAAGAAGCGTTGGCCATGGAGCTGTCCACCACCACAGTGATGCTGGACTTGCCGGCGGCCTGCGTGACCTCCTGACCGTTGGCGTACCAGCGCAGGTTCTCGGTCTTGGCGTACTTGCCGCTCAAGGCAGCCTTGAAGGTGTAGGAGCTGCCCACAGCGCCCTTGCCCTCACTGGTGATGTGGACGGAGGCCGTGCCGAAGACTGCCGTGACGTCCAGATTCTGCTTGAAGTCGGTGTCGGTGCGGGTCTTGCTGGTGAGGCCGTCGCTCCACTTGACGAAGACATGGCCCTCCGCCGGGACAGCGGTCACGGTGATGGATTTATCGGGGTCGGTGACGGTGTAGGTCACAGAGCTGTTGCCGGTGTCATTGCCGACGCTCAGAGTGCCGCCGCCGTTCTTGTCCACACGGTAGCGGGCCTCGAACTTTTTGTTCTCGCTGGTGCTCTCGCTCGAAGAGCTCTCCGAGCTGCTGGCGCTCTCGGCCTGACTCTCGCTGGAGCTGACAGCCTCCGAGCTGGGAGCGGCCACGGCGGAGCTGGGGTTGGAGACATACTCCATGGTGCGGGTGGGGATGTTGTTGGTGTCGGGGCGGCGGTCCTCGGTCTGCAGGGCGTGGGTGCGGAGATAGTTCAGCACTGCCTTGAGGCCGGCGCTCTTGAGGTGGATGTCGCCGCTGGTGTAGTAGTCCGCGATGCCGTAGCCGTCGCTGCCCTTGAGGGCCTCGGCAGAGTTGAGGAAGCGGACGCCCAGCTGCTCGCACATCTCCAGAAGGGCCATGTTGAAGTCGTCGATCTTGGCCTGGTCCATGTGGGGGTAGTTGGAGTGGTCAGCCGGGACCGGCGGCACCGTGTTGACGATGATGTCGGTGTAGGGATAGCTCTGCTGGATGGCCTGGATGAGGGCCGTGTAGTGGGCGATGAAGTCAGAGACTTCCATCCCGGTGTCGTTGGTGCCGAAGGTCATGACCACACGGCGGGGCTTCATCATGGCCACCGCCTGAGGGATGGTGTAATGGTTGGAATCCTTCTTAAAGGTAACGATGCCCTCGTTGAGCGCTACCTGGGTGCCGATGCCCTCTTTGGCGCAGAACTGCTGCAGGGAGATGAGGCCGTTGTTATAGAGGCGGACGGTGTTGGAGTCGCCCAGAAAAAGGGTGTCGTTCAGATAGTCCGTGCCGGCGTCGGCGGTCTCCGTCAGCAGAGCGGTGGAGGCGTTGTCGATCTGGTAGTGGCCCGACAGGTCTTCGCCGGGGGCAGCGGGCCCCTCTGCAGACTCCGAGACGGAGGGGGCAGGCTCCTCCTTTTTGAGGAGGGTGGTGGTGATGCCGAAGGTCAGCAGCACCGCCAGCACGCAGAGGATGCAGACCAGAACGGCCCGATGCTGCATGGGAGTCATGGTTTCATTTTGTTGTTGTTTTTTTCGACTCATAGATTCAGTCCCTCTCGTTTCAGGAATGGGAAGGCTCGTCCACCGGGCGGAGAGCCCAGTCCGTCAGCTCTTTGCAGTCAGCGGCCATGAAGACCGGCGCAAAGGGGGCGACCTCTTCCCTGCCGCCGTAGCCGTAGAGCACAGCGGCGGCGTCCAGGCCGCAGTTCACAGCGCCCTGCATATCGTCCCGGCGGTCGCCCACCATCAGCACCCGCTTGCCCTGCATGACGGGCTGGGCGAGGACGTGGCGGATGACGTCGGTCTTGTTGTCGCGGCTCTCATCCATGGACGCGCCGCCCACGAAGGAGAAGTAAGGCGCAAGGCCCTGCTCTTCGAGGATGGGCCTCACAACGTCGGTGGGCTTGCAGGTGGCCGTGCAGAGGGTCAGGCCCGCAGCCTTGAGACGGCCCAGCATCTCCACCACGCCAGGGTAGACACCGCCCTCGTGGCAGCCCTTGGCGGCGTAGCTCACGCGGTAGCGCTTCGTGGCCTCCTCGATTTTTGCAGGGTCGGAGAAATGCTCGCCGAAGCTCTTGCGGAGGGGCGGGCCGATGTAGCGGCCAAGGTCGCTCCGGGCGACGTCAACGCCCATGGAGCGGAAAACTTCTTCCAGTGTATTGAGAATGCCGGGGGCGGAATCGATGAGCGTACCGTCCACGTCAAACAGGATCGCATCGTAGTGCAGCAAGGTCAGGTTCCCCTTTCTCTTTGGATAAACATTATATAGTATAGCACAGATTTCGATATTCAGCAATTCCAACAAAACACTTTTCCGACTTTTATACATATTTTTAGGCAGCCCCGCCCCGGAAAGCAAAAACCGCCCACCCATTGCGGGCGGGCAGTCGCATTTTGACATCAGCTCTCGGTGGTGGTGCTGTTCCCCGTCGAGGGGTAGTAGAGGTTGTTGGCGATGAATTCCAGCTTCTCTTTCAGAACCAGCTCAAGGTTCGCCACGGCGTGGACCATGTTGGTGGCGGAGTCGTTGACTTCCAGCAGCTTGCACAGGTCCAGCTCCTCCATGCTGAGGGCGGCTTTCATCTTCTGGGTCTCGGCGCAGAGGATGTGGCTCAGGGCCGACTCCTGCAGAGCGATGCTCTCCATCAGGTCAACGACGGCCTGGTCGAAGGAAACTCTCGGCAGCGCGGGGCAGCCGCAGGAAACGCAGGGGGTGCAGTTGGTGGTATCAGCCATAAGAAGGACCTTCCTTTCTATAATAGGAATAGGGCGCAGTCCATCCTATGTGCCTCGCCGCCCGGATGTCACTCCGGCTTTGCGCTCTTCTGTACCTTCTCGATGGTGTCGCGGTAGCCGCCGGAGCCGTACTGGATGCAGCGGTTGATGCGGCTGATGGTGGCGGTGCTGATCTCCACCGCCTTTACGATCTGGTCGTAGGTGCTGCCGCTGAGCAGGAGCTTGGCCGCTTCCAGACGCTGGGCCATATCGGAGATCTCCTTGACCGTGCAGAGGTCTTCGAAAAAGTTGTAGCACTCCTCCCTCGTCTCAAGACTCAGGATCGCGTCGAACAGTGCGTCGGTGGTGGGGTTTCTTCTGGGGTTCTTGTCCGCCATAGCTGCCTCCTTTAGGGCAAAGTGCCGCAGGGTGCGGCACGGTTCTTTCTATTACTCTGTTACTTTAGCACTTGAAAGTATAAAAGTCAAGTATTCGGTCTTTCTTTCCGGGAGTTTAGCAGATTTCACCTGTGGAGGCATTCAGTTTTATTCATCTCACATCTGAACAAAAATCGCCTAAATTTTCTTAGTCTCTCCCCCGCAAAAATGGCACAGTCTCCTAACTTGCCCAAAATATATTGACAAATTATGAAATCGGGACTAAAGTATACACAATCATTCGGCAAATGCAATGAACAGGACATGACTTTTCGCATTCCCTGCGCTCAGAGAGCCGCCATTCCGGTGCAAGACGGCAGCACAGTGCGATCAGCCCTCACCTGCGAGCAGCCTGTGCGAACCCGCTTGCGGCAGTAGTGCATGGCCGTTCAGCCCACGTTACAGGGCGGCGTATCGGCGGCAGGAACGCCTGTACGCGCAAGCGGCTGCTCCCGAAAGCAGCAAACGAAGTGGTACCGCGGAGAACGACCGGTGCAGATGCACCGTTTGGCCTTCGTCTTCGAGGAAGATAGAACACATCTTTGTGTCTCTGTCTTTCATGAGGACGGAGGCTTTTTTCACCCCTCCGGGCCGTTTCGCCTGCCCTGCTTTTGGACACAGCCGCTCTGTCTGGCACATTGCCGGTTGCCGGTGTGAAAGAAAGGAAAGAGGTAAAAGAAATGAATACGCTGGTCATCGTTTTGATCGCAGCCGTGTGTCTGCTCGGCGCTTATACGCTGTATGGCCGCTGGCTGGCCAACAAATGGGGCATCGACCCCACCGCCAAGACCCCCGCAGTCGTCCACGAGGATGGCCGTGACTATGTTCCCACCAACGGCTGGACCGTATTTGCACACCAGTTCAGCTCCATCGCCGGTGCAGGCCCTGTCACCGGTGCCATTCAGGCCGCTGTCTTTGGATGGGTTCCCGTCCTTTTATGGATCCTGATCGGCGGTATCTTCTTTGGTGCTGTTACCGATTTCGGTGCGCTGTATGCGAGTGTCAAAAACGAAGGAAAATCCATGGGACTTCTCATTGAGAAATACATCGGCAAAACAGGAAAGAAACTGTTTCTTCTTTTCTGCTGGCTCTTTACACTGATCGTTATCGCCGCCTTTGCCGATATGGTTGCCGGAACATTTAATGCTTACGAAACGGTTGACGGCGTCACAAAGCTTTCTGCCCAGGCAACTGTAAACGGCGCTGCCGGAAGCATCTCCCTGCTGTTTATCGCTTTTGCTGTTGTCTTCGGACTGCTCCAGAAAAAACTGCAGTGGAAAGGCTGGAAAGAAATGGTACTCGGCCTTGCCTGCACTGTTGCAGCCTTTGCAATCGGCATGAATGTACCGCTTGTAACAAGCAAAGCAACCTGGACTTATCTGGTATTTGCCTACATCTTTCTTGCCGCTGTCCTTCCAATGTGGCTTCTGATGCAGCCGCGTGACTTTATGACAACCTTTATGTTTGCCGGTATGATTATCGGTGCCGTCGTTGGACTGCTTGTCGCACATCCGGCAATGAACCTGGCGCCTTACACTGGTTTCCACAATGAGAAATCCGGTGACCTGTTCCCGATTTTGTTTGTAACCGTTGCCTGCGGCGCCGTATCCGGTTTCCACAGCCTGGTTTCCTCGGGTACGTCCTCCAAGACCATCGAGAATGAAAAGGATATGCCGAAGGTCGGCTACGGCGCCATGGTGCTGGAGAGCCTGCTGGCTGTCATCGCCCTGTGTGTTGCCGGTGCTTCTGCTGCTGCAGACG
>ENA-OUQN01000185-OUQN01000185.1-human-gut-metagenome-genome-assembly--contig:-NODE-185-length-54968-cov-13.219565_pt1 | contig 54968 bp, 52 predicted proteins | sample MGYA00237950_ERZ548832 | MGnify/ENA primary metagenome ERZ548832 (study PRJEB26490, sample SAMN05194703) | human gut metagenome | biome: terrestrial biome; feature: human-associated habitat; material... | reverse complement strand
CAGTATTTTTATTAACAATACCGCAAAAAAAGGAGAAAGCAAGTTTCACCTCGCTCCCTCCCGACAATTTACAGGGACAACTTGTATATCATTGCCATTTTTAACCACTTGCAGGCAGGTTAATTCTCCTTTGCAATCTCTCATTGATTACATTACAAAGTTATTGCCTTTACTTGAATTTCTCAAGCATTTTAATATGGTCATCCGAAAAAGTAAATAGTTTCGCCAAAAATATTGTATATTTGCTTTGTATTAAATTGACAACTGAAGGATGATACATGTTTATACTGGGAATGGTAAGGGGAAGACTACTGCTGCCTTTGGGCTGGCGGTCCGTGCGTTGTGCGCTGGCAAGAATGTGGCGATTGGGCAGTTTGTGAAGTCGATGAAGTACAACGAGACTAAGGCTGAAGCACTGTTCAACGGCGCAAACCCCGACTTCGGTCGGCTACATATCGAGCAGTTGGGCTATGGTTGCTGCCTCGACAGAATGCCCGATGAAAGGGATAGGCTATCGGCAAAAGACGGACTTGCCGTTTGCCGTCAATGGTTGCGCAGTGGCGAGTGGGACGTGGTGATTCTCGACGAACTCACCATCGCTACCAGCATGGAACTGCTGTCGGTGGATGAAGTGCTTGATTTGCTTTCGGAGAGGAATCCCACCACAGAAGTGATCATTACCGGCCGTTATGCGCCACAGCAGCTGATCGACGCAGCCGACCTCGTGACCGATATGCAAGAAGTGAAGCACTACTACACCCAAGGCGTGCTTTCACGCTCCGGCATCGACCGATAAGCATGTGAACCAGGCTATATTCTTTGTCTTGAGAGTAAAAAAAGAGGCTGTGCCAAAATTCTGGCACAACCTCAACATTTAGAAGTCCTTTTAGATATTATCTGCGGCAGCTTTAATGCGGTTGGATAAATCATACAATGCGCTTTTCAGCATTTGAGCCTCATCGTCGCTAAACTTTCCGGTTCCGCCGTTACCGTCAATTCCGTCCATCTTGTGATAAAGCCAAGAACTTGACTTGCCGAAATACCTGCGGGCAATATCTCTCCAAGTGATTGACAGCAAAATATCACTCAACTTTGATTTCATCGTCTGTTCCATAATTTGTGAATATTTTAATTGTGTTGTTATTAATAAAGCCCTTTTAAGAACCCCTCTGCTTGTAGAGGGGTTCGGACGAATCATTTGTCCTCTTCGTCCGCTGGCGGCATTTCGACTAATTCGTCGAACAGCTGTTGAGCATACCAAACCAAATTCTCATATCCGTTAGGATAGGCTTTTCGGATATTCCTGATTGCTTCAATCAGCTCAAGCTCCGCATCATTTAAAAGGGCTTCGTTCATAACCTAAATAGTTTTTGAACATCACAAAATTACTACACTTTTTCGTACTAACCAAATATTTACTACACTTTTTCGTACTAAACATACAAAAAAAAATAGCTCTACGATGTGGAGTATCGCAGAGCTATGTGCCTGAATTAACAGGCTAAGTCCTTTTAAATGATATGCAAATATACTGTCTTTTTTTGTTTCTAAAAAATTTTAATCGAAGAATTTAGAGGAGGGTGGAGCGTTTGTAGTCGGATTTTTTGATGATTTCGGAGGAGTTGGGCACTTGGCGTATCACGATTTTGTCCCAGCCGTTCTCGCCGATGTTTAACGATGCTTTGAATTGTTGCAAAGTGTCGTCGGTGGGAACGAATTGCACACGCTCAACTTTTGTCTGTTCTTCGGGTGGCACATCGCCAACGAGCCCTGATGAGCCTTTTTTATATCTGTAAACCGACACTTCCATCGACTTAATCATATAATCGGAGTTTGATGCGTCGTATTCCATATCGAGGCGACTGATAAGCGCATCTGTCACGTATTTTGAGACGATACGTGCGTTGTAGTTACTTGTAAGGCAAACGCTTAAATCTGCTATAGGATACGACACGTCGCAGCGTTTTTCAGAATTGCCGCTTGTGAGTTGGGCTTGTCCGCTCATGGCTACCAAAATCGCCATAACGATAAAAGAGAAAAATTTCTTCATATTGTCCAGTAGTTTGTTAAAGTAATTAGATATTCACAAAGTTAAGTAAAACTTAGTGATGAAATGGCGTATTGGGCAGAAAATCGTAATTTTGTAGTTTTTTAACAAAACCCGATGCAGTCTTTTCGCTTTTCGATGCCTCTTAATATGAGGCACAAAAGCCGAAACTGCTCACATGGATTTAAAAATGCTTATAGAAAGGGTGAAAGCAGACGATGCCGACGCTTTAAATACGATTTACGAGGCGTATGTTCCGATGATGAGGAATGTGTGCTTCAGCATCACGAAAGCAGACGAGGACACGGTGAATGACCTCGTTCAGGACGCTTTTATCCTTGCTTATTACTCCATTGAAAAACTGAACGACGAGGAAAAGTTTGGCGAGTGGGCAGCCGCGATTACTAAAAATGTGTCGCTCAAATATTTAGAGCGAAAGCGAAAGGTAAAATTCTTGCCACTGTCCCACTACTTGGATAATATGAATGTGGAGAGTGGAGTTTCGGCTGATGCCGTGTTGGCAGAAAAAGAACTCATGCAACTCATCGACCGTTTGCCAGAGGGCTACGGCAAGGTGTTCAGAATGTCGGTGATAGAGGGGCTTTCGCATAAAGAGATAGCCGAGCGGCTGGGCATTGAGCCTCATAGTTCGTCGTCGCAGTTGGCGAGAGCAAAAGCCATGCTTCGGAAAATGATTAACCGACGAATGCTTGAAGTGATTTCAGCGATTATTGTCATGATTCCGCTTTGCAAATACCTGTTCCAAAGGAGAGGCACCGAGGAAAAGAAAACGGTGACGGCAAAGGTGGAAGGCACAAAAGTGAAAAGCAAAAAAACGCAAGACATTGCCACACAACCAAGTGTAACGCCCACTGTGTCGAACAATTACATTGCAAAAACACCCACTGTCACCCCTCTGCCACAAGGCGGTGTGGATTTGGATTCGATGCCTAAAAATGCTGTGCTTGAAATTCGCGACACGGCAATCAACATTGCTGTCGCAGTTCCTCCCACCGACTCTGTGGCTCGCGACAGCATACAATACAATATCCCAATTTTTGAAAACCACATGGCTGAAGATGGCTCAAAGAAGCACAAAAACAAGTGGCAACTGCTTGCCGCAGGCTCATTGGGACCCGCTTTGGTTCAAAACGCCTATAAACTGTTTGCCGGCATTGGTGACGACATCACCGACTCACCTACCACAGATATACCAAAAGTGATTTCCACCTGGGAAGACTATTACAAGTTTCTGGTTACGAAAGTACGTATTTTTTATAAGTGATTGAGAATGAGATAAGTTTTTATCTCATAAAAAGAAGAGGTTACGAATTAGAAATAAACAGAATGTAGCATCCTGCTGTGATTTGCATAACCATCCAAAGAACTCTTTCGGTTGCAAAGGTACGATATTTAATCGGGGATAAAGAATGTTTTAAGATTTTTTATCCTCGATTTTTTGCTTGGATAAATCTGTTTTCATTAAACCATATTTTTCTCTATTCTTTGCTATTTCCATTTCAATCCATTCAAACTTATGTGGCAAGGGTTCCTGTTTTTTGAATGGTCTATTTCGTTTGCATATTCTCATCCTTTCGTGTGTTTTGTATAAAAGTCAGCCGTCGTCGAAGAAAGACAGTCCTCGTACCTCAGACTAACTTCCTCCGACTATGGCACGGCAAGAAAAATCCTTGGCGGTATGCCTTGAAATACTTCAAGACTATACTGCCAAGGACTTTTCTTTGTTTGCCGTGCTGACAACGGCTGACTTTTATAGCCACAACTCGCAGTTCCATTTTTATCGCACAATCCAAACGACATGAAACAGTGGCACGCCACCCTTTCATGTCTCAGTAGTACGGCATGAGGAAAAGTGCTTCTTTTTGTCGGTTGCAGGCTAACCGATCAAAAGAAACACCATTCCTTGATTTGCCGTACAATTTTGTTTGCATACTCCACCGCAAGAAAGAAGTCATTGATGTAAACCCCAACGACCACTTTCATGCTTGGCTGCACAGCCTTGGAGAAAACCCGATGCAAGAAGCATGGACAAGCCATACTCTTCTTTCACCGGAATTTCTCTGAAGGCTGTGCCATCTTGTATGCGATTTCCATTTTTCAAGACGTTTGTAAGACGAAGTTGTATCCATTTCTCAGAAATGAGTATGCGATAATCGTGCAGTCCAAAACTTCCGTGAAGTTTCTATTTTCATTTGCCGCTCTGATTTTCTTTCCTCCACAAGGTCTTTCCTTTTGGCATCAACCGTTATCGTGCAGGTGCAAAGGTATGGCAGCGGGCTTTGGAAATAAAAGGTCGAGCCTTCGGTTTTCGAAAAAATCTCCACACCGTTGGGTAGTATTTTTCAGAAAAACCTTGTATTTCCAGCCTCGCCGCCCTTGAAAGGCACCTGAAACGAAACGACCGATGCGACAGGAAGACGCAAAAAAAAATGTCGGAAAAGGGAGCGACAAAAAGGTGAAGAAACGAGAACTTCCCTTCAGTTCCTGGAACCGCAAATAAATTTAATTCAAGGCTATATGACAACAAACATCAACATAACACAGACTTGGTGGAGATTACTCTCCGCAGTCGGCTCAACCCTCATCACTTTGGTGGCTTGGTTGGGATATATGGCTCTCTGCATGGTCGGTGAAGTCATATTGGGAATTGTGAAGTTCATCTTCGGCATCATCATTTCCATTCTTTCTATGGTGGTACTGATTGGAACATTCATTTGGTTATTAACACTTTAAAGTACAAGCGATATGAACAGAAGCATTGAAGCGATACCTACATGGGCACTCTGCTACATCATCAATGGCGATGCAAGCGGACTGACTGACGAGGAAATCCGTATGGTGGACGAAGCCATGCGCAAGAACAATATTGAGATAGTAAGTCCAAGATACAACGAGGACATGTGCACAGAACCTTACTTCAGCCGTTATCCGTTCTTCGGACTGCCTACAGAAGTTGAGGACTGCGACATCATCTATCACGAGTAACAACCCCTTTAACAATATCAGATATGAACACTACAGAATATTTCAAGAGAACCATACAAGCCTATTTGGAGGAGCGAGCAATGGAGGACGAACTCTTTGCAGCCAAGTATGACAACACCGACAAGAACATTGACGATTGCGTCACCTATATCCTTAATTGGGTACAGAAGAGCGGTTGCAACGGCTTTTGCGATGACGAGATATATGGGCAAGCCATCCACTACTACGAGGAGAAGGACATCGAGGTAGGAAAACCATTGAACTGCCAAGTGTCTGTTAACCACCACATTGAACTCACAGAGGAGGAGAAGGCACAGGCAAGACAGGAAGCCATCCGCCAATATCAGCAAGAGCAGATGAACAAGATGCGTAACAGAGATACCGCCAAGCGCACCTCACAGAGAATGGAAACAGAAGTACACCAACCATCATTATTCGACACGTTATGAAACCAAGAACGAAATATCAGAAGCAAGTCGTAACCTCAAACAAGGGGTTACGACCTATCAAGGGAGCGCAAATGCAATGGGCATTCCGTGAATGTCTTGACCACTATGCCTTTCAGTTGAAGCACGGACAGACCACCTGCATGGACTGCGGACACACTTGGACTACGGACGAGGATGCGGACAAATGTGTCTGCCCGAAGTGTAAGGCAAAGTTGGAAGTGCAGCGCACCAAGCGACAGAAGGCAATGTCTTCTACCTATTTCAGTGTACTCACCGAGCGCAAGGGACTACAACTTATGCGAGCATTTCAGATGAAAGCCTATTACCGCAAGGGACAAAAGGCAGACATTTATTGTTGGGAGGTGGCACGCTATTGGATGAACGAGAAAGGCAAGGTGGAGGTTATGGCACGCAAGCGCACAATGGGTATCTATATGGACACGTTCTGCTACGACTCCGACATTGAACTGCGCAAGGACAACACCACCTATCAGCATATTGCTTCATTTCCGGTCTGCCCCGATATGAAAGTCATTCCTCAGATATGGCGCAACGGCTTTGACGGAGCATTTCACGGCATCGAACCGCTTACATTGTTCAAGGCGATGCTGACAGACCACCGCATCGAAACGATGATGAAACAATGTCGTTACGGACACGTCCGCCACTTCATAGACCACCCACGGCACTTGGAAACTTGTTGGAATGCCTACAAGATAGCCAACCGCAACCATTACCTTATTACAGACATCGGCAAATGGGCGGACTACATCTGTATGTTGGTAGAAATGGGCAAGGACATCAGAAGTCCACATTACATTTGCCCCGACAATCTTGAAGCCGAGCACGACAGAATATCCGAGAAAATCAGAGCCAAGAAAGAAAAGGAGCGTACCGAGGAGGAGATACGCAAGGCATTGAAGAACGAGGACAAATTCAAGGAAATGAAGAGCCGTTTCTTCGGTTTGATGTTCACGGACGGCAATATCGTGGTGAGAATGCTTGAAAGCGTCAGGGAGCACGTTCTTGAGGGCAAGGCGATGCACCATTGCGTAGGCAGCGGTACAAACTATTCACTCAATCCCGACTGCATCATCTTCTCTGCAAGAATAGCCGAACAAAGGGTTGAGACCGTGGAGTTTTCACTCGAACAGATGAAAGTCGTACAATGCCACGGACTACAGAACAAGGACACCGAGCACCATGCCGACATCATCAACTTGGTGAACAGCAATGCAAGACTTATAGAGCAGCGTATGGTTGCAACGACATGAAATCCATATCGGCGGAGCGATGAAAATTCGTTCCGCCACTTTCTTTATATAAGAAAGGCTGCGGCTCGGCAATTTCAAGCGAGCTTGATTGCGCTCGCCTGGCACTTTCTTTCATGAGCCGAGGAGCGGAAAAGAAAGTGGCAAAGAAACCGTCTTTTCCTTATCTGCGATGCTTGCAAAAGACAAAGGACAGCCCCCAATCAAAAGGACTGTCCTATTTTATAAAACCTTATTCTATGGAGTAAACAAGAGCAGATACTCCATTTTTCTTCTTCGTTCAATGGAAGGCACTATCTTTCCATTCCACCTTTTGAAGTCCACATAATCACGATAGATGTTTCTGTTGCCACTTCGCATCTTGGCATACATCCGGCTTTTCATCACCTTTCCACACCCCACATTGTAGGCAAGTGCAGCCAAGAGCAGCGAGTCACGACCGAAGCCACGGAACATGGCGCACAGCTTTCTGAGGTCAGAGCGCAGCAAGGCATCGGCTTGCCGCTCCGTCATTCTTGGAGAAAACTTCTCGCCAGGCAACAGCTTGTGCCCATATCCGACATAAGGATGATGCTTCGGTCCATGCAGACCCTCGTACTTCTTGATGCAGGCGACAGCCAACTCAAAACGTGACACATGACGAACTCGTTTTATCGCCCCTTGCGTCTGGGCAGACAAGCTGCCCGACACAAGAAGCAAGGCTAACAATATCATCAACCTCATACGCTACCGAGTTTGTTGGCACTTCTCGCAAACTCTTCCTCCTCATCAGTATCGTTGAAACTGAACTCCATTTCGTATGACTTGCCGAAGTTGTCCTCTACCACCACTGTCAGCGTCTGTGTCTCCGTGCTTGCCGAGGTGTAGTAAAGACGGAACTTCTCGTTCTCCAACAGATAGCGGTCGTTTGGCTGGAACACCGTTCCGTTCTCCATTCTCAGCGAGCCTTTTCCGTCATGCTGAAAATAGCGGATGGTATAGATGGTGCCGTCAAACTTTCCCTCCGCCTTCAACTCGCAGCGGATTTCAACGGTCTGTCCACGCACAATGTCCTTTGGTACAGGCATCGTCTCCACCTTGAACGGATACGACTGCTGAATGTCCAGCTCATCGCTGCACGATGAAAGGATTACCGACACGGCACACACGAAAAGGAATGCCAACATGCTCACTGATTTCTTGATTTTATTGTTCTTCTTCATTGTCTTGATGTTTTTGAATGATTGTTACTTTCTTGTCTTATGGCTCATCAGGTACTCGTTCAAGTCCTTGTAACCTGTGTATAGATGCGAAAGGTCAATGACCTTTTCGCCATATCGCTTTTGCAGTTCGACACAGGCATTCTCGCCAGCTTCGTCATTGTCCAAGTGACAATACACTTGTGCATAGCCATCTAAAAGATGATGCACCTTTTGCATGTTAGCCACCGAGTTGAGGATAATATGATCCTCACCACGACCTATGCCGAGCATGACGGCAGAGAGGAAATCCATAAAACCCTCGTACAGATGGCAGACGTTGCTGTTCCTGCCAATGAGAGTGATGTCCTTTGGCGACACGCAACCTTTGAAGAAGCGGTTGCGTATCTCGTAGCCACCGCTGTTGTTCTTGAAACCGACAGCAAAGAACTGTTTGCCATTGTATCGGTATTCCACCTGACAGCAGAAACGGCTTGCCACGTCAGCCGATATGCCACGCTCACGCAAGTACTGCCTAAGAGCAGGATGACTCAAAGGCTTTTCCACAATATCACTAAAGGGATTGCCTTTCGCCTTCACAGCCTTTTCCGCTATCCTTTGATAATGCGGAAACGATGTCGGGAAACTGCCACCAAGCGTTTCTGATATGAACTTGGCTTGCGCCACAAACTCATTGCTGTTGATGAACTCTCCTGCGAGGTTGAAGATGTCACCACCTCTGGCGATGCCATAATCATACCAGACATTCTTGTCCGTTGATACCCGAAGCGAAGGATTGCGGTCATTGCGGTATGGCGCATGATACCAAAGTCCCGAAGCCTTGTGCTTGACAGGCTCAATGCCGAGAATATAGAGAAAGTCCACGATAGGCACTTGCTTGATTTCATTGATGTCCATAGGCTCACTGTTTTAGTTGATGATGAACTTCATGCCGATGCCAAACTGCGTGTGAAAATGTCCCGTGCTGTTGCCCCAAACAAGCCTTTCCTTAACGGAAGCGGTCAAAGCTATAGCATCCGACAGGTATATTTCCGTTTCCAATGCCACGGCACCGCCATAGATAAACGCTCCCTTGGTCTGTAAGGTCGCTCCGTCTGACATGGTTCTCTTGCCCCAGTTTACGGACTCATAGCCAGTCAGTGCCGTACCTCCGATATAGAACAGCACCGTCTTACTGTTGTCGGAAAGGAAGTTGTAGGAATAACCGAACTCGCCCGTCATTTGTGCTATTGGAACGGAAGTTTCACGGTAAGGCTGATGTACTTGCAGATATTCCGCCCCATACGTCCACTTGTCACCACCCTTGGTATAGCTCGAAAGTCCGAGACCTGCATAATAGCCAGCCTTGCAGGACTTCTTGCCGTTATATACTCCGTCAGCCATGCCGACCTTCACCTCAATGCCTTTCATCTGAGGAAGGCATCGTTGGGCGAATGCCTGCCCTGCGGTGAGGGCAAGCATTGCCATGATTGCAATGTTTCTTCTTTTCATCCGTTACTTCACGCTAAGTTCGTTGATTGTCAAAGCTCGCACCAAGTCACTGTTCTCCACGACAAACGACTGATGGCGACCGCCTTCCTTCTCGTTCATCTCCACGACAAGCTCCTTGTCGTCGGGAATGGTAAATTTCGGCAAGCAGAACACCGTCTGCTCCGTTTTCTTGCCAGCCACACGCACCACATAGTTGTAGGCACGGACAGGAAGAAGCACCTGCTCCTGAATGGCGGTTCGTTTCGCCACCTTCTTGTCCACCACCTTGAACGTGATATAGTCCACGTCAAACGGCACGTTGCTCTGGTTCTTGATTTCTGTGTGGAAATACAGCAAGTCACTGTGTACATAGATGCCCTTCAAAAGATACTGGATCCCGAAACGCTTGCTGCCGATGTGCTTCACCTTGCGCTTGTTCTCCTTGTGGATGGACTTCATGATGAGGTGTACCAGCATGGGACTTTCCTTGCCCAACTCCTTGAGATAAATCTCCTGCGCATTGTTCGGGCGGTTCACCGCCTCACCGTCATGGATGAAGTCAGCCATCTCGATATTGAGCATGAGCGGTTCCTTGGCATACTTCACATTGAAGGTGTAGAATGAGCCATCCTCCGTGATGACGCTCATATTGGTCTCTTTCTTGAAATTCTTTACGGCTGCTTTCACACGGATAACATTCTCGGCACCGTCCGCCTTGCCAGCTATCAAATCCTCTGAACCCAAGTCAACGTACTTGACAGAAGCAGGAAAGAGAATATGAACCGTCTTGTCATAAGTCACTTCCAAACCATGAGGTGGAATCATGCGGTCGAAGGTCAGCTTCTTGGTCAAGCCGTGATAGAGGTTGCTGTTCTCTTCCTTCTGCGGATACACCTCCTTGGTCAAGGTCAGTTTCTCTTCCTGGTCGGAAGAAACATTGCTTACTTGCTCAGTCTTTACAGACTTCTGCGTTTTCTTCTTGCCTGTCTTCTGCGCTGATGCAGTGCAGGCTACGCCCAGCATAAGGGCGAACATGATTGTTGTCTTCTTCATTTTAGTTTGCTTTTAATTAAACTTTTGGATTAAGTGGTATAAATGTTGTTGCCTTTCGGCTAATCTTCCTCTTGGTAGAGCATGACCCTGTAGCCAGCCTTCAGGTGTATCTTGACGGTACGCATCTTCTTGGAGATATACTGCGACACGCCTTGTATGACACCTTTTCCCAAGTCGGAGGCAAGCTGTGCACCGGCATTGGAGGAAATGTTGATGCTGCTGTTCAGTGAGCTTCCCGTGTTGGCACCGACTTCCTTGGCTGCGTCAACCTCCATCGACTTCGGGATGAAGATGCCCTCCTGACCGTCATTGTCATAGACTGCAAGCTCAATCGGGATAATCATGCCGTTGTGCTCAATGGACTTCAAGGCTATGGAAAGCCTTTCGCCTTGCAATCGTGCCACTCCGACAATGACAGAATTTCGTGGTATCTCCCTATTGCCGACACGCATGGCTTCCAGCAGTCTCAACCTTACTGCCTGTCCGTCCGTTATGGTCTGGTTGCCGTGGATGCAGGCAGAAATCGTGTTTTTGTCGGAAACACCACCTCTTCCGATGGCGGTATTGAACCTTGCCGAAGCCTTTTCCGAGTAATAGGCTGCAAACTCCCCGTTACTCATGGGGCGGTTCAAGGACGAGACTACACGCCTTTGCACTTGCCTTACAGGGGAAACCTTGGCTTTCTTGCCCTTGGTGACAGTTTCCTTGTTTTCCTCTGTTGCAGTTTCTGCCGATGAAGGACTTACCGCATTGGCATTTCCACCAGGCATGTACTTTGCCGCAAGTTGGTAGGACTTCTCCATAAGGGCAACTTGCTCGTCCATATTGGAACGCTTGTTTTCCTGCTGCATCATGCTTGCCTCCAGCTCGTCAAGACGTTTCCTCAACTCAGCATCTTCGCTGCTTCCCCCTTGCTGTGGCTGTTCATAGAAACCGCCCAAGGTTGTGTTCAAGGTTTGGTAAGCTTCGGCAGACGAGCGGATGGCATCCGCCTCCTGTCTTTCCGCTTTTGTTGGCTGCTGCCCAGACTGCATCAGGTCAAAGTCCTTTTCTTGCCGTGTAGCAGTCGAATCAATGCCTGGCATGTACTCACCAAGAGTGTTCATTGCTCTGCTTTTTTCCTTTTGCTTGTTGGCAAGATCCTCCTTGGAGTATGCCTTGCGCTTGTCCGCCTCCACATCTGTCTTCTCCGCATCGGGCATTTCCATGTTGAATCCCTTGCTGCCTTTCTCACCCTCTGATGCCGACGGCTTGAAGATGAGCCATAACACCAATGCGCAGACGAGACACATGCACGGTATGGCAATCATCTTGTTGCGCTTGATACGCTGTTCCTCTGTCAAAGGCTTCTTTTCCTTTGGAGCCTTATCCGGCTCCACCTTGTCATTCTTCTCCTTCTCCATGTATCAATTCATTTTGGTTGGTCACTTGCTGCCCCTTGTCGGTGGGCAACTTTACACTCTCAATATGCTCAACCTCTATATTTGAGGTCTTACCGTTTCCGAAGTTGATGATGGCTGAACCTATCATGTAAAGGCTACAGAGCGCAAACAAGCCGAACATGATAAGCACGACTTTCAGTCTCACCCTTGGCGGAAGGGAATCCAGCCTGTCACGCAGTCTTCCCTTCATACCATTCACCTTTTCTTGGATTGTCTTAATCGGATTTTCCATTCTTGCTATTTTTATCGTTCTACAGTACTGATGTCCCTGTTCTCCACAATGGTGAAACCTTCAATGGTAAAACCATTCGGGTTGTCGTCGGAGCGTGTGGCATTCACCAACCTGCATACGGTGACAAGACTTCTCTCCGTCACGTTGCTCTCTCGGAGTATCACCTGCCGTGCGTAGGTCTTGGCTTGATAAGGGTAGTTATCAAAGTTACAGACCACGCTGTCAACTTGCAGCGACTGGTTGATGTTTCCCGCGATTAGTCTGTTGTAAAAACCTTTCTCCGCAAAGTCCTGGTAATAGTTGTATGCGCTCTTGTCTGCCAGCAGCAAGGCTCGTTTCACGTTGTGCTCGATGGCGCTCTTTTCGGGAGATAGCGTAAAGAACAGCTCATGAAAGCGTCTCACGTGTTCCCTTGCCTCGGCAGGTCTGTTCTGTGAGAGGTCTTGCGAGAGGGCGAGCATCAGCGACTTGCCTCCATCAAGGACGTATATCTTCTCGCGCTGCTTCTCCGCAAATCTGAATGCGAACACAACCGAACATATTGCGACAACAGCGCAACCGATGACGAGGACGATGCAGAACAGGCGTATCTGTCTGAACGAGGTCTCGATATTCTTCAATGACTTGAATTCCATTTTTCTTTTCGTTGTATTGTTCATGAATGACTATATTTTCTTAAATCCGCTCTTGATGAGCCTTCCTGCACGTCCTGCCACGTTTCCAGCCGTTGCTCCTGCGATGCTTCCGCCCAGTGAGCCAGCCGTATTCACGTTCCGGTTGTAGTTGCTGATGCCGCCACCTGCCTGTATGATCCAGCCTGCCACGGTCGGTATGGTGAAGTAACCGATGATTCCGATGATGAGGAAAACGATGTAAACACCGTTGCTTGCCTCAATGGAAAAGTTCGGGTCGTTCTGCAATGCCTCGATGTCGTTTTGCAGCATCAGCACCTGTATCTTGGCAAGGATGGTACTGAACAAGTCCGAAACGGGTAGCCAGAGATAAATCTGTATGTACCTGCAGAACCATTGCGTCAGCGTGGACTGGAATCCGTCCCATACCGATATGGCGAAACAAAGCGGTCCGAGGATGGACAGGACGATGAGGAAGAATGTCCTCAGCACGTCTATGACCAGTGCAGCGGCTTGGAACAGCAGCTCCAGCAGTTCACGGAAGAAATCACGGATGCTCTTCTTCATGCTGTACATGCCACGCTCCACATACATTCCCGCCATTGTCACCACGTCGCCGGGTGACCAGCCGAGTTCGTCAAGCTGCTTGTCAAACTCCTCGTTGCTCACAAGGTATGCAGTTTCCGGATTGCGTTTCATCGCCTCATACTCCAACTTGTCTTTCTGCGCCCGGTATTCATTCATGTCGAAGGTCTGTGTCTCCAACATGGAATGTGTACCTTGCACGATGGGACTCATCACGCTGTTGAGCGTACCGAGCACGATGGTCGGGAAGAACATGATGGCAAGTCCGATGGCAAACGGACGGAGCAGCGGAAATACGTCTATCGGCTCTGCCCTTGACAGTGACTGCCAAACTCTCAGGGCGACATAGAACAGCGCCCCAAGTCCTGCAAGTCCCTTGGCGATGTCCGTCATGTCGGAACACAGCGGCATCATCTCGTCATACAGGGAACGCAGTATCTGGTGAAGATTCTCGAAATCCATAGGCTACCAGTATTTCTCGTTTGACTTGCCGTAGAGTCCCATGATGCGGTCGAGGTCGTTTTTCTTCTTGGCACGCAGATAACTCACGGAAATGTTCTTGTTGGTATAATAGCTCACGAGATTGCGGTAACGCTTCATCTTCGAGTAGCAGCGTTCCACCACGTCCATTCGCTCCTTGTCCGTCATTGAAAGGGTCGTGATGTTCACCACGTTCTTCAGTTCTGTCAGCACATCGTTGCTTTCCTCCAGCAGTTTGGTGTAGCCGAAGCCGATGGCGGAGAGTTCCTCCACGGAGAAATTGTCATCGTGCATCATCTTTTGGTAGTTGTTGATGTAGATGTCTGTGATGTCACCCACCATGAGGATGGTCTGCTGCACCTTTCGAGCGTCCTTGACGAGGTTGTTCACCGACTTCAGCGCATCGTAGTACTTCTTGCCCTGCTCGTAAATCTTCACGGTCTCCTTGAAGTTGTTGATCATGTTCTGAGCCGTCGAAGATGTGTGGACGATGTTGTTGGACGAGTTGATGATACTCTGCGCAATGTTGGTAGGATCTATGACAGACCACTGTGCGCTTGCCTTTCCTACCATCAGCAGGAACAGGCAGATTGTCATGATTACTTTTGTTCTCATTTTACTTTTGGATTAAGTGGATAATATATTTTACTTGTTCTCTTGTATGTCCTCTGCAAGCTGTCGGATGGCAGCTTCCATGTCACCACCGAGTTTCTCCGCCAATGCCCTTACCTCCAGTTTCTCACTTTCCTCTGTCGTATAGGCGAGATATTCCTGCGTGGACACTTCTGTGGCATATACTGCCGACTGCGTTCCTCCGAGTCCTATCCATACTTCCTTGTAGAGACGTGACGGGTCGTTGGACTGGTTGATGGAGAGAATCTGCGACTTCTCCTTTTCCGTCAATCCGAGCAATGACTGTATCTGCTCGAACTTGTTCATGAACTTCCTCTGGTCAAGGAGTATCTTGCAGTCTGAGTTGTTGATGATACTGTCCTTCACGATAGCGGAGGATATGATGTCCTCAACTTCCTGCGTCACCACAACCGCCTCACCGAAGAACTTTCTGACCGTCTTATAGAGATACTTGATATAGGACGCCATGTTTGCCGAAGCTATCGCTTTCCATGCCTCCTCTATCACTATCATCTTGCGGATGCCTTTCAGACGGCGCATCTTGTTGATGAACAGCTCCATGATGATGATGGTCGTGACCGGGAACAGGATTGGATGGTCCTTGATGGAATCAATCTCGAAAACGATGAACCGCTTGTGCAGCAGGTCAAGCTCCTTGTCTGAGTTCAGCAGATAGTCGTATTCGCCACCCTTGTAGTAAGGTTCCAGCACGTTGAGAAATCCGTCTATATCAAAATCTTTCTCACGGACTTTCTTTTCTTCCAGCACCTTGCGGTATTCGGTTCCCACAAACTCATAGAAGGTATTGAAGCACGGCACGATGTCGCTTTCCTCTTTCAGTTTACCGATGTAGAGCGACACGGCATTTGACAAGGCAACCTCTTCTGCTCGTGTGGCAGGCTCGTTGTCCTTCTTCCAAAGTGTCAGGAGCAAAGTCTTGATGCTCTCACGCTTCTCGATGTCAAAGACCTTATCCTCGGTGAAAAAGGGATTGAATGAGATGGGACTCTCGTCCGTATAGGTATAGTAGATACCGTCATTTCCACCTGTCTTTCTGTTGATCATCTCGCAGAGTCCCTGGTAGGAGTTTCCCGTATCGACCAAAACCACATGCGTGCCTTGCTCGTAATACTGTCTGACGAGGTGGTTCATGAAGAAGGACTTCCCGCTTCCCGATGGTCCGAGCACGAACTTGTTGCGGTTGGTTGTCACGCCTTTTCTCATCGGCAGGTCAGAGATGTCAATGTGCAGCGGCTTGCCACTGATGCGGTCTGCCATCTTAATTCCGAACGGCGAGGGAGAATCCATATAGTTGGTTTCCTCCGTGAAGAGGCATACCGACTGCTCAACGAAGGTATGGAAACTTTCCTCTGACGGAAAATCGCCTTCGTTGCCGGGTATCGCTGCCCAGAAAAGTGTCGGACAATCCACCGTATTGTGGCGTGGCACACATTCCATGCTTGCCAACTGACTGCCCATATCATTGCGAAGATGCTTCAACTCTTCCATATCCTCGCCCCATGCCAGGACATTGAAATGGGCACGGACAGACTGCAACCCCTGTGAGTGAGCCTCGTTCAGATACTCGTCAATCCATTCCTTGTTGATGGCGTTCTGTCGGCTGTACCTTGACAGCGAGTGCATGTTACGGGCAGTCTTCTCGAACTTCTGCAAGGTCTCGTCACTGTTGTCTATGAATACATACTGGTTATAGATATGGTTGCAGGACAACAGCAAGCCAACTGAAGAGGCAAAGGACAGTCGGCAGTCACTTCGGTCAGTTGACAGTCGCTCAAAGCGGTTGTCCGTAGATACTTCCGTTGGCAGGTCTTCCGTTTGTGACAAGGTATGCAGACAAAGATGTTTGTTTCCTATACGCATACCATTTGCAGACAATTCCATATCCTCCAAACATTGCACGTTCTCCGTGGAGAGCGAGAGGTACTTGCCTACAAGTCCCGTTGTCCGTTCCGTGCCTGTGATTTCCTCATCCGTCAGTCTGCGTAAGGAGATATAGCCGGAGTCGTTGATGATTCTTGCGAACTGCTCCACGGCATCGAGGAATCTTGCTACCGTTTCCTTGTCCTTGATTTCCTTGGGGATGATATGCCCACGGCACAAGGTGGAAAAATTGCTCTGGTGTGCCATGCGCTCCTTGGAGGTCTTGGTAAGGAACAGGTAACACTGGTGATGCAGGTAAGGACGCTCATTGAAGTGTAGCTCATAGCTTCTTGACAGAAAGCTCATGTCGCTATTCTGCAAGTCCGGCGCATAGTTCTCTTTCACGAACCAGTCCTGCTTGTGTACGATGCTGTAGTCGGGCAGCACCTTGATAGCCTTGCACCATGCGGCATGTACCGACTCATACTCCTGCGATGTAACCGTGAAGATTTCGGGGAGCGTTACCTCGTAGGCGACCGTGATGTCGCCATCCTTGGAGATGATGCAGCCTTGCTCCACGGCAAGCAGCGGGAACTTGCTCTCAAGGGTGCTTGATTTTCTGATATTTCTCATTCTTCTTTCTTTTTATGTTTGAACATTCGGTTTGTTTTCCTTCGGTTGAGGATATAGCGTGGATGGCTCTTGGCGGCAAGGAGCTTCATCAGTCCATGCTCTCCGTACTTGTTGTTCAGGTGGAATGTTCCCCATACAAGCAATGATCCGAGCGTGAGACCCAAGCCGATGCAGACCAGTTGGTCCGCACCTGCCATATAGAGGACGACCACAAGGAAGAAGACGGCAAGCAGTCCACCTGCAAAGATGAAAAGGTACTGTGCCTTCAGTCCCTTGAACTCAACCGAATGACCGATGCCCTTGTTGATTGGGTAGTCAGCCATAAGTCTTATACCTTATTATATTATAGGAAGAATGAGCGGAGGATGGTTGCGCTCACGATGAGGAAGATGCAGGCTCCGAACCAGCTTGCGGCAGTCTTGCTCGTGTCGGGGTCGCCAGACGAGAACTTGCCATACACCTTGATGCCTCCGATGAGACCTACCACGGCACCGATGGCGTAGATGAGTTTCGTTCCTGGATCGAAATAGGAGGTCACCATACTTGTTGCCTCGTTGATACCTGCAAGTCCGTTGCCTTGCGCAAATGTCTGTGATACGGCTGCGACAATCATCGCAGCAAGAAGAATGATTCTGTTTTTCTTGTTCATAAATCGTTTTTTTTCTGTGCCTTGGGGATTGGATGGTCCCGGCTGGCGATTGATACTTTTGTTTACTCATGCGGCATGATGCCGACTTGTGGATTCAGTGGCGAGCTGAGATTTTAGCCGTAGTCTTTCTTTTTCATTGGTGTACTTTAAAATTATTGTTAGAGGCGATATGCCTTGAGTCCCTCATCAAATGCAGCCTTGATTTCGGCAGCATGGATAGCAAAATGCTCGTTGATGATGTTGTCTATGAAACTTGCTACAGTAGCCTGTCCTTTACCAACCACATTCACAAACTTCATAATGCGCTCATGTGTCTCTTCTTTGATGCATACCTGTTTACCATTTCTTGCAGTAAAGTCGGCTTTGGACATAAACTTGTCTATATACCCAACTCTTTTTTCTGCTTGGGACGACACGGTTACATTCACTGTGGACTGAATACTGATGTATTCCTTTGTCGCACCATTCTTTCTTGCTCTTTTCATTATTTTCACTTTTAAATTGTTATACAAATTCGAGGATATTAGATTCCCCTATGTTGTCTGATGCCTTATTTTCCTTTCTTTGAGCTGGATTTCTGTACTATCTTATGCTCTTTTAGGTAAGAGGTAACGAAATCATGGATTTTCTTTTTGCACTCATCATGATTTCTCATGAAAATCTCATAAAACTCCTTGGCATCCATCGAAGGAATTTGTCTCTTACCATTGTTCCTTTTTTTGTCTGTCATAATTTTCACTTTTTATTGTTATACAAAATCTCTGATATTGAAATCTTTGAAGTCTTCAGGAACAACAAGTTTTTTCTTCTTGATTACTTTTGTTGCTTTTCCAGACATGGGCTTGTCTGAGGAAATGTTCGACATATGCAATTCCATCAACGCATCTATTCTGCGTTTGATAATCTTGGAACGCTCTGCTATCATGTTGAAAAGCTCATTGCCTTCCATTTCCGAAAACACCTTGCCTGCATGGACACACTCCTCATTTGTGACATTCGGCTTGCTTGCCGTTTCGACAGCCTTGTCTATCTCCTCAAAGCTATTGCCACTTGCTTGTTCAACAACTGGCTCTTCTTCCGACTCCTCGTACTTCACGCCAACATCCTCAATGCGTGTATTCGTGAAAACTTCGTCCAACTTGTCATCAGGGATGCGAGCGGACTTCATCGAAGATTTGTCTTCCTCAAATGTCACTTCACTTTCCTTTATCGCTTCACCCTCGTCCTCCGGCTTAGTTTGCACAGGTTCCTTTTGGGCTTTTTTCGATGAGACTGTATAAGTGTGTCTGACGATGAAATCATCAGCAGGAATAGGCGGACTTTCCTTAGGCTCAACCTTGGGCTTTTCTATTCTCAACTTGTTCCTAAGCCATATGTCGGCATCAAACACCAATACAGCTATACTCCATACAAAATACAGGAGCACAATTGTCAATAACATTATTTCCATATTACCACATGATTATATCCTTGTTATTTTTCTTATACACTTCTTTGATAACCTCCCCATACTTTTGGAAATGTTCCGTCAGCACATGGTCTATATAGCCCGACAAGGACATGTCCTCACGGTTAATGACAGACACGAGGCGCATGATGGTTTCATGATACTCCTTTCGGATGTATGTCATCTTACCAGAACGGGCAGGATTCTCAGACCTGCGAATATACCTTTCTTGATATTCATCCATGAGAGAAGAAGTACCCTTGGAAGATATAGCTTCTTTTTGCTTGCTGACTTCGTTCTTTGGAGTCTCCTTTTGTGTAGGTTCTTCCGTTGATGCCCTGCTTGGTGGCATGTGTGGTCGGAATGAGTTTCTGAACTCTTCCGAGTCAATGGTTACTTTCAGATTCTTTGCCATACTTTTTTATTTCTTGATGATTGATAAAATCTCGTCTGCCAACTTCTCGATGTTACTACCTTTTATCAGATGCTTGTCGGGAGGAAGAATCGTGGAACGAAAGACAGCCTTGTTGCCGACTTCGGCACATTCCTTTCTGAAACGCTTGCTGTCCGGGATGTATGTGTTCAGCACCGACAGTCCAGCTCCGTCCATCACACGACTTGCTTTCTCATACAGATCGGTCTTCTCTCGTGCATCTACCATGTTCCATAGCATATACAGTTCCTTGATGTTGGTCTTTCCGATACTGATGAACGAATCGTTCAACTGACTGGCGAACATTATGGAACTTTTCAGCACCACATTGTCTGCCGTAATCGGGCAGAAGATATAATCCATCGTGACGATGGTATTTATCACACCGAGGTTGTCAATGGTTCCTGCGAGGTCGAAAAAGATGAAGTCCGGCGGGGTATCCATTTCCAAGAAAGGTTTTATTGCCTCCATAGCCTTTCCTGGGTGACTCTCTACGATTGGATAAACAGCCTTACCTGTTCTTTTCAACTGCTCATAGGCTTGTCTCAACAGATACTCGTTACTCTCGATGCTCTGCATGTCACGTTCTCTCATGTCCTTGATGCTGAACTGTGGAAAATCACAGTCAACCACCACGACATCGTAGCCTCTGACATAATAGAGGTAACTTGCCATCAACACAGTTAGTGTTGTCTTGCCTGCCCCTCCCTTTTGGGTGGAGAAGGCAATGAATGTTGGTTCTTTCTTCATGTTTGTCTTTTTATGAGTTATACATCTTGTTTGTTATAATGCTGCAGTGCATTTTTATTTGTGATACATCCTACATGCTATGGTGCAAATCTGTAAACCATGAGGCTTGAACACAGTCTTATATATTATACAACTTTCGTATAGGTCATACAGTTTGTACTTTTACAATATGCCTTTTACATATGTCATACCTCATAACTGTTCTACGGTCAGTCTGTATATCATTCCACGTTCGTGCATCCTTATGTTACATTTTACATATCAAGTATCTTGCATGTCAAACGTTTTATCATCTTGCATGTCAAACGTTTTATATGACTGCTTTGGAGCATACGAATATGCCACTTGTTTTGCATCATTCAAGACATGTATGTCTGTCATTCACGCTGCAAAATAACAACGAAAAATCCGAAAAACAATGGTTTTCAAATCCTGTGGCAGCATGTTGCCGATAGTTGCAGTGGTTGTCTGGGGTGGCTCTGTTCCAAGGGCGCATTTTTAGCCGTAATTTTGCACCCGAAAGGCAAAGCGATGGATGACGCATCCATATCGTTCCGAGAAGAACAAGGCTTGATGCTCCGCAAAGGACTGGATTTCCCGAACAGCTTCCATTCGGGATGGGGACAGCTTCTTACGAAGGCTAACTTCAATCCACCCTAAGCGGATTTTTATGTCCTCAAAGACATAGCAAGGTATGTTTTGAGTTACTCAAAACCTTTGGAGTTACTCTCCAAAGACCTTGCCCTGCCGGGTTGGTAGCCTCTCCGAAGTCGGGCTCCCCATGTTCCAATCTGACGATAGTTTGTGCAATTCCATTATTGCCGCATGTACCACTTAATCCATATTAATATGAACACAGAAAGAAAACGAGGGGGACGAATCCCCAAGCTGAACCCGAAGTCGCACCATGTGATGCTTCGGTTCGACGATGACGAGTGGATGAAATTCCTCGTCATGTATGAGCAGACTGATGTGAAGGCAAAGGCTGTTTTTGCCAAGGCACGCATCTTCGGCGAGCCGTTCAAGGTGCTGCGCGAGGACAAGACACTGGTGGAATACTACACCAAGCTTTCTTCTTTTCACTCGCAGTACCGAATGATTGGCAACAACTACAACCAGGTTGTCAAGGAACTCCGTTGTCATTTCTCAGAGAAAAAGGCGATGGCTTTACTCTATAAACTGGAGAACTGCACCAGGGAACTGGTCTCTCTTACCCGTGAGATTGTTGAACTAACCCGTAAGTTTGAGGAAAGATGGTCGCAAAGATAAGTTTCGGAAGTTCATTGTATGGTGCACTGGCATACAATGGTGAGAAGATTAACAAGGAAGAAGGAAAACTCTTGGCTACAAACAAGATCTTCGATGATTGTTCGGGAAAGACGAGCATCGTCAATGCCTTGCGTGATTTCCAACGATACCTTTCTCCGCACATCAGAACAGAGAAGCCTGTCGTGCATATATCCTTGAATCCGCATCCCGATGATGTGCTGACGGATATGGACATGGAGAACATCGCCCGTGAATACTTGGAGCGCATGGGATATGGTAACCAGCCATACATGGTTTACAAGCATGAGGATATCGACCGTCATCACATGCACATCGTGACCATCCGAGTGGATGAGAACGGCAAATGCTTGAACAGCCGATATAACTACCACAGGAGTAAGGCTATCACCCGTGACTTGGAGGAGAAGTACAATCTCCACAAGGCAGACCGCAAGCAACGCCAGACAGACAATCCACTCCGTAAGGTGGATGTGAGCCAAGGCAATGTGAAGAAGCAAGTTGCCAACACAGTAAAATCTCTCTGCGCCACCTATAGGTTCCAGTCCTTGGGCGAATATCGTGCACTTCTTTCCTTATATAATATATCCTTGGAGGAAGTCAGAGGCGAAGTTGGCGGTCGTGAGTATCATGGTTTTGTCTATTCTGCCACGGACGGACAGGGCAATAAGGTGGGAAATCCTTTCAAGGCTTCCAAGATTGATAAATCTGTCGGCGTGGAGGCAATAGAAAAACGGTTCGCTTATTCTACCAAGAAATTCAAGGAGGAAAAGAAACTCTCCGAGATGACCCGTCATAGCGTGGAAGCAGTCTTGAAGCAGACGTACCATAAGGATAAGTTCATAGAACTGCTGAAAGCAAAGGGCATTGATGTTGTTTTCCGACATACAGCTGACGGCCGTATCTACGGAGCAACATTCATTGACCACCGCACTCAAAGCGTTTTCAATGGTTCAAGGCTTGGAACGAATCTTTCTGCCAATGCCCTGCAGGAGCACTTCACCTTGCCTTACGAGAATGAGCAGCCGATACCACTTACCATTCCAAAGGAAAATGGCACAATGCCGGAACAAGAGCGTCACGATTCTGGCTTGTTCGATGAATACGGCAGCGGTCTTGGACTCATGTCTGGAGGAGGTTCATCAAATGAAGCACAGGAGGCTGCGTTTGACAGAGAACTACGCAGAAAGAAAAAGAAACGAAAAGGGCGAAGCCTTTAATCGTATTATCAAGGTATAACTTCAAAACTGAAAAACAATGGCACAAGAAGACGATTTGAGAGCACTGGGGAAAATTATGGATTTTCTCCGTGCTGTGAGTATTATACTTGCAATAATGAATGTATATTGGTATTGCTACGAGGCAATGCACATATGGGGAGTGACAATCGGAGTTGTTGACAGGATCCTTATCAACTTCAACCGTACAGGTGGTTTGTTTCATTCCATTCTCTATACCAAGCTGTTTTCGCTTCTGCTCCTGGCACTCTCATGTCTGGGAACCAAGGGCGTGAAAGCGGAAAAGATGAGTTGGAACAGGATTTGGACGGTTCTTGCTGTTGGCTTCTTCTTGTTCTTCCTCAACTGGTGGATATTATTGTTGCCTATATCTAATTTGGGCAATGCCACGCTGTACATATTTACAATGACAGCGGGTTATATCTGCCTGTTGATGGGAGGACTTTGGATGAGCAGACTCTTGAAACACAACCTCATGGAGGATGTGTTCAATAATGAGAACGAGAGTTTCATGCAGGAGACCAAACTCATGGAGAACGAGTATTCCGTCAATCTGCCAACACGATTCTATTACAAGAAAAAATGGCAGAGAGGATGGATCAACGTGGTCAATCCGTTCCGAGCGACCATCGTGTTAGGTACACCGGGTAGTGGTAAGTCCTTTGCTGTAGTGAACAACTACATCAAACAGCAGATAGAGAAGGGGTATTCAATGTATATCTATGATTTCAAGTTTTCCGACCTTTCGACGATTGCCTACAACCACATGATGAACCATCAGAATGGATATAAGGTCAAGCCCCAGTTCTATGTCATCAACTTTGATGATCCTCGCAGAAGTCATCGCTGCAATCCGATTCACCCGGATTTTATGAGTGACATTTCCGATGCTTATGAGAGTGCATACACCATCATGCTCAACCTCAACAAGACGTGGGTTCAGAAGCAGGGCGACTTTTTCGTGGAGAGTCCGATTATCCTCTTTGCAGCCATCATTTGGTACCTAAGAATCTACAAGAACGGGAAGTATTGTACCTTTCCCCATGCCATCGAATTGCTCAACCGCAGATACGAGGATGTCTTTCCGATACTGACGAGCTATCCCGAACTGGAGAACTATCTTTCTCCATTCATGGATGCATGGCAAGGTGGAGCGATGGAGCAGTTGGCGGGTCAGATTGCAAGCGCAAAGATTCCGTTGTCACGAATGATTTCACCACAACTCTATTGGGTGATGTCCGCAAGCGAGTTTACACTCGACATCAACAATCCCGAAGAACCGAAGATTCTATGTGTCGGCAACAATCCCGACCGTCAGAACATTTATGGTGCTGCACTCGGCTTGTACAATAGCCGCATCGTGAAACTCATCAACAAGAAAGGACAACTCAAATCATCCGTTATCATTGACGAGTTGCCGACCATCTATTTCAAGGGTTTGGATAACTTGATAGCCACGGCACGAAGCAACAAGGTGGCGGTGTGTTTAGGCTTCCAAGACTTCTCGCAGTTGGTTCGCGATTATGGAGACAAGGAGGCAAAGGTGGTTATCAATACCGTTGGTAATATCTTCAGCGGACAGGTCGTTGGCGAGACCGCCAAGACTTTATCCGAGCGTTTCGGCAAGGTGCTCCAAAAGCGCCAGTCCATTTCCATTAATCGTCAGGATGTCTCTACATCTATCAATACCCAGATGGACAGTCTCATTCCGCCAAGCAAGATTAGCGGACTCACCCAAGGTATGTTTGTCGGCTCTGTTTCCGACAACTTCACCGAACGCATAGAGCAGAAGATCTTCCATGCCGAGATTGTCGTTGACACCGACAAAGTAAAGCGAGAGGAAAGCCATTATCAGCCTATCCCTATCATTAACGATTTCAAGGATACCAATGGCAACGACTGCATGAAGCAAGCCATACAGGACAACTACAATCAAATCAAGGAGGATGTCAAGCAAATTGTCAAGGACGAGTTAGAGCGTATCGCCAACGATGAGAACTTGAAGCACTTGATACAGAAATAGGAACGACAAAGGCAGTGGATATTTGCCACTGCCTTTGTCGTTCCTATTCATTCAATAAGGCTTTACCTTTTGAGGTAAGCATATATTTTTGCCCAGGGTGTTTAGGATTCTCTGGGTGTAACTGTCCAACATATCCTTGCTCAATTGCTGGATATAGATATTTATCAAGAAAATGGGTCTTATCTTTCAAGGACATTATCTCCATTATCTCTTTTGCAGACAAAGTCGCAGTACCTATTACAGATATAACCTTTTTGAGCTGTGGGGTAGCTGTGGGGTAACTGTGGGGTGACTGTGGGGTGACTACCACACTGCTTCTATTATATTTAAAAACGACCCATACAAAATTACCATCCGTATTGATTTCCGGAGCAGGCAATCCGACACGCTTACATTCACCTACCATCGTGCTTATACCACGTCCCCAACTTTCCAAAATTTTACTCTTGTAGAGTACATTGGCAATTATTGGATTCTGTGGTTTGGAATCATGCTCCTCCATTAGACGCTCTATTGGCAGATCTGCAGGAAATGTTCCCGTATTTCTTATTTCTACCCGGTCATCATAAATGGCAATGCTGACTGAACTCCCAGGGTGATGATAGGACCTATGACAGAAAGAGTTGATACAACTTTCTCTCAAAGCCTTGTAAGGGATGCTCAGTTCCTCTTCACGATACAGACCATTTATCTTTCCAGACAATGAGAGGTGTTTAAAGAAGAATGCCATTGCTGCATCAAGCAGTTCATATATGTTGCCTTCCGCACGTTGGTTGTCAATAAACTCTTCCTTTGTAGTTCCCTTGAAACGTGCCATACGAAGCAAACACTGTGGATAATCATACAACTCTTTGCCGAACAATACGGCAGCGGCATTATTCAGTTTCCCGTCATTGAGTAAACGGAACTTTTTCAGAATGACAGGTATCTCCTCACGTATTGTCGTTTCAGGAAGTCTTCCGTTTCTTATTCCCTCTCGAACAGCACCGAGAATAGCATTTTCGTCCAGATCCGCTATTTTCAAGTCAGGATTAATCATCGCTTCCCAACCATACTTGCCACCTCGTTCCATCAATAAGTGATTGTACCGTTCCTGTGGCATGACGGTTGTGGTGCTTTCAATTCGCTGATAAGCTCTTCCTTTGTCTGTGAAAGGACGCATAAAACGTTGCTCCTCAACAAAAATGACAATGACATATTTTTCAGTGCCGGGAATAGCAACATAGGTGATTTCTAAATCCACAAAAGGCTCTATACGATTGACTGCTTCTGCAATAGAACGTTTTGTACTGTCAGATACCGTTTGTCCTATGATTTTTCCATCGTCCTTTACTCCATAAAGGATTGTGCCGCCCTCACCATTGAGAAATGCGCATAGAGTCTCCATCGAACGATCTAATTGACCTGTCGATTCCTTAAACTCCAAGCTATTCCCCTCTTTCTTTATTGTTAGGGCTTCTATATCTTGATATGTCATGTTTGCAAGTTTTGTTACTATTAAAATTGCAAAAATACAGATAAATATCCAAAATTGGGTGTTTCTGTAAAAATCTTAATGATTATTATACAATTATCCCAAATAATGGCGCAATTTCATCGTCTCATTCTTTCCAATTCATCATCCTTTCGCATTTTGTCGTTCAACTTCTCCTGCATTCTGTCAAGGAAGTAAGTACGACTATGGTTTTTGCGTCTTCTGATGTCGGTGTAGAAACGATAGCAGTCCTTGGCTTTGATGCCAAAGAACTGGTACATGGCTTGCGCCAAGTCCTTGAACTTCACATCGCCATCGTTCACGCTTCCCATTACGCAGATGCCATATACCATTTCTACAAGGTCAACGGCATTGCCAGTCCATTTTACTAATGGCTTTGATTCTGATGATACTGGCGGAGAGGCTTCTGAAGTGGATGTGGTCACATGAAGATGATATGTTGCTGCCACATGTTCTTGCATCCTTCGGACAAATGCAATAGCCTTGCGCACATACAAGCCTACGGTTCCCAAACAATCCTTTATATGGGGCATTGACAGATGAAAGTCAAGCTCGATCTCTGCGTATGACAGTGCAAAGACCGCTTGTTTCACGTTGGTGCTGCATAAATCAACCACAACTTTGATAAACTCACGATATGAGTTCTCCAAAACGTTACCACCTTTGTTCTTATGACCTGCATTCAGCAAGTTGAAAAAATCAGTCTCTATCAATATGTTGTATTCCATGTTTCTGTCTCTTTTATGGGTTTGTACTAATTTGATGTTTCTGTGCGCACATCATTTATTAGTCCAATACCTATGCCATTCCAAGACAGACTAAACAATAGGATGATGATATTTCCTGATAATCAGCAACTTTATCAAGAGAATAAGATTTTCACAAGGGAATTGCAAGCAGAAATAGTGTAAGGAAAACCGGACACTCGTCCAATCTTCCTTACACGGTTCTTATACCGTTACAACTTGTTAGTTGGAATACCATACTCTTTCATACGGGCATAGAATGTAGTATGGCTCATTTCCAACATTTTTGCCGCATCACGCTTGATGCCATTGCATTGCTTCAAAGCCCACAAGATACGCTCTCGATTGATCTTGCGTTCTTGTTCATCAAAGTCCAAAGCCTCTTCTGTCAATGTCGATTGTGACAACTGCAAGTCCTCGACATCTATTATCTCATTCTCGCATAACAGCATAGCTCGCATGATACATGATTTCAACTCACGCACATTACCTGGCCATGTATGGCTTACAAGTGCCCTTTGCGCTTCCTTACTGATACATTTTATTTCTTTGTCCGTATGCCTATCATATAGTTTCAGGAAGAAGTTAGCTAATGGCATAATATCTTCCTTGCAATCCCGCAACCGTGGAATCTCAATAACCGCTTCGTGAAGTCGATAATACAGGTCGCTTCTGAATCGTCCTTCCCGAACTGCCTCTTGCAGGTTTTCATTGGTGGCGGCAATAATGCGCACATCAGCCACTTTATCTTTTGTAGCTCCCAATGGTCGGTAGCTCTTGGATTGCAACACACGCAGCAGCATCGCCTGTACATCTTTCGGCAGGTTCCCTATCTCGTCCAAGAACAGCGTACCTCCAGCAGCCAATTCAAAGTAACCTTTTCTTGCTGCGTCTGCACTTGTGAATGCACCTCTCTCATGTCCGAAGAGAGCGGAAACGGCAAGTTCCGCAGAAAGCGTACCGCAATCTACTACCTCAAAAGGCTTGTCGGCTCTTTTGCTTTGCAGATGTATCTTTTCCGCTATATGTTCTTTGCCAGTTCCGTTGTCGCCCAATATCATAACAGCCATGTCGCTTTTAGCAAACAATTCTGCCATTTTATATATACGGCGAAACTTCTCACTTTTGCGGTAAACAATCTTGTTATTCAACTCGACGAGTCGTTTCTGCTTGTCTATGATTTCTTCCAAACGTTCATAAACTACATCAAGCAACAATTTCTTCGGTATATAATCTTCCGCTCCCAATTTCATAGTCCTCACGGCACTCATACTTTCATCGTAAGATGTCATGATGATAAATGGATTCTGGTAGCCGTTACTACGCATCCATTCCAACAGGTCGATGCCGTTATCATTCCCCAAGCGCATATCCGAAATGACAACATCCCATTCAGAGGATTCCCTCACAGCTTTCAGACCATCTCTGTAATTGTAGCATAAGATTGTTTTCCATCCCTTCGCCTCCAACTTCTTGCCCAACATATTGCAAAATGTAGGGCTGTCTTCAATGATTATTACTTTCTTCATGCTGTTACCTCCTCAATTTTCTTTTGTGCGGCTTTGATGATTTCCTCACCATGTGCGAAAACATCCTCAACCGCTTGGTTTATAACGTCGTCTGATGATGTAGAATCTTCAATCAGGTCAAAGAGATGGTTCAAAGACTCGTCAGATTGTACCATCATCCACGAGCTTCTTGCGTGGTGAATGGCATCGGACATTTTCTTGCGGTTCTCCTCTTGGGCTGCATTACGGATACAGCCCAATGTATCAGTCATTTCCTTTACGAAATTCTCCAAAGTCTCTTTTTCATTGCCGTAGGTCAGCAACATAGAGAAGTCTATTTGTTTTTCTGCTATCTTGCCATTCACACACTTTCTTGCAGTGTTTATCAAATCCTTGTCAGACATCGGCTTGAACAGACAAGCGACAAATCCTGCGTCAAGCAGTTCTTGCTCACTCACATTTGGTGCTGCTGTCATAACAATAACAGGAATGGTCTTGGAGTTACGCACGTTCACCATACGCATCATTTCCAGAATCTCGATACCATTCACTTCAGCCATCTTCAAATCCGTTATCAGCAGATCATATGATTTTTTGCGCATCATATCCAATAAATCCGTGGCATTATTACAAATGTCACATGCGATGCCGTTTGATACAAACGCCTCACGGATGGTACTCAGTTGCACATGGCTATCATCAATGGCAATGACAGTAAACGAATCTTGTCGTTTCGTTCTATACTGGATTGGTTCCACATTCTGCTTTTCGGCTGCTGCCATAGGAAGACTAATGGTAAATATACTTCCAAGCCCTTGGTGACTGGACACATCGATTTTTCCTTTCATCAGTGTAACGAGGTTCTTGACAATGGAAAGCCCCAAGCCAAATCCCGGTTGGGTGACAGCATTTCCCAATCTTGCAAATTCCTTGAAGATTTGTTTTTGTTGCTTGTCGTCCAATCCTGTTCCTGTATCCTTAACCATTAGCATGAATACACCATTCTTATAGGTTGTGGACAATACTATCTCACCCTTTCCCGTATATTTGATGGCATTGGAAAGCAGATTGCGTCCTATTGTAAGCACCTTTTCCTTGTCTCCATTGACAACACCATCTGCCTTATTGCTGACGCTCAATTCAAGTTGTTTCTTTGCAGCAAAGGGTTCATACTCCATCTTTAATTGCTCAGCAATGTCCATCATGCGGAAAGGGCGTTCCTTGACGGTCGCCTTTCCATTCGCTAATTTGGAGTAAACCAGGAAACTGTCAATCATAGAAGTCAAGCCTTTCGATGTGTCAACAATCAAGTCGGCATATCGTTTGCTTTCATCCGTAGCATCTTCAAGTCCGCTAATCTTGCGAGCATAATCCTTGATGGCAGACAAAGGACTGCGCATCTCATGCGTTACAGTCAGCATCACCTTTCTTGTTTCTTCCTTGCTCTTACGTGTCTTGAATGCGAATCGCCACACCAATAGGAATAATACGAAAAATACCAATATCAACAAGCCTATCATCCCTATATAATAATAGGTATAATTGCCTTCCAAGTCTGCGATTTGTCGCTCACGAACTTTGATGCCTTTATCCACATTCTCATCAGCAATGCTGATTACTCTTTGCAACTGCTTATTGATACCTTCATTTCTGTTTCCAAGACTATCCAATATCTCCACTACCTTACGGCTTTGCTGGTGATGTTTAGCAACAACCGTTTGGTTTAGGTTGGTGAGCATCTTTTCTGTTTGGGTTAAACGGCTGCCTGTTGTTACTGCATTTTCTTTCTTGCCGAACAATCTGCTGAAGAAACCTCGCTTCTTTGGCTTTGCCTGCTGTGGCATAGCTGAAAGTCTTTTGCTTTCAGTCTTATTCTGCTCTACAATTCTTGGAACTTCTGCAGTCAGCTTTTCTTGAGTGGCATTCAGTTCCTGCATAGCATCCTTTATATCCAGAAGGAGCTGTTCCTTTTCTGCAAGAAGATGGCAGATTGTATCAGAATCTTCTTTCGGACAAATACCTGCGATGCCTTGAAGCATACTGTCCACTTCCAATCGAAGCGAATGATACTCATTTACATCTGTTGAGTCCCAATCCGCAACCATTTCACCAAGCAGTGACAATTCCGTTATGTGCAAGTTTAAGTCATGCACATTCTTTCGCCACCGATGCAGTTCTGTATTTCTACACTCTATCTCCTTTCTGTCGCTCCATTCAAATAGGCCGATTACAATGGTACATCCTACGATGACGATGGCAGTCATGATGCCTAAAGCCATCCATCTACAGATATGCCCGGTCTGTTCTTTGCGTTCCATGTTGTTTACTTTTTACGTTTCTATTACTTCATTATTGCTTTGCACTAACATTTTTAATCGGCAAAGATAATGGCAGGAAGTATCAAAGACGAATATTTATATATATTATAACAACTTTTATGTAAATTCTTGGTAAAAACAGCATATCGTCAGAAAAAGAGCCATTATTGAATAATAACCATTGGAAAGAAAGCCAAAAGCTGACAAAGTGTAGATTGTAAGACTTAATCGAAAAAGGATGGCAAGAGTTTCCTACCTGTTGATACAGACATTCAAAGAAAAGCAGAACGAGCAGGAAAAGTCAAGAGGTACTTTCCAAGTGCTTGACGGCAACATATTGATGCTTGTGCTTCCTTCAAGTGGGGACAATATATTTTATAAGGTGAGGGATGCCAACCATATTATTCTGATGGATTCGTTCGGCAATGACCCCCAAAAAGAGGATAGGAAATACTCTATTCTAAAGAAGAAAGACTAAAGGAAATAATAAAACAGTGTTAAACTATAATATTATAGCCTAACACAGTTTATATTACACTACCTCAAAAATGGACTATGTTTTTACGTTTACCCAATTAAATCCTTGATATTTTTTGATTGTTTTGTTAATCTAATCAGAACCGACTTAGCAAAATTATCATCTAATGAATTGTATCTATTGATTAAAAAATCCTTCAATACAGAGAAGCTAATAGTCTCACCACAATCCTCAAATATCAGTTCTTTTTTATTAAAATGGATTATTGAATTTATAAAATTTGATTTTCTTTTTCCTATTATTTTAAATATATGCCCACTTTGGTCAACATATTTTTGATTATTGTAGTATTCTTCAAAGATACTATTATCGCCAGGATAATCCCATAAGTCTCCAATATGGGTTTCTTCCAAATCCTGTGAACTTAAATTACTTAAGGAAATATTAAGTATAGGGAATTTTATTGACATAATTAAAATGTTATTATGTGGTGTCTCACAATCGTGAGACACCACTTGTTAATTAATAGATGCCTTCATATAATTCATAGGTTCCAATAGATTCATCAATCATATCACTTATGCCTTTAGCTTCTCCTGTAAAAATATAATTAATTCCCATTGTACCATAGTCTGCTATAAACCATACTCCCGCAATAATAGTTCCAACACCAGTTGTTGAAACACCAAGCATAGCTCCATTTATTAAATGTGAAGGCTTAATCTCTCCAGAAAGGAGTATATCAGCTCCTATCAAAACAGCTCCTGCATGCGTAAGCTTGGTCGAAATATTCCGAGCCTTAGCTACTGTTAGAATTTGTTTCTCTCGATTTATAACGGAGAAATTTTTATTCCATCGATTTTGCCAACGCCAAGCTGTTCCTTTTGTTTTCGTTTGATGCCATATTTCATTCCATTTATAATATTTCCCTTCAAATACCATATAGGTAGATAATGCTCCAACACTAATATTTACAGCACCTAACATACTTGCAATTTCTTTGTCAGGACCAAAATCACGTGTAAGGACAGAGCCAGACGTGTATGCAGCAGTTGCGTCTTCATTAAGAGAAACGAACCATTGTCGTGTTTGGATATCTTGATGTACCTCTGCGCCAGGAAATTTTTTATCAGAATATTTCTGAGCCTCGGCTTCGGTGTCAAATAGACCTGTTGGATCATTGAATTTCAACGGATTATTCTTTCCATATCTATAAGATGACGAATTCGGAAAGACTTCACCTAACGGATCTGGAGACATCCACACATTTAAACGTGGCTCATAGTACCTCGCCCCATAGTAATACAATCCTGTCTCTTCGTCGAATTCCTTCGCATTGAAAAGATAAGGCGTATTCCAAATGTTGTTACGCTCCTCAACGAATACCTCACCGAAAGGAACATACTCGATATGCTGCACCACCTCACCGTCAAGGTTGGTGATGTAACTACTGCTACCCAAGTGGTCTGGGTGATAGTAGAACTGCATCTTCTCGTATGTATCGCCTTCTTGGAAGTTGTTCTTCGCTGCTCGTGCCATAGCACGTGCCTGTGCAGCCTCCAAGCTGCCGTCATTGCAGCAGAAGCCTTCACCGTCGGCATAGTTGTCGTTGTCGGTTCCGTTATAAGGTACATCAAAGGTCTTGTAGTTGTCCTTGATTACCTGTTGCTGTGCCGCATACTTAGCCTTGTAGTTTACCGAAAGACCATCAGTATTGGCTCCGGCATATTCAATGCGGCGAGGGTCAGAACCGTAAGAGGCGAAATCGCCGACCTTCGACACGATGCGCTGACTGCCTGCGTAGATATGCTTGGTGTAACGACCGCCCTGATTAGCCACAAGATACGGACTGACATAGAGCGAGAACTTCGCCGTGTTGGTGAAGCCGCCGGAGAATACTCCGTTGACATACACCTGATTGCTCATCATTTTAGATTTTACTTTATTTTATAATTTAGTCATTATAGTTGTCGATACCATAATCTAATTTCTCGTATAATTTCTTCATTAAGAAACACCAACAAATCAATCGGTAAGGGACTTGGTATAGATATTGAGTCAAATATCATATCCTTAATAATACAATTCCCGTTTATAAAAGCAAAATATGCGGGATACCCAGCTTGAAATTTGCTTCCAATTTTTCCCTGATTTGGTTCGTCCAAATATTGAATATTGGCAAAGTATTTAGCAACCGACCCTCTACTGTTGCCATTATCATTAAACTTGACGGGAATCAGTTCAAAATTCTTATTTTGTGTATCAATCGTCACAAAATATTCAGTACCTATGGTATCGTTGACAACTATCAAATAAAATTGTTCTTTAATACCAAAAACAATTTTCGACTCGTTAGTTGTAGATTCTGGCATTTTATTGAGAATAGCAGATACTAATTCTCTGTTTCCCTGTACCGTATTAGGCTCAGCAAAAACCTTGCTGTTTCCGACCACGATGAACATAATATAAAAAAACAAAATTTCTCTCATATTCCTATTGCTTTAATATATAGTATTGCTAAACTTGGTATATGGTTCTACATATACCAAGTTTAGCGAATGCTTGTTGTTATTTAGTATAAGGCAAACTATAAGGACTTACAATATCTTTTCCTCCGGCATGGTCTGATCCATCTCTTTGGGGGAGTCTGAGCAATCTCCTTACAAGATTGTCCGTTCTAATTGCGTTTGTATTATTATGTACAGGACTTTCTTTTCTTGCAGATGGTAGTCCATGACCCAATAATTCATGTGCAGATGTTACGGCCTTAAGCTTATCTTGGACACCCCTAATAAAAGAATGCGATCCTTTAGATGTTGGGACATTGAATCCTTCCCCTCCAAGAGTTTGAATGGTGGCATCATCGTAATAGTAGCGTGTAGACCCATCAGAACGTTCTTCTCGTTTTCTGAATGCATCTCCAATTTTACTATCAGGGTCAATACTGTTCAGATACTTATTAATATCTGAGTACCCGCTTGATGAAACTTCTTCTCCATCCTTCAAATATTCTATTGAATGAACTTCTTTAGAATTAATGGTATTGACGAGTAAGCTAATATATGCCATTTCATCTTCTGAGCAAGTTACACCATCAAGAGCGTCTGCCAGTGCTGCGTCAGGAATTTGTTGGAACTTTTTACCTTTCAATGAAATCAAAGAACGTAAATTATCAAACTTCGAATCTCCTAAAATTAAATGAACATCGCTTTTGAATTCTTCAGCGTCACTTTTAGTTACACCCCTAATCTCCATACCGGTAGGATCTGAATATGCAATAGGATTTTGTGCCGCATAAATATATGTTGAATAATCCGGATACTTTTCTTCCATTGGGTCGGTTGACATCCATAGACTCAACCTTGGCTCATAGTACCTCGCACCATAGTAGTACATACCGGTCTCCTCGTCAAACTCTTTCGCATTGAAGAGGTAAGGCGTGTTCCACACGCTGTTGCGCTCCTCTATGAAAACCTCTCCGAACGGCACATACTCGATGTGCTGTACCACTTCGCCTTCAAGGTTGGTGATGAAGCTGGAACTTCCAAGATGGTCAGGATGGTAGAAGAACTGCAGGTTCTCGTAGTTGTCAGGGTCTTTGAAAGACTTGGCAACTGCGTGTGCCTGTGCCTTCCGTGCCTGAGCAACCGCCGCCTCCATAGAGCCGTCGTTGCAGCAGAATCCCTCTCCGTCGGCGTAGTTGTCGTTGTCGGTACCGTTGTAAGGTACATCAAAGGTCTTGTAATTGTCCTTGATTACCTGCTGCTGTGCCGCATACTTAGCCTTATAGTTGACAGAAAGACCGTCAGTGTTGGCACCTGCATACTCAATGCGGCGCGGGTCAGAGCCGTAGGAGGCGAAATCGCCGACCTTTGACACGATGCGCTGGCTGCCTGCGTAGATATGTTTGGTGTAACGGCCGCCTTGGTTGGCCACGAGATACGGGCTGACATAGAGCGAGAACTTCGCGGTATTGGTGGAGCCGCCAGAGAAGACTCCGTTGACATACACCTGGTCGCTTTCGCCGGAAGTCTTGACCGTGCGCTCACCGTCGGCATCATACCAGTAGTTGGACACGAAGCCGTTGTCGTCCACCGCGAGCAGACGGTTCTCCTCGTCCCAGATGAGCTTGCGCTCTCTTGTGCCGACTTCATTATGTCCATCCTTCATCATACGTCCGGTGTTCACATATACAAGATTTCCGTTCTTGTCATACAAATATACGTGATTGTTTTCGATATTATTGTCTCCCGGAGTCTCTTCCGTGCGATAATTCACATCTTTAACACTTGCAAGTTGGAATTTCTTACCGGCTTCAGTACCGTATGTGTATGACAGGTCATAGCCTACATTGAGCGTGCCGTTGAACTGCACGTTGTCCTGAGTCAGATGCTGGCTCTTCGATTTGATGCGGTGCATATTGTCGTAGCCCATGGCAAGGGTGTAGGACGCAGACTTGCTGTCGGCTCCTGTATAAGTACCCGTAGCGGAAACGAGACGGTACAGTCCGTCGTAGGTATAGGCATGCGACATCCGGCCGCCGGCATTGCCGCTGGCAGGAAGCGAGGCATTGTTAGCCACCGAAAGGACATTGCTGACAGCATCAAAGGTATAGTCGTTGTCCATGATGGTCTTGTTGCCGCTGTTCACCGCGAGGTTGCTCAGGCGACGGCGGTCGTCGTAAGTGTAGAACGTCTCCGCACCGTTGCAATACTTCAGGTAGCTGCGCTGCTCGAACTTGTCATAGCCCAGCTTGGTGATGTAGTCATAGCCGTATGACTTCTCACCACGGACTTTCTCAAGCAGGCCACCAAGGTTGTAGGAGTAAGTCACTTTTTCCTCGTCGGGATAGATCATCTCCAGGAGGCGGTTGTGGCTGTCATAAGTCCATTGCGTCACGTAGGTTGCTATCGCCTGGTTAGGCACAATCATCGTGCGGCGGGTCTTCGTCACCTCGCCCATCTTGCCATAGAAATACTCAATGGCACCCGTTCCGTCCTCACGGAGCATCAAGCGACCGATGCGGTTCTGAGAAGCGTTGCGACCACCGTAGTAATACTTCACATTGTTCTCCGGGTGGTCAGGATAGTTGATGCCTGTCAGACGCTGATAGTCGTAATCGTAGGTGATGAACTTGCCTTCCTTTGCAAGGTTGGCAGTCTGCTTGGTCAGCACATTGCCGAGCGCATCATAAGTGAAACTTGTGATGCCGCTTGCAGGATGGTTCACCTCAGTACGGCGGTCACCCATGTCGTAAGTAGAGGTCGTCACATTGCCCTCCGTGTCGGTGACACGAACAAGACGCTGTATGCCGTCATACTCAAACGAAGTGGTAATCTCACCGTCAGGACCGCTCTTCTGGATGGTCTTTAAGGTCTTGCCACTGCCATTGGTATGGGTAGCCTGGACATTATGGAGTGCGTCTGTTACGGTTGTAACAAGTGCATGACTGCCGTTGTCAACAGTATAGGCCGTAGTTGTCGTAGAGTTGTCCGGCAATGTCACTGAGGTAGCACGGTCGAGCACGTCATAAACAGTAACCGTTGGAGATACATTGTCAAATGACTTGTTGAATGCGGACTTCGATCCAGTTCCTTCCGTTGTAGGATAGAAGGCCTTTGCCACACGTCCGAAAGCATCATACATGTTTCTTCCGCTGACTATCATCACGTTCTCATCCTTGGCAGAGTTTCCCTTGGATGCACTTGTCACAACACCGTCCTTCTTCACCTGCACGGCTCTTCCGAAACCGTCAACGAACGTAACGGTCTCCAAGTCATCGTTAGGGTGCTGGATGTCGTAGCCAAATTGATTTGGGGTATGGAAAATGTTTCAAAGATGTAAAAGGGAATTATCCTCTGATAAGCCCAGCTAAATTTTAAGGCGGTTTATAGCCTTGCTTAAATGATGATATATACATATTGATCTTATTTAAAATTCTTCTTTTACATAGTCATAAGGTCCATAGATAATTCTCACTGCATAAGGATTTCCATAAACCTTAACCAAATTATTCTCATATTTTATAATGTCTGTATGAATACCTGTTCCATACTTGGCAAAATCAAGAGTAGTCCAACGACCATCCCATAAAGGGGACATGCCTCCACCATGTGTCGGGTATCCATTTGAATCCTTATCTTCAAATAGAGTGTATTTGCTTAGTATATTGTCTGCTACATTCTTTTCTTTTTCTATTGCATCAGTCAAACTACTTGCATTTATGATGAAGATGCAAGCATTAAGATAGCTGTCAAGTCCATCTGATTGAAATAAAAAGTGTACAGCGGCAAAATCACGCCCTGCATACTTGACATCCTTGAATGATAATGTTGTTGAAGAAGGATTGTACTCAGGACTTCCAAATTTGTTCCTAAGCATCGTCTCTGCTTTGTCATGCGAAATACCGAAAGGAATGCCACCTATTGTTTTTACTTGCTCTTTTAATAATTTATCAGCAATAGGTTGGTAAAGAGAATCCATGAGGGCCTTTTCTTCCGTAGTTGCAAAACGATATTCTCTTTGCTTCTTTTCAAGTTCACTTTCTTGCGCAAATATCCCTATGGACATGACAAACAAGAAAAGCATCATAATAGTCCGTCTCATATTCTATATCTTTAATTTATACCAACAATTTGCGTTTACTATCATATCTTCATCTATTTCAACCAAGGCTTTTGGCAGACTTCTTGCAGAGTATATGACATCCATGAAAGTGTCGTTTATGAAGAAATTGCCGAATAGACTGTCGCAATATTTACACCCGAAAGACATATATGAATCATTCACGGTCTTACTGTATCTTGGTTTTATTTCTCCAAGGGCAATATCCATTTTGCGATGTTCATCTACGAATTTTCTTATACCTTTTACGAGTGTTTGATTGAAAATGTCTATTCCACCTTCTGTTTCAATGCCATTTTCAGATATAGTTTTGTAAACGAAATAGGCATCATTAGTTCTACCACACTTCCAACAATCTATTTTATAAAAGCGCACATCAACATATTTTACTTTCATCGTTTCTGCGTATCTGATTTTTCCTTGTATTAGTGAAGACACGAAATCAGACAACAAAAGAGTCTTTTTCTCTTCCCAAACTTGGCTTAAATGTATTTGAACACCTTCACTATTGTCTTCAACAGGAAAGCAAGGATATTTGCTCAGAGAAAAGCGATTGTACTTTCCTGAAAGCACAAGCCAGCATCCACATACCCGCTCTTTACGCATTGTTGTATATGTTTCCTCTATATTACGTGGATTTTTGCAAACATTAAATGCAACTTTGTAGTTTTGGTAATCCACAACTATATCAGCTTTCCATTTATCGGTCTTTACTTTCTTATGGAAAGATACCCCCATATCATTGCAAACAGAAAGGATGTTTTTTATAATATCCTCTTTTTCCATATCTATTTCATTTATGTAAATTCCATGCCACTCTGAAAATGAAGAGAGTGGTATGGAATTTTTACTTCGTCTTTACTCCAATTCAATAACTCCTCATTCTCCGTCGGAAGATGAGCTTCCGCCAGACGTAGAGCCACCACTTGAAGAAGAGCCTGTTCCAGATGAAGAACCGCCACCGCTTGGTGTGCTGCTACTCCCCGAATCTACAGCCGAGCTGTCCGAAGTAGATGGAGCCTTGGCTTTTTGCCCGATAACCTCACGCTTGTAGTGGGTAACTTCCGTATTCACATAATCAATGAAAGCCGTATAATCCTTTTCACCAAAGACGAGGGCAAGGGCATTTACCATCTTCACCAATGCACGATAGGCATCATCACTTGAAGTGCGAGCTGCTTTCAAAGCTCCAACTGTCACACCCATTTTCTCATTGGTACGCTGCAAGGTAAGCATTCTTACTCGTTCGTTAGCTTCTTTCAGATTTGTAACAAATGCTGTCAAGCCTAACTTTGCAACTTGTGCGGAATACTTGTCTTCAAGGTCTGTAATGAAATTAACCAAAAGACCAGTCTCTTTGTCGAGTTGGCCAGCAGTGTTAATCTTGTAGTCCTTGATGTGCTGTGCGAGAACCTTTGCAGCCTGTGCCATATCAGCGATAGGCATAGCAAGGAATGCTTCAACGGCTTTCTTGTAGCCAGCATAGAGAGCGTCACGGTCGATGTCAGCCTTGGCAATATCATCAGTCAAGAGACTTTTCTGTGAAATTTTCAAGGCTTCGTCCTCTGCATTGACGGCAGTCTTGAAATTACTGACGAGTTCTGAAGCCTTGCCCTTGACGGCTGTATCGGCTTCTGCACGTGCAAGAATGTTACTTACAAACGTGAAATGCGCACCGTTATTCATGCGCTGAATGTTGATGTCGTAAATCTCTTTCATGATGTTAAGGATTTAAATTTGACAAATCGTTTTGTGCATCGTTGGATTTCTCCAGTTGCGATTGCTAAGATATAAAAATAAACGAGAAAACCGCAACCTTATTGCAAAAAAATGACAGCAGGATGATAAAAAGATGGTTTTTGCCCGTAAGAATAGCTTTTGATTCTGATTTCTTGTAATTCTTAACACAAAAAGTTGAAAGAAACAGCAATCAACAGATGTTTTCACATTTTGTGGACAGAAGAAACTTGAATCAAAACTACTAACGGCTCTTAAATGTAACCATTGATTGCAATCAGCAGCCCCAATGACATATAAAAATAGGTCTTGACTGCAATCAATGGCTTTAACGAACCTAAAAGTGCCTGTTGATTACAATCTACACCTCCAACGAGCATCGAAAGCAGAAATATTTTCTAATCAATACCTCCACCAAGCCCCAAAATGGCTATTGATTGTAATCAACACTTCCTTTTTGTTCTTGATAAAATAAATAAAATAGCGACATAAAGCTATCTATTGCTAATTGCCGCTATTTTCTAATTTCAGATTTTCACCTTTGAAAAATGCTGATGTTTATGGCGAATATCAGCATTAGCAACAACCTCTACATTGTCCGTATTCTTTTCCTCTTCTTTGCATTCTTTCTCGGTCGGCGGTGCAAGTTCAAGCTGTATTTTCCTGTCCAATGCCGCCAGTTCCGCTTTAAGACCTTTCAGTTCTTCCTCTTTCTTCCAAGTCTTGCCAGCTATCTCTTCCAGTTGCGGTATTTCCTTTTCCAAAGCCTTGCATCTTGAATCATACTGCTCAATGTAGCTTGGTATCTTCTGTAAGGCATTCAGAAAGTTGTTTGCCGCTGCTATCGGGTCTGACTTGGCAATGTGACCGTAGTTGTACTGGTACTTGTAATTGCCCTCGACAAAAAAGCGGTTGTCAACAAATGGAAGACCATTGCATAAAACAGGCTGCGCCTCGGCAATTTCAAGCGAGCTTGATTGCGCTCGGCTTGCACTGTTTTTCTCGAAACTTGTCTCGCTGACAATCTTGACAGGGAATCCGTAGATTTCTCCAATCCGCTTGTATTGTCCGCCAGTTGTCTCTTTCTCCGCCAACATTTGCAGATGCTTTCCTATAACCTCTAAGTTCGTGGACTCCACACCATCAAGAGTGATGAGGTTGAGGATGTTGCCGTCCTTGTCTTTCTTGGCTTTGCCCATAAACTTGCCGTAGTCCTCGGTCATTCCCTTGAGAGAGGCTTTGTTGTTGCCCAGCTCTGCCGTCTTTGACTGCAATTTTGTTTCTGAGTCACGCTTGCCCTTGTTAAACGATTTGCGCTCACCCTCCAAGGATGCAATCTTCTTTTCCAGCTTCGCCTTATCAAGCAAGTCGGTATTTCCGGAGAGAATAGCCATATACTCGGAAAAATTCATACCCGATTTCTCGTCCATCGCTCCCTCGTCAATGGTTCTCACTCCCAACGCACCGCTTTTCAACTGTGAAATGAATGTCTGCTTGCAGTGCAGGAGGTTGAACTTGTACGAGTCAAGCGACTTTTCCACCGCATAGATGATAATGTCCACCTTATTGTCAGCGTATAACTTAGCTATCTCGTTGCCAGCACGAACTCCACGACCATTGCGTTGTTCAAGATCTGATGGACGATCGGGTAGGTCAAGGGCATTGCTGCCCTCTTCCCCCCTAAGAACCGTACATGAGAGTTTCCCCTCATACGGCTCAAGCTTTTCTAAGCCTCTGTTTGTATGCAGAGACCGGCTCAAACTACTTCTTGTTTCCATTTGATTTGCGGGATAATTTAAAACATTCATCATGAACCAACAGATTGCATTTCTTTCCGTTTTGAACGGTTGGCATGACATTCCATGCCTTGTGCGTATCAATAGGCTCACCGCATATAGGACATTTGCGTCCTTGCTTTTCCCATAGGTACAGCAGTGACTTGCGTCCTTTTAGCGTAACAAGCATTTTCGACTTCTTTCTTTTATAGAAGTACAGACGACAGTCTGCATCAAACGGGTTCATGTCTCCTTTAATCTGCGTGTATTGCAGGAATGGAAACGATGAAGTCAGAGACAATAATGTCAATTGGTCTTCCTTTCCGTTTGGTTTCTTGAATTTTGAAGCGAAAGTCCATTTGTTCCCTCGAATGTCATGCCAATATCGGTCTTTTATCCACCGTTTCCCTTTCTTGGAATGACGGCGTTTTGCCCATTGCCATAGTGAGAGGAATATCTGATGGTCGATTCTGTGAAATGAATCACGTGTCGCTCCATGCTGATAATAACCTCCCCATCCTCGGATTTTAGAGTTCAACATTCTGATTAACGACTCCTGTCTGCAACCCTTGTTCTCCTTAATTACCTTACGGATATTCTCCATAAAGCGTTTCTCGGATTTCTTTGTCGGCTTGGTCAATATGTCCTTGCCGTATTTGCGGATATTAAAGCCAAGAAAATCAAAACCGTCATGCACGTTGGTTATCACCGTCTTTTCCTCTGATAAGGTCAGACCTCTTTCAGACATAAATTCAGCAACCAATGGCTTGATTTCATTTTCAAGAGTTTCCTTGTTCTCGCAAGTGATGATAAAATCATCCGCATAACGTACAAGGTTCACCATTGGTGAATACAACTTACCATTAACATGATGGCGCTTATATCTATCTGCAAGAGCTTTCTGCAATCCGTCCAAAGTCATATTGGCAAGTGTCGGAGAAATTATACCACCTTGCGGTGTTCCTTCCTCGGTCGGGAACATTTGCTTGTTGAAAACATAGCCACATTTCAACCATTTTCGGAGTATTGCCTTATCCATTGGGATATTGGCAAGTAACCACTCATGGCTGATATGGTCAAAACACCCTTTTATGTCACCCTCCAAAATCCATTCGGGAGAATATCCCTTTCGGAGAATGTTATGACATTGCTGTACTGCATCCATACAGCAGCGTTCCTTGCGGAAACCGTATGAACGAGTATCAGCTGTAGTTTCTGATACAGGCTCCAATGCCATAAGATAGAGTGCTTGCATGGCTCTGTCTTTCATTGTCGGTATTCCCAACGGTCGCAGTTTGCCGTTGCTCTTCTTGATATGAACTCTTCTCAGCGGCATTGGCTGGTAGCCTCTGCGTTTGAGTTGGGTTATTGCTTGCGTTTTAGCTTTAGGGGTATCCCATATTTCTTTGTCAACCCCAGGAGTACAACCACCCCCGTTAGAAGTAACCCTCTTTACGGCTAAGGCTTTTGCGTAAAAAGAGTGGGTAAGCGTCCATTGCAAGGCTTTCACCTTGTTATGTCTGCCTTCCTTCTGAGCCTTTACAATACGAGCTTGAAGCTTCTTAACAGCTTGCTCCGCCTTAGTCCAGTCTATTCTGTCCCAATTTGATTGCAGGTTGTCAGTCGGCGCACACGATTGGTCGAGGAGATTTTCTTTGATTTTATCGTTCATTTGCATTCCTACTTTAAAAAGTTCTAAAAGTTTATTGTAAAGAATTACCATTTGGCTAATGTTGGGTATTTGCCTCCCAAACATTACCACAGAAGTCTGCCCACTTTCGTGGTAGGTTGATGTTGTCCCTTGTCAACTCGTGATAAGTGGCTCAAACCCTATCCGTCCCATTACAGAACGGCATTCGCTTTCTCTGTTATCTTATACCTGCACATCATTCAGCATCCATTACTTTCAGCTTACCTGTCTTTTGTCTGACAGGAGATGTACAGGCTTACCATGTTCCACATAGATAACTAACGGATAGGTTAGGTTCTGTCTCATCCTCCGACGGTCTTTACATCCGTGTAATCCTACCATGGAGAGGATTATCTGACCGCATCCCATTTTTTGGGTAGAGTGTATCAGTATCTTGCACTCTTTTACGACATTACGAAGTTTACTAACAGTTCGCTTACGCTAACCATACTATCCAGCCTCGCCACTCTACGGTATGATACTAACCATACTTGACTTCCCCTCACGGTTCTGTCTTGTCTTGCGAAAGTGTACTTTGTCCCGACCGCTTAATACAACATTAAGGTGCATCGGTCGGTAGGCTACCGCTGACGGAACAGCGGGTTAAAACTGATACTTAAAGTATCATTCCAACAATTATCTATGCGACTTCATGTCGCACCCAGGGTGTGTCGCAATGATGAATCGCCACACACCGTTTTTGTGCGTTTACACCTGTGCCCAACATGGATGTGGAGCCGAATAATACACGCACTGAACCCTCGTTCATGGCTGCTATCACCGCCTTTCTTGCCCTCTCGTTCTTGCATTCCTGAATGAAGCGAATCTCTGACGAGGGTATTCCATAATCCTCTATCAGCTTACGCTTGATTTCAGAATACACGTTGAATTCCCCAGGTCTGTATGTGCCAAGATCTGAGAATACGAACTGTGTACCCTTGTAATTGTCGTAGCGTTTGTAATAGTCCGCTATCATCTTGGCACAATGGCTTGCCTTGTTGTCGGGATGATCCTCACAAGTCGGGTCTATCATGCGCATATCGAGAGCCATCTTTCGGGCATAGTCTGTGGCTATGAGCATCTTTGCCTTCTCTTCCGTTTCCGACAGTGGCAGTCTGCCGAGGATGGTGGCATCACCTGTCTTGGCAAACTCCATCAGCTTTTGGATGAAATCTTCCTGCTCTGGTGTCGGCGGTATGTTATGAAGGATCTCGTTCTTCTCCGGTCTGTCCACACCAACCGCCTCCGCCGTGCGATAGTCGGTTATCTCGTTGTAGAAAGCAGCAAGCTCCGGTACTTTGATGAAGTATCGGAAACGCTCCTTCTGTACGATGTTGTTGGTGACGTTAAACTCGAAGTCGGTAGTCTTCTTGGCGAAGATTGCCGCCCACGCATCGAAACAGCGGATGTCCTGACGCTCCAGTTCCTTGGGGCGCAGGTACTTGAAAAGCAGATACAACTCTGTCAGTGAGTTACTGATAGTTGTTCCCGACAGGAATGTCGCTCCCAGATCTCTGCCTGTCCGTTCCTGTATGGTACGGATAGCAAAGAGCATGTTGAGCGCCTTCTGGCTTCCCTCGCTGTTGCCGAGTCCTGCCACACGGTCGTGACGGGTGTTGAACATGAGGTTCTTGAACTGGTGACTCTCGTCCACAAACAAGTGGTCGATGCCCATCATGCGGAAGTCCACCACATCATCGGTGCGCTGCTCGATGCTGTAGGCTATCTTCTGCAACTTCACCTCCAGATTCTGCTTTCGCTTTTCCAAGCCTTTGAGCATTCCCCTCGACACGTCCTTGCCCTGCGTGCGTATCACCTCCAAGTTTTCCTCCACGGTATCAAGCTCAGCCTGCAATATCTGCCGCTGGAGTTCTGGCGATTGCGGTATCTTCCCGAACTGGTCGTGCGACATGATTACACAGTCATAGTCGTTGTTCTTGATGTTGTTGAAGAAGCTGACACGGTTCTTGGTGGAAAAGTCCTTCTCCGAGGCATAGAGTATCCTCGCATTGGGATAAGCTGTCTGATAGGTGGCAGCTATCTCCGCGACATTGGCTTTCAGTCCGATAATCATCGGCTTGTGAGCCATACCGAGGCGTTTCATCTCATGCGCAGCCATGCACATGATGAGGGTTTTGCCAGTTCCCACCTCGTGGTCACATATCCCGCCTCCGTTCTGCAAAAGCATCCATACACAATCCTTCTGACTTGGGTACACACTCTTGACACCATACTTTCCGCCAAGGGCTTTCAAGTCCAAGCCGGGGAAGGTCTGGTGAGAACCGTCATACTTCGGACGCACGAAGCAGTTGAACTTCCGGTTGTACATTGTGGTCAGCCGATCCTTGAAGGAGTCAGACTGCTCCTCCAGCCATTCAGTGAACCCGTTGCGGATTTCGTCAATCTTGGCATTGGCAAGCTGTATGCCCTCACTGTCACGCACCTTGATGTCGTTGCCGTGTTCATCCTCACCGATGCTCTTCATCATGTCGGGACAGGTGTTGTGCAGGGCATGTTTCAGAAGACTCATGCCGTCATAGTGGCGGTAATATCCCTTCACCATATACTCATCCGTGATGGCCATGGTCTTCATACTGCATTTTGCCGAATATTCGTCCATGCTGTCGGAATAGACGATGCTGACCTGTGTATTGAAGAGGTGGCTCATGTAAGCGGAATACACACCTGTAGGTATCCAACGCTCACCGAAGTTGAAGTCCAGGTCCTCAAAGACTATCGGTTCGGGAATGCTTGCCTTCAAGGCTTCCAACGACTCCCTCACGATTGCATGGTCTGGATTTTCCTTCAACCATTCTTCTATACGCTCCGCTTTCTCTATGACATTGCCAGCAATGAAGCGGTCGGCTATCTCGTAGCCATCTATGAGCGGATTGTAATAGATGCGTCCTTTAAGCGCTTCCGGCAGTTCATGTTCCGGCATATCCGATAATTCAGTCATATACGGCAAGTCGATACGACCGAACTTGTTGAGTGAGGCGGTGAGCGCTTCCTCTGGAGAATCGACATGACTGACCTCGTCAAGCGAAAAAGAGACCGGGTGGTCGAAGATGTCTGACTTTGTGAACTGTCCGTTTTCTACCCGTTCCAACGACAGCATGTCGCGCCCTGAGGCATCCATGAGGATGAACTTCACGTTCTGCTTGGCATTGAGGTTGCCGAAGCGGATGAAGAAAGCATCATAATAGACATTCAGACTCTCACGCATCTGCTTGTTTTCCGTCTGTTCTTCCGATTCATAGGTGTAAAGTTTCTGATAGGCATCACGGAGGGCGATATACAGGACAGCCTTTTCTTTCTGCTCCATATTCAGATCCAACGGCATGAAGGTAGCACCATACTTGGTGAGGTCTTTCAATACACCGATGTTTCTGGCAGAGTCGAGCACCATAGACCCCTCACGATGAAAACTTTCCAGTTTCTCATCAAATGGACGGGGCTTCATAGCATCCTCTTTCTTCCTTGACTGCTCTTCTCGCTTTCTTTCTTGCTCATTTTGTTGTTCCCGCTCATGATTTGTTTCTTTCAAGGTGTTCTGAGTCTTGGAATCTTCTTTTGCCTCATTCCCTTTTGACTGTCCATGCCCGATTTGAACTTTGAGAACTTCTATCGGTTCCATCGGCGGCTTGAACTTCGGATCAAGCGTATCTTCAACGCCCAAAGCCTTGAGTTGTTCCTGACGATGCAGTTCCGCCTTTTGGCGCAGCAGCACCCTGTCTTCGGGAGCCATGGTCATCATCATCTCGTAAAAGCCGTTGATTGGCGGATTCTCTTCCCAAGAGATGCTTGCGTATGGTTCATCCCCAGGCAGGATTGGTTTTGTCTCCTGTGCTGTTTCCTGCTCTTTTGCATCTGTCAACGAAGGCTTTTCTTCTTTTTCCACAGGCTTTGTCACTACTTCAAAAGTCGGATTGACGCTTTTTGCCAACGGACTTGCTTTCTTCCTTGACACTTTCTTGGCGGCAGCACCCACTGTTATCTCTGCTTTCTTCTTTGTAGAATGGACAGCTTGACGGTTTTCTTCTTCCATTCCCCAAAGGTCAAACAGCGTCATTTGGACTGGTGGCTGCTGATGATTGGACTTTTGGGATAGCTCTGCATCATCAGTAGGCTTTTCCTGCTTTTGCAAGGATACTACCGTATCGTTCTGCTTTTCCTCAATGGAAGGCTTTATCTTCTCTGTTTCTTCTATCTTTTCTGTTTCTTCAACCTCCTTAACTTCCTCAGCCATTGTTTCCTCTATCCCCAAGTATCGGTTCAAATTGAGGTTCTTCTTAAAGTCTTCATGGAGCATCTTTCGCAAATCCTCTGCAATGCCTTCCACGCCATCCTCATGCGTGTATATCATTGCAGGTTTGCCGAACGGGTCAGTATCCAACTTTGCCGTTGTATGGATAATGCGTTCCGGATGCTCAAGAAAGTAGTTGTTTGTCGGAATGCGGTTCTCGTCATTATAGACAGTGTCAAGCAGGTTGTCGTCTCCTCGCAGCGACTCCTTTTGGGTATTTTTCTGCAGAATGATGATGTCACTGCCCACTTCCGTATTGGCATTTTCCGTAAACAGGTTGTTGGGCAGGCGAATCGCTGACACGAGATCTGCATGATAGAGCATCATAAAACGCGCGGCACTGTTGTTTTTGGCATTCAATACGCCTTGTGAGGTGATGAAGGCAACCAACCCGCCGTCCCTTACCGTATCAAGAGCCTTGACAAAGAAGTAGTTGTGTATGCGTCTGGTGACAAGTGCCCTCATGCCTTTCATGGCTGTATAGGACGGATCAAACACGGCAACATCGCCAAACGGAATATTTGAGATGGCGAGGTCGAAGTAGTCATTGAAAGGCTTTTCTATCTTCTCGAATCCCTCTATGCGCACTTTCTGCTCCGGGTGCAGATGGCGAAGTATCTTTCCCGTAAGCAGGTCTTTTTCAAATGCCATAATGTCTGCCTTGGGATTGTTATCCAAGACGGAATCGACAAAGGCACCGATGCCTGCCGAGGGTTCAAGCACCTTTTCGGGGATAATCTGATGCTCTTTCAACACATCCGCCAAAGCCTCTGTAACGGCTGACGGCGTGTAGAATGCCGTAAGGACGGACTGTTTCAGACTGTCCATCAACTGTTTGTACTCGCTTTCATTCTTGCTGTTTTCACGGATAAGTCTATGCAGCTCCACTGTTGGAGCAAACAATTCAAGGTCTGACTTTGCCCAATGGACGGCATCCGCCAGTTCCCTGGCAGGGTTCAGGATGCACTTCAATCCCCCGAATCCGCAGTAACGCTCCAGAAGGAGACGCTCACGGGCAGTCGGCGTGCGCTGTTCCCTGTCAAGGATGAATGCCGTCTCTATCGCCTTGATGTTGTTGTTCAGCCGTTGTTTTCTATTGTACGCCATTTGACTCTATGAAAAGGGCTACGGCTCCCGTCAGCTCTGTGTAGAGCTGGTCGTAGTCCGGTGACTGGGCAAAATCGTCATCGGTGAGGTCGTAAATGGAATACACGTTGTCAACCAAAGGCAGGAGGTGCTTGACAAACGCTTCTTGATCTTCTACTGCTACCTCCAGGGGAAACTCACTGTCAACAACATCATACAGGATGCTGTACTTGGAAAAGCGGAGACCTTTCAGCAATGCTGACATGGCAAGCTCTTGTGCCGCATCGGCAAAGAGGGCATCACGCCGTGCCTGCTCATATACTTCTGCGGCATGGTCTGCACGTTCGCGGATAAAGTCCGCATCGCTGGCTTGTGGAAAACTGTTCTCTCTGAGATGGTTCAAGAGATACAGTCCGTAATAGGACAGTTCTGTCTGTGCCTGTTTCTTTCTGTTCATCTGTCAGTTGAATGGATTAAGTGGTGAATAATAAACCGTGGATGGCGGTTGATGTTTGTTGAAAGCAAGAAAAAGGCACTCGGTATCCCTCCGAGTGCCGCCACTTAATCCACAGTAAATAAAAGCATCCTGAATCAAGACACCATTTATGAACCATGTTTCGGTGGCAAAGGTACAAACTATTTCTTGTATCTCTTCACATTTCCTCGCTTTTCTGCTGTCTTGTGCTCTGCAAAGACGAATTTCGTGTTGAAATTCTCGTCAAAGGCAATGGCTGCGGAGAACGATTTGCCTTGCTTGCTGGTGAAACCATTGAGCGCTCTGGTCTTGCCCTTGGTAAGCAAGTCGGTGATGTCGGCATCAGTGAGCAACTTTCCTGCTACCTGCTTGAACACTGGCATACCGCACTCCTTGTTGCAGCATCTTACTACCTTTCCGAAGAACTGCATGGTACCTTGCTTGCATTTAGGACACTGGCAGCCGGAATCCTTGTGGCTGAAAAGTCTGTCGCAACCTAACAATTCCGCAGTGATTTCACGGGTATAACCTTCGATACTATGGGTGAACCCGTCTGCACTTGCTTCACCTCGTTCAATCTTGGCAAGTTCCGCCTCCCATTTGCCCGTCATCTCCACATTGGCAATCGCCATGTTCTTCACCACGGAATGCAGGGCGAGTCCTTTTTCCGTCGGCACAAGCTTCTTCTGCTGGCGCACCATATACTCTCGTCTGAGCAGGGTTTCGATGATGGCGGCACGTGTGGCAGGTGTGCCAATACCGCAGTCCTTCATTGCCTGGCGCATCGTATCATCTTCTATCTCTTTGCCTGCGGTCTCCATTGCTGCAAGCAATGTGGATTCCGTATGCAAAGGCTTTGGCTTGGTCTTGCCCTCCGTGATGGTGCAGCCAGAAAGAGTGATATGCTGTCCTTCTTGCCAGTTGGGAATGACTTGCTCCTTGACCTCATTGTCGGTTGCGTCTGCATCCTTGTCCAGCCTGTTGTTCTTTTCCTTGAGCGACAACGCTCGCCAGCCAGTCTGTCGGATGATGGAGCCACTGATGCCAAATTCGACGTCATGATCCACTTGCGCCGTTACTGATGTGATGTCCTTGATGCAGTCTGCCGAGAACGCTTCAATCATCCGGCACAATATCATGTCATAAACGATCTTCTCGTCCTTGAAAAGACCAATGGCTGCATTTTCTGTGATGAGCAGGGCATGGTGATCGGTCACCTTGGCTGCATTCACGCTGTTCTTGCTGTAGTCCTCACTGCCAGGCAAGAGTTTCACTTTCTCTCCATATTCCGAATGATTCTCCAGATTCTTGAAGAGTTTGGGGAGGGTGGCAAATACATCATCCGAGATATAGCGGCTTGATGTTCTTGGATAGGTGATGAACTTTGTCTCGTAGAGTTTCTGGGCGATGGATAGTGTATGCTCTGCCGTGAAGCCATGCTGGGAGTTGGCTTCTTTCTGCAAGGTGGTAAGGTCGTAAAGGAGCGGTGCCTTCTCCACCTTTCGCTTGGTTGCGACCTTTGTGATGATGGCAGAACCTGTTTCTTTCACCTTATTATATATGTCGGTTGCGGTGGCTTTGTCTGTCCATCGGTTGGCAGATGTGAACTTCAGTATATTGCCACTGTCTGCATCAACCACACCGAAGTGTACCTGCCAGAACGGTTTCGACTCGAAACGCTTGTGTTCCCAATAGCGTTCGCACACCATGCCAAGGGTCGGGGTCTGCACACGACCTACGGAATAGGTGCCACGTCCTGCGGCTATCGTCAGGGCTTGTGTGCCGTTGATGCCGACGAGCCAGTCTGCCTCACTTCGTGCCTTGGCTGCATGATAGAGATTGTCATACTCCTTGCCGTCCCTGAGGTTCAGAAGTCCCTCACGGATGGCGGTATCCGTAAGCGAACTGATCCAGAGACGGTCGAAAGGTTTCCTGCAACCGAGATACGTATAGAGGTATCGGAAAATCAACTCTCCCTCACGTCCGGCATCGGTTGCTACGATAATGCGCTCACTGCTGTCAAACAGCTTGCCGATAATTTTAATCTGGGCAAGCACACCTGCATCTGGTTTGTAGCCGTTCTCAGTCTTGACTTGTCGGGGAACAAGAACGAACGGGTCGGGAATCACAGGCAGATTCTCTGCATGGAATCCCTTCATGCCGTAGGTTTCCGGCATGGCTGGCTGCACTAAATGTCCGAATGCCCATGTCACATAATAGCCGTTACCCTGCATATAGCCTTCCTCACGCTTGTCAGCTCCCACAATGTGGGCGATTTCCTTGGCTACGCTTGGTTTCTCTGCGATGATTGTCTTCATTGTCTGTTGTTTTTGTGACATCCGCAACCGTGGGATAGACGGTCGCAGATGTCGGTTGTTATGATGGATGATTAACTCTGTGGATCAAGTGGCGGCAACTACATCTTCACACTTCTTGCCTTTCTCTTTGGCTTCTGTTCCTCTGCGTTCTGTTCCTTCTGCTGCTTTTCGTTCTTTGGCGCAGACTGTCCCGGACTCAGCGGATCCTTGGTGTGCTTGGTCGCCTCATGGGTCTTGCCCTGCTCGTTGACGGCAACCTGCGTCTTGTTCTCGTTGGTCGGAATCTGTTCCTTCGCCTGTTTGAGGTCTGGATTGTTGCGGTAGGAACGTGGCTGCATCTTGTCGAAGTCGAACTTCACATAGGCGGTATAGGTACCGCTGCCGTTCTTGTTGGGTACTTCCTTGATCTCGATGGTCTTGCCTGCCACATAGTCGTCCTTCTGCTGCTCGGTCAGTTCCTTCTTGAAATAGGTGTTGAGTCGGCGGATGGTTCCATCCTCATTGAGCCAGTGGTTGGGATCTTGCTGCTTCTTCTGACCGCCCGCATCACCTTCTGCCTTCTGCTCCTGCTTGTCAGCGGTTTGCTTCTTGTCGCCATTCTGTTTCTGACCTTGCGCCTGTCTTGTGCTGCCAGGCACGAACTCCACGCCACGCTGTTCCACATTCACCTGCAACAGCGGTGTAAACTTGCGCCCGTTGGCAAGCTCTATCTCCTTGCGAAGCGGAATACCTGAATAGAGCACTCTCTTGTCGTCCTTGGTAATAGGTGTCTTGCCGATGGTATCGGGTATGCGCACCTTGTTGGTCGGGATGTCAACAATCTCATTGGTGAGACGGTCGATACTGATGAAATGAGGACGCAGCTCACCTGTATTCTTGTCGGGGAAATCCACTACCTTTCCGAGGTTGCCGTTCTGCAACAGGTTCTTCTTGTCCTCTGGAGTGAAGGTATAGCCTTTGTAAGCGACATCGAGTTTAGGCTCGTTGCGCACGAAATGCGGCACGAGTTGCAACTGGTCGTTATCGTCCTTGCGGAATGACAGACGGGCCTGTATCTCTATCTGTTCACCGCCGAAGGTCGGCTTCACAATCACAAGCCCCGTCTTGCCGTAGTTGAGCAGGGCTTTCATATCCTTCTCATTCATACTGTTGAAGTCTATGCCATATTTGGCACCAAGTTCCTGCAGGTTCACATCGTTACCACTAATGAGGTTCTGCTTTACACCCGGAGCGGTCTGTGCCTGCTGTTCGGTTGCGGTCTGTTCTGGTTTCTGTTCCATGTCGTTCTCTTTTTCGTTGGTTTGTTCAGATGATACATTCTCTTTTTCTGTGTTAGCTTGCGTCTTGGACGCATCGTCCGATGATGCGGTTTCTTTCGCCTGACCTTCCGATTGCTTTGCCTCTTTCTCATAATCGGAGGTGTCAACCTTGTGGGCGGAAAGAATCTCCTTGTTAGCCTCCGGATCTTTCAGCAACTCCTTCATCACGCCAAGCAGGTTTTCCACCTGGTCTGCCGCTATGCGGTAGAATCCGAATCGGCTTGGCTCCTTGCACTGGCGGAAGAAGTTTCTAAAGAAACTGTCCATCATGTCACTGTTGCGGTCAAAACGCAGGAAGTCGGACGTATTCTCCGCCTTGGCGGGCGCTCGCTTCGGTGTGCCGTCCCTGCTGAGTCCGGCGACGACGCTGATCTCGCCCGTCTTCTCGTCACGGACTACCAGCACGTCCTGTTCATCACTCTTTTTCTTTTGTACCATAATTGTAAATTTTTAATGGTGAATACTGTTGTTATTTGAATTTCTGATGAATGCGAGTCAAGTAATGCTCCACATTCTCTTTCTTGAATTCTTTGACATTATTCTCTACAAACTGCATCACATCCTCTTCCGTGTAGTAGGTTTTCTGCCCCAAACGTTTGTAGGGAAGCACTCCCAGACTGCGATAGCGTTGAAGGGAACGAGGGGATATTTGAAATAAGAGGCAGAGGTCCTGGTTGTCGAGCAATTTTTCATTGATGGCAGAACTTCCTTTTTGCTCCGTCTCTCGTTCGTGTCTCAACATCAGCATGTCGTAGATGCCGTCTATCTTTTTGTGTAGGTCATGGAGATATAACTCCAGTTTTCTCAATGTTCCATCTTCCATGCTCATGTTTCCTTTGTTATTGTTCGTTCCTCAACCATTCTTTCAATGGCTTCAACCTGGTATCGGCATTGATTGCCAATTTTAATAAAATCAATGCGGTTCTCTGAGCGCATTCGCTGCAAGGTGCGCTTGCTCACACCAAGCATCTTCGCTGCATCGTCATTGGTCAACATCGGCTTCAATCCCTTACCCGTCAAGTTCTCTTGAAATGCCATTTTTGCCAATCGCACGTACTGGACTATTTCTGTCAACTGTTCTGTCAGCTTTTTGAAGGCTGCACTTTCCATTGTTATTACTTCCATTCTAATTCCGTTTGAAATGTTATATAATTCGTTGTTTTTATTTCTCGGCGGCAAAATTAACCATTTGCGAAATACCCGTTTAACAACTCATTAATGACCCACGTATAATTTTCTTGATTTTTCTTGCCAAGCGGTCGGCAAACCCCAGAAAAGCACTGCCACAGTTATTCATTTTCATTGTTTTTCTACATACACACATTAACTTTGCACCCGAATTTGTTGAACCAATAAAACAGAGAATATGGAAGTAATAACAATGGAAAAGAAGGCATTCGACTTGATGATGGCAAGATACGATGCCTTGGTAAAGAAAGTGGAGTTGCTGAAGCATAAGGCTAACGGCAAGCGTCTGAACAAATGGCTTACAGGTCATGAGGTCTGCCAGCAACTTCGCATCAGCCAGCGCACCTTACAAAAACTTCGTGACCGCCGTTTCTTGGGGCATACCCAGATAGGTCGCCAATTCTATTACTGCCCCGAAGAGGTCAAAGCCATCGTTCCGCTTATCGCCAGAATCAAATCGGTATAGCGTAAAGCCAAACTCGCCCAAGGCAAAGCCAAAAACTTTACCCTGGGCGAGCCAACACATTTTATATTCACCACTTAATCCAAATTGTAAACAATGAACATGAACCAACTTCTTACGCATGAGAGCAAGTCGATAGACACCGCCATGCAATCCTTGAAGAAAGCCAACAACTGGCTATCTTCATTCATCGAGTCCTACAGCCCACCTTTGGACGGGGAGCGATACCTCACCGACAAGGAACTCTCCGAGTTCCTGAAGCTTAGTCGCCGTACCTTGCAGGAATATCGCAAGCAAGGCATCTTGCCCTACATTATATTATGCGGCAAAACCCTCTATCCGGAATCCGAGATACAAGCACTTCTCACTGGTAATTACCGCAAGCCGATAATCGACGGCACTGTTTCACAAGGGGAGGGTACTGCTTCATAATAGCGAAACAAAAATAGCGTACAGGGTACAACGACAAAAATCGTTCCCCCTGTACGCTATTATATTATAAAGGTGTAGGAATCTTATTAAAAAAATGAGAGATTCTAACTTGTACCTCTTGGCATCGTTCCGTTCATCACAATAATCATCGGATACTCGTGTTTTACTTG
>ENA-OUQN01000181-OUQN01000181.1-human-gut-metagenome-genome-assembly--contig:-NODE-181-length-55266-cov-5.721921_pt1 | contig 55266 bp, 40 predicted proteins | sample MGYA00237950_ERZ548832 | MGnify/ENA primary metagenome ERZ548832 (study PRJEB26490, sample SAMN05194703) | human gut metagenome | biome: terrestrial biome; feature: human-associated habitat; material... | reverse complement strand
CGTTCTCTTGGGGGTCTAAGGGGGCCATTCTCTCACGTGAGAGAATGGCCCCCTTATCCGCGTCCCCTGCACGGTGCAGGGAAAAACGCCCCCTGCGAGTACGCAGGGAACAATACAACACAGTGTGTTAAAACAATGTTAACTGGCTCGTTTCAGGCAATCCCGCAAACGCGCCGAGGGCGCGCAGCTGGTCGATATGCGTCTGCGACAGCTTGTTGCAGCAGAGGGAAAACTCCTCCACCGATGTAAAGTCCTTCCCCTTGCGCTTCTCGACGGTGTCGAGCGCTGCGGTCTCGCCGAGTCCGCGGACGGACGTGAACGGCGGCAGCAGGCCGTTTTCCGTGACGACGAACTTCGTCGCATCGCTGCGGTAGATATCGATGGGCTCAAAGTGGAAGCCGCGCAGGCAGAATTCGTAGCAGACTTCAAGCGTCGTCATCAAATCCTGTTCCACGGCGGTCGCGTCCTTGTTGTTTTCGATCTCGCGGATGCGGCGGCGCAGCGCGTCGGCGTCCTTGCAGCACTCGGCGGCGTCGAATGCCTTGGCGCGGATGGAGAAGAACGTCGCGTAGAACGCGAGCGGCTCGTGCACCTTGAACCACGCGATACGGAACGCCATCATAACATACGCGACCGCGTGCGCCTTCGGGAAGAGGTAGCCGATCTTGGCAAGCGACTCGATGTACCACTCCGGCACATCGTGCTTGCGCATCTCTTCGACCCACATCGGCCAGTCCCCCGCCTTGCCGCCCTTGACCTTGCCCTTTCGGACGGCCTCCATGATCTTAAAGCTCATCTTCGGGTCAAGCCCCATCGAGATGAGGTAGAGCATGATATCGTCACGGCAGCCGACGGTCTCCAGAACGCTCGCCGTGCCGCTGACGATCAGATCCTTCGCGTTGCCGAGCCACACGTCCGTGCCGTGGGAGAAGCCTGAAAGGCGCAGCAGCGTGTTGAAGTCCTTGGGCTGCGTGTCGACGAGCATCTGGCGCGTGAAGCGCGTGTTAAACTCGGGGATCGCGACGGCGCCCGTGGGGCCGAGCACTTCGTCGTTCTCGTAGCCGAGCACCTTAGACGAGATGAAGATCGACATCGTGTCGGGGTCGTCGAGCGGGATGGCGCGAGCGTTCACGCCCGTCAGATTTTCGAGCATGCGGATCATCGTCGGATCATCGTGGCCGAGCATATCGAGCTTTAAGAGGTTGTCCTCCATGCAGTGATATTCGAAATGCGTGGTGATCGTGTCGCTGTCGGGGTCGTCCGCGGGGTGCTGCACGGGGCAGAAATCCTCGATATCCATGTCGTCCGGCACGACGACGAGTCCGCCGGGATGCTGGCCCGTCGTGCGTCGCACGCCGACGCAGCCCGCCGTCAGGCGGTCGATCTCGGCGTTGCCCGCGGCGATGCCGTTTTCCTCGAGGTATTTTTTGACGAAGCCGTAGGCCGTCTTCTCCGCGAGCGTACCGATCGTACCCGCGCGGAACACCTGCGTCTTGCCGAACATCTCGACCGCGTGCGCGTGGGCGCGCGCCTGATATTCGCCTGAGAAGTTGAGGTCGATATCCGGCACCTTGCCGCCGCCGTAGCCGAGGAAAGTTTCAAACGGGATGTCGAAGCCGTCTTTGACGTACTTTGTGCCGCAGACGGGACACATTTTATCGGGCATGTCCGCGCCGCAGCCGTACTCGCCCGCGTGGAACTCGACGTTGCGGCACTTGGGGCAGCGGTAGTGCGGCGGCAGGGCGTTGACCTCGGTGATGCCGGCCATGTACGCGACGAGCGACGAGCCGACCGACCCTCGCGAGCCGACGAGGTAGCCGCACTCAAGCGAGCGCTGCACGAGCTTCTGCGCCGACATGTAGACGACGTCATACTTGCCCAGAATGCTGCCGAGCTCGACGTTCAGCCGGTCGACGATCAGCTGCGGCAGATCGTCGCCGTAAAGCTCGTGCGCTTTCCCCCACACCATACGGTTAAGGTCTTCTTCCGAATTTTCAAGCCGCGGCGGGAACAGCTTGCCCTTGGGCAAAAGCTCGATATCCTCCACCTGCTCGGCGATGGCGCGGGTGTTCGTCACGACGACCTCGTAGGCTTTCTCCTTGCCGAGGTAGTCAAATTCCTTGAGCATTTCGTCCGTCGTGCGGAAGTAGAGCGGGACGGGCTCGTTCGCGTCGGCGAATTTCTTTGACGCGAGCAGGATATGGCGATAAACCTCGTCTTCGGGGTCGAGGAAGTGGACGTCGCCCGTTGCGCAGACGGGCTTGCCGAGCTCTTCGCCAAGCTTGACAACGGTGCGGTTGAAGTCCTTGAGGTCTTCGTCGTCGCGCACCGTGCCGTCGCGCACCATGAAGCGGTTATTGCCGAGCGGCTGAATTTCAAGATAGTCGTAGAACGAGGCGATGCGCTTGAGCTCATTCCAGTCCTTGTGGTCGACGATGGCGCGGAACAGCTCGCCCGCCTCGCAGGCAGAGCCGATGATCAAGCCCTCGCGATGCGCGACAAGCTCGCTTTTCGGGATGATCGGCACGCGCTTAAAGTATTTGAGGTTCGACGCCGAGATGAGCTGGTAGAGGTTCTTGAGGCCCACCTTGTTCTTGGCGATCAGAATGATGTGCTTTGGGAAACGGTTGCGCTTGACGCCGAGCGGGCGGAGCTTCGTCATCTCGTCGTTGATCTGCTGGAGGCGCGTGACGCCGCGCTCTTCGAGCATGACGAAGAACTTGGCCAGCATCTGCGCGACCGGGACCGCATCGTCGGACGCGCGGTGGTGGTTGAACTGCGGGAGCTGCAAGTGGTCGGCCACGATGTCGAGCTTGTACTTGCCGAGCTCGGGCAGGAGATTCTGCGCGAAAATCAGCGAGTCGAGATACGTCGGCTCGAACGGGATGCCGCACTTTTTGCAGCCTGCGCGGATGAAGCTGATATCAAACTCCGCATTGTGCGCAGCGAGCGGACGGCCGCCCGCAAAGGCCAAAAACGCGTGCAGCGCGTCCTCCAGCTTCGGCGCGCCGCGCAGCATGTCGTCTGTGATGCCGGTCAGGCCGATGATCTCAGGCGAAAGCCGGCGCTCGGGGTCGACAAAGGTCTGGAACGTGTCGACGATCTCGCCGCCTTTCAGAATGACCGCACCGATCTCGGTGATGGCATCGTGCGCGACCTTCAGACCCGTTGTTTCAATGTCGAAACAGCAGATCTCAGTCGAAAAATCGCCGTCCTGCGGGCCGTGCACACAGATACGGTCGTCGATGTTGTTGAGAAAATAGCCCTCACAGCCGTAAAGGAGTTTTATTTTACCCTCGCCGGTGTGCCAGGCGTCCGGGAAGCTCTGCGCTACGCCGTGATCCGTGATGGCGATGGCGGGCATCCCCCACTTGATCGCGCGCTTGACGACCGCGGCGGTGTCGGTCAGCGCGTCCATGTTGGACATACGGGTATGTAAGTGCAGCTCGACGCGCTTTTCCTCCGCCGTGTCCGTGCGCTCGGCGTGGTCGATCTGCATGATGTCCTGCGGGTTGAGCTGCATGTCCTTACCATCGTAGGAGAGCTCCATGCGGCCGCTGACGCGCAGCCACATGCCGACGCTGATCTTGCCAAGAAGCTCCGTCGCTTCGCGCTCGGGCATGCTGCGGCGGATGAAGAGCGAGCCTTCGTAGTCCGTCATTTCGAGCAACATCGTCCAGACGCCGGCGCGGCGCGTCTCGTGGCAGTCGAACTTGAAGACCTTGCCCTCAACGACGACGTGACCGGCCTTTGGCGTCAGCTCGCTGATGGGGAGCACTCTCCCCTTTGCAATCTCGCGGCCCATGATGACACTGCCGCTGCCGCTCACCTTGCGGCCAGCGTTCTTCAACATGTCGGGAAAGGCCTCCGCCGTTGATTTGACGTGGATGTCCACGCGCTTTAAGTCGTAATTGCGCGCAAGAAGCTGCTCGACCGTTTCGCGCGTCGAGTCGTTCATCTCCGCGCGCACGGTCATGTCGAGCGTCATCGTGCGCTTTTCCGGCTCGAGAACCATGTTCGTGACCATCGCGGCGTTGAGCGGGACACGCAGGTCAAAATCCGGCGAAAAGTCGGTGAATAATTCAAAAAAAGGAATCTTTTGTGCCATAGCCACAACCTTATCTCAGTATCGTTTCCGCTCGGTCAGAGTTTTTTGATTTCCTCCATCAAAGCGTCGACTAGCTTTTCCTGCGGCACTTTGTAAAGGACTTTTCCTTTTCGGAAAATCATGCCCTCACCTTTGCCGCCGGCCACGCCGATATCGGCGGCCGAGGCTTCACCGGGCCCGTTGACGACGCAGCCCATCACGGCGACCGTGATATTCTTCTTGCAGTCGGCAAGACGGCGCTCTAGCTCCTCGGCGATCGGGATCATGTCGTACGCCGTGCGGCCGCACGTCGGGCAGGAGACGAGGTTCACGCCGCTGCGGCGGATGCCGCAGGCCTGCAAAATGCGCTTGGCGGCGTAGACTTCCTCCACGGGGTCCGCCGTGAGCGAAACGCGCATTGTATCACCGATGCCCTCGCACAGAAGGCCGCCGATGCCGATGGCGGACTTCAAAAGCCCCATCGTGGGCGTGCCCGCCTCGGTCACGCCGAGGTGGAGCGGATAGTCAACCTTTTCGTGCAGAAGGCGATAGGCCGCCATGTTGAGCGGTACATCAGAGCTCTTGACCGAGATGCAGATCTCGGTGAAGTCGAACTTTTCAAGCAGCCGCACATGTCTGAGCGCGCTCTCGACGAGCGCCTCGGGCGTCACGCGGCCATATTTTGCGAGCAGCTCCTTTTCAAGCGAGCCGCCGTTCACGCCGATGCGGATGGGGACCTTGTGTTCACGGCAGGCGTCTACGACCGCCTTGACGCGGTCATCTCCCCCGATGTTGCCGGGGTTGATGCGAATTTTGTCCGCGCCGCGTGCCGCCGCTTCGACGGCGAGACGGTAGTCGAAGTGAATGTCCGCGACGAGCGGGATGGAGATATTCTCCTTAATTTCACTCAGCGCGTGCGCGGCCTCCATATTCGGCACCGTGACGCGCACGATCTCGCAGCCCGCCTCTTCGAGCGCGTGGATCTGCGCGATGGTGGCCTTGGCATCCTCAGTGTGCGTGTTGCACATCGACTGGATCGTGACCGGCGCGCCGCCGCCGATAGCGACGCCGCCTGCGATAATTTGCTTGCTCATAAGATCATCCTCCTCACAGGAGCTTGACAATGTCGTGGAACGTGACGAACAGCATCAGCGCCATTAAGAGCGCAAAGCCGATGCCGTTGATGACGTTCAGATATTTGGATGGAATTTCCTTCTTGAACAGCGCCACGGCGATGCCGTTGACAAGCAGGAACAGCACGTGTCCGCCGTCGAGCGCGGGCAGCGGCAGCAGATTCATCACGGCGAGGTTCACCGCGATCATCGCAGCGAAGTAGAGGATGCTCTCAAGCGCCGCGCCAAAGCCAGCCTCGGCCTCGGTCTCCTTGCCGACCTCCGTGATGGTCGAGACGATGCCGACCGGGCCGCTCAGATCGTTCACGCCCGCCGCGCCCGAAAGCAGCATTTGCAGGCTCAGTCTCACGATGCGGACATAGTCCATCGTCTGGTACCAGCTGTATTGCAGGCGCAGAAGCGGCGTCGCCTCGACGATCCCGCCGTAGGTAAAGCCGTAGGCCTCGTACTCCTGCCCGTTTTCGTCGGTGTAGACTTGCTTCGTGAGCGTGCGGTCGAGCTTTTTGCCGTCGCGCAGGACGGTCATGTCGATCGTGCCCGTGTCGCCAAGGCCCATGATGAGCGACACATCGCTCTTTAAATAAATGCGCTCGCCATTGATGGCGTAGATCGTGTCGCCGGGCATCAGGCCGTCCTCTCCCTGCTGCGGAAAATCAGGGTTCAGCTCGACGATCTCCGTCGTGTAGAACGCCTGCGCGCCCGCATACAGACAGATGACGATGATGAGGCCCGTCAGGAAGTTCATGAACGCGCCCGCGACGAAGATGATGAACTTCTTCCACCAGACCTGGCGGCCCAGCGCGCGGTCGTCGTCCGAATCCTCGTCCTCGCCCTCCATGGCGCAGTAGCCTCCGATGGGCAGGAGCCGCAGGGAGTATTCGGTGTCCCCTTTCGTCTTATGGAAGAGCTGCGGGCCCATGCCGATGGAAAATTCGTTGACGCGCACGCCGCAGGCCTTGGCCGCCAAAAAGTGGCCGAACTCATGCACGGCGATGAGCACGCCAAAAATCAGGATCGCAATGAGAATATAAACCATGGTCTCTCCTAAATTTGGTCAGTTGAGCTTTTCGCGCACGACCTCGCGCGCGAGCCGGTCTGCTTCCAGAATATCCGAAAGCTGCGGCTGATATACCGTCTCCGTCTTGTCGAGCGCCGCTTCAATGAGGTCAGGGATGGCACAGATGCCGATCTCATCGCGCAGAAACGCCGCGACGGCCTCTTCATTTGCGCCGTTCATCGCCGCGCAGTAGACGTTCCCGACGGCGGCGCACTGCTTGGCGATCTTCAGGCATCGGAAGACCTTTTCATCGGGCTCGGCGAACGTGAGCGGCGGGCACTTGAGAAGGTCAAGCGGCTCCGCGGGCGAAACGGCCCTGTTGGGGTACGTCATCGCGTAGCGGATGGGCAGCTTCATGTCCGGTGTGCCGAGCTGGGCGAGCATCGCCCCGTCGTGAAACTCGACGAGCGAGTGCACGATGCTCTGGCGATGGATGACCGCGTCGACCTGACGCAGCGGCAGACGGTAGAGGCGCATGGCCTCGATGATCTCAAGGCCCTTGTTCATCAGCGTCGCGGAGTCGATGGTGATCTTTGCGCCCATTGTCCAGTTCGGGTGCTTGAGCGCGTCGGCCTTCGTCTTAGTCGCAAGCTCCTGCGCGCTCATGCCATAGAAAGGCCCGCCCGAGCAGGTCAGAATGAGGCGCTTGATCTCGCCGCGGTCACGGCAGCCCTGGAGGCACTGGAAGATCGCGCTGTGCTCGCTGTCGACGGGGACGATCTCTGCACCGCAGCGCTCCGCCGCAGCCACGACGAGCTCGCCCGCGCAGACGAGTGTTTCCTTGTTGGCAAGCGCGATGCGCTTTTTCTTCTCAATCGCCGCGAGCGTCGGCTGGAGTCCGATCATGCCCATCACGGCGGTGACGACCGTGTCAGCGTCGTCCGCCGTGGCCGCGGCCAGAAGGCCCTCCATACCGGAGAGCACTTGGGTGTTTGTGTCGGAGAGCCGCGCGCGCAGCTCGCGCGCCGCATCCTCGTCATAAAGCACGGCAAGACGCGGGCAAAATTCCCGCGCCTGCTGTTCAATGAGGTCAACGCTCTTATTCGCCGTCAGCGCGGCGACGGAAAGCCCCAGCTCGCGCGCCACCTCAAGCGTCTGGCGGCCGATGGAGCCGGTGGAGCCGAGTAAAGCAATACTCCTTGTCATAATAGGCCTCCGCAGACCGCGGCCCATACGACCGGCGCGATGAAGAGCGTGGAGTCAAAGCGGTCGAGCATGCCGCCGTGCGTCAGGAAAAGGTGGCTGTAGTCTTTGATACCGGCCTCGCGCTTGACAAGAGACATCGAGAGGTCGCCGAGCTGACCGAAGATATTGGCCACCACGCCCACGAGGATCAGCATGAGGTAGTTCGGCGCATAGCCGAGCCATGCCTTGCCGACAACGCCGAGCAGCACCAGCGCAAGCGCGCTGCCGATGGGCCCGCCGATCGCGCCCGCCCAGGTCTTGTGCGGGCTGACGTGCGGCGCCATCTTGCGCTTGCCGAACCACATGCCGAAGTACATCGAGAGTGCATCGCCCACAAAGGCGACGCAGAACGGCGCGAGCACATAGAGCTTGCCATAGTTTTCGTCCATGCGCAGCAGGAAAATGCAGCTGTACATCGCCGGGAACACGATGCCGCCGACGATGGACACCGCCACATCGTGGAACGTGAACGGTTTTTCCTTTCCGTAAGAGATAACCGCGAAGAGGAAGGCCATCATCACAAGGATCCAGCGGAAGATCGTAACGGTCGAAATCGGAAGATCGTAAGTGCCGCTCATCTCTTCCTTAAAGAGCCATATCTCCTGCATGACGACCGTTGTGACAAGTCCCCAGTAGAAATTCGCTGGGATGTTCTCCCCTGCCGTGTGCAGCAGCTCATAGGCCGCAATGCCCGCGATGCCGCAGACGACGATCATCGTCGCCCATGCGGGGCAGGCAAGCAGCACGGCGAGCAGCGCCGGCAATCCAACGATCACCACCAACCATCTTTGTTTCATTTCTGTTTCTCCTGTTTCAGTCCGCCGAAGCGCCGTTCGCGATGCTGATACGCGATGAGCGCCTTGTCGAATTCTCTTTCCGTAAAGTCGGGCCAGAGCGTGTCGCAGAAGTAGAACTCACTGTACGCGCACTGCCACAAAAGGTAGTTGCTGATGCGCTTCTCCCCGCCCGGGCGGATGAGAAGGTCGGGATCGGGAAGTCCGCTTGAATAGAGGTAGCGCGAAAAGCCCTCCTCGGTCAGGCTGTCCGCGTCCCGCTCCCCTGCCGCGCAGTCACGTGCGAATGCGCGGGCGGCGTGCAGGATTTCATCGCGCCCACCGTAGTTGAGGCAGACGTTGGCCTGAAAGCCTTCGATGCGGGAGGAGATCTCATTTGTTTCGTCGATGAGCGCTCTCAGCTCCGGCGTCAGGACGCTTAAATCACCCAGAAAGTGCAGGCGGTTGCCGTCCTTTTCCATCGTGTCGATGCACTCGTGCAGATATTGCTCGAGTAAGTGCATGATGCCGTCGACCTCGTCCTTCGGGCGCTTCCAGTTTTCGGTCGAAAAGGCGTAGACCGTCAGATAGTCGATGCCCAGGTTCTTGCAGTAGGTGCCGAGCTTTCGAAATGTCTCCGCCCCCGCCTTGTGACCGGCCGAGCGCGGGAGGCCGCGCTTTTGCGCCCAGCGGCCGTTGCCGTCCATAATGACGGCAACATGACAAGGCAGGTTGTTCAAATCAACCTGCCCTGCCTTGTTCTCTTTGGAAAAGAGCCCCATATCAGACCGCCATGAGCTCCTTCTCTTTCTTCTCGAGAAGGGCGTCGACCTCTTTGCACATGTCGTCGGTCAGCTTCTGCAGGTCCTTTTCGGCGTCCTTCAGGTCATCCTCGGTGATCTCGCTGGCCTTCTGCTTCTTCTTGAAGGCCTCCATCGCGTCGCGGCGGATGTTGCGGATGGCGACCTTGCCGGTCTCGGAATACTTATGGATCTGCTTGACGAGCTCCTTACGGCGCTCCTCCGTGAGCTGCGGGAAGTTCAGGCGGATGGACTTGCCGTCGTTCTGCGGGTTGATGCCAAGGTCAGACTCCTGAATGGCGCGCTCGATGGGCTTGAGGGCCGTGCCGTCCCACGGGGTGATGACGAGCTGGCGCGGATCGGGAGAAGCGATGGCCGCGATCTGCTGGATGGGCGTGGGAGAGCCGTAGTAGTCGACGCTGATGCGGTCGAGCACAGAGGCGTTGGCGCGGCCTGCGCGCACAGAGGCAAAGTCCGCGTTCACCGCGTCGATGCTCTTTCTCATTTTGTCGGAATAAACCTTGTAATCTTCTTTATTCATGGGGATACCTCCTCAAAAATTTTTATCGTAAAACCGCAGATGCGGGGTCGCTCAGTTTTCGCCGACGATGGTGCCGATCTTCTCGCCCTCGACCGCACGGATGATGTTCTCCGGGTCCTTGAGCGCAAAGACAAGCACGGGGATGTGGTTGTCCATCGAAAGCGACGTGGCCGTGGAGTCCATGACCGCAAGGTGCTGGGCCAGCACGTCCTCATAGGAGATGGCGTCGTACTTGATCGCGTTTGCATCCTTGGCGGGGTCGGCGTTGTAAACGCCGTCGATGTTCTTGGCGAGCAGGATCACATCTGCGTTGATCTCCGCCGCGCGCAGTACCGCCGCCGTGTCGGTCGAGAAGAACGGAGAGCCGATGCCGCAGCCAAAGAGCACTACGCGGCCCTTTTCCAAATGCCGGATGGCGCGGGCGCGGATGTAGGGTTCGGCGACTTCTTTGATCTCCAGCGCCGTCTGCACGCGCACGTCGACGCCCTTCTGCTCGAGCACATCGGCGACCGCCATGCAGTTCATCGCCGTGGCCAGCATGCCCATGTGGTCGGCACGGGTGCGCTCGATGTAGCCCTCGCCGTTTTTCACGCCGCGCCAGAAGTTGCCGCCGCCGATGACGACGCCCATCTGTACGCCCATGTCCGTGCACTTTTTGATGACGTCGCACACCTTGGAAACGACGTCGAAGTCGAAGCCGAAGTGCTTGTCGCCCGCCAGCGCCTCGCCGCTGATCTTGAGCAGCACGCGCTTATACTTGAGTTGAGCCATGCTCATAATCTCCCCTTTCAGGAACAAGTTCAAATTTTCACAGCTACTATTTTAGCGTATTTTTGCTCTTTTGCATAGGGGGAAAGCGTAAACTTTTTTCACAAATTCGCTCTTTCCTTTTTCGTCAAGTTGAACCGCCGTGAATAGCGGAAAAAAGCAGCCGTATGAAACGGCTGCTTTTTTAGATATTTCGTTTACTTGATGCCCTTGATGCGGATAAGGTCCTTCAAAAGCTCGACCGTGCCATCGATGCCGAGCAGGCTCGAATCGATGCAGAGGTCATAGCTCTTGGCATCGCCCCAGTCCTTGGCGGAATAGTAGTTATAGTAGGAAGCACGGGACTTATCCGTCTTCTTGATGCGGTCTTTCGCCTCGTTCTCGCTGATGCCGTTGCGGGCGGCAACGCGCTTGATGCGGTTTTCGAGCGGAGCCGTGATGAAGAGATTGATGACGTCGTCGCGATCCTTGAGCGCGTAGTCCGCGCAGCGGCCGATCAGGACGCAGGGGCCCTTGTCGGCGAGCTTTTTGATCGTGTCGTAGGTCGCCAGGTACACCTGCTGTTCGATGGAGCCCTTGGGCGTCACATGGTTCATCGAGAAGGAATAGGGGTCCATCGCGATGGAATAGAGAAAGCTCTTCGGGCGTTCGTCAAAGGAACGGAACAGCTCTTCGCAAAGTCCGCTCTCCTCTGCCGCCTCCTTGAGCAGCATGTCGTCGTAATAGGCGATGCCGAGCTGCTTGGCAAGCATCGTGCCGATCTCGCGTCCGCCGCTGCCGTATTGTCTGCCAACCGTAATGACCATAAAGATTCCTCCTTTTTCGCGCCTTGAAACAAAATCGGTGCTATTTGGATTATAGCACCGATTTCGTAAGAAGACAATATTTTTTCCTGTTTCGATTTTGTAAAGGCTCGGCCTTATTCCGGAAGCGGCAGGCCGAGGCGGCGATACATCGTCTTTTTCACCGCGCGCAGAATATTTTCATAGCCCGTGCAGCGGCACAGATGGCCGGAGAGGAGCTTTCTGAGCTCGTCATCGGTGTAGAGGCGGTTCGTCTCCAAGATCTCGACCGCAGTCATGATGAAGCCCGGCGTGCAGAAGCCGCACTGGACAGCGGTCTCTTCAATGAACGCCTGCTGGATGTCGCTCAGCTCGCCGTCGGGCCCCATCAGGCTTTCGAGCGTGCGGATGTGCTTGCCGTCCGCCCAGACGGCGAGGTAGATGCACGAGTTGAATGCCTCGCCGTCGATGATGACGTTGCAGGCGCCGCACTCGCCGACCTCGCAGCCCTTCTTCACGGACGTCATGTGGTAGTCGTTTCGCAGCATGTCGGTCAGCGACGCGCGCACGTCGACCATTTTTTCAACGTCTTTGCCGTTTAAGTTGAATCGCACCAGCTTGTACTGACTCATTTGATGACACCTCCCGCCCGTTTGATAGACTCGATCAGGCAGCGCTTGGCCATTTCGACCGCGATGTGTTCGCGGAACGCCTTGGAGGCGCGCCAGCTGTCGCGCGCGTGGATATCCTTCAGCACGGCGAGTGAGAACTCTTCCGCCGTCGTAAGTGTCAAGGGTTTATCCTTGGCAGCTACCTCCGCGCTCGGGCAGCGCATCGGCACAGGGCCGGCGACGCCGTAGGCGATGCGGGCACGCTCAATAGTCTGCTTGTCGGGCGACAGGCGCACGTTCACGCTGCACCCGAGCGTCGCGATGTCCATCGCGTTTCTCATGGCGTACTTGATGTAGTAGCCATAGCAGTTTTCGTAGCTTGCCTTTGGGATCAGGATGGCGGTCTGGATCTCGCCATCCTCCACGCGGATGTCGACCTGACCGGCCTTGATGTAAAAGTCTTTGATGGGCAGGCGGCGGATACCGTCCTTCCCCGTCAGCTCCACGATGGCCTCCCACGCATGCAGCGTCGAGGCGGAGTCCGCGCTCGTCACGCCGTTGCAGGTGTTGCCGCCGATGGTTCCGATGTTTCGGATCTGCGGGCCGCCGACCATGTCGACCGCCTCGCCGAGGACATTGATGTACTTCTGGATGATGGGGTCGCGCGTGATGTGCGAGAAACTCGAAAGCGAGCCGATGCGGATGTTCTCCTCCTCGTCGATGCTCACGCCGCGCAGCTCGTCGAGGCCGTAGATCGAGATGAGTTCCTTCCCGGCGCGCTTGCCCTCGCGCATCTGCACGAGCACGTCGCTGCCGCCGGCGATGATCTGCGCCTCGGGATGCTCCAAGCGGAGGGCGACGGCGTTTTCGACGCTTTCCGCCTCATAGAGTGCTTTCATGTCATACATGGCTCACTTCTCCTCCTTCCAGCTGTCGTGGATGAGCCCCGCACGGCTGAACTCAGCGTACAGAACGTGGGGCGTGATGGGAACGGTGTCGATGGCGACGCCGGTGGCGTTGTAGATGGCGTTGCGGATGGCGGGCGCGCCCGAGCACGCGGGCGGTTCGCCGAGCGCCTTCGTGCCGAACGGCGACGTCGGCTCCGGATTTTCGATAAACTGCGCCTCGAGATGCGGGTGGTCCATGAACGTCGAGAGCTTGTAGTCGAGAAGATTATTGTTGAGTGGGCGGCCCGTCTTCTCGTCGAATAAAAGCTGCTCGCTTATGCCAAATCCGATGGCCATGGACATGCCGCCGTGGACCTGCGCCTCGGCAAGCGCGGGGTTGATGAGCTTGCCGCAGTCGTGGACGTTGATGATCTTCTTGAGCGTCACCTTGCACATCGGGATATCCACCTCGACATCGGCAAAAGTGCAGCCAAACGAATAGGCGTTGTTGCGGATGGTGTAGGTCGACTCGGCGGTGATGTGCTCGGAGTCCGCGGCGTTGTACTGCGCGGTCATCGCAAGGTCTTTCAGCGACATGAGCACCATGCCGTCGCCCTTGCGGATGATGTTTCCGTCGACAATGTCCATATTCGAAACTGCCTGACGGGTGAGCTTTGCCGCATAAGCTAAGATCTTCTCGCGCAGGAGCGTCGCCGTCTGGCGGATGGAGAAGCCCGCGACGTAGGTCTGGCGGCTCGCGTAAGCGCCGAGGCCTGTGGGCGTGATGTCCGTATCCTGACACGAGACGACGCGCACGTCGTGATAGCTCTTGAGGCCGACGGCCTCGGCCGTCATCTGCGCATAGGCCGTGTCCGCGCCCTGCCCGATCTCCGTCTCACCGCACTGCATCGTCACCGTGCCGTCGAGGTTCAGGAGCATGCGGTTCGAGGACGTTTCAAGCGAGATGGGATACACCGCCGTGTTGTACCAGAAGGCCGCCACGCCGATGCCGCGACGGACGGGGCCGATGTCCTTGGCATACTCCTCGCGCTTTTTGTCGTATTCGATGTACTCCTTCCCCTTTTCCAGACACTCGCGGAAGGAATCGTAGTAGTTCGTGTTACCTGAGAAGCCGTCGTGGAAGCCCTTGGGCATGATGTACTTCATGCGGTATTCGAGCGGCTCCATGCCAACGGCCTTCGCGCACTCGTCGATGTTTGCGTCGTCCGCGAATGAGGCCTGCGGCATACCGTAGCCGCGCATCGCGCCCGCGGCGGGGCGGTTTGTGTACACGGTGTAAGCGTCGCCCTCGAAATTGTTGCAGGGATAGATCTGCGGGAACGAGCCCATGGCCTTGGCGACGATTGAATGGCCGTGCGAGGCGTAAGCGCCCTGATTGGAGAAGCACTCGACCTTGCGCGCGGCAATCGAGCCGTCCTTATGGAGCCACGTGATGATATGGAAGCGGATCGAGTGGCGCACACGGTTACTGACGAATGTCTCTTCACGCGAGCAGTCGATGCGCACGCATTTTCCGTGCACCTGCGTAGAGCACCACGCGCACAGCGGCTCATAGAGCGCATCCTGCTTGTTGCCAAAACCTCCGCCGATGTAGGGCTTGATGACGCGGATATCCGCCCACGGACGCCCGAGCGCCTGACCGACGATGCGGCGGATGATGTGCGGGATCTGCGTGGAGGACACGACGACGATGCGGCCATTTTCCTCGTAAGCGTAGCAGCCGTGGTTTTCAATGTGACTGTGCTGCACGGTGGGGGTGTTGTACCAGCCCTCGACCTTGATGAGGCCGGGCTCTTTGATCGCCTGCCGATAATTGCCCTTGCGGATATCGGTGTGCTTCAGGATATTCCCCGGGAAATTTTCGTGGATACAGGGCGCGTCGGGCTCCATGGCCTTCTGCACGTCGAGCACAAACGGGAGTTCCTCATATTCGACCTTCAGCGCGCGCACGCCCTGCATGGCCGAGACCTCATCCTCCGCAATGACGACCGCGACGTCGTCGCCGTAGTAGCGCACATGGCGGTTCAAAAGATTGCGGTCGGCCACGTCCTGATGCCCCGGGTCCATCGACCAGGGATGGCCCGCCGTCGGGAAGCAGTACTCCGGCACGTCGAAGCAGGTCAGCACCTTCACAACGCCGGGGATGGCCTCCGCTGCAGACTTGTCGACTGATTTGACAAATCCGTGCGCGATGGTGGAATGCTTGATGCGCGCATAGAGCGCACCGGCCGGCATCCGATCCTCATAGTATTTCGTGCGTCCGGTGACCTTGTCGAACGCATCGACGCGGATCTCGCTTTTTCCTACCTTGCTCATCTGTCTACCTCCTGTTCCGAGCAGCCGCTTTGTCGGTTTTGCTCGAAATCTGCAACTCCTTTGCTATTATTTTAGCACATTTCGCACAGCGTGTACAGTGCTGCATGCGTGATATAATACAAATGATCGCGGATGTACCATTTTGTCCGCTTTTTTCTGCCGATTGGTGAAAAAGAAACGAATGACTGGTGATTTTAGATGGATAACACGTTGAAAATAGGATGCGTGGTCATGGCGGCGGGCAATGCCGCGCGCTTTGGCGAGAACAAGCTCGCCGCGATGGTAAACGGAAAGCCGCTTATCGAGCATGCGCTTGAGGCGATCCCGCGGGAGAGCTTTTCCCGCGTGCTGGTCGTGACGCAGCACGAAAACGTGGAAGCGGCCGCCAAAAAGTTCGGCTTTGAAACGCTGCGGAACGAACATCCCGAGCGCGGCCAGAGCGAGACGATCCGCCTCGGCACGGCGGCGCTGTCAGACTGCGACGCGCTCTGCTTCATGGTGGCCGACCAGCCGATGCTCAAGCGCAAGACCGTCGCGCAGGAGCTTGAGTTCTTCCGCGCGCACAGCAAAAACATCATCGGATTGGGACACAACGGCGTGCGAGGCAACCCCTGCCTCTTCCCTGCCCGCTTCTTCCCCGAGCTTCTCGCGCTCGAGGGGGACGTGGGCGGCAGCGCAGTCATCAAAAAGCATCCTGACGATCTGCTGCTCTTCGAAGCACCTGAGGAAGAGATGCGAGACGTCGACACGAAAGAATCGCTCGCTGCGCTTACAGGACGCTGATCTCGCCGCGAAGGTCCTGCTCCATGCGCTGCTTGACAGTCTCCTTATCGCAGCCGCAGGAGAAGAGATAGTACAGCTTGGCGACGGCGGCCTCGGTCGTCATGTCAAGTCCGCTGACCGCGCCCGCCTTTTTGAGCGCGCTGGACGTTTCGTAGGTGCCGAGCGACACCGCGCCCTGCGGACACTGCGAGCAGACCGTGAGCACCGTGCCGTTCTGAAACGCCTTGCGGATGATGGGCAGCAGCGCGTTTCCGTCGCCGGGGATGTTGCCCGCGCCGAACGTCTCGATGACGATACCGCGGAGCTTTTCGGTCATAATGGCCTCGAACAGCGAAAACTGAATGCCCGGAAATACCTTGATGACGCCGATGGGGATGTTGTCAAGCGTCTGGAGCCTCAGCCCGCCTTCCTGCCGCGGCAAGAGGGCGGCTTCGTTATATTTGATGGAAATGCCCGCCTCGGCAAGGCTGGAGTAGTTGGGCGAAACGAAAGCGATGAGTCCGTCGGCGGAGTATTTTGTCGCGCGGTTGCCGCGCAGCAGCTTTCCGCCAAAGTACAGGCACACCTCGCGCACGATGCCTTCCCCCGCAATCAGCAGCGCGGTGATGAGGTTGTCGCGCCCGTCGCTGCGAATTTCGCACAGCGGGATCTGCGAGCCCGTGAGCACCACGGGCTTGTCGAGCCCATCGAGCATGAACGACAGTGCCGAAGCCGTGTAGGCCATCGTGTCCGTGCCGTGCAGGACGACGAAGCCGTCGTAATCGTCATATTTCTGCGCGATCAGCTCTGCGATGCAGTTCCATTCGCGCACGGTCATGTTGGATGAATCCAGCAGCGGCGAGAGCTCGTAGAATTCCCACTCCGGCATCTCCGGCGCGCGGAGGTCGGGGATGGCGTCGAGCGCGGCGCGGAAGTAGCCCGCGCGCGGCGCGTAGCCGTTTTCCGTGCGCGTCATACCGATGGTGCCGCCGGTATAGATGATGAGAACTCGTTTCATAGCTCTCTCCTGATTGTATTACTTTTTGTACGGCGTATGGTCGAGCGGCAGGCTGCGGCGGCGCTCGCCGTCGTAGCGGTAATACGCCTGCGCGATGGCCGGCGCCGTGGGGATGGACGTGATCTCACCGATGCCGATGGCGCCGTTGGCGAGGTTTAATCCCGGCTTGTCGATGACGATCGCCTTGATCTCGGGGATCTGATGCGAGCGGAACAGGCCGAGCGTGCCGTATTTTGCCGTGGGCTTGCCGTGGTCGAGCGGGTACTGCTCTGTCAAGGCGTAGCCCATGCTCATCACGACGCCGCCCTCGATCTGCCCTTCGCAGGACAGCGGGTTGATGGCCTTGCCGACATCGTGCGCGGCGACCATCTTTTTAATTTTGCCCGTCTCCTTGTCGAGAATGCACATCTGCGTCGCGTAGCCATAGGCGACATGGCTGACGGGATTCGGCACGTCCGCGCCGAGCGGGTTCGTCTTGGCGTAGTATTCGCCGTAAAACTCCTGCCCCTTCAAATCGCTCAGCGAGCGGTACTCCATCGCGTCGCGCAGCAGCAGGCATGCGCGGCGGCAGGCCTCGCCGGTGACGAGCGTCTGGCGCGAGCCGGAGGTATCGCCGCTGTCAGGCGTTATGAACGTGCTGTTGCCGTCGTAGACGACCTGATCGCGCGTGAGCTTTGCGTTTGTCACGACGAGCTGCACCAGCACCGTGCCGAGACCCTGACCGATGCAGGACGCGCCCGCGCGGATGTGGACCTTGCCATCATCGCCGATGACGAGCTTGCAGCGCCCATAGTCGGGAAGACCGACGCCGACGCCCGCGTTTTTCATCGCGCAGGCAAGGCCGACCGGCTCGCCGTTTTTGACCGCTTCGTCATAGTAGGGCTTGATGGCCTCGAGCGTTTCGACAAGGCCCGTTTCGGGGCCGACGATCTGGCCGTTCGGCAGCACCTCGCCCGGGCGGATGGCGTTGCGGTAGCGAATCTCCCACGGGGAGATGCCGACAAGGTCGGCCATCTCGTTGAGTAGCGTTTCAGTCGCAAAGCAGGTCTGCGTCACGCCGAAGCCGCGGAACGCGCCCGCGGGCGGATTGTTCGTATAGTAGGCGTGGCCCTCGATCTCAAAATTCTCATAGTGATACGGGCCCGCGGCGTGCGTGCACGCGCGCTCGAGCACGGGGCCGCCGAGTGAGGCAAAGCCGCCCGTGTCGGACACGACGCTCGCCTTTACGCCCTGAATAATGCCGTTTTCGTCGCAGCCCATCGTGAAGTCCATCCACATCGGATGGCGCTTGGGATGGACGAGCAGCGATTCCTGCCGTGTGAGCTTCACCTTGACCGGCACACGCGCGATGTATGCGATGAGCGCCGCGTGGTGCTGCACGGACATGTCCTCTTTCCCGCCGAAGCCGCCGCCGACAAGCATATTTTCGACCTGGCAGTGGGCAAAATCGACGCCAAGCATCGCCGAGCACTCGTGCTGGGTGGTGTGCGCGCTCTGGTCGGTCGTCAGCAGCTTCACGCCGCCGTTTTCAAGCGGGAGCGCGACGCAGCACTCGGGTTCCAAAAAGGCGTGCTCCGTCCACGGAGTCTCAAACTTCTCGTGTAAGACGTATTTGGAATGTTTGATGGCCTCATCGGCGTTGCCGCGCACAACGTGGCGGTGCGCCTGCAAATTGCCGCGGTTGCCCATGATGACCTCGGGCGCGCCGGGGGCGGACGCCTCCTCGGGCCCGTAGACCGCGGGGAGCTCTTCGTAGACGACACGCACGAGCTTTTTCGCCTTTTCAAGCGTTTCCTGATCGCGCGCGCATACGAGCGCGACTGCGTCGCCAAGGTACTGCGTGATCTCCCCCTCGCCGATGAGCGTCGGCTGGTCCTTCTGGATGTGGCCGACGTTTTGCTGGCCCGGAATATCCTTTGCCGTCAGCACGCAGACGACGCCGGGGAGCTCTTCCGCTTCTTTCGTGCGGATATAGAGCACGCGGGCGCGCGGGTACTGGCTGCGCACCGCGCCGCCATAGCACATGCCGTCAACATAGATGTCGTCGGGGTACTTGCCATAGCCCTGTACCTTTTCGGCGACGTCGATACGGTGCACGCGCGAGCCGACCTGAAAGTCTTCCTTCTTTTCGGGAATTTTCCCCTCGCGTAAAATCTTCGCCGCAAGCAGGATGCCGTCGATGATCTTGACATAGCCCGTGCAGCGGCAGATATTGTTGCGGATGGCAAAGGCCGCCTCTTCGCGTGTCGGGTCGGGGTTCTGGTCGATGAGCCCCTTGGCCGAGATGACCATGCCTGGGATGCAGAAGCCGCACTGCACGGCTCCGGCCTCGCCGAAGGCGTAGGTAAAGGCCTCTTTTTCAAAGTCGGAAAGGCCCTCGACAGTGACGATATGTTTCCCCTCCAGCTTGTCTGTCTGAGGGATGCAGGCTTTCGTCGGCTTGCCGTCGATGAGGACATGGCACGTGCCGCACGCGCCCTCACTGCACCCGTCTTTGACGCTGGTCAGATGCAGCTTGTCGCGAAGATAGCGGATGAGTTTTTGATTTTTCTCCACCGTGACCGGTGTACCGTTGACAACGAATGCAGCCATTTCAGATCTCCTGTTCACGAGAAAATCACAAATATCACAATTATTTTGGTTGCCTAACTAATTTTATTGTAGCACAAGCACAACAAAGACGCAACACAAATTCTAAATTCCGATATTCTATTTTCGGAATCACGCTTTTTGCCTCAAATCCTTGACAAATTTCTCCTGATGGGCTAAGATGTCGCCGTACCTGCAAGGGGCGCTGGCGCAAGCCGGCTGTGATGCGGCGTATCGCCGTCGCTGTCCCTCAGACCTGATCCGGGTAATGCCGGCGTAGGAATGCAAAGATGATCTTGCCTGAACTTTGCACCGTGACGTCGACGCCGCGGTGCTTTTTTGCGCCGCGGCGCGGACAGGGGCACATTTCACTTCAATAGGAGGAATCTCACATGAGCAACACGTCCACCCACTCCAGCACCCGCCGCCTGGCTGAAGGCGGCATCTGCATCGCCCTCGCGCTCGTTCTGAGCTACATCAAGATTCCCATCGACCTTTCGTTCGGCGGCTTCGGCGGCTCGATCAACCTCGTGATGATCCCACTGATCCTCTTTGCTGTGCGTTGGGGCGCACCCTGGGGTCTGCTCGCCGGTCTTGCCTTCGGTACGCTCAAGTATTTCTTTGCCGAGGGCTTCGCTGTGAGCTGGGTCTCCATCATCTTCGACTATTCCCTTGCTTACGCCGCTGTTGGCTTCGCGGGTCTTCTGCGCGCCAAGAACAACAACTATTCCAAGCTTCCCATCGCGGCGCTCGTTGGCTGCTTCGGCCGCTTTATCATTCACTTCATCTCCGGCGTGACGGTCTATGCACAGTATATGCCCGAGGAATTCATGGGCATGACCATGACGTCTCCCGTGTTCTACTCCGTGCTGTACAACGGCACGTATATGCTGCCGAACACGATCCTCGCGATCGTCATCTGCGCGTTGCTGATGAAGCCCGCAGCGAAGCTGCCGAGCGCAGAGTAAAAGAATAATATGGCAGCGCGACAGCGCTGCATTTGTTCCCTGCGCCGCGCAGGGGTGCGATAATAAGGGAGGGGTATCTCTTTTTGAAAAAGAGATACCCCTCCCTTACACCCTCCCAGAGAAAATTTTCATTGCAAGCGAGCAGCTCGAAGAGGTGCGATGCTTGCCGATTGCACTTCCCTGCGCGCGGCGAAGCCGCGTTAGCATTGCTATACGATTTGGCCTACTTCTATCATCCGCTGCCGCTCTGCTCATCTTGTTTTGGTGCAGCCTAATCATCTGACAATGCATATCGTCTTGGTAGTGCGTACTGCGGCGAGCGCCAGCAAAGCCGCCTCGGCAGGCAATAGCAAATCTGTACAAGTCCAAAGTAGGCGGAAATTGCGTAAGGCTACCGAATCGCAGGCAAAGCGACAGCGAAGATAGAAGCAAACCAAGTCGTTTAGATACAACACCCGGCAGGCACCTGATTCCGCAGGCCGCGCAACTCTTCAAGTGCCAATCTGCTAATGCAAAGCCTTTCTCTTGGGGTTCCAAAGGGGCCATTCTCTTTTGCGAAAGAGAATGGCCCCTTTGTCCCGTTCCCCTGCGCCGCGCAGGGGAAAAACCGCTCCCCGCGCAGCGGGAATGTTGTATTTACTTCTTGCGCTCCACCAATTTCTGGTATTGTTCCGAGATCTTTTTTCGAATATTTTCGATCTCGCGGCTTCCTTCCTCCTGCGTGTCGAGGACGAAGTTCTTCGTGCCGAGTTTGAAAAACAGCATGAACGCCTCAGTCACCATGCGGCGGGTCTCGCGGTCGAGGTTTTTATAGGTCTTGAGCATCGCTGCGGCGCTTTTGAGCTTTTCCTCGGTGAGCTCGCTGAGCGTTTTTGCGCCCGAGGCGGTGAAGACGCTGTACAGCGCGTCGGCCAGCGCTTCGCGCTGCTGAGTGTTGAGCGAATCGGCCCAGGACGAGAGCGTTTCATCGACGAGCTTTCCCTCGCGGGAAAAGTCGTCGAGGTGGACAAACTGCGTACCCAGCACCTGCCAGGAAAACCCGTCATGCTGGTAAAGGCCGTCATAGGTCGAATGCACGACCTGATAGCGCTTTTCATGCTCCATCAGCATGCCGACGACGGACGTCTGCGGCAGGATCGTATGGATGCGGCTTGCGATGCGCTTGTGGCCCGGCGTCTCGCTGATGTCCCAGGCGAAGCCGGGGCCGTCGTTATTATGGACGGCGACGATACGCTCTTGGATCTCGCCGCTGCTCTTCGCCGCGCTGTAAACGGCGAGGTTGCCGCCCTTGGAGTGTCCGCCGATGCGGATGGTCTTGTCGCTGTACTGCCGCGCGACACGCGCGACGTATTCGACCGCCTGCTTCTGCGAGGGGATCTCCTCCAAAAAGCCCATGTTGAGGTCTTCCTTCCACCCGACGATCGTATCGTCCGTGCCGCGGAACGAGATATAGATGCTGCCGTTGCCAAGGTCGATCGTCAGCGCCGCAAACTGCTGCTCGATGGAATCGTCAAGCAGCGCCGTGTAGCCGTTAAGCGTCATATTGCGAAAGCGCGGGCTCGTCATCAGCTTGCGCAGCATTTTCGAGATCGTGTCCGGCACGAGGACACCCATGGGAACGTCCTTCCCGCCGTGGCGGGCGAAAAACGCCTCCGCCGCCTCGTTCAGCGGCAGGCCGCGCCCGAGCTCGGGCGGCGGCACGATGCCGTCAAAGTCGACAAAGCTCAGCTCTGCCAGAATCAGCGCGTCCACCTCGTTGAACGGCGAAATTTCGAGCGTCAGATCCCCGCGCCAGTCCAGATAATCCATCAGATTTGCCATTTGTTACCTCCGTCAATGGGTCTCGTTTTCTTTCATCGTATGGCGCGCATAGCCGCTGCGCCACAGCCGCACGGCGCGCGCTTGCAGCGCCTCGGGCTTGTTGGGGAGTTTTTCCGCCGCGACCTCGTCTAAAAGCCGCGCAAGCACCGCACCGATCTCGCGCCCGCGATAGCCGAGGGCGGCGAGGTCTTCCCCGCTGATCTTGAGCTCGTGGATCGAGCAGCACGCGCCCTCTGAGATCAGCTCGTCGTAGATTTTCTGTGCTTCGTGCCACGGTGCCTGCGCCCGCTCTAATCCTGCGGGGGCCTTGGCGGCGTTGTCGGCCTGCTTGGTGTAAAGCAAATTCTGCACCGTTTCCACGCCGAGGCGCGCCATCTCCTTATGGATGGCCACCTGCTCGGGACGGAACATATCGTCGAAACAGGCGAGCTGCGCGCGTATTCTGTCACGCAGCGCCTTTTCAAAGTGCAGCCGCGCCATGATGTCCTCCGCCATTTGAGCGGAAATCGCCGTGTGGCCGTAAAAATGTCCGATACCTTGCTCGTCAAACGTCCGGCACAGGGGCTTACCGAGGTCATGGAAGAGCATCGTCCATCTCAGCTCCCGCTTTGGCGGCACGGCGGCGACAGCGCGCGCCGTGTGACCCCAGACGTCGAAGCAGTGGTGGTAATTGCACTGGTCAAAGCCGACGCAGGGTGAAATCTCCGGAATCGGCACGCCCAGAATGTCGGGAAAGGTCAAAAGCGTCTCCCCCACGTTTTCGCCGAGCAGGAGCTTGTTCATCTCCGCATACACGCGCTCGTGCGCGACATGGGCGAGTAGGCCGCGCGCCTCATGTGCGGCGCGGGCGGTCTCCTTCTCCGCCGAAAAACCGAGCACGGAGCAGAAGCGCACGAGCCGTAAAATGCGCAGCGCGTCTTCCTCAAACCGCCGCTTCGGCTCGCCGACGCAACGCAGGACGCCTGCTTTCAGGTCTTCCTGCCCGCCGTAGGGGTCGACGATCGTGCCGTCCGGCGACAAAGCGATGGCGTTGACCGTGAAGTCGCGGCGGGCAAGGTCCTCTTCAATGCTCGTGCCGAACGTGACGGAATCTGGGTGGCGGTTATCTCTGTACGCGCCGTCGCGGCGCATCGTCGTGAGCTCGATGGGCAGTCCCCCGCTCACAACTGTCACCGTGCCGTGCTGCAAGCCCGTCGGATGCGCGCTTTCGCTGAAAAGGCGCAGCACCTCCTGCGGCAGGGCGTCGGACGTCATGTCATAGTCGGACGGCGCTTTGCCTCGCAGCATTTCGCGCACGCAGCCGCCGACTAAGTACGGCGAATAGCCCGCGCCTTGCAGCGTGGAGATGACCGTTTCGACTTCCTTCGGTAAAAAGAGCATGGAACCCTCACAAAAAATCAAATTTTTAGCATTGCACTCCGTTCGCCGCTATATTATAATAGAAAATCCATAAAAAGTAAATCTCCTGTGCTTCGCACAAGGAAAGGATTTGATACAATGACTAATCAGAAGGATATTTTCTCCTATCTCGTCCCCGGCAAGTGCGCGCATCTGGCCGGTATCGGCGGCGTTTCGATGAGCCCGCTGGCAGAGGTGCTGCACGGCATGGGCCTCAAGGTCCAGGGCAGCGACATGAACGACGGCCCGTCCGTCGAGCATCTGCGCTCGCTCGGCATCCCCGTGGCCATCGGCCACGCGGCGGACAACCTCGGCGAGTGCGACTTTGTCATCCGCACCGCCGCCATCCACGACGATAATCCCGAGATCTCCGGCGCGGTGACGCGCGGCATCCCCGTTTTCGAGCGCGCGCAGGCTTGGGGCGCTATTATGAAGGGCTACAAAAACGCCCTCTGCATCTCCGGCACGCACGGCAAGACGACGACCACTTCGATGGCGACGCATATCTTCATGGCGGCGCAGAAGGACCCGACTGTCATGATCGGCGGCACGCTTCAGCTTCTCCATTCCGGCTATCGCGTCGGCAAGGGCGATACGATCATTGCCGAGAGCTGCGAATACTGCAACTCGTTTTTGAGCTTCTTCCCCACCGTCGCGGTCATTTTGAACGTGGAGGCCGACCATCTCGATTTCTTCAAGGACTTAGCGGATGTGGAGCACTCGTTCCGCCACTTTGCAGAGCTCGTCCCCATCGGCGGACATGTGGTCGCCAACATGGATGATGAGGGTGCGCGCGATGCGCTCAGGGGCATTTCCCAGCCGATCTTCTGGTTCAGCTATGACGATCCCGCCGCGCAGTGCCGCGCGGAAAACGTCGTCTGGACGGACGGGCTTCCGAGCTTTGACATCTATATCCGCGGCAGTTACTACGCTCATGTTTCCCTGCGCGTGGGCGGCAAGCACAACGTGATGAACGCACTGGCCGCGGCGAGCGCCGCATATCTTCTCGGCGTCAGCGGTGAGGCCGTCGGTCTCGGCCTTGCAACGTTCACCGGCGCGGGCCGCCGCTTTGAGTACAAGGGAAGCTTCCACGGCGCGGACGTCTACGACGACTACGCCCACCACCCCGGCGAGCTGCACGCGCTGCTCGAAATGGCGAAGACGCTGCCCTACAAGCGCATCATCTGCGCCTTCCAGCCGCACACCTACACGCGCACGAAGGCGCTGTTTAACGATTTTGTCAAAGAGCTGCGCGTGCCCGACGTCGTGGTGCTGGCGGAAATTTACGCCGCGCGCGAGCAGAACGATATCGGCATTTCGTCGATGGACCTGAGCCGCGAGATCCCCGGTTCTGTCTATTGCCCCACGCTCGACAAGGTGACCGCCGCGCTTGCGCGCATCGCCTGCCCGGGCGACCTTATTTTGACCGTCGGCGCGGGCGATATATTCAAGGCCGGCGAAAAACTGCTGAAAGAAGAGAAATAAAGCAACATGGAAATCTCCCCGATCTATCACAATTCCCGCCCCGAGGGCGAGCTGCCCGCGCAGGAAACGGCCGCGTTCGACTTTTTAGATTCCCTCGGCATCGACTATGAGCGCGTGACCCACGAGCTGGCCGACACGATGGAAAAATGCGACGACGTATCCGCCGTGCTCGGCGTGGACGTGTGCAAGAACCTCTTCCTCTGCAACCGGCAGAAGACGAGCTTCTATCTTTTATGTATGCCGCCGCACAAGGCGTTTCATACGAAGGACTTGAGCCATCAGATCGGCTCGGCCCGCCTGTCGTTCGCGCCGGAGGAGCAGCTCTGGGAGCTGCTGCACTGCACGCCGGGGTCTGCAACGATCCTCGGCCTGATGAACGATGATGAGAACCGCGTGCAGCTGCTCATCGACAAGGAGACCTATGAGGCGGAGTATTTCTCCTGCCACCCGTGCCTCTGCACCTCGACCATCAAGCTCAAGACGAGCGACGTCAAAAATATGCTGCTGCCGAAAGTGCACCATGAGCCCATCGTCGTGGAGCTGTAAGAGGAAAAATCAAGCAAAAAGGTTCCGAAGAGACTTCTTCGGAACCTTTTATATGAGCTCTTTTACTGTAAGGTATATCGGCTTGTCAACGTCCGCGTCAGAGCAGGTACAGACGCCGGCGGTGTAGTCAGGGAACGGTTCGAGCGCGAAAACGCGCTCATTCGGTAAGCTCGGCACTTTCCTGTCCCGCAATGCGACGGCGCTGATTCCCGCGCGCTTGCAGCGGCTCTCCCGCTGCACCCAGAGGCGCCAAAAATCGGCGTCATTTGCCGCGTGAAAGCGCGTGCGCATCGCGCCGCTCACAGGGCGAAGACACTCGATATCCGCGCCGATTGGCTCGTTGTGAACAGCCAGCAGCGCAGCGCCGCGCGTGTGGCTCAGGCTGAAATGAACGTCCGGATGCGAAGCAAAGTACGGCTTGCCGTGATCGCCGTAGGAAAGCTGCGGTAAGTCCTCCAAGCCGTAAAGTTCATGCAGTGCACGGCAGAGCAGCGCGTAGGCGCAGAGGGGTTCCGATGTTTTGATGCGGTCTTGACGCTCAGGTGGCAGAAAACACGCGAGCGTGGACCGTTCCGCTTCTGAGAGCGGTCGATCTAATTTTACCGCATACAACCGGATATTCACGATGTTCCGCCCCCTTTGCGCAGCGATTCCTGCGGAAATTATAGGAGAAATGGCACGGTCTGTCAAATTTTCTCCGCACATGGAAAATTTTTTTGAAATTTTTCCGTCAAAAAAGAGGAAAGCAACCATTTTCGGCGTATATATACCATAGACAGAAAAATGTTCCGTGCGCAGAAGTGAGAAAGGAGGACGCCATGCCCTTTGACCGTCAGTTTTTGGACGAGCTCATCGCCCGCAACGACATTGTCGACGTTGTCAGCAATTATGTCTCGCTCCAGCCGCGCGGCGGGAGTCTGTGGGGCTGCTGCCCCTTTCACAGCGAAAAGACGCCGTCGTTCCACGTGCTGCCGGACAAGCAGCTGTGCTACTGCTTCGGCTGCAAAAAAGGCGGCGGCGTCATCAACTTCATCATGGAGGAGGAGAATCTCTCCTTCCCCGATGCGGTGCGCTTTCTCGCACGGCGCGCGAACATGCCCGTGCCGGAAGAAGAGCACAGCGACGAGAGCCGGCTGCGTTCGCGCATCCTGTCGCTCAACCGCGACGCGGCGCGCTTTTACTACGATCAGCTCTACTCGCCCAAGGGTGCGCCGGTGCTCGAGTATATGAAAAACCGCAAGATCACGCGGCGCAATGCAACGAACTTCGGCCTCGGCGCATCGGCGGACGAGTGGGACGGCTTACTGACCGCGATGCGGAAAAAGGGCTATGGTGACGGCGAGCTGCTTGCCTCGGGTCTTGCCATCCGCGGCAAGAACGGCGGGTTGTACGACAAATTCCGCAAGCGCCTCATCTTCCCTATCATCGACGTGCGCGGCGACGTGCTGGGCTTTGGCGGGCGCATCATCAGCAAGGTCGATCCTGGCGCGAAGTATATGAACACGCCCGAGACCATCGTTTACAGCAAGCGGCGCGTTTTATACGGGCTGAACCTGGCCAAAAAGAGCAAGCGCAGCAACATTATTTTGGTCGAGGGCAACATCGACGTCGTGATGCTGCATCAGGCGGGATTCGACAATGCTTGCGCCTCGATGGGCACAGCGCTGACGACGGAGCAGCTGCAATTACTCAGTCGCTACACGAAGGAGATCGTGCTCTGCTACGACAACGACGACGCGGGCAAGGTCGCGACGCAGAAGGCGCTGACGCTTCTCAATAACACCGACTTTCAGGTCAAGGTGCTCGAGCTCCCCAAGCGGCTCGTCGACGGGCAGTACATCAAGCAGGACGCGGACGACTTCATCAAGTTCCAGGGTAAGGACGCCTTTGAGCATCTGCTTTCCGGCAGCGAGAGCGGGATGGACTTCCGCATGGCGCAGCTCAAGTCAAAGTTCGACCTCAAAAGCGACGAGGGACGTATCGGCTTTGCCGAAGCGGCAGCAGGATTGCTCTCCACAGTGCCGAACGCGGTTGAGCGCGAAATTTACACCGTGCGCGCGTCCGAGGCCGCGGGCATCACGCCCGACGCGATGAAGCTCGAGGTCGAGCGCGCGCGAAAACGCGCCCGCTACAAGGAAAAGCGCGAGCAGGAGCGGCGGGACCTGAATCCCGCGGCGAGTGCCCAGCCGCGCGAGCGGTCGATCCGCTACACCGACCTTCGCTCGGCGCTCGCCGAAGAAGGCGTGCTGCGGCTTTTGACGCTCGACGATTCCCTCTTTGGCGAGAATCCGCCGATCCGGGAAGAGGACTTCTCCTCTCCCCTCCTGGGCCGGTTCTTCACGGCGCTGCGCGCGCAGCTGCGCGAGAGCGGGCAGGTGAACATCCCAGCGCTGGCGGAATTTTTCACGTCGGAGGAGATCAGCCACTTGATCGGTATCCTGCAAAAGCCGGAATCGCTCAAAAACGGCGCACAGGCGCTCAGAGACTACTGCAATATCATTTTAGACGAAGCGCACAAGCGCGCGGCCGTCAATGAAGACCCCCTGATGGCCGCGATGGAAAAGAATAAATATAAGGGTAACGGAGGAAAGCAAACATGGAAGAAAAACAGCTGACCAGCAGAGAGCTGGAGGAACAGGCCAACGCGCTGCTCGCCGAGGCGGATTTTGAGGAGATCAAGCTGCCGAAGAAAGCGAAAAAGGCCGCAGCGGCCAAGAAAGCGAACGAGGATACCGCGCAGGCAGAAAAGCCCGCGGAGAAGTATCCCCCGCTGGATGAAAAGCTGGTCGCCTCCCTGCCCGCGGCGGCGCTGCTGCAGGGCAACGAAAAGCTCATGGATATCTTTGCCAAGGGCAAGGCCAAGGGCAAGCTCAGCTCCAGCGACCTGATGGAGACCATCGACGAGATGAACCTTGAGAGCGAGCAGCTCGACCAGATCTACGACTCGCTCGAAACGCTCGGCATCGACATCGGCACCGCCGAGGCCATCGACAGCAGCATCGACGATGTGGAGCCGCCGATGGAGGAGATCGCCGAGATCGAAGAGGAAGAGCTTGTTGACCCGAACGAGCTGGTCGACAGCTTCTCGACTGACGACCCCGTGCGCATGTACCTCAAGGAGATCGGTAAGGTGTCGCTGCTGTCGGCAGACGAGGAAATTTCGCTCGCGACCGCGATGTCCGCGGGCGTCGAGGCCAAGCAGAAGCTCGAAGAGGCCGAAAAGAACGGCACAGAGCTGAGCGAAGAGGAAATGAAGGAGCTCAAGGCTGCCGTCAAAAAGGGCGAGCGCTCCAAGCAGCGCCTTGCCGAGGCAAACCTTCGTCTCGTCGTGTCCATCGCTAAGCGCTACGTGGGCCGCGGCATGCTGTTCCTCGACCTCATTCAGGAGGGCAACCTCGGCCTCATCAAGGCCGTCGAAAAGTTCGACTACACCAAGGGCTACAAGTTCTCGACCTACGCGACGTGGTGGATCCGTCAGGCCATCACTCGCGCCATTGCTGACCAGGCGCGCACCATCCGTATCCCCGTTCATATGGTCGAGACCATCAACAAGGTCATCCGCGTGTCCCGTCAGCTCTTGCAGGAGCTCGGCCACGACCCCTCTCCCGAAGAGATCGCCGCCGAGATGGACATGCCCGTCGACAAGGTGCGCGAGATCCTGAAGATCGCGCAGGAGCCCGTCTCCCTCGAAACGCCAATTGGCGAAGAGGAGGACAGCCACCTCGGCGACTTTATCCCCGACGAGGGCGCAAGCGAGCCGAGCGAGGCCGCTTCCTTCACGCTCTTGCAGGAGCAACTCGTCGACGTGCTCTCCACCCTTACGCCGCGCGAGGAAAAGGTCTTGAAGCTCCGCTTCGGCATCGAGGACGGCCGTCCCCGCACGCTCGAAGAGGTCGGCAAGGAGTTCAACGTCACGCGCGAGCGCATCCGCCAGATCGAGGCCAAGGCGCTGCGCAAGCTGCGCCACCCCAGCCGCAGCAAGAAGCTCAAGGACTTCTTGAACTGAAAAATCGAGAAACGAAAAATCAAAATGCATGGTCAAGTTGCAGAAATGCGATTTGACCATGCTTTTTTCTTGCATTTTGCAGGATTTCCGTCAAAAATCCGCTCAATTCTCTCTCAATCACTGTAAACCTGTGAAATATTTATGGTTGACAGTCAAGAAGTTCTCTGGTAGATTGTAAACATCATTTTTTTTGGAGGTTTACAATGTCAAAGACCAAGCAGCTTGTATTTTGCAGCCTGTTTACAGCGCTGATCGCTGTGGGCGCATTCATCAAGATCCCCGTCCCCGTCGTCCCCTTTACCCTGCAATACTTATTTACGATGCTCGCAGGGCTCATTTTAGGCCCGCGCCTCGGAACGATCTCCGTGACTGCCTACATGCTGCTGGGATTGGCCGGCCTTCCCATCTTTACGGAGGGCGGCGGACTGTGGTACGTGCTCAAGCCGAGCTTTGGCTATATCATCGGCTTCTGCATCGGGACCTACGTGACCGGCACGCTCGCCGCCAGACTGAAAAAGCGCACCGTAGCCCGCTATCTTGCTGCAAATCTCGCCGGCCTTGCCGTGGTGTACGCCGCCGGTATGATCTACTACTACGTGATCTGCAACTACGTGCTGAACACCCCCATTGCGGTGGGCCCGCTGTTCCTGTACTGCTTTGTTCTTGCCGTTCCCGGCGACACCGCACTGAGCGTTCTTGGTGCAGTTTTAATCAAGCGTCTCGCTCCGCTTCTGGAGCGCAGCGGCATCTGGACCGTCTCCGGAACGCCCAATATTCCTCAGGCGGCAACGGCAGCAAGATCTTGACAAGCACACGGAGGTAACGCGATATGGACATACTCAACTTGGCACAGGAGATCATTCACGGTAAGCGCCTGACACGCGAGGATGACCTCTCTTTCTTTCTCACCTGCGATTTAGAGCCGCTCTGTCAGGGTGCGGACGAGATCCGAAAGGCCTGTGTCGGCGACAAGGTCGACCTCTGCTCGATCATCAACGGTCGCAGCGGCCGCTGTCCGGAGGACTGCAAATACTGCGCGCAGTCCGCGCACTATCACACGGAATGCGACGTTTACGACTTCCTCCCTGAAGAGGCGATCTTAGAGGCCTGCAAGATGAACGAAAGCGAGGGCGTGGACCGCTTCTCTATCGTCACCGCGGGAAGAGCCCTGACCGGCGAGGAGTTCGATCAGGCGATCCACGCTTATGAGACGATGCACCGCGAGTGCAAGATCGACCTGTGCGCGTCCATGGGCTTTTTGAGCGCCGAGCAGCTTCACCGGCTGCACAAGGCGGGCGTCACGAGCTATCACCACAACATTGAGACCTCGAAGCGGAACTTCCCGAACATCTGCACCACCCACACCTACGACATGAAGGTGGAGACTCTGAAAAAGGTTAAGGCGGAGGGCATGTGCGCCTGTTCCGGCGGCATCATCGGCATGGGTGAAACGTGGGAAGACCGCCTGGACATGGCGGTCAGCCTTGCAGAGCTCGGCATCGACTCCATCCCCATCAACGCGCTGATGCCCATCCCCGGCACCCCGCTTGAGCATCTGCCCCGCTTGACGGAGCAGGACATCCTGCGGACCATTGCCTTTTTCCGCTACATCAATCCGGAGGCGAACATCCGTCTGGCGGCGGGACGCGCGCTGCTGACCAACGACGGTGAGACCGCCTTCCGCGCGGGAGCCTCCGCCACCATCACCGGCAACATGCTGACCACTGCCGCCTGCGCAACGATCCGCAGCGACCGCAGCATGCTCGCGTCTCTCGGGCGGGACGTGACCCCCGCCTATTGGAAGGAGGCGTGAGGCATGGCAAAGGCTCTTTTTGTCACGGGGACCGGAACGGACGTCGGCAAGACCTATGTCACGGCGCTGATGGTGAAAAAGCTGGCGGAATCCGGAGAGAACGCTGCATACTATAAGGCCGCCATGAGCGGCAACCGGCGAAGGAGCGACGGCAGCCTCATCCCCGGCGACGCCATGTTCGTACAGCAAACGGCGGGACTTTCGCAGCCGCTTGGCGAAATGTGCCCTTATGTCTATGAGCATGCGTGGTCGCCCCATCTGGCGGCGCGCTATGAGGGGAATCCCCCCGAGCTGCCGGTCATCCGGCAGGGCTTTGAGGTCGTGTGCAGCCGCAACGATTATGTCACCGTCGAGGGCAGCGGCGGCATTCTCTGCCCGCTTCGCGCAGGGAACGGCAAAACGCTGTGGCTCGAAGACGTCATTCGTGCGTTGCAGCTTCCAAGCGTGATCATCGCGGACGCGGGTCTTGGTACCATCAACAGCGTGGTGCTGACGGTGAAGTATATGCAAGGCAAAAAGCTCCCTGTAAAGGGCATCCTCTTTAACCATTATCACCGCGGCGACACGATGGAAGAGGACAACATCGCCATGTGTCGGCAGCACACAGGCCTTCCCGTGCTCGCCTGCATTCCCGACGGCGCACAGGAACTTCCGATGGAACCAAACGATTTAGCAGCACTGTATGAGGAGGTATCGCTGACATGATCTGGTATCCGTATGAGCAGATGAAAACCATGAAAGCGCCCTATAAGATCATCAAGGCAAAGGGCGTCCATCTATACACCGAGGATCAGAAACTGATCGATTCCGTCTCCTCCTGGTGGTGCATGATCCACGGCTATCAGCACCCCGAGCTGACGGCCGCCATTCAGGAGCAGGCCGCCAATTTCTGCCATGTCATGCTGGGCGGACTCACCCACGATCCGGTCGAAAAGCTGTCGGCCAAGCTGGAAGGATTTCTGCCGGGCGATCTGAACTACTGCTTCTTTTCGGATTCCGGCAGCGTGGCTGTCGAAGTCGCCCTCAAGATGGCGCTGCAATACAACACCAACCAGTGCGACGATCATCCGGAGATGAAAAAGCGCACGCTGATCCTCGCACTGGAGCACGCCTACCACGGCGACACCTTCAAGGCGATGGAGGTCGGCGACGATGAGGACTATCACTTCGCCTTCGACAAAAAAGAGGGCGTCGTCCATATCCCGACCGAGATCCCCGCGCTCGAAGAGGCCTTTGCCCTTTATCACGACAAACTGAACTGCTTCATTGTCGAGCCTCTGCTACAAGGCGCCGGCGGCATGAAAATGTACGACATTTCGTTCCTAAAGCGTGCCCGTGAGCTGTGCGACGAGTACGGCGTGCTGCTGATTTTCGACGAGGTCGCCACCGGCTTTGGCCGGACGGGCAACCGCTTTGTGGCCGATCTGGTCCTGCCGGACATTCTGGTGCTCGGCAAGGCGCTGACCGGCGGTTATATCGGACATGCGGTGACGGTCGCCAACGAAAAGGTCTTCCGCGGCTTCTACAGCGACAACGAGCGCCACGCGCTGATGCACGGCCCCACGTTCATGGGCAACGCCCTCGCCTGTGCCGTCGCGCTCAAGAGCATTGAGATCTTCGAGCGCGAAAACTACATGGAGAAGATCAAGAAAATCGAAGAGATCTCCAAGCGTGAAATGCTGGGCTTTTCCGACGAGCGCATCAAAGAGGTGCGCGTGATGGGCGGCTGCACCTGCGTGGAGGTGTACGATCCCAAAACGCTGGAGGGCTTCCAGCAGTACGCCTATGAGCGCGGCGTATTCAGCCGTCCGTTCCTGAGCTATATGTACTCCATGGTCCCCTATGTCATCGAAGAAGACGAACTGGTGCAGATCTTCACCGTCATGAAGGACTGGTTCCGCCGCGGATGACTTCCCTCCCCTCTCGAAAAGCAATTGAATCAGAAAAAGGCAAAGGCCGGTCACGCAAGTGACCGGCCTTTGCCCTATGGTGAATGTTCTATGGCTGCATTTTTTTATTCGCCGTCGGCGAGGAACTTCTCTTCCAGCACGAGCTGATAGGCCTTGTTGATGTCGTCATAGACGCTGCGGTTGCTCTTCATCTCGGGAACAACGGCGCGCAGCACATCGTAGGCCTTCTGCGTACCCTTGCCGAGGTGGACGTAGTCGCCGTTGCCGTCGCTCTTACGCAGATCGACGGCCTGAGAGGCGAACAGCGCCTCCATACCGACGAGGTAACGCAGGTTGTCGACCATCTGGCGGCACTTGGTCACGGCCAGCGGCAGGTTGCTCGCGTGGTCCTCAATGGAGCCCTGCATGGGATAGAAGTCGACGGACGACGGGGTCGTGAGATAGCGGTTCTCCGCATCGAGGCAGGAGAGCACATTCTGCACCTCGTCATAGCCGTGGGCGCTGCCGTTGCGCGGGGCAAGGAAGCGCGGCAGGTGTGTGAACTCGGGCATGCACATGCGGATCAGGCGGTAGTTGACCGTGCGGGACAGATGCGCGAGCGCGATGGCAAGCATCTCGATGCCGATAACGAGCGATGTCGTCTCGAAGTTCGAGTTGACAAAGACGTCCTTCTTGTCGAGCATGATGCAGGGGTTGTCCGAAGGGGAGTTGATTTGGATGCTCAGGAACTTCTTGACGTAGTCCAGCGCATCCTCGACCGCGCCCGTGATGATAAAGCCGCCGCGGAAAGTCAGCGGGTCCTGCAGCGCGTGCTCGGGACGGTTGTCGCTGTAAAGGTAGCTGCCCTCAAGATCCTCGCGGCAGCGCGCGGCGCAGCGGATCTGGCCGGGCAGGCCGCGCAGCTCGTTCACGTCCTCGCGCATCGGCTCGATGTTGCCGTTGAGGCCCTCGTAGTCGAGGCAGAAGATGCGGTCGGACATCTTGACGAGATTCTCGACCTCGTGAACAAGGATGGCCGCGGTGCCCTCGCCCTGGCTGTTGGAGAGCATGATGGTGTGCGTGTCCTTGAGCTGGAGATGCAGGGGCTTGAGGCCCTCCTTATCCATGGCTTCCTTGGCGCTCACGACCTTGCCCTTGTAGTTGACGTCCTCCTCACCGATGAAGGCAAGGCCGACGTGGGTGATGGTGGTGATGTCCGCCTCACCGACGGCACCGCGGCGCGGGATGCGCGGCGTGATGCCGTGGTTCAGAAAATCGCGGTAGCTGTTTGCAAGGTCATCCGATGCGCAGGAAGCGCCGATGAGCATGTTGTTGAGGCGGATGACCATCATCGCGCGCACTTCCTCGTCCGTGTTGAACGGAGGAAGGCCGAGGGAGTGGGAACGCAGCATCATGCGGTTCTGCGTCTCCATGAAGTCCTCGTCGATGGTGACGTCCTTGTTCTGGCCGACGCCGCGGTTGAAGCCGTAAATGGCCTTGCCGCCCTTGGAGAGCTCCTTCATGATCTCGCGGCCCTTGGCGAGGCGCGCGTAGGCATCGGCTGCGATCTCGACCTTGCGGCCGTCGTAGGCGACATCGTAGACGTCCTGCAAGGTCAGGTCGTGGCCGTTCAAAATCAAAGTGTCCATACTGCTTGTCCTTTCGTTTTTTTGTAATTCAGTGATCTTGTTCGATCAGTGTGATTGTTTCTTCGTCGGCGTTGATCTCGATTTGATCTCCGGTTTTTACTGCATTGTAAAATTTGTCCTCCACGCGGTCGACCATCGGGATCTCCATGATGATGGCCGTGGAGACGAGCACGGTGTCGGGCTCGCGCACAATAAAGCCAAGCGGCGCGGCGCCGTTGAGTTCAAGCTTGTAGAGCCCGTCCATCTGCACGACGGAGCTGCCCTTCCCGCCTGGGAAGACAAGAATTTTATCCTTAACGCTCACGCCCTCGAGCGCGTGGCCGACTTCGGTCACGACGCCGGTCTTCGGGTCGGTGTGGTAAAAGAGGATCTGGTCGGTGCAGGTGAGCACTTCACCTTTTACCCTGCCCGCAGCGATCTGGCGGCAGGTAAATGTCTTTTTCATCAGCACACCCTCCCCTGCTTTGCCCAGTGGATGCAGGTGGCCGTGTCGCGCACGGCCATGCGGATGCCCGCCGTTTCCATGTAGTATGCGCCCTTGGGCGAATCCGTCACGCCGGGCTTTCCGGCAAGATAGCCCCAGCAGCATGCCTCGTCCACGCAGGTGTCGGCGATCAGGTCCGCGCCAAGATCCAGAAGCCGGTCCTCGAGGCCGCTTTCTTTCGCCTCGCGCTTGATGGCGGCGGACGTCAGGATATGGATGTCGGCCTTCGCCTTCTCGCCGCCAAGCAGTCGCTCGACTTCTTCGATCTGCGCATACGTATAGTGCGGGCAGCCAAGAATGCAGTATTCGATGCTGTCGTCCGCCGAGGGAGAGAACGCCTCAAGCGTCTGCTCGAGATCATCCTGTGTGATGGTGACCTCCCTTTTCGGCGCTTTGCCGCCGAAAAGGTCGAACCCGTGCGCGGCCTCCGCCGTGACATTTGGAATGTGGTAGAGGTCGTAGCTGCCCGAAACGTTCAGCTCCGCGCCGAGCGCGATGAGCGCCTCGGTGCTGATCTTCTCGGGAAGGCCAAGGAACGCCGGAATGCCCTTGCCGATCTTCTTGCCGCAAAGGCCGAGGACGGCGTAGTCAAAGTCCGACTCCATCTTCGCGTCCACGCGGACGGCGATGTCGGCGAAGCGATTCTCGCTCAGAAGCATCCCGTATTCGGGCGCGTAGCCTGTCACGGCAGCGCAGAGGGCGCTGGCCGCGCTCTCGCGGTTCGTGCGCGCGCCGAGAACAGCGTTGGCATAGATCGTAGCGTTCGTCTCGGAAAAGGCGATAATCTCGCCATACGACGGGACGTTATCGGCAAGATACGGCGTGCAGCAGTACGTCAAACGTGCGCCGAGGCCGCGGTAGATACGCTCGGTCTTCCGCATGTTTTCGACGGCGGCATCAGTCAGCCGAGAACGAAAATAGTTGACGGAATAGCCGGGGTTGACAGTCGGCGCAATGGCGCAGGAAGCCCCCGCGTCCAGGAGCTTGCCCGCAAACCAGATGTCGGCCTCCTGTGCGCTGAGGGACACGTGCGCGCGGCTGACGGGAACCAGGCGCTCCGCATCAAAGCACTTGCCCACGCCGATCTGGATCTGCATGGCCATGGCCTTGCCCTTGCCGAACGCGCCGTCCAGCATTTTCTGCTGGTGATCCGTGAGTTTCATGGGTGTCTCCCCTGCTTACTTCTTGCCGACGTCCAGGTTGCCGGCCTCGGTGTCGTAGCCGGAGTAGAAGCCCTGACCGGTCTTCATGCCGAGGTGGCCCGCGTCGATCATTTCCTTGAGCTTTGCGGGCGGCTTGTCGCGCTCATCGCCGCTGGCGGCGTAGTAGGAATTTTCGATGTTGTAGATGGTCTGAAGGCCAATGAGGTCCATCAGCTTGAACGGGCCGATGTTGCTGTGCCACTCGGTCATCCAGCCGCGGTCGAACTCGGCGACGTCGGTGACATAGCCGTTGGCCCACAGGTACAGGCACTCGCGCTTGACGGCGCGCCACACGCGGTTGATGGAATAGCCCTTGATCTCGCGCTCGGTGATGACGGGCTCAAAGCCGAGGGTGTGATAGTGCGCGATAGCGGCCTTCTTCGTCTCCTCAGACGTGCTGGGGTTCCACATCATCTCCAGATAGCTGTTGCGGATGGGGTCGTCGTGGTCGACGGAGAAGGTCATGGCCTTGCGCTCGTCGCTCACATCCTTATAGATATCGCTCATCAGGAGCGAGGAGGTGTTCGAGTTCAGATAGCAGTGCTTCGGGCAGACCTCGTCGAGCTGCTTGAAGACCGCCTGCTTGACTTCGATCTTCTCCGGCACGTTCTCAACGACGAGGTCAGCGTCCTTGCAGGCCTCTTCGAGCGTCGTCGCGTAATGGATGCGGCCGCGGACGGCGTCGGCCTCGTCCTTTGTCAGCTTCCCCTCTTCAATGAAGTGAGCGAGCCACTTTTCGATCTTATTCTTGCAGGTGTCGATCGACGACTGCGTGCGGCTGTAACCGGTCACGTTCTTGCCGTAGAGCGCGTTGCGGAAAGCGATCATCGACCCCTGCGTGCCGATGCCGACAATGGTGACGTTTTTGATGTGATCTACTTCAGACATATTGCACCTCTTAAATCCCGGAGGGATGTGTCTCTGCGCCTCCGTTGTGATGATGGCAGTATAACACGCCATCGTTGAATTTGCGTTTATCTTTCAACGCTATCAATAAAAATTTTTTAAGGAGCCGCTTTCGGCCCGTTTTTAAGGGAATGACCTGCTCTATCGCCCGCCAGATCATCGAACGATAGAGCAAGAGAAGGCAAACCCGGAAAGGTCTGCCTTCTCTTGGAGCATTTGAATTACTTCTTCTGAGCGGGAGTCTTACCGAAGGTGAAGACCTGATACAGATAGCGCAGGAAGATTGCGGTGGTGGAGATACCGGCAACCAGCGGGGCGACCCAACCGATGATCCAGTCGATACGGTTGATGATGCCGAAGCTGTAGAACGCGGCCAGCGCCACATAGACAAGGCACAGAGCGCCGTCGATGCCGAGCCACTCGACTTTGATCTCCTTCTTGTACTCTTCCTCGCTGACGGGGCCGGAGGAGGTCATGATCATGCCCTTCTCAATGTTCACGCCGTCGGGCTTGGCAAAGCCTGTGTTGAGAACCTTACCGAACTGGTTGCCAATGAGGAACGCTACGAAAGAAATAGGCAGAGACACGAGCATCGGATCGACGTTACCGCCGAGGGCTTCAATGCTGAGGGGATTAAAGTCAAACCAGAGCCAAGAGAGGATACCAACGATCATGGAGCAGAGGCCGGACATGTTGGTCTTCTTGCCATCGTACATGATGGCAGCCATCATGGGAACGAACAGCGCAGACATGGAAAGGCTCGTGACGAGGATCATCGCATCATAGACCAGCTTAAACTTGAACGCAACGCTCAGGCCGATCACACCGAACACCACACAGGCAATACGGGAAATGAAGATGGACTGCTTGTCGGTAAGGGGCTTTTTGCGCAGGACGCCGATGATATCGTTGGACACGATCTCGCCGCCGACCAGATAGTAGGTATCCATCGTGGAGATGATGGCGCCGAGCATCGCGAAGACGAACAGGCCGCGGCCAACGGGAGGCAGACCGCTGAGAACGAGCTGCATGTAAGCAACCTCGGGCTGGACGGTCAGCGCGGGATCCATCGCGCGGATGACGATAGCGGTGAACATCAGGCAAACGTCCATGCTCAGCCAGATGGAGAAGCAGGTCAGCATCGCGCGCTTACCGGTCTTGGGACCGTTGGAAGCGGTGAAGCGCTGATAGAACGCGGGATCCTTATAGACGTTGATGCAGATGAGAATCAGCACGATGGCACGGCCCAGAGGGATGCCGCCGAACGGGGTCATCATCGAGGGATCAACCGTGCTAAAGATCTCGTCGAGAGCAGCGAAGCCGCCCACGCCGTAGAACGCACTGGGGAAGACAAAAGCGACAGATACGATCATCAGGAAGAAGAAGATCATATCAGTGATGGCGACGCCGAGCAGGCCGCCGACGCAGGAAAGGCCGATGGAAATGGCAATGACGATGGCCGCAGCAAGGAACTTGTTCATGTTCCACGCAGCAACGCCGACATAGCCGCAGGCGCCGATCTCAGAGATGGAGAGGCAGGTCGCCAGCAGGACAATCGCGCCGATAAAGGAAGCAATGCGGCCATAGAAACGGTCGAGCAGCTCGGTCATCGTGGAGTTGACCTTGACGGAAATGCGAGGAGCAACCCACAGAGCCAGCGGGAAACGCACAAGGTGCGCGCCGATGGACCAGATAAAGAATGCGGAAAGGCCCATGGTGGTAACATAGCCGACCGTACCGATCGTACCGTTGCCGCCGTACCAGGATGCAGCGATCGTACCGACCGCGAGAGACCAAGGCAGAGCCTTGTTTGCGTGATAGTAGGCTTCCATATCAGTGTTCTTCTTGCTCATGAAGACGCTGATGGCGAAGATGCCGACCACGCACAGGACAATAGTAATATTGTCAATCAGTGTAAGCATTTTCTCCTCCTGTTGTTTCGCTGCGGAGTGATCTGCCGTCTCTCCGCAAGGTTTTGATACGGGATACACATCTTCTGCGTCTTCCTTACCGCAAAATTCGTTGCCTTTCCCGCGATGACGACACTATAGCACAGTAAAGTTGGAAAAACGTTGAATCGTTTGAACGGGGTAAATTTTTTTCTTTCATAATTTTCAACGCTGTTTTGACGGCTCACTATTATAATATAAACAATCAAAGTGACAACAATTTGTTTTATTTACCGCAAGGAGGTTTTTACAAAATGAGCGAAACTCTGATCTTAAACGGAAAAGACCTGACGCTGGAGGATCTTTACTCCGTCGTTTATGACCGCCGCCCCGTGCAGATCGACCCTGAGGTCATCCCCCTCGTCGACAAATCCCGCCAGGTGCTTTTTGACATGGCGGCTGACGGCAAGCCCGTCTACGGCCTGAACCACGGCGTGGGCTGGAACAAGGACCGCGAATTCAGCCAGGACTTTTTCGAGCAGTACAACCGCAACCTCATCAACAGCCACTCCCTCGGCGTTGCGCCGTTTGCCAGCGTCGAAGAAGTGCGCGCGATGATGTGCATCCGCCTCAACACCGCCCTCTGCGGCCGCACGGGTATCGCCTCGAACATTCTTAAAATGTATGAGGAGTTCTTAAATCGCGGCATCCATCCCCGCGCCATGCGCCGCGGCGCCGTCGGCGAGGGTGACGTGAGCACGATGAGCATGATCGGTCAGGCCATGATCGGCCAGGGCGAGGTCGAATATCACGGCGAGATCATTCCCGCGATCGACGCCATGCGCGCCGAGGGCATCGAGCCCGCGATCCTCGGCCCGAAGGACGGCCTTTCCATCGTCTCCTCGAACGCGCAGGGCGAATCCATGGTGGTCCTGCTCGTCAAGGAGGTCGAAGAGCTCATCAAGCTGAGCGACGCCATCTACTGCCTGCACCTCGAAGGTCTCAACGGCGGCCTCCAGCCGCTCGGCGAGCGCGTGAACGAGGTGCGTGGCCTGCCCGGTCAGATCCATTGTGCCGCAGAGTGCCGCCGCTTCCTCGAGGGCAGCTATCTTGAGCATCCCGATTCCAAGCGCGCGCTGCAGGATCCCCTCTCCTTCCGCTGCGGTGCGGCCATCAACGGCTCTGTCTACGATTCTCTTGAGTACGTCAAGAATATCCTCGAGCTCCAGATCAACCGCACGGACGATAATCCCTGCATCCTCTATGAGGAGGGAACCACATCCGTCAGCCCGAACTTTGAGGTAACGACCCTCTCTCTCGGCGTCGACATGCTGGCCGCGGCGCTGTGCCACATGTCCCACGCCATTACGAACCGCCTCTACAAGATCGTCGACCCTGGCTTCACGGGTCTCAACCGCTTCCTGACCCCGCACGAGGTCAAGGCCATCGCGTTCTCCACGATACAGAAGACCTTCGCCGCGCTCGACGCCGAGAACCGCTGGCTCGCCAACACGACGACGCTCGACATCACTTCCTTCGCCAACGGCATCGAGGATCACGCCAGCAACCTGCCGCTTGCCGGTATGCGTTCTCTCCGCATCGTCGACAACCTGCGCTACATGCTCGGCATGGAGCTGATGCACGCCGCTCAGGCCGTCGAAATGCGCCGCGACCAGCGCGCTGACAACTTGCTCAAGCTCGGCAAGGTCACCGGTCCTCTCAAGGACGCTTACCGCAAGACCGTCCCCTACTACGATGCCGACCGCAACCTCAGCATCGACATTGAAAAGTCCTATCAGGTCATCAAGGACGGCTCGCTGCTCAAGGTCATCGAAGAGGCCGAGCGCGCGTAACATACAATCGCAAATGAAAAAGGACGCATCCGACCGGATGCGTCCTTTTTCTCAGCTTGTTTTTCGCGTTACAGGCGGCTCATCAGCTTGGCGAAGGTATCCGCCGTCAGGCCGCGGGCGGCCTCAGTCTTATAGAGGCGGTTTGCCGGGCGGCAGTTGTTGTGGATGGTCTCGGCAACCATCGGCGTGATCTCTTCGACGAGCTTTTCATCGAGCACGCGGCCGCGCATATACTCCTCTGCGTCCGTCACGCGGATCGGCGTGCCGCCGACCGCGCCGAGCGACAGTCTCGCCTGTTCGACCCTGCCGTTTTCGTCCAGCTTAACAGCGGCGGCCAGTCCCTCGCGGGAGATGGACACGCGCTCGCGCGAACCGATCTTATGGAACGCGCTGACAAAGCCCTCAAACTGCTTCAAGTCGATCAGAATGGCCGTGACGGCCTGATCCGGCCGCAAGATCGTCTTCTGCGGGCCGGTGATAAAGCCGTTCACCGGCGTCACGCTCGCCGTGCCGTCGGCGTTCATCAGCTCAAGCTGCGCATCATACAGCCACGAGACCGGAAGCATGTCACCCGCGGGCGAGGCGTTGCAGAGGTTGCCCGCCATCGTGCCCTTGGCGCGGATCTGCGGCGAGCCGACGTCGGACGCCGCGTCCGCGATGGCGCAGAACGCCTTGTCGTCTTTGAGCGCAGCGGTGATGCCGTTCATCGGCACGGCCGCGCCGATGCGCAGTACGCCGTTTTCTTTCGTGACGGTGTTCAGCTCGGGAATGAAACCGGGGTAGATCAAAAGGTCGGGCGCGAACTTGCCCGCGCGCTCCTTGATGATAAAGTCTGTGCCGCCTGCGATGATCTTCGCCTTTTCCGTGGCGGCGGAAAGCGCCTGCGCGAGCTCGGCAAGCGTTTTGGGCGTTAAGCTCTGCACTGCGCTCCCCTCCTCTCCTTCGCGGCGCGCTTGACCGCGCGCACGATCTGGACATAGCCGCTGCACCGGCAGATATTGCCGGAGAGCGCCAGACGAATTTCATCTTCCGTCGGGTCAGGATTTTTGCGCAGCAGCGCCTCGGCGGACATGATCATGCCGGGCGTGCAGTAGCCGCACTGGATGGCAAGCTCTTCGACAAAGCAGGTCTGGATGATATCGAGCGAGCCCATTTCGGCAAGACCCTCGATCGTCGTGACCTCGCGGCCTTCGAGCTGGATGGCGGCGGTCAGGCAGGAGTGGACGGCTTCGCCGTCGAGCAGCACCGTGCACGCGCCGCATTCGCCCTCCGCGCAGCCTTCCTTCGTACCCGTGAGGTGCAGGTCCTCGCGCAGGATGTCGAGCAGGCGGCGGTCAGGCTCGGTCTCGAGCGTGACGGGCTTTCCGTTTACAATAAAATTAAGCGTCATGGTTCTCTCTCACCTCCGCCAGATATTTGAGAATGCAGTCGGGATCATACGGCAGCACCGAGAGGTTTGCGTGCAGCGCGTCGTTCACCGCGCCGCACACCGCCGGAGCGACCGGCACATAGCAGACCTCGCCGATGGATTTCGCGCCGAACGGGCCCTCCTTCGAGCGTCCGTCCTGCAAAAGCTCCACGCGGATGTTCGGCAGGTCGTTTGCAAGGAACAGATGATATTTGGACAAACTCTCCGTGCAGCGGCCGTCCTTCTGCATGGTCATCTTTTCGCGCAGCGCAGCGCCGCAGCCCATCTGCACCGCGCCCTGGATCTGCGCCTCGCACAGGCCGGGGTTGATGGCCTGACCGATATCGTGCACGGCGAGATAGTCGAGCACCTTCGTAAAGCCCGTCCAGGTGTCGACCTCGACATGGGCGAAGTGCGCGCCCGTCACGCCGGGGTTCGTCACGTTCGAATAGCTCGCGTAGGCCGTCAGGTTGCCGGCGTGGGTGTGCATGCTCTTTTTGGCGAGCTCGGCAAACGAAAGGAGCGGCTCGTCCTGCCCCGCACGGCAAATGTGGCTGTCGTTTAAGAACAGCTCATCCTCGGGAACGTCTAAAAGCTCCGACGCCGCGTGCAGCATCTTCTTTCTCAAGGCGTTCGCCGCATCCTGCACGGCGCGGCCGACCACATAGGTCGTGCGGCTGGCAAAGCAGCCGTAGTCGATGGGCGTGACCGCGGTGTCGCCCTCGGTCATGTGAATTTTATCCTCGGGCACCTTCAGCACCTCGGCGGCGATCATGCGCATGGCCGTCACCGTGCCGCAGCCGTGGTCGTGCAGGGTGAAATTCGCCTGCATCGAGCCGTCGGCATTTAAGCTGATGCTGCCCTCGCCGTAGTCATTGAAGCGCGGGAAGTATGTGTTGCCGTGACCGCCGATCCCGATGCCGACGCCCCTGCGGTAGCGCTGCTGAGAGGCGTTGAACGCCGCGTCCTCAGCTTTCAGCTTGTCCCAGCCGAACTTTTCGCTGCCGAGTGTGATCGCATCGCCGATGCGGATGTCTTCGAGCGACAGGTGGAGTTTCTTGTCCTCTTCCCCGCTGCGCGCCACATTCTTGAGGCGAATCGCAAGGCGGTCCATGCCGAGCTTTTCCGCCGCGGCGTCGAGCTGGCGCTCCATCATCAGCGCCTCTTCTGCTGCCGACCAGCTGCGGAACGCGCCGGAGACCGGCGAATTCGAGCTGATGACCTGTCCATGATAGTGCATGTATGGAATGCGGTAGCAGCGCGTCGGCTTACCGGCCAGCGCGCGGACATAGTCGCCCGCGTTGCCGATGTAAGCGCCCGCGTCGAGCGTCACATCGCAGTAAATTTCCTTCATCTCGCCGTCGGGCGTGTAGTAGCCGCGCGCGCTCATGCGCATCGCGCCGCGCACGATCGTGTCGGTCATCGCCTCGCCGCGGGAATAGACGAGCTTGACGGGGCGGCAGAGTTTTTTGGCGACGAGCGCCGTGACGGGCTCTAGAAACCACTCCTGCTTGGCACCGAACGAGCCGCCCATCGTCGCCTTAACGACGCGTACATGGCTCTCCGGCATCTCCAAAAAGTCCGCGAGCACGGTACGAATGCCGTGCACGGCCTGGTTTGGGCAGTAGACGGTCAGCATGTCGCTATAGGGGTCATAGTCGGCAATGCAGGCGTGTGTCTCCATCGTGGCGTGATGCAGGCGCGGCAGCTCCATCGTGCTGCACACCTCAATGAGCCCTTCGGTGCTCTCCTGCTTTTTGCCGACCTCCAGCGTGTATTCGTCTCGGACGGGTGTTTCGCCCTCCAGGCAGTTCTTGCCCGCGAGCGTATCATCAAAGCCGATGGAAAACGGAAGCTCTTCATACTCTACTTCGACAAGCCGCGCGGCTCTCTCCGCTGTTTCCTGGTCGCAGGCCGCGACCACGCCGATCTTGTCGCCCACAAAGCGCACGTAATCGTTGAACGCACACTCTTCGTTCGGTAAGTATGACTGGTCGAAGTTCGAGCGGTAGCGGTTATACTTGCGGTCGGTGGTGTTCAGGCAGTGATAAACGCCATAAACCCCCGGAAGCGCCAGCGCCTTTTCCGCGTGGACCGCCTTAACATAGCCGTGCGGGATCTTGCTGTGGAGCATGCAGAGATACGCCATATTGGGCAGTGAAATGTCGCCGGCGTATTTGCTATACCCCGTGGCCTTGCCCTTGGCGTCGTGGATCGGACGCGCTGTTCCAACGTAATTCAAATGGATGCCTCCTAAACTAAACGGGCAGCAAAAGGCAGACCCGTACTATTTTGATGCTGCCTTTATATCATACGCGCGTTGAATTAGCGTTGAGGTATTCGACCATAGCGTTATTTTTCGCTTAGAATATCGTATTTTCGTCGAAGTACTTGCTATTTTTCAACGGTTTGAGTATACTACCTTTGTTTACTGCACTAACGTGTTATTTCTGTTGGGAGGCCTTGACATGCCTGAGTTAAACGCAAAACTGTTCGGTACGCCCGCCGTTTCCGTCGACGGGCGGGAGATCACGCTCCCCTATAAAAAAGCCGACGCTCTTTTGTACTATTTGATCCTCAAGCGCAAAACCACCCGCAGCGAGCTCATCGGCCTGCTCTACGAGGATACCGATTCCGCCACAGCGCTCAAAAATCTACGCCACGCGATCTACACCATCCGCAAGGCGTTTGCCTTCGATCCCTTCGTCCCCGGCCAGCGCTCGATCGTTGAATTCTCCGCCGACGTTGAGATCGCCTGCGATGTCTACGATTTTGAGCGCGGCGACATGCTCAGCGCCTATCACGGGGAATTTCTGAAGGACTTCAATGTCTCCCACTCCTCCGCGTTTGACGCATGGCTGAGCGATCAGCGCAATCTCTATCAGTCACAGTACCTTCACCAGCTTTTGGCGGCGGAAAAGGAGGCGTATTACGCCGGCAAGCTCGACGTTGCCGAAAAATACGGCACGGAGTACATCGCCATCGACCCGCTGGAGGAAAGCGCGTTCTCTACGCTCATGCAGGTCTACCGCGACCAGAAGAAGTTCCGTAAAGCACTTGGCCTTTACCATACGCTCTGTAAGAACCTTTCCGACGAATTCAGCATCTCCCCGCTCAAGGAGACCTCCGCACTCTACTATCAGATCGTCGACGCGTGGAACACCTCGACCTACAAGCTCGAGGTCGGCAGCGACCAGCAGCTCATCGGCAAGGACGCGGTGCTGCACAAGCTCGTATCGCTGTGCAACGGCTCGCGCCTTGAAAGCGACAAGATCTGCGCGCTGATTCAGGGCAAGACGGGCGTCGGCAAGACATACCTCATCAACTACATCCTGCACCAGTACGATTTTTCCGGCTGGGCGATCTGCCAGGCCTCGTGCTATCAGTCCGAGATGAACACGGTGCTCGCCCCGTGGAACACGATCATGCTCCAGCTCATCCCGAAATTCGAATCCGAAAATATCCGTATTCCGGATGTTTACATTAAGACCGCCGCGGGCCTCTTCCCCTGCTTGTCCGTTGAATGCCAGCACAATTTCTCCGGCATTTCGAGCGACTATCCCGCGGGCGCAGATTATCTCGCCGCGCTTGAGAGCACGCTGCTCATTTTGTCGACGGTCGCCAAAAAGGTGCCGGTGCTGCTCATTTTGGAGGACATCCACTGGATCGACAACAACAGCGCCGACCTCCTTTCGATGCTGCTGCACCGCCTGCGCAGCACGAACATCACGATCATCTGCACGAGCCGCGACATTTTGCAGCCCTACGCCCAGCAGGTGCTCAACAATGCCGTGCGCGACAAGCTGCTCGACGTGTACAATATCGACGCCTTTTCGCAGGAGGAGACAACGCGCTTCGTCAACTTCTACGCCCCGGGCCGCTACTCGCAGAAGGAGATCGACAACCTCTACCAGAGCACGGAGGGCAATGGCCTCTTCCTCGTGCAGCTGCTCGACTCAATGCACGAGTCGAATGGGCTCAAAAACATCCCTGCCAGCGCGGACAGCATCATTCAGATGCGCCTCGCGGGCCTTTCGTCCGACGAATTACAGGTGCTCGACGTCATCTCGGTCTTTCGCGACTGGGCGCCGTTCGACATTCTTACCTCTCTTCTGACAAAGACGCCGCTGGAGCTTCTGTACCTCTGTGACCAGCTCAAGCAGAAAAATCTGCTCACCGAATCCACGCGCGGCAAGGTGCTCGGCTATTCGTTCACGCACGAGCGCGTGAAGGCGATGCTCTCGCAGCGCCAGTCCGAGTCCGCGCGCCGCATCCTGCATCTGCGCGCCGCGCAATATCTGGAGGCGCAGCTCGGCAGCGACGGTTCGACCGACCTCTACGATCAGCTCGTGCAGCACTTCACCGCAGGCGGCGACACCTTCAAAGCCTTCAAGTATAAAGTACTTTCCCTTGACGCATTTGCCGGTATGTGCTATGAGCTCATGCCGATCCTGACCGACGGCTCGGACGCGCTGACAGTCAAGGAGGATGGTCTGACCGGCTACTTTCAGATCCTTGAGCGCGAGCTTGCCTCGCTGCGCTCCACGCAGTTCGGCGCAAACGCCAAGGAGCTCGACCAGCTCGAGCGTCAGCTCTTGTACGTCGAAAGCCGCTACTACATCCACGGCGGCGAATACGACGCGGGCCTCCCCGTTGTCGGCCAGCTCCTCAAGAGCAGTACCACCGCGGGCGACTGGCAGATGGCCGCGAACGCGCATTTGCAGTTCATCTACTATGCCATCCAGACCTATGATCTTCCCGTCATGCGTGAGCATCTGCGCCTTGGCATGCAGTATAAATCGCGTTTGAAAAATACGCCGGACTGGGGTAAGTTCCTGCGCCTACAGGGCCTCATGTACCTGATGATCGGCGAATACGACAAGTGCCGCAGTTGGCTCGACCGCTCCATCAGCTTTTTTGAATCACTCGACGCGGACGGCGAGGGCCGCTATGTCATCAGCATCGCGGGCGCGTACAACTATATTGCCGAAACGTACCGCCTTGAGCGCAACTTCGACAAGGCACTCGAATACTACGACAAGGCCATCCTCTTCAACCAGCACCGCGGCTCGTACCCCGGCGCGGCCATCATCTACACCGACTACGGCGTCGCCGCCTATCAGAGCGGTGAAAAGGAGGTCGCGCGCGAGCTGCTCTCGTACGCCGAGGAGCTCTATCAGTCCTTCCACGAATACAGCCAGATGCCGATCGCGCTGTCGTACCTCGCGCTGTTCGACGTGGAGGACGGTCAGTACGTCTCCGCCGCCGCGCGGCTGAGCAAGGCGCTTGATGTCGGACGCAAAATGGGCTCCCCGTGGTGGAATGGCATTACACTTTACATCACCTGGAAAATAAGGCTCTTGCTTGAAAAACAGGCGATCAACGTGCCAGAGCTCAGCGTCCTCTGGCCGCAGGACAAGCGCAAGCACTGCATCGAATGCCTCGACTGCCTGCACCGCCTTGAGCCGCGCACCGAAACGGCCGAAATGGAGCAGGCGCTTGAAGCACTGAACGCTGAAAAGGCCGAATCGTGACAATTTACAATTGATATTGTAATAGAAAAGACCCGCCTCAGTAAGGCGGGTCTTTTTGATTGAGCTCTGTCAAAAACCGTCCCAGTGCGGGGTTCTGGTTGCCGCTCTGCCAGGCGGCGATGATCTCTTCCTCCTCCCCTTCGCCCACGAGCGGGACGAAGACGAGGTTGTCGGCATTGTAAAGGCGGTCGGTGCAGTAGTCGGGCAGGAGCGAGATACCCTCCTCCGCCGCGACCATCATCAGGATGCTTTCGGTGTCCGCCGAGCGGAAGAGAATGTTCGGCTTGTAGCCCGCTTCGGCGTAGCGCTGCATGAAAAAGGCGTCGCCGTAGGAATCGGGCGCGGCGTCGGGCGACATATATAAGATATTCTCCCCGCGCAGCTCTTGCCGCGTGAGCTGTCGGCGCTGCGCGAGCGGATGGCCCGCATAGAGCGCGACAACGAGCCGAGCCTTTTCGACCGTCTGAAACGTGACGCCCTCCTGTGTGCGCAGGTTTGTCGAGTCCCAGGTGAAGACGATGTCATACTCCTGATGGAGTAACCCCGCGGCCAGCACATCCGTCGAGCAGCGGTAGAACGAGATGAGCACGTTTCCGTTTTTCTGGTGGAAGTGGCGCATCAGGACCGAGAGGTCGCTGCGCTCATAGCCGCGCACGTAGCCGACGCGCAGTGTGCCGGTCAGGCCCGTCGCCGCGTCATGCACGCGTTCCTGTGCGCGGCTCATGCGCTCTAAGATCGCTTTTGCGTCCAAAAGGAACGACTTTCCCGCGCTCGTCAGGCTTACAGGGCGTGTGCTGCGGTCGAAGAGCTCGCAGCCGAGCGTCTGCTCAAGCTGCTGGATCTGCTGCGTCACCGCGGTCTGCGAGATGTAATACTGCTCCGCCGCCTTTGTGAAGCTCCGGTGCTCCGCGGCGGAGACAAAATAGCGTAGCTGATTGCGATTCATGTACTCATTTCCTCATAACATAAGTTTTACTTATTATATCATCCGATAATCGGTCTTGTAAAGCCCGTCTTCCTGCGGTAAGATAAGCACATCGTTCATAAATCTTTTACAAATGAGGTCGATCAACATGAAACGCGAATCGTTCCGCTCCCGCCTGGGCTTCCTGCTCGTCAGCGCGGGCTGCGCCATCGGCATCGGCAATGTCTGGCGCTTTCCCTATGTGACGGGTAAAAACGGCGGCGGCTATTTTGTTCTCTTTTACATTCTGTGCCTGCTCATCATGGGCGTTCCCGTGCTAACGATGGAGCTGGCCGTCGGCCGCGCGAGCCGCAAGAGCGCGATCCTCGCCTACAAGACGCTCGAAAAGCCCAAGTCCAAGTGGCATATCCACGGCTGGTTCTGCCTGATCGGCTGCTACCTCTTGATGATGTACTACACGACTGTTTCCGGCTGGATGGTGAGCTACTTTGGCAGGTTCCTGACCGGCAAGTTCTACTCCGGCATGCCTGCGGAGGACGCGTCCGCCGTGTTCGGCGAGCTGTTGGCCAATCCTGTTGAAATGGGCATTTTGGCGGTCGCCATCGTCATCGTCGGCTTTGTCGTCTGTTCGTTTGGTCTGCAAAAGGGCCTTGAGCGCGTATCCAAGGTCATGATGATCGCGCTGCTTGCGCTCATCCTCATTCTCGCCGGTCACAGCCTGACGCTCTCCGGCGCGGCAGAGGGCATGAAGTTCTACCTGCTCCCCTCGATGGATTCCATCCGCGAAAACGGCCTGCGCAGCCTCATCACCGACGCGATGAACCAAGCATTCTTCACGCTCTCTCTCGGCATTGCCGCGATGGAGATCTTTGGCAGCTACATGTCCGATGACCACGCCCTCGCCGGTGAGTCCATCCGCATCTGCGCGCTCGATACGTTCGTTGCGCTCATGGCCGGTACGATCATCTTCCCCGCATGCTTCTCCTACGGCGTAGCGCCCGACAACGGCCCCTCCCTCCTCTTCGTCACGCTGCCGCAGGTGTTCGTCAACATGGCGGGCGGCCGCTTCTGGGGCACGCTGTTCTTCCTCTTCATGATGTTCGCGAGCATGTCCACGGTGCTGGCAGTGTTTGAAAACATTCTGGCCATCTGTATGGATACATTTGGCTGGAGCCGCAAGAAAGCCGTGCTCATCAACGGCCTTATGCTGATGCTCCTGAGTCTTCCCTGCGTGTTCGGCTACAACATCTGGAGCGACTTCCACCCCATTCTCGGCAAGGACGTGCTCGACAGCGAGGATTTCCTTGTGAGCAACCTCCTGCTGCCCATCGGCTCTCTTGTCTACCTCCTGTTCTGCGTCACCAAGTGGGGCTGGGGCTTTGACAAGTACATTGCCGAGGTCAACAAGGGCGCGGGCGTCAAGCTCTCCCCCAAACTCAAGCCCTATTTCCAGTGGGTGCTGCCGATCCTGATCGTCATTATCCTGCTCCAGGGCCTGCTGTAAATTTGCTATTCTCTCATCTCTCATATCTCTCAAAAGGGAAACGCCGCAGTGAAATTCATTGCGGCGTTTCCCTTTTTTCGCTTCCTTCGCAATTATGAACTCCGTGTAAATTCGCATATAACTCGTAAATATATTTATATAAATCTATTGACAAAGTTTGTTCTCGTGCTATGATAGCATTCAGAAAGAAAAAGGACCCCACAAGGAGGCGCATGATGAAGAAAAATCTTTACAGTCTGACGCTGTCAGACGATGTGGTGCGCGAGGTCGACGCGCTGGCCCACCGGATGGGCACGAACCGTTCAGCGCTCGTCAACCAGATTTTGGCCGAGTACGTCTCCGTGCCGACGCCTGAACGCCGCTGGAACGATATCTTCGAGGCGATTGAAGAGCTGATGACGCCCACGCGCGAGCTGGTGCCGTTCTTCGCTCCCGGTTCGTCCACAATGTCGCTCAAGTCGAGCTTATCGTACAAATACCGCCCCACGGTCAAGTACGAGGTCGACCTGAGCAATGGCGACGCCCAGACGATGGGCACGCTGAACATCGTTTTCCGCACGCAGTCGGCAGCGCTGATTTCCGCAATGACGAGCTTCTTCCGGCTCTGGGTGCAGATCGAAGACAAGTGCCTCGCACCGCTTCTCGGCAGCTCCATTTCCTGCGCGCTGTACGACGGGCGCTTCGTCCGTCCGCTCGCGATGCCGCGCGGAAAGGCGCTGACTGCCGATGATGTCGCCGGTGCGATCAGCGCTTACGTCCAGCTCTTCGACCGGCTGCTCAAGGGCTATCTCGACGGCTCGCTCTCCGCGAGCGATGTTGAAATGGCTTACCGCGGCGATCTGAGAAGCAGAACGCTGCTGATTTAATCACTTAATTGTAAAAAACACGAATTTGAGGTGAACTTGAATGAATGCTGAAAAATATACGCAAAAGGCTTTGGAAGCCGTCAAGACCGCGCAGAACATGGCGCAGGAAAACGGCAACCAGTATGTAACGACCGAACATTTGCTCTATGCCCTGCTCGATCAGGACGGCGGACTGATTGGGTCACTGTTCGGTAAGATGGGCGTCGACTGCGACGGCTTACTCTCCGAGCTCGACACGCTGATCCGCAAGCTGCCCCGCATCTCCGGCGGCAGCGGCGAGGTGTACGCTTCGCCCGAGGTCGGCAAGATCCTGAACCTTGCCGAAAAGACCGCCGAAAAGCTGCACGACGAGTATCTCTCCGTTGAGCACTTGATGCTCGCCATCTTCTCCGAGGGCTCGCAGAGCGTGCGCCAGCTGCTCTCCGACCACGGCATCACGAGAAGCCGCTTCTCGGACGAGTTGGCAAAGGTCAAGACCTCCCCCGTGACGAGCGACAATCCCGAGGATTCCTACGACGCGCTCAAGAAGTACGGCACGGACCTCGTCGAGCGCGCCCGCACGAAGGAGCTTGACCCCGTCATCGGCCGTGACGCAGAGATCCGCAACGTCATCCGCATTCTGTCGCGTAAGACGAAGAACAACCCCGTGCTCATCGGTGAGCCGGGCGTCGGCAAGACGGCCATCGCCGAGGGCCTTGCCCAGCGTATCGTGCGCGGCGATGTGCCCGAAGGGCTCAAGGACCGCACGATCTTCTCGCTCGACATGGGCGCACTGATCGCGGGCGCAAAGTACCGCGGCGAGTTTGAAGAGCGCTTAAAGGCCGTTTTGAACGAGGTCAAGAAGTCCGACGGCAAGATCATCCTCTTCATCGATGAGCTGCACACCATCGTCGGCGCGGGCAAGACCGAGGGCAGCATGGACGCCGGCAACCTCTTAAAGCCGATGCTGGCTCGCGGCGAGCTGCACTGCATCGGTGCGACCACGCTCGACGAGTACCGCCAGTATATCGAAAAGGACGCCGCCCTCGAGCGCCGCTTCCAGCCCGTCATGGTCAACGAGCCGACGGTCGAGGACACCATTTCCATCCTGCGCGGCCTGAAGGAGCGCTATGAGATCTATCACGGCGTTCGCATCCACGACAATGCGCTTGTCGCCGCCGCGACGCTCTCCGACCGCTATATCACCGACCGTTTCCTGCCCGACAAGGCCATCGACCTCGTCGATGAGGCCTGCGCGATGATCCGCACGGAGATCGACTCGATGCCCGCAGAGCTCGACGACCTGCGCCGCAAGATCATGCAGCAGGCGATCGAAGAGATGGCCCTCAAGAAGGAAGACGACCAGCTCTCGCGCGACCGTCTCGAGGAGCTCAAGAAAGAGCTTGCCGATGAGAAGGAGCAGTTCAACGCCATGAAGTCCCGCTGGGAAGCGGAAAAGAGCGGCGTTGACAGCGTGAAGCAGCTCAAGAGCCAGATCGAGCAGATGCACGGCGAGATCGAGCGCGCGCAGGCGAACCTTGAATATGAAAAGGCCGCAAAGCTCAAGTACTCTGACCTCCCTGCCCTCGAAAAGCAGCTCAAGGACGCCGAGGCCGCGGCCGAAAAGCACACGGGCGACAACTCCATGGTGCACGACACCGTGACTGAAAACGAGATCGCCGACATCGTCGGCAAGTGGACCGGCATCCCCGTCAGCCGTCTGATGGAGGGTGAGCGTGAAAAGCTGCTGCGCCTCGACGAGATCATTCACAAGCGTGTCGTCGGTCAGGACGAGGCCGTGCGTCTCGTGACCGAGGCCATCCAGCGCTCGCGCGCGGGCATCGCGGACCCGAACCGCCCGATCGGCAGCTTCCTCTTCCTCGGCCCCACGGGCGTCGGCAAGACGGAGCTTGCAAAGTCTCTCGCCGACTGCCTGTTCGATGATGAGCATAACCTCGTACGCATCGACATGACCGAGTACATGGAGAAATTCTCCGTCTCGCGTCTCATCGGCGCGCCTCCGGGATACGTCGGCTATGACGAGGGCGGTCAGCTCACCGAGGCCGTGCGCCGCAAGCCATACAGTGTCGTGCTGTTCGACGAGGTCGAAAAGGCGCACCCAGACGTCTTCAACATCCTGCTGCAAATTCTCGACGACGGCCGCATCACCGATTCGCAGGGCCGCACGGTGGACTTTAAGAACACGATCATCATCCTGACCTCGAACCTCGGCTCTTCCGAGCTGCTCGACGGCATCCAGCCGGACGGCAGCATCTCCGAGAGTGCCCGCGCCGCCGTCATGGGCGAGCTGCGCCGCGCGTTCCGTCCGGAGTTTTTGAACCGTCTTGACGAGATCATCATGTTCAAGCCGCTCACGAAGGAGAACCTCAGCGGTATCATTGACATTCTGATGGAAGGTCTCAAGAAGCGCCTTGCCGACAAGACGCTGAGGCTCGAAGTCACGGATGCGGCCAAGAGCCTCATCATCGAGCGCGGCTTCGATCCGATCTACGGTGCGCGTCCGCTCAAGCGCTACCTCCAGAGCGCGGCGGAGACGCTGATCGCCAAGGAGATTTTGCGCGGCGACCTCGCCGCGGGCAGCACGCTCGTGCTCGACGCCGAAAACGGCGAGCTGAGCTGCCGCAAGAAGTAAATACGCGCGAAAAGCCGCCCATTCGGGCGGCTTTTCCGTTTCGCTACCGATAGTAGCGGAATACTTGGTGGACTTTTGCGCCAAAAACTGCTACGATAGCGCCATCAAGGCAAAGGAGGCACGATCATGGACAATGAACTCGGCGCGCGCATCCGCACGCTTCGAAAGGAGCGCGGGCTGTCACAGGAGGCGCTGGCGCAGGCACTCGAGGTCTCGCGGCAGGCCGTGACGAAGTGGGAGGACGGCTCGTCGCTGCCGAGCACGGCGAATCTCTTCGCGCTCTCGGGCTTTTTCAGTATTCCGCTCGCGGAATTGACCGGCACGCCGGAGGGTGCCGCTTCCCTGCCCAACGCAGCAAGCATATCGAAAAAGCAGCGCCGCATCCGCGCAAAAGTCCTGAAGATTGGCGCATGGGTGCTGCTGGCCGTCAGCGTGCCGGTGTTGCTCATATGTGCCGTACAGTATTTTACTGCCGGACCGCCTATTCCAGAGGATGTTTCGATCGTCGGCGGCGTTGATATGGCGACAGACATCTACGTTATGGGTTGGTTTCCTTCGCATCTGTTTTTAGCCGCACTGTCGCTCTTTGTCGTGGGACTTGGTGTGCTGATAGGATTGAAAATCAAGAGGTGGAAAGGAAAAACACATGACGGGCAAGACTAAAGTTTTATTACCGCTGCTGCTCATTTTTCTACTTGTCGGCTGCGGCAAAACGGATGACGGCCTGACTATCGAGGGCCACGACTGGACATACGCAAACGCCATCGACAGCGCGGGGCAGTCGCTCGACCTCCCCGCCCTCACCTGCTCTGCGCAGGACGGCACGCTGACGGTCACGGATTCAGACGGCAGCACACAAAGCGGCACCTACACCCTCACCCAGCGCGACGCGAACGACATCCTCTATGATCTTACGCTGGATAGCGAGACCGGTACGGCGCTTGTCGGCGTCACGGAATACACTGATGCTGCAGGGGAGAAAAGCAGTGAGTATACGCTCATTTTATCGCTGCCAGAGCGGACGGTTTATTTTCGTGCCGATATGGCACAATGAATCAAAGTCGCCCGAAAGGGCGGGGTTTTCCCTGCACCGTGCAGGGGGACGATTAAGGGGGATATTCTCTTTCCACGGAAAGAGAATATCCCCCTTTGACCCCC
>ENA-OUQN01000177-OUQN01000177.1-human-gut-metagenome-genome-assembly--contig:-NODE-177-length-55837-cov-9.720358_pt1 | contig 55837 bp, 41 predicted proteins | sample MGYA00237950_ERZ548832 | MGnify/ENA primary metagenome ERZ548832 (study PRJEB26490, sample SAMN05194703) | human gut metagenome | biome: terrestrial biome; feature: human-associated habitat; material... | reverse complement strand
CCTACGGGATTTTTTTCAATCATTACTAAATAATCACAGGGACAACTTGTATATCCCTTCCATAAAAAATTAGAAAAGCGACATTTGTCGGCTATCTGGCTTTTTTCTTTCCGGCACAGGTTCGGGCTCAGGTTCGGGTGGCTGCGGCTTTTTATTCGACGGTGGCGATGGCACAAGCCAGTCGATATCGTCGAGAAAATCGTCGATTTCCTCACCAAAATCAGAAGTGTCAGCCTCGGCTGGAGCGTTTTCGGTCTCAACAGGCTCTGGCGCAGCCTCGGTTTCTGCCTCCATCGGTGCTTCATCATCACCCAAGGGCAATTCCTCAACTGGAGTTTTCTCCGCTTCCTCCACCTCTGCCACAACTTCATCGGCAGAAACAGGGGCTGAGTCTTCCGCCTTTTCCATTTCCACCGAAGGTTCCTCGGCGACAGGAGGTTCTAAATCTTCTATCAACTGCTCCTCTTCGGGCTGTTCCTCGGCTTGGAGAATCAGTTCGTTAGCCAAGTCGTTGAGCGACTGCTGCTGCGCCGAAAGGGTGTCGATGGTTTGCTCAAGCACACTGTTGGCCTGGTGCAACTGGGCGTTTTCCGCCTTCAATGCCGTCATTTCCTTCTCCAAAGCCGACATATCCTCTTCAAGTTGCGCCATTTTCTCCGCCTCAACCTGCGCCGCCTCTGAATCTTTCAGTTTTTGCAGCAAACTTGCGATTTCCGCATCTTTTTCCTCCACAGAAGTGGCAAGCGATGCTTTATTTTGGTTCAATTCCTCGATTTGCTTCTTGGCGAGTTCGCTTTCTTCACGAATTTCCTCATGTACGAGTTTCGCTCCCTCGTATTCTTTGCGCAGGAGTTCGTAGTCTTTAGCTGTGTTCTGACTTTCCAACGCCAACGAATCACGCTCCTTGGTGAGCGTGGCAACCACATCTTCCGATTTGCCCAAAGCCTCGATGCGCTCGGCGAGATTTCTCTCCGACTCCTTGAGTTTTTCCTTCAAATGGTCGATTTGGTTGGCAACATTCACATCGCGGCGGTTGTGACGCTCCACCGTGTCGGCCATACGCCGATTGAGGTCAGCCACCTGCTTGGTGAGTTTGGTTTTCTCGTTTTGAGCCAGCAGGAGTTGCTCCTTCGCCTCGTCGGCAGCCTTGTTTGCCTCTGTCACACTCTGCTTGAGGGCTTCCATTTCGTCGATTTTCTTCTGCTTGAAGTCTTCCACATCCTTCAGCATATCCTCCATTTCAGCCATCATCTCCTTTTCTTTGGCAGATGCCGAAGCCGAGGCCTCGTCCTTCATCGACGCTATCAGGGCATCTTTTTCAGCAATGGCATCGGCGTGGGCTTTGGCATCGGCAGCGATTTTCGCCTCTTGCTCAGCGGTTTGCTTCTCCAGTGCCGCCACCTGTTCCTTCAGTTCAGCCAATTCTTTCGCGTCCACGGTGCAGGCAGTTTGTGCCTCGTCCAACTTTTGGCGCAATTCGTCCACCTCTTGCGTCTTGCGAGCCGCCTCGGAGCGAATTTCGTTGAGAAGCGCGTTGGTCACCTCCATTTTCTCCTTGTATTCGGTGGCGATGCTCTCCACTTGTGCCTCCACCGACGAGTCGCCAACAGCACCCGACTGCACTTGCACCACCTTCAACTTGTTTTGAAGCGCTTTCTTCTCCACTTCAAGGTGCTCAATGTCGCCTTCAAGCGAAGCAATGCGCTCGGTGAGGGTGTTGTAGCGAGTTTGGAGCGCACGGCGCTGGTTCTCGCTGTCTTTCAGGCGTTCGCGCAAAGGCGAATCGTTGGCGCCAGCTGTGACAGGCATATTGCCCAAGTGCGCCGACAGCACCGAGGCGATGTCGTCGATCAGTGCGCTTGGCACCTTAGCGGAGCCAGCCGAAGCCGCCTCACTAACAGCCTGCTGCACCTTTTCCTGCGCCGCCTGCTGCTGCGCCTTTTTCACAGCCTCGTGCTTACTGCGCGGCACGATGCCCTCCTCCACCTCTGCGATGGCAGAAGGCGAAGGCTGCACCTGCTTGCGTGCAGGTTCCACACGCTCCACGGCAGGTTCGCTGTCGTGGCGTTCGGCTGGCGATGTATCGTTTCGAAACGGATTGACATAGGGTGAGCGAGCCGCACGACCATCAATTCCATCGAGTTCATCGTCGTGTTCGTCCCCATTGTCGGAGAATCCGAACGCTCGCTTAATACCATTAAAAAATCCCATATTTATATCTTATCAAGTATTATTATCAAGTTGTTTGGCGTGTGGCTTCATTACCACTCCGCGCCCTTTCATACCATTAATCGCCACTTGCAGAGGCGAATCGAAGCGCACAATGCGCACAAACTCGCTCTCATACACCGCTGGCATGGCTGCCAGATAGTCGAAATCGACCATACCGGCATCACGCTTCATTCCCACCGTGAAATAGCCCACTCCAAACGAAGTGAGATTCTGAAAGAAATGCGTGCCTTGGCTTGGCTCGATGGTATTGCCAGGAGCAGCCACCTCCACAATGAGGCGCGCCGACGAAATTTGAGGCCACTTCACGGGAATGCCCAAAGCAGTGTCGGACGAACCCCATCGGCCCACACCCACGAGTATGTAGCCCTCTCCTGAATCTGTAAAGTTACGATTTATTTTTGCAATTTCCTCGGCTATCAGCACATTATTTGCCATAGAAAATTTTTCGGGCTTCACCATCACCACATGTTGCACCCCGTCCATCATGCCGTGGCCGAGCGCATTGTTGCTGCTGATGAGCAGTTGGTCGGGCGAAGCGTTGAGCACATGCTCGTCGAGCATTTCGCGACGGTCGACCATAGGGCGAATCTGAAGCCAGTAGAGCGTACCTTTGTTGCCCTCGCGTATTTCCTTGGTGGTGCCAAGCACACCGGCAAACTCAATTTCCACCGGTCGGCCCATTTCCTGCTGACCTTTGGTGAGCATGAAGTCGAGCGACTGCGCCAAGGGGAACACATCGTGGCGAAGCACATTGGCAAAGGTCACCACCTTGCGTCCGCCGCCCTCGTCGGAATCCACAATGCGTTCATTCTGATAGTCGTAGGTCGATACCAAATATTTCAAAAAGCCCTGCTTGCCTGCGTCGTCCACGTTCAGGCGCGCGATGTCGAAGCCCTCGTCAATCGAAAACTCTCCCTCTCCGGCTGTGGTGGAAAGGGCGTAGAAATAGCGCTGCGTGTCGCGCAAGGCGAGGTCGAGCGTGGAGGTTTGAAGCACATGCGCAGGGTGGCGAGGCGAGAACCGCAGCGACATGCCGCCGTCAACGATATACTTGCCCAAGCCCACCGCCACTTCGGCGATGCCGTCGGCTGGCTGCTCGTCGCCCACAGGATAGTAGTTGAGCGAACGCCCCACGCCCGAAAGCGATGGATAGAAATAGTCGCCGCGCTGCACACCCACTGCCTCTTGAATAATCACCGCCATCTTTTCCTGGTCAATCACGTTGCTCGTTGCCACCATATACGCCTTGCTGTCGGCGAAAAACACCGAGGCATACACACCCTTCACCGCATCGGAGAGTTGACGGATGGTAAGGTCGCGGTCGGTGAAATGCGGCACCATATAGGTGGAATATACGCCGGCAAACGGCTGATAATGGCTATCTTCAAGCAAACTGGAACTGCGCACCGCCAGCGGTCCATCAAACACATCGTAGAGCGAATAGAGGTCGTTTTGCACCGATTCGGGGAGTTTGGCGCGCAAAAACGCCTGCAAAATCTCGGCATCGGGAATATTCGACAGCGCCGTGGGATAAAGGTTGTTCACTTCCATAAACTCATCGAAAATGTCGGTACACAGCACCACAGTGTGGGGAATGCGAATCACCGCACCCTCGAAGTTGTCGCACACCGGATTGTTTTTGATGATGGAGTCGATAAACGCCAAGCCACGGCCCTTGCCGCCGAGCGAGCCCTTGCCGATGCGCGCGAAATTGCTGTAGCGGTCGAAGCGGTCTTTGTGGAACTCTGCCACCACACCACGGTTTTTCATCTTGCGATACTTCACAATCAAGTCGAAAAACAGTTGGCGCACGGCTGGTGCCTCGCTGATGTCGCGGAAGTGGTGCATCTTCACCACCTGCGCTATCGGAAACAGGGCGCGCGAATACAGCCAACGCGAAATGTGGTTATGCCGCGCATGGTAGAGCAGCGAGTCTGCCGGAATCTTGAAAATATTGTCTTGCAGCTCCTTCAGATTATGAATGCGCATAATCTCCTCGCCAGTGGCGGGGTTGATGATTACGAAGTCGCCGAAGCCGAAGTTCTTCATGATGGCGTTGCCCAAGTCCACAGGCAGTTTTTTGCTGTTTTTGTCGAGGAATGTGCCGTCAAACTCCTGCATGTGGGCGGCGTTCTCCACATCGCTCGACTCGATGATGATGGGCAAATTGGCATCTTGGCTCCGCAGGTATCTCGCCAACTTCAAGCCTGCCTGCTTGTCTTTGACACCATCGCGGGCAAACGACACGTCGCTAATCACGCCCAAAATGTGGTCGCGGTATTTGTCGTAGAGTGCCACCGCCTCACCATAGTTTCGGGCAAGCATCACCTTGGGGCGGCCGCGCATACGCATCATGGTTTCGTGGGCGTTGAGCGCCTCGGTGGAGAAGCGCTGCGACTGCCGCAGAATGAAATTATAGAGCGTGGGGAGTATCGACGAATAGAAGCGCACCGAGTCCTCCACCAGCAGTATCATCTGAATGCCCACCTGCGAAATATCGTTGTCGGCATTCATTTTGTCTTCAATCAGTTTGATGATTGCCACCAGCAAGTCCACGTTGCCCAGCCAACTGAACACATAGTCCACAGCCGAGAAATCCTCGTTCTGCAAGCGGCGCGACACCTCACGCGAAAACGGCGTGAGCACCACAAACGGCACATCGGGGTAAAGTCGCTTGAAGTCTTTCGCCTTCACGAAGGTTTCGCTCACATCCACACCAGGCATGGCGATAATCAGGTCGAACTTCTTCACACTTATGGCGGCGAAAGCCTCATCGTAGTTCGACACCCGCGTCACACGAGGGGGCGACGACAGGTTGAGCGACATGTATTCAAAGAAAATCTGTTCCTCCACGCGCCCATCTTCCTCCATCATAAACGCATCGTAGGTGGAAGCGATGAGCAGCACATTGGTGATATGCTGACGCATCAGGTCGTGAAACGCCGTGTCTTTAAGAAATAGTTGACTTAATAGAGCCTCATTCATGCTTGTGACAATTTAATTATCACAAAAATACAGAAAAACCACGGCACATCAAAATCCCCCACCCCATTCACACAAAAAAACTCCCTCCACCCCCCCTCTCAACGAACATACCGAAAGAACCGTCCCTTTGGTATGTATGAAGGTTTCACATAATTATTTTGAGTGGATTATTTTCAGAACCTGCCCTGTATGTTTATTGATTTCAATATAAGGGAAACCGCCCTCAACAAGAGGTGTTGTGGATCCATATAAAACCCAAATGGAATCATTTTTTAGGTATCCTTTGAATGGCATATATTCTTTGAAAGATTTTTTGTATATGTTTTCAAGTATAGGCAACGCTACTTCAATGGCAACATTGAGATTTGGCACCAAATCAAAATAATTCAAATCAATTCCATCAAACGGAAAGCAATATCCAATAGATTCTGGAATTTCTACTACCTTTTTGTCTTGACTATCGAATGACTCGGAATCATTATTCGTGCTATGAACTATAAATACAGGAGTAAATAACGCTATCAATATAGCCACAACTAAAATTTTAACTCGCATAACTAATTGTTAGTTTTAATATTTGAAAATCTTATTAATATTGCCCCCCTGCCGACTTTTTCAGTGCTTTCGCCTTCGGCATGTTTCGACACAAACACCAATGTATCAACGCATCGTAAGCATACCAGAAGAATCGTCCCTTTGGTAACGTCCTTTTTTAAGGTTCGCGTCGAGAACCACACCCTTTACCTCGATACATATCCAATGTTGGAGTCCATGCGTCTGACCAGATAGTATTTATATCCCACTTATCATCACGTTGCAGACAGTAGTCGGCAAAAGTTTTTGTAGCCCTTTCAACAGGCGAAATCAAACCAGAATCTTGAATCACCCATTTCTCATCAGAGAACTGTCTGCTCAAAGAATGCTTAAGAATGAAAAAATTAAGTTCTCTATCAGTAGGCATACACACTTTGTTTGAAGCACTAAAATAAGTCTCTGCCCAAACACATGTAATGGCGGTGTCTTTGCTGATAGAAATAATTCCGTCCTCATTTGGCCGTAATTTTATTGTGTCACCACATATAGTCAAGAAACAATAGCATGTGCTGTACGAATCGCCGTCCTCATACCAATTGACGCAGCCCTTAGACAATTCCAAGGTCTTAAATGTATATCTTCTAAAAGGATATTTAAAATATCCCATACTCTCCATAGAAAGCTCTTTGCGACCAGAGTCAAGTGTGATTGTGTCACCTGATTCTGATAAAGACCAAACGCCATGAGTCTGTGACGGTCCAAATAAAGGGTTGTTACTGTAGTATTTAAACTTGCAGTTCGGGTAAAACTCTATCGAGTAATCTTCAAAAAAATCATTCTCAAATGTGCACTGTTTGCTCTTCACTTCTTTTGGAACAAAATATCTGCCCACCACTTTACAATACCCTTTTTGACAAAAAGCTAAAGACGTAGACATCTGCAAAAAACTAATAACCATTAGGCTTAACAGTAATTTTCTTTCCATTGACTTTTTTTCTATAAATGTTATTACTCCTGTTTTTAGAAGCGGCTTTAACCTGTTCCTCGTATGTTACGTGTTCAGGGATTCTATTTTGCTTCAAATCAAAGACTTGGTATCTAATGCCATTTTCCACAACAGATTGTATATTGAAAGCTTTGACCTCATCTGTCATGTCGTATAAATAACCTGCGTCGCCTGTGAAAAAATCATAAGACAATTCTCCTGTTTCAAATTGATAGTAGCTGTTCACCTCCACTGGTCGGTTAGCCTGATTGAGCGCCACGCGCACATTGCCCTGATAGTCCTTGATGTAAAAATACAGCTCCCCTCCCTGCATGTAGCCACAGGAGCACGGCGTGTGCGCCCCAACGGTTTTCATTAGCCGTTTTTTGGTGTGGCGATGTGGTGTACTGGTTGTCATGACACGAAAGGTTTTTTGGAACGCATATAGGCAAAGGTATGTAAAATTATTGAGAAACAGACCATTTAGCCCACAAATAATTTGTAAAAATTTGTGCTAATTTGTGGCGTGGCTTTAAAACCACAAATTCCACGAATCACACGAATATTTTTGCGGAGATTTTTCTGCCACGAATTCACACAAATTTCCACAAATAATCTTCTTGTTGAATCTCGCGGAATCTGTGTGAGCCCTGATGATATGCGATGATTCATGCCTGCCACAATAAGCGAGGGCACAAATCACACCTTAACGTAGGGACATGCCTTCGGCATGTTTCAACACAAGCTCCAATGTATCAACGCTTCGTAAGCATACCAGAAGAACCGTCCCTTTGGTTTGTATTTTGGTAACAACTATTTTACTTTGATTATTTTTACATTATTGAAATAATGCTCATAGCGGTCTAACGCTGTAGCTTCAACATTATAGTAAACTATCGTAATATTATATCGGAAGAAATTGTCTTCTCTAAAAAATTTTTTTCTGCCATTTTTCACATAATAGCCCCTTATGATTCTAACATCCTTTCCCAATATGAACCTACTTTCTATTATTTTGTCAGATAAGTCTGTTAATGGCAAATTCACCATGCTCCCGAAATGGAAGACTATGGCTGCAGTGTCGGGATAACAAGATATCATTTTGAAAAAGCCTTCTTCATAATTATCATATTTGGCTTTGCTTAATAAGGGGTATTCTATAATCACTTTCTCACTGTAACAATCAATAGTATCAGTTTTTGCGATTATAGCAGTATCATTTTTTATTTGGTCTGAAGCAAATACATAATTCGTCCATGACGCAAGCATAAAAATCAACGTTACGATCATCTTATTTACCAAGTCTGCTTTCATAAATCTGTTGAGCTATATTTGTTACAATTTTTATACGTTTTTCCAACAAGATATTTATCGGGATTTTTATCGTTTCAAGACCATTCACCATTAATTCTTCATCCCAAACCATCCTCCCCTCTTGTTTATATGTGTGGCGGGCTTTTTCCGTATCCCGAAATATCTCATAAAAGTAAGCATGACCAAAGGCTTCATGAGCCGTTGTCAGAGCTTGCTGTTTTTCGTTTAATATTTTGCCTACAATAATATAGACTTTGCCGCGCGTGGAAGTCGTACCAGTCGAGGCCGTTTTCTCGGTCGAGTTCCTTGGTGCTGTATTTGTAGGGCTGGGTGCCTTCGGTGGTGGTGGCAGCCATTAAGCCACCATAGGGATAGTAGCTGTTAATCTCCACTGGTCGGTTAGCTTGATTGAGCGCCACGCGCACATTGCCCTGATAGTCCTTGATGTGAAAATACAACCCCACACCCTGCATATAGCCACAGGAGCACAGCGTGTGCGCCCCAACGGTTTTCATTAGCCGTTTTTTGGTGTGGCGATGTGAAGTACTGGTTGTCATGACACGAAGGTTTTTTGGCACATATATAGGCAAAGGTATGCAAAATTATTGAGAAACAGGCCATTTAGACCACAAATAATTCGTAAAAATTTGTGGCTGGCTTTAAAACCACAAATTTCATTATTCACACAATTTTTTTACAAAGATTTTTCAGCCACGAATTAACACAAATTCCCACAAATAATCTTCTCGTTGAGTCTCGTTGAATCTGTGTGAGCCTTTGGAGTAAACCAGCTGAGAGCATCCGTGAGATTTTCCACCCACAAAGAAAGTGAGATTTGTGCAATCCGTGTGAGCTTTGATAATATGCGATGATTCATGCCTGCCACAATAAGCGAGGGCGCAAATCACATCACAACGTAGGGACATGCCTTCGGCATGTTTCGACACAAGCTCCAATGTATCAACGCATTGGAAACGCACAAGAAGAACCGTCCCTTTGGTATGGGGAAATAAGTGAATAAATTGCGTATCTGATACTATCAAGTCGTGAGAGTGTTAAAAATGAAGTCTGATTTGATGAAAAGCCGAATCTTGTATCGCTGTTTGGAAACAAACCATTATCTTTGTACCATAATTCAAAACAAAATGGGCATCAACAAGCTAAAAGTGGTGTTGACAGAAGAAGCACAAGCCTTTTTGGATGCGCAGCCATTCTAAGCTCAGCAGAAGATATACTACAACATCTTCAAGGTTGAGGAAGGAGTGATGAAAGTTGACATCTTCAAGAAACTAGTGAATACTGAGATATGGGAGTTTCGAACTCTCTACAATGGTATATGCTACAGGCTTTTCTCCTTTTGGGACACAGAGGAAGATACTTTGGTTATTGCCACACATGGCATAGTCAAGAAAACTCAGAAGACACCACTAAAGGAAATTACCAAAGCAGAAGAAATAAGAAAAGAGTACTTTAATAATAACAATAAATAGCATTATGGCACAGATGAAATTGATACCAGCAGACAATATGAAAGATAAACTTTGGGGTAGAAGAGGAACACCAGAGCGTGAAGCAATGGAAACTAAACTCAAAGAAGATGTGAACGCCTATATTGTAGGCGAAGCCATACGCAAGGCTCGATTGGCACAAAACCTCACGCAAGAACAACTTGGTGAACGTATCGGTGTGCAGCGTGCTCAAATTTCAAAGTTGGAGAAAGGTACAAGTGTTATCACATTGCCAACAATGAGTCGTGTATTCCAAGCTTTGGGTATCGCAACAGCCACTCTTGATTTGGGTATTGCAGGCAAGATTGCGTTGTGGTAAGATAATTAATAAATAAAACCTGAAATATATATCATCATACCCTCTAAGAAAGATGAAATACAACAATATAGATTATCAAAGATGTGTACTTATCTGCATGGTCGTGATGATACACATCGTGAATTTCAGTACACTATACCCTGACGTAAAAAACTTTATAAACTTCTTTTTCATGCAAGCGTTTTTGTTGATTACAGGCTATTTGGTAAACATCAGAAAAACGTATAAGGAATTTGCGTCTTACATCATGAAGATTCTCATTCCTTATATAATAATGGTTACCGGTTATGCTTTTGTATCAACATTACTACCAGTAAGAGATGGGGTAAACGAATTTACAATACCTATAATTCTTAATACGATATTTGTCACCTCTATTGGTCCATATTGGTTCTTGCACACAATGGCTATATGCGGGGTAATATATTATTTGACATTCAATTTGGTTGGCAAATGGAGCATAATGGGCAAATTGTGCTTATTTGCCACATTTCTTATGTTAGTCTCACAATACACTCCAGTTCTTAATTCTACGAATGCAGCTTTTTATTTCACTGGTGTCTGTTTGCGTCTGTCTGAAAAACGTCTTGATGAAATTATAAAACCATCGTTGTGGAGTATTCTGCCTTTCATAGCAATAGCAAGTTTCCCAAACTATAAAAATTGGAACTTTTTAGCGGTTACAATATTAGCATTGTCATTCCTTTCTTTCGTTCCGAAACTCATACAGAGTATCAAAAACAAGAAGGTCTTGGGAATTATAGGATATATCGGAAGAAACACACTTCCTATATACCTTTTTCATCCAATATTCACAATGGGAGGCAAGTTAGCATTGCCACTATTCCATTTTGATAATTCGGGGGGGGGTACATACGGCCTTCACTATTGCCGTTAGCATAATCGGAAGTATTGCTATTGCTGCAATCCTTGACAGATGTCACCTGTCTTATATTTTTGCGAGAGAAAGGTTCTTACGCTAATCATATCAATGATAAAATAAAACAGGTAGAATTTGAGAATGGACAATGATACAAGGTATATTTGCTATCATGTGCAATCTTGGTAGGATTATACAAGAGTGCGATCTGTGTGAGCCAAAGGGGACAAAGGGGTAATAAATTTGGAATGGATTCCGAAAATATTATAAGATTTTTGGATTCTATTCCGAATTTCTTATAAGATTTTTGGATTCTTGAGCGAAAACCACAAATTTCACGAATCACACGAATATTTTTTTGTGAAGATTTTTCAGCCACAAACCACCCCAAATTCCCACAAATAATCATCTTGTTGAATCTCGTTGAGTCTCGTTGAATCTGTGTGAGCCTTTGGAAGCAAAGGAGCAGAGCATCCGTGAGATTTCCCACCCACAAAGGGAAACCCTGCTGAGATCTGTGCGATCTGTGTGAGCCCAAGACCATAAACCGCGAGGCAAGAGCGAGACGAAGGTGGAAACGAAGAAACACCAGCTATATCCAATCAAAACGGATAACAAGCCGGTGTTTACTATATTTTGCCACTCAGTGCAATTCGTGGAATCGCGGAGAGTGAGCGATGCTATTTTGCTGCCTTCTTTGTGGCGGTTTTGCGTGTGGTGGCCTTGCGCGTAGTCTTTTTGGCTGCGGCTCGGCGTACCGACGACTTTGAGGCGTTTGCCTCATCAGCCACAATCTCGCGACAGTCGGCAAGGGTGAGTTCCTTGGCATCTTTGCCTTTCGGAATCTTGTAGTTAGCCTTCTTGTAGCAGATGTACGGGCCGAAGCGGCCGTTCAGCACCTGCATATCGGGTTCCTCGTCGAAGGTAGCAATCACGCGTTGCTCTTCGTTTTTGCGATAGTCAACAATCAGTTGCTCGGCTTCCTCAAGGCTAATCGTTTCGGCGGTGAGCCCTTTTGGAATGCTCACAAACTTGCCGGCGTGGCGAACGTACGGACCGAAGCGGCCAATCGATGCCACCACATCTTCGCCCTCAAACTTGCCAAGTGTGCGAGGCAACTCAAAGAGCATCAAAGCCTCTTCGAGGGTGATGGTCTGCATACTCTGGTCGGCATGGAGCGATGCGAAGCGGGGCTTTTCGCCATCTTCGTTGGCATTGCCCAACTGCACGGCAGGGCCAAAGCGAGTGATTTTCACCGACACAGGCTTGCCAGTCTTGGGGTCGTTGCCCAAAATGCGTTCGCCCACCTTGTGCTCCAAGCGCAAACTTGCCACGCTCTCGATATTGGGGTGGAAATCGTCGTAGAAATGAGCAATCGAGTCGGTCCACTGCGTAATGCCTTCAGCCACGTCGTCGAAGTCGTTTTCCACATTAGCAGTGAAGTTGTAGTCGATGATTTTGGGGAAGTATTTGATTAAGAAATCGTTCACCACCATACCCACATCGGTAGGAATGAGTTTGCCCTTTTCCGCGCCGGTGAGTTCGGTCTTGGTCTTGGTCGAGATCTTCTTGTTTGACAACGTCAGCACCTCGCAAGTGCGTGATTCACCCTTGCTTTCACCCTTCGCCACATAGTTGCGCTGCTGAATGGTGGAAATGGTAGGCGCATAGGTAGATGGGCGGCCGATGCCCAATTCCTCCATACGGCGCACGAGCGATGCTTCGGTGTAGCGCACTGGCTGCTGGGTGAAGCGCTGGGTGGCTTCAATCTTTTTAGGAGTCATCTGTGTGCCAGCCACGATAGGTGGAAGCATGTCGGTGCCCTTTTCGCCGGTCTCGTCGTCGGTCGATTCGGTGTACACCTTCAAGAATCCAGGGAAAGTGACCACTTCACCAGTGGCAGAGAAATGCTCCTCGCGGTTGCTGATTGAAATGTCCACTGTGGTCTTTTCAATCTTCGCGTCAGCCATTTGCGAGGCGATGGTGCGCTTCCAAATCAAGTTGTAGAGTTTCTTCTCTTGCGCTGTGCCCTGAATTTCGTGTTCAGAAACGAAGGTTGGGCGAATTGCCTCGTGCGCTTCCTGTGCACCGCGGCTCTTGGTGGTGTATTGACGGCGCTTGTAGTTGTCGTCGCCATAGTTCTCCTTCACCTCCTTGGCGATAGCGCCGAGAGCGAGGGTGGAGAGGTTCACCGAGTCGGTACGCATGTAGGTGATGCGACCAGCCTCGTAGAGCGACTGCGCCACACGCATGGTCTGTGAAACCGAGAAGCCCAGTTTGCGGGCCGCTTCCTGCTGGAGGGTGGAAGTGGTGAATGGTGGTGCTGGGCACTTGGTGAGCGGACGCAAATTCACATCGCTAACGGCAAACGAGGCATCTTTACACGCCTCAAGGAATGCCATGGCATCGTCGCGGCTATTAAGGCGGCGCGACAGTTCAGCCGACAGCGTGGCATCGGAGCCAAGCGGCTGCATGGCACTCGTCACACGGAAGTATGGCTCACTCTTGAAATCGGCAATCTCCTTCTCGCGGTCGGCAATGAGGCGCACAGCCACACTTTGCACACGGCCAGCCGACAGACCCGGCTTAATCTTGCGCCAAAGCACAGGCGAAAGTTCAAAACCCACAATGCGGTCGAGCACACGGCGCGCCTGCTGGGCGTTCACCAAATTGATGTCGATATTGCGAGGGTGTTCGATAGCCTCAAGAATGGCTGGTTTAGTGATTTCGTGAAACACGATACGGCGCGTGGTTTCGGGCTTCAAGCCAAGCACCTCATACAGGTGCCAAGCGATAGCCTCTCCCTCGCGGTCCTCATCGGATGCGAGCCACACCATCTGTGCCTCTTTCGTTGCTTTTTTCAAATCGGCTACACAGCGCTTCTTGTCTTCAGGGATTTCGTAGATAGGGCGGAAACCGTGTTCCACATCAATACTGAAATCGCTCTTGTGCAAGTCGCGAATATGGCCTTGACTTGCCATCACCTTGTAGTCTTTTCCAAGATATTTTTCGATAGTCTTCGCCTTAGCAGGAGACTCAACAATTACTAAATTCTTTGGCATATTATAACCACTGTTAAATAAATTCAAGCCCAAAATTGCAGGCTCATTCTGAAATTCGGGTGCAAAATTAGGCAAAAAAAGCCAACTTACTATAATAATGTGTGTTTTTTTTATTTTTTTCACCCCCACCACCCCCCTCTTCACCCCCCAAAGCATCATCAAAATCCTTTGGTAAGGAATGAGCGTAGGGATATGTGTGTGACGCCTTCATCGTTGTTTCTTGTGACGAGTGGAGTCATCGAAATCACGTATTTGGGGTAATTGTCTTTTATCGCTTTCAGATTGCCAAATTCACGCTTTCTGGTGCCTTCGTCGGCTATGATATATGATGCCTGAACATACACGCGTGCACCTTCCGCATCAGAAGCCACAAAGTCGATTTCGCCAGCCCTCAACTGCCCTACCGCCACTTCATAGCCCATACGCACAAGTTGCTGATATATCACATTTTCTATTACCTTTTCAATGTCGCCTTCACGAGTGCCCCCCACTAAAGCGTTGCGAATACCATGATCCTCAAAATAATATTTATCATTATTCTCAAAGAGTTTCTTTCCGTGGATGTCGTATCGGTTGACACGCTGAATCATAAACGCCTCGCACAAATGCTTCACATAGGAATTAATGACCGTAGCCGACACCTTCTCGCCATTTGAGTTCATAAACTTCGAAATGTTGCTTGTGGAGATGAGTTTGCCTGTGTTATCGGCAAGGTATTTCACTAAGTTTTCCAGAAAAGTGACATTGCGAATTTGATTACGCAGCACCACATCTTTCAGCAGCACGGTGTGATAGATGTCTTTTTGATATTCGCGTGCATCACGCTTTCTCAGACCCATTTTCACCAAACCTGGCAAACCACCTAATTCGAGATACTTCGCCAAAGCATCGTCGCCATCCTCAAGCAGATGAAATTGAAGAAACTCCACATAACTCAACGATTGGATATAAATATTCTTATACCGTCCGCCTATCAAGGTGCTTAAATCACTGCTCAGCATCTTGGCATTCGACCCAGTGACCACCACCTCTGTGTTAGGCTCAGCGCAAAAACTTCTCACACTGCGCTCAAAATCGTCAATATCTTGCACTTCATCAATAAAAATGTAGTTGCGCTTATCAGCCATCAAGCGGTCGCCCACATAATGGTTGAGGTCTTGATAGGTTTTGATGCTGTCAAACTCACGCAATTCTTTATCAATAAAAATCACATTGTTCGACGCATCGGCAGCCTTATCGGCTTTAACCATACGAAGCAAGCAACTTTTGCCCACACGGCGTTGACCAGTAAGCACCACTATCAAATCTTTGCCAAAGCATTTTTCGATTTTATCAATGTAAGTTTGTCGTCTAACCATAGCCATATCTTTAGTGCAAAATTTAATTCTCCACCACAAATATAACCAATTTTTATCACTTATAAATAAAATTCCAGCAATTTCTGCTCAAATTTTATTTATACTTTGCAAAATCAGCAAAATTCACCATATTTTTATTTACACTCCACAAATTCCCCATACCGCAGCATCAACAGGTGGATAGGAAATTTATTTTTTTTGGGTGGGGGATTTGGGGATGGTGGGGGGAATTGGTATATTTGTGGTGATTTTTTTATTCCAAATCGGTCATTAGGATTGATGGGCGATTTGGGTTTATTGGTAAATGTAATTTTTTTGGATGATGAAAAGGATTTTGATTGGGCTGCTTTTGGCGGTGGCTTGTGTGAATTTGGCTTGGGCTGATGGTGAGTTGAGGCCGGCATTGGCTAATGGTGGGCAGAGGTCGGCATTGGCTGATGGTGAGTTGAAGTTGGCTTTGGATGCGCTTAACAATCCGAAGGCGCAGCGTGTGCTGGTGGTGTCGCACCGTGGCGACTGGCGCAACGCTCCCGAAAATTCCATTCCTGCGATGCTGAATTGCGTGGCGATGGGTGTGGATATGGTGGAAATCGACTTGCACATGACGAAAGACGGTCACTTGGTACTGATGCACGATAAGAAGGTGGACCGCACTACCAACGGCAAGGGTGAGGTGAAGAATCTCACGCTGGCGGAAATCAAGCAGTTGCGTTTGCGCAATGGCATGGGGCGCGTGACCACCGTGCAGGTGCCAACCATGGAGGAGGTGTTTGCCGCTCTGAAGGGCAAAGTGCTGATAAATGTGGATAAGGGTTACGACTATTTCGATGAGGTGTATGCCGCAGCCCGTCGCCTGGATATGGTTGACCAAATCGTGATTAAGGCGAAGGGCAGATTGCAGAAGATTCAGAAGGAGAAAGGCGATGTGATTCAAAAGTCGATATTTATGCCGATTGTTCACCTCGATGTGGACAGTGCGGAACAGGTGCTTGACGAGTTTTTGGCTATTCGTCCGGTGGCTGTGGAGTGCTGTTTCAAGACGGTCACACCCACGGTGGAGCGTTTGCTGAAGAAGATTGACGACGCTGGCGTGAAGGTGTGGATCAATACGCTGTGGCCGTCGCTCAACGGCGGACACGACGACGACCGTGCCGTGATTGATGGCGACCCCGACGGCGCATGGGGCTGGGCACTCAGTCACTATGCCCAATTCCTGCAAACCGACCGCCCAGCCTTGCTCATCGAATACTTGAAGCAACAAGGAAGAAGATGAGGAAGCAGAAGTTAGAAATTAGAAATTAGATAAATCGAGATTTCGAAAATTCGAAAATTCGAATGATTCGAGATTTTGAAAATCCAGAAAAAAGAAAACGCCCAGATTTTGGGCGTTTTTCTTTTTGATATGTGGGGAATTTTATTTGTTGCGGGTGATGATGTAGCTGAAGATGGATTTGAAGGCGTCCACTGTTTCGCTTGCGGGGAAGTCGGCGAGCAGAGCCTCGGCTTCTTGGCGCAGGCGTTCCATGGTGCGGAATGCGTAGTCGATGCCTCCAGCATTTTTGGCAAACTCCACCAGTTGGTTGATTTCCTCGTCGTTGAGTTCTGGCTTGTGCACCAACTTGTTCATTTCCTCGCACTCAGGCAATTCCTTTCTGCCAAGGGCGTAGATGAGCGGCAAGGTGATTTTTCCCTCGCGCAAATCGTTGCCTGTGGGCTTTCCTACTGCCGGGTCGTGGAAATAGTCGAAAGTGTCGTCCTTGATTTGGAAGCATTGACCTAAAAGTTCCGCAAAGCGTTTCAACTTCTTGAGTGATTCCTCGTCGGCTCCTGCGGTGATGCCACCCACTTCCACGCAACTGGTGAAAAGCGATGCCGTTTTGCGGCTGATAATGGTCATATACACATCCTCGGTGATTTCACGGCTACGAGCGTTGTCGATTTGGTCGATTTCTCCCATCGCCAAATCCGCACCCATCGTAGAGAGCGAGTTGAGCACACGAATGTTGCCAGCACGCACAGCGCACGAAAGCGCGCCACTCACGAAAAAGTCGCCCACGAGCACAGCCACGTGGTTGTCCCACACGCTGTTCACTGTAGGCAGCCCACGGCGCGACATGCTTTGGTCAATCACATCGTCGTGAATGAGCGAAGCGTTGTGCAGGAGTTCGATGGCGGCACCGGCGTTGAGCACACGTTCGTTGATGCCATTAAAAAGTTTTGCGCTCAGCAGCACCAGCACTGGGCGTATTTGCTTACCCTTAGTGCGCAGATAATCAGTAACTATGTGATTAGTGAGCGCACTTGGACTTTTTAGAGTGTCGGCAATGATTGCGTTGAGCTTCGCCAATTCTGGCTTAATCGTTTCTTGTATTTGGTCGAGTTTTACCATTTGAGTGCAAAAGTACGAATAATTCTGATTATGTGGGGATTTTTGCGGTTAATAGTTGCAAATTTTCTTGGTGCGTTGTAAAAAATGGGGAGCGATTTATGGGGGAAAATTTCAATAATCGGGGAAAAAGGAGTAATTTTATCAAGTCGAAAGTTTTCGGCAACAGGCAATAAACAAAGAAATTAATAATGAGCGACAAAAAACGACTTTTCGTTCTCGACGCATACGCGTTGATTTTCAGAGCATATTATGCGCTTATGCGCAATCCGCGCTTTTCGAGCGGAGGCATCGACACCTCGGCGGTGTTTGGTTTTGTGAACATTCTGCAAGACCTTTTGAAACGCGAAACACCCAGCCACATAGCCGTGTGCTTCGACCCAGGCGGAAAGACCTTCCGCCACGAGGAATACGAACTGTATAAAGCCAACCGCGACGAAACGCCAGAGGGCATCAGGGTGGCGGTGCCGTATATCAAGCGCATACTGGAGGCGTATCGCATTCCGGTGTTTGTGAAAGAGGGCTACGAGGCCGACGATGTGATTGGCTCGCTCTCAAAAATCGCTTGCCAGCACGGTTTCGAAACCTATATGGTGACTGGCGATAAGGATTTCGGGCAACTGGTGAACGACTGCACGAAAATATACAATCCCGGCAAGAATGAAATCATGGGCGTGGAAGAGGTGAAGGAAAAGTACGGCTTGACCGACCCTATTCAGGTGATTGACCTGCTCGGACTGATGGGCGACTCTGCCGACAACATTCCGGGCTGCCCCGGCGTGGGTCCGAAAACGGCGGAAAAACTCATTCAGCAGTTCGGCTCCATTGAAAACCTGCTGACCCACACCGATGAACTGAAAGGCGCATTGAAGGCGAAGGTGGAAAATAATGCCGAGCAAATCAGGCTGTCGAAGCACCTTGCCACCATCAAGACCGATGTGCCACTCGACTGGGACGAGGAAGCGCTGAAGCGTGTGCCTGTGGATTTCGTGGCGCTGCGCAAGGTGTTCAACGAACTGGAGTTCCGCACGCTCACCAAGCGTATCATCGACCAAGGCGAGGCGAACGTGGGACTTGAAGGCACGGTGCAGCCATTGCCCGAAAGTGGTGTGCAAGCTTCGCTCTTTGGCGATGCCGCACCTGTCGCACCCCAAACCACGGCAAAGACTATCAAAAGTTATGATTGCGACTTCCGCTTAATTGCCGACTTCGACGAGGCTGCCGCCTATGTGCAATCACTGCTCGACAAGGAGCGCGTGGCTGTGCATATCGTGTCGGTGGGCGACGAGGCGATGAATGCCAATATCCTCGGCTTCGCCATCTGCCCCCAGCCCCATAAGGGCGCATATTTGGCAATGGACGGATTCGGCATGATGATCGACTCGGTGAAGCCGCTCTACGAAAGCGGCGTGACCATCTGCTCCAACGATGTGAAGCGCGACATGGTGATGCTCCACGAGAAAGGCGTGAATTTCACCGCCCCATATTTCGACACCTCGGTGGCGCACTATCTGCTTCAGCCAGAGCGTGGGCACAGCATTGCGCAGGTGGCGCAGGAATTGCTCGACTACGAGGTGATTGCCCCCGAATCGTACCTCGGTCCGAAAGGCCGTGGGCAGAAAAAGATATTTGAGGTGAATCCAGAAAGACTCACTCCAGTGGCGTGCGAACAAGCCGACATTATTCTCGCCTTGCCCGATGTGGAGAAACGTCTACTGGAGGAAAACGATATGACGCACTTGCTCACCGACATTGAGTTGCCGCTGGTGAAGGTGCTTGCCAAGATGGAAATGGCAGGCGCGCGCATCGATGTGAAGGCACTCAACGAATATGGCGAGGTGCTCACCGCCAAGATGGACAAACTGGAGCAGGAGTGCTTCGAGGCTGCCGGAGTGCATTTCAACACCGCATCGCCTGCACAGGTGGGCGAAGTGCTGTTCGACCGTCTGCACCTCGACGACAAGGCGAAAAAGACCAAGACGGGGCAATACTCCACCACCGAGGAGGTGCTGGTGAAGTTGCGCGACCGTCACCCACTGGTGGATAAGATTCTGGAACTTCGTGGCATACGCAAGATGCTCTCCACCTATGTGAAGGCATTGCCACAACTGATCAATCATCGCACAGGGCGCATTCACACCACTTACAACCAAACCGTGACCGCCACAGGCCGTCTGTCGTCGACCAATCCGAATTTGCAAAACATCCCGGTGCGCGATGATATGGGCCGCGAAATCCGCAAGGCGTTTATCCCTGCTGAGGGCAATGTGTTCTTCAGCGCCGACTATTCGCAAATTGAACTTCGCCTGGTGGCGGATTTCAGCCACGACGAAATCATGCTCGATGCTTTCCGCCACGGCCACGATATTCACGCCATCACGGCGGCGAAAATTTACCATAAGCCTCTTGAAGAGGTCACTGCCGATGAGCGCCGAAAGGCGAAAACCGCCAACTTCGGTATTCTTTACGGCATTTCGTCGTTCGGATTGTCGGAACGCCTCAACATTCCACGCGCCGAGTCGAAGCAACTCATCGACGGCTATTTCGCCACATTCCCAAGCGTGAAGGCGTATATCGATCGCAGTGTGGCGCAGGCGAAGGAAAAGGGCTATGTCACCACACTGTATGGCCGTCGCCGTATGTTGCCCGAAATCAATTCACGCAACGCCGTGGTGCGCCAGTTCAGCGAACGCAACGCCGTGAACGCCCCAATCCAAGGCACCGCCGCCGATGTAATAAAGATTGCGATGATTGCCATCGACCGCCGTTTTGAGCAGGAAGGCATCAAATCAAAGATGATTCTGCAAGTGCACGATGAATTGAACTTCGATGTGCTGCCCGCCGAACTGGAGAAGGTGCAAAAGATAGTGGTGGAGGAAATGGAAAACGCCTACCACGGCAACGTCCGCCTCACCGCCTCCTACGCCTCCGCCCCCAACTGGCTCGAAGCCCACTAATCCAAAAGTCAAGAAGGTTTTTTTCTTAGAAGTTAAGGAGTTAAGAAGTTAAAGAAGTTAAGACGATAGTTTTGGCTTCGGAAAAGTCGCTTGCCACGAGAGGGCGAACGGAAACACCGATTTAATCCATTTAAACCCTATTTACACCAATTTAAATATCAATTTCAAACTTCATACCCTATACTCGTTGACCTGTTGACTCGTTGACCTGTTGACTTCTAAAAAAAATCGGTGCTAATGGATTTTTAATAGATTAAATTGGTGTTTTTTTGATGTGTGTGGTGAAGGCACAAAAAAATAGCCCCTGGAGTGGGGGCTATTTTTTTTATTGGGGAGTGGGTGATGAATTAGAGCATCACTTTCACTGTTTTAACCTTTCCGTTGGCTGTGGCGATGCGCACGATGTAAAGACCGTTGCTCAAGTCGCCGAAGGTGAGGGTGCCAGTTGCGGTTTGGTTGCCAACCATTACGCCAGCGGTGTTGAACACCTGAACGTTGGCTGTGGTAGAAACGCCCACTTCAATTGCACCGGCTTTAGCCACTACGTAGCTTTCAGCCTCAGGAACGGTTACGCCAGTAGGAGCCTCAGCAGAGTATTTCACTACCACTTGCTTGTTGTAAACATTAGCGCTGTTATACACTGCCTTTGCGTCGAGAATCAAGAAATATTCCTTACCTGCTTCAAGAGGAATAGGAGTGATGAATGAATCGTAGTCGGCGGGGAACACTTGGAGTTTGTTGCCCGACACGTTTGCATTCCACATATCAGCAGGAGCGAGCACTTCCTTACCGGTAGGAACACCGTCAACGAGTTCACCTTCGATAAGTTTGATTTTGCTTGTGCAGTTGTAGGCCTTGGTTGGCTTCGACTCGAATGTGAAGTACACGTTTTCGATTTTCTTCAAAGTAGAGCCGTCGGCAGGATCAACAGCAGTAGGCATGAACAGAGGTTCTACCCATGTGCCAGTGTATTGGAGGGTAATTTCTTCGTTGAGGTCGCCAGCTTCGTTCTTGAATGTGCCACCAGGGATAATCACGAAGTAAGTTTTGCCTTGTTCCATGTTGATAGGTTCGCCGCCTTCGCCGTATTCATCGAGAGGCACTGCGTAAGGAGCGTTGGTCTTGCTGCCGAGAATCGACCACATACCCACCTTCACTTCATCGCCCATAGGAATGTTGGCAACGAGTTTGCCGCAAAGCACCTTGATAGCAGGGTTCGACTTCACAGCGATAGCCTTTTCGCCAAAGTTGAATGTGAGCTTGTCGAGTGTAGCCACTTCAGCCTTGTCGGCAGGAACGATGCTTGTTGGGGTGAAGATGCCGGTAGCGTTTTCCTTGATAGCTGCCACAGCCTCGAAACTTCCAAATTCAGAGGTGTAGGAGCCGGATGTGCCCTTAGGGCAATAGATGGTCACTTGCTTGTTAGGCACGCCATAGAATGGTGATTCTGAAGAATATTCCCAGTAGCCGATTGTTGGAGCCTTGCTGCCTGTGAAACGAACTTCCTTGAGCGCCTTGCTGTTGTAGAACTGACGGATACCGAAAGTCTTCACGTTGCTGCCCACAGTCACAGAAGTGAGTTTTTCACAACCAGCGAACACAGCGTCGGCGAGGTCGCGCAATCCTTGTGGGAGTGTCATTGAGGTGATGTTGGTGGCAGCGAATGCTTGTTGACCGATAAACACGATGTTGTCGGAGAGGGTGATGTCGGTAAGTGCTGACTGGCAGAATGCAAATTCGTCGAGAGCGATAACCGATGCAGGGAGAGTGACTTTTGTCACCTTTGCGCCTTGGAATGCGCCACCTTGAATACCGCGGCAACCGTCAGCCACAGCCAATGTGGTGGTTGCTGATTCGGGTGGGAAAGCGATAAGGAGCGATTTGTCGGCGGTGTAGAGGGCTTCGTCAATCACTTTGAAGTTGGCGTTGCCAGCAGCCACGTTGAACTTCGCGATTTTGGTTTTTGAGAACGCACGGCTGCCGATAGTCTCGCAAGCGGCAGGAACGGTAAATTCGGTGAGTGGGCAGTTGAAGAACGCCTCTCCGCCAATCGACCTCACGCCAGCCATTGCACCCTTGATGGTGGTGAGGGCGATGCAGTCGCCAAACACACCATCGTCAATACTATCCAAAGTGGATGGAAGGGTTACGGTAGTGAGTTTTTGGCAGTGGTTGAATGCGTTTTTGCCAATGAAAGTGGTGCCTTCTGGAATTTCCACTGACTCCAAACCGCAGTTGTAGAAGGTGGAGTTCCAGATTGTCTTCAAAGTAGAAGGCAACTTGATTGACTTCAAAGCATAGCAAGTGCCGAATGCGCTTGAATACTTGTTGGTGCCGAGAGCCTCCACGCCTTCAGGAATCTCAATAGAGGTGATGTTGCGCACTGCGTAGAATGCGTAGTTGCCGATAGTCTTGAGGTTCTTTGGCAAGATGATGGAAGCGGCCTTACAACTTGAGAATGCACTGTAACCAATTGAGGTGATGGTTGATGGAAGGGTGAGGGCTGTGGCTTCAGAATACTGGAACGCGTAGTCCTCAACCGATACCACGGTGTAGGTGGTGCCTTCGTTAGTGACTTGGTCGGTGAGGTTGAAAGAAGTGACCTTGCTGTCTGCCTTCTTGATACCGACGGTGTTGTCGCTTTTCACGATGTAGGTGACGTTGTCTAACACAAATGTGTCGCCTACGGCTGCATAGGCGCATGTAAACAGCGTCAATGCAAGGGAAAGAAGTAATGTTCTTTTCATAAACTCTAACTAATTAACCCCGAACTGATAACAACTGTTTGATTTTGAAAGTCGGGGCGTTTACTTCCAAACCAGTCATAGTAATATATAAGTGTAAAAACAGCCCTACTCCAGAGGCTATTCTCATTCTTCTAAAACTCCGAAATACCACAGGCCCTAATGACCGATTGGGGTTAAAAGAATCAATGCAAAATATGTATGAAAAGATTTCTACAAAAGTAGGACAAATTCAGAACAAAACAAAGGATTTCCGCCACTTTCTTTGCAATTTGTTCGTATTTCCACCCATTTCCTTAAACTTAAGAAAATAACTTGAGTTTTATGGTTAGGTGATGTCTCAAAACTAAATATTTTCTATAACATCACTCCCAACACATCTTCTAAGGCTTTAAGATGCGATAGTCGTTGTAACCTGATTTTAGTAAAATCCAAAGCCTTTATCATTTCACGAGCCGCATATCCTTTGCTATAGGTTCTTCGAGCCTTAGCGTACAAATCACATAGTTTTGCATTGCCATCAGCACCCTTTAGCGATTTTGGAATTTGTTTCAGTTTTAGATAACTGCAAATGCTTTCCATATCGTCAAGAATCCAATCCTCAATGGAACTGCATACTCCTATCTGAATGAAGTTTTCAATTCCCATTTTCTTAACACTTTTGCGAATGGTTCCCCAATCGACTATCAATGGGTTGCGAACCTCGAACACATCTGTATCATAACTGCAGCAAACAGTATGTATATTGATGTTCTTTTTCCTTGCATCAGGCAGTATATCATTCTTCAGCTTTGCCAACAGTTTACTGGTATAACGAGTAACGCCTTTCAGGTTACAAATATCACATGGCACAAGTTCTGCAGGGTTAATGCTTTTATAATATTCCAGCAGTTCTTTAAAGAACACTTCATCGGTGTCCCCTTCAACGAAGATGATGACCCGTTGAGCCATATTTGCTTTCTTCTTTACCATACTTGGTTTGTATTCAACATTGTTTGGCTCAGTTTCTTGGAGTCGCAGACTTAAAGTATGTATAAACTTTCTCTGCGTCATTCTCAATATCAAGCATAAAATCGAACATAAACTCTCCAAAAGTTAATTCCATGTCACCGGCATAACGATAGAGGTACTTAATCTTAGCAGGATTCACTTGCGCAAAGTTGGCAATACCATCATGTTTAGGAAGACCAAAATACATTTGTTGTGGCAGAAGATAACGCATTAGGTAAGGCGAATGGCTCGTAATTAGAATCTTAGTGTCGGAGGCATAATTCTTCATAGCCAACAATAGATTCTCCATTAAACGAGGATGAACAGAGTTTTCGGGTTCTTCAAGCATGATTAGTGGAATGTTTTTCTTGTGTGCGGCAACACAAAGGGTGAAGAGAAAGATGATACGTTTGCTTCCACTCGAAAGTTGTTGTATGCTCGTTGGTTGAACATTGAATTTCTCTTTAACTCGAATATCATAAATTTTGCTTTGCCCATCGGCAAGTGTAATAACCTCTGGTGAAAAATCCTCTATTTCTGGCAGAAGTTGAAGAACACCATCCACCAAGATGGCATAGTTGTTTCTGTCTGTGGTTTTCAACTTATAAAGGTAAGCGCTAATCGTTTCTCCGTCGAGCATTTGTATGCCATGCTCTCCATCCATAGAGAAATATGATTCGGGATTATCCAATGTTTCAAGGTTGGGAATTGACATACCACAGATGCGGCTGGCGAAACTATTCAAATACATATCCGAACGCAGTGCTATTGTTGACAGTGCCAACTGTGACGACGACACTTCAAACACTTTTGTGCATCTGCCTGTAGCCGATGGCATGACGAGACAATCTTCGGCAGAAGTCCTATTCACCACTTGTTTAAAGCGTTGATCTGTGCTGCGTTTTATTTTCAAATATTCAGAAGTGATTTGACCTTCGCCACCTTCTTCTGCCCATTTAAATGTATAGCCATATTGATATTCGTGATTCAAGCCATTTTCGTTGATGGCTCCGCAGATTTCAAAGCGGAAGTTTTGACGATACATGTTGGCGTTTATCGGTACATATCGACTTCGCATCATTTGAGCCTTACCTTGTTCAGAAGCAGATAGAAATTGGATTCCAAAACTTATAGCATCAAGCACATTGCTCTTTCCATAGCCGTTAGGGGCTATGAGCGCATTAAAATTTTCCAGATTTAGCTTTAAGCTACAAATGTTTAATACTCCTTCTATGAGAAAACCGCTTATTTTCATAATTTGCAAAATTATTTGCGTGAGTTGTTCTTTTTGTGATGCAAATATATGTTTTTACGGCATCTCAAGCAAATTTTTTTTCACTTTTATGGGTGATATTATGCGTTTTTTTTCATTGCTTGCGCTATCTGTCACCTGATGGGGCGTGTGTTTTTGCAATTCAGTTGCATGAACTTTGGTGTAAATTTGCAGCGTGAAACTGTAAAATAATACTACGATATGGACGAATGTAATATGCATCAGCACGGCTGCGGCTGTCACGAACATCAGCACGAGCACTCACACGCTTGTGGCTGTGAGCATCACCACCATGAGGGAGGTGTGAAGTTGGGGGTAATTAAGATTGGCGTTGCCAGTGTGCTGCTGGCGGTGGCTTGGGCAGTTGAGGCTCACACCAGCCTGCCCACTTGGGCGTTGCTCCTTGTGTATTTGGTGCCTTACCTTGTGGTGGGCACCCAAACGCTGCGCGAGGCGGTGGAGGAACTGTTCAGCGGTCATCTGCTGGGCGAGAACTTCCTGATGTCGATTGCCACCATCGGTGCGCTGGTCATCGGTTTTCTGCCTGGGGCTGAACACCAGTTCCCCGAAGCGGTGTTTGTGATGCTGTTTTTCCAAGTGGGCGAACTCTTTGAGCATCTGGCTGAGGGGCGTAGCCGTAAGTCGATTGCTCAACTGATGGACATTCGTCCCGATGTGGCAAATGTGGAGCGCGATGGGCGTGTGCAAAGCGTGAACCCTGCCGATGTGGCAATAGGCGAAACTATCATCGTAAAGCCCGGTGAGCGCATTCCGCTCGATGGAGAGGTGACCGATGGAGAGTCATCGCTCGACACGGTGGCACTCACTGGCGAAAGCGTGCCGCGCTCGGTGAAAGTGGGCGAGAGCGTGATTTCGGGCTGCGTCAATATTTCGGGCGTGCTTCGTGTGCGCACCACCAAATCGTTTGGCGAAAGCACCGCTTCGAAGGTGCTCGAACTGGTGGAAAACGCCAGCGAGGGCAAGTCGCGCAGCGAGAGTTTCATTCGTCGCTTCGCACGCATATATACTCCTGTGGTGGTGGCGTGTGCGCTGGTGGTGGCTTTTGTGCCGCCCTTCTTCTATGATGGCTATCTTGCCGCCCTGCCCACATGGATTTACCGTGCACTCACCTTCTTGGTGGTGTCGTGTCCTTGCGCCCTGGTTATCTCCGTTCCGCTCACCTTCTTCGGGGGCATTGGCGCGGCTTCACGCTGTGGCATTCTGGTAAAAGGAGCCAACTATCTGGAGGCGTTGGCGAAGATGGGCGTGGCGGTGTTCGACAAAACTGGCACCCTCACCCATGGCGAGTTTGCCGTCACGGCATTGCACCCCTATCTCATCAGCGAGCAGCAACTTCTCCACCTTGCCGCCCATGTGGAGCGATACAGCAATCACCCGATAGCCATTTCGCTGAAAAACGCCTTCCCCAACGAAGCGCAATGCTGCACCGTGACCGATGTGGAAGAGGTGGCGGGCCACGGCGTGCGCGCTTTGGTCAACGATAAGGTGGTGGCTGTGGGCAATGAGAAAATGATGGATGCCGTGGGCGCAAAGTGTGTGCCTTGCAGCAAGCACCATAGTGGCACAATCATTCATGTGGCTATCAATGGCGAATATGCCGGACACATCGAGATTTCCGACCGCATCAAAGACGATGCCACCGAGGCGATAGCCCAACTCAAACGCGCTGGTGTGAGCAAGACGGTGATGCTCACTGGCGACCACCAGAATGTGGCTGCCGAAGTGGCAAACGGGGTGGGCATCGACGAATATTATGCCGAACTGCTCCCTGCCGACAAGGTAGAGCGAGTGCAACAACTCCTGAACGAGAAGTCCCAAGCACGCACCCTCGCATTCGTGGGCGACGGCATCAACGATGCGCCCGTACTTGCCCGCGCCGATGTGGGCATCGCCATGGGAGCCTTGGGCAGCGATGCCGCCATTGAAGCCGCCGATGTGGTGCTCATGGACGACAAACCCTCAAAAATAGCCACCGCCATCAGAATAGCCAAGCGTACCCTCGGCATCGCGCGCCAAAACGTGGTATTCTCCATCGGCGTGAAAGTGGGCGTGTTGCTCTTAGCCACCTGCGGCTTAGCCACCCTCTGGCTCGCCGTATTCGCCGACGTAGGCGTAATGGTCCTCGCCGTCCTCAACGCCACCCGCGCCCTCCACCCGGTTCAGCGGAACATTCCTGGGGATAAAATGATTTCTTGGTAAAAAGCCGCATCAATTTCCCAAAACGATTTTGTATGGTAGGGACGCGATACTTCGCGTCCGAGCCAAATGATTGATATTCAATATGGTATCACAGTTATGGGCGGACGTGAAGTATCACGTCCCTACCGGGTTTGGTTTTTCGCCGAAAGGCTGTTTTTTATGTTTTTTGTTTCTGTGCCCCCAGCATTTATCGACTGAACACCAAAAAACGCCGACGCAATAGCGCTGGCGTTTGTATTTTTATTTCTGTCCACTTTTGTGTAGGGCGTTCATATAGTTGTGTAGGGTGTTCATATAGTTGAGTTGGGGTAGGGTGGGCTTCTCGATGCCGAAAGTGAGGAAACATTCGGTGGCGGAAGTGTTGTTGGTGGCAGGTGCTATGATATGAATCAGATATTGCTTGCCGAATTTTTTCGCCTCATTCAAATTTCCGTCTCTCAGCGCCATCAGTTCGCTTTTAGGAATGGTGATTAGATAGGAGTGGGTGCCGTATTTCTCTGCGGTGAATTTCACGCAATTCTTCTGACCGTAAGTCTCGGTGTTGGAAACCACATCGTAGTCGCCCACATTGTAGATGCGACGCTTCTTCTGAATCTCAAGAGGGTAAATCTGAATCAGACGCTTTGGCGAAAGCCTGTTGTCGGACCACGAGAAAATCAACTGCAAATCCTTCTCGTAGCAGTCGTTGCTCAGCGTCACAGGCGATTTCGCGCCCGAAATCTCGTAATACAGGCTCTTGTTGCCCTCGCCAAATAGAATGGCTGAGCCCACGTTTTCCGTTCTTTTCTGTATGGCGTATTCCAGTTGGAGTTCTACGCCAGCGGTGTCGTTCATCACGATGGTAGCCTCTTGTTCAAATTTGGGTTCAGCGATAGTGATTTGCGCACGGGCAACTGTTGCCGTGAGCATGAGTAGTGAAATCAAGATAGTTTTCATAATGGTAGAATTTTATAAACTGTTCGCAAATTTATGCCACAGCCTCAAAACTCACAAGCACCCCGCCCCAAAAACCGAAAAATGTAACAATTTTTTCACAAAATCCACCAATTCTTTCCAAAGAAAGGTTTTTTGTAACAGTGGTTTAAAGACTAAAAGCACTACCTTTGCATACAACAATAAGTAACAAAACTTTTAAGGTCACAAATTGCGACCTTAAAAATTAAAGTAATATGGCAGATATAACAGGAAAGACAGAGAACGGCGAACTGGTCACAAAATGTGACCAGTTGGTTGTCGTCGATAATATAGAGTCTCTAATAAAAGTAATTAGAGGACAGCAAGTTATGCTTGATAAAGATTTGGCTGCCTTATATGGTGTAGAGACAAGGGTACTTAATCAAACCGTTAAGCGTAACATAGAGCGATTTCCCGACGATTTTCGTTTTAAATTGAGTAGAGAAGAATGTTTGAGGTCACAAATTGTGATCTCAAATGGAAGAGGCGGCAACCGCTATTCAACTTATGCTTTTACAGAGCAAGGAGTGGCAATGCTTAGTAGTGTTCTTCGTTCACAAACTGCTATTGAGGTCAATATTCGTATCATGCGAGCCTTTGTTTCCATGCGTCATTTTATGGTGAATAACGCGTCTGTTTTTAGTCGTTTGGAAACAATGGAATACCATCAACTGGAAATGCAGCAACACTTGCAAGAGTCAGACAAACGCATTGACGAGGTGTTCCGTAGATTGGATGAAGGCAACGCAAAACCGAAGCAAGGTGTATTCTACAATGGGCAGATTTACGATGCCTATACTTTCGTAGCCGACTTGATTAAGAGTGCGAAGAAACGTATCATTCTAATAGACAATTATGTTGATGAAACTGTATTGACATTGCTTGATAAGAGAGAAAATGGCGTGTCTGCAACCATCTATACTCAGCAAATAAGCCGTCACTTCCAACTCGACATTGACCGTCATAACGCTCAATATGCATCGATTGATGTTGAAACATTCCGATTATCACATGACCGCTTCCTTTGTATAGACGATGATGCATATCATATTGGAGCGTCTATCAAGGACTTGGGCAAAAAATGGTTTGGTTTCTCAAAGATGGAGATACTTACACCAGATGAATTGGTAGAAAGAATCAACAGGGAGTAAGACGCTTCTATATGTGAAGCAAAAATATATGATATGAGAAATTTGTGGATTTGAGACTTGGTAACGGCAACCACCAGTAACCACCAAAATCCCCCAAATTCCCTCACGCTATAGCGTTGGGGAATTTGGGGGATTTTCTATATAGGGGGCTTTGTGGTTGTTAGCCGAAACTGATGGTGCCTGTGCCTTTCTTTTGCTCTTGCGCTATGCCTTGTTCGGGGCGTGGGGCTGGAGTGGTGTTGCGCTTCTCTGCTACCATGCTTTTGAATTTTTGGTCGCGGTTGTAGGTTGGTGTCTTTTCGAAGAGGTCGATGATTTCGTCGTTGTCGAGGTCTTCGGGTTTGAACACAAATACCTTGGCTTCCGCACGCTCGATTTGAACTTGCGCCGCCTTGCCGCCATATTCGTCTTCTAAGCGCTTGCGAGCCTCTTCGTCGGCATCAGTCTTGACTGGACCCTTTGGCTGGCCCTTAGGGGGCGTTTCCACTTCGAGCGACACATCGAAACCTGCGGCGAGAATGGTGATTTTCACCTTGTCGTCGAGGGTGTCGTCGTAAGCCACACCCCAAATCACATCCACTTCGGGGCTGAAGTTGGTCATGAATCGGCTCATTTCATCCACTTCCGCCATCTTGAACGACTGCTGTGCCTGGCGAGAATAGTAGATGTTGACCAGTATGGTCTTAGAACCATACACGTCGCGGTTTTTCAGCAATGGAGAGTTGAGTGCATCTTCGATAGCCTTGGTCACACGCTTTTCGCCCTCGCCGTAGCCCGTGCTGATTACAGCCACACCACCATCACGGAGCGTGGTGTTCACGTCGTTGAAGTCGAGGTTGATGCGGCCCTCGGTGGTGATGAGTTCCGAGATGCTTCGTGCGGCAATCGAGAGCGTGTCGTCGGCCTTGCCGAAGGCATTGTCGAAGTCGAGGTCGGGGTAAATTTCGGTGAGGCGCTCGTTGTTGATAATCAGCAGCGCATCCACGTATTTCTGCATCTCATCGGCACCGGCGAGAGCCTTGAGAATCTTGCGTTGGCCTTCAAAGAGGAAAGGAATGGTCACGATACCGATGGTGAGGATACCCTTGTCGCGAGCGATTTTCGCCACCACAGGAGCCGCACCCGTACCGGTGCCGCCACCCATACCAGCGGTGATAAACACCATCTTGGTGTCGTCGTCGAAGAGTGCGCTGATGTCGTCGGCGCTTTCAAGGGCGGCTTGCTGTGCCACCTCTGGCTTATTGCCGGCGCCCAGACCGTTGGTGGTCTTAGGACCGATGAGCAGACGCTCAGGCACAGGCGAATTGTTGAGTGCCTGGCGGTCGGTGTTGAGCACCACAAACGAAACGCCGTTCACGTTTTGGGTGTACATGTGGTTGATGGCGTTGCTGCCACCGCCACCCACGCCCACTACCTTGATGATGGTGGGCAATGCGAGAGAGCCGGATTTCCCCATGGCTGATTGGTCGAATCCTGAATCCTTGTCAATCCCGTCGAAAATATTGTCGTTGTCAATCATTTGAATTATCTTTTGTAAGTGGTTATTGCTGTGATGAATTGTATTATTCCTCGGATTCTTCTTCGTCCTCGGTCATGAGTTTATCGAGTGCAGTCTTGAATCGGCTGAACATGCCCGGCTTTTTAGGCTTTCTATGCTCCTTTTCCTCTGGCTCTGGCTTGGGAGTAGTGGCGGTGTTGATAGTGGGTTCTTCTGCTGGAGTGAACGAGTGCAGAGCCACGCAAGTGGAGCCGTCGGCAATGATAGAGGCAGCCTTGTCGAGCAGAGAGAACACTTGGATATGCTCGAATTTGTTGATTTCGTGATTGAGAATGTTGATGCTTGGAGGCGTGGTGCCCATGCGAGTCTCAATTTGGGTTCTTTCCTTAAATTCGGCTTGCAGTCCCTTCAACTTGGCGGCACCGCCCACGAGCACGATGGTCTTCACGTCGGAAGATTTGAGATGCGCATACTCGATTTGCTTGTTCACATTGGTGATAATCTCGCTGGTGCGCGAAATGATATAGTTGATGGCAGACTTGGAACTGATGCCGTCGATAAGCAGGTCGGTAGCCTCGATATTCAGAGGCTCGGCAATGTTTTTCTTCACGGTCTCAGCCTTGTCCTCGGTGGTGTTTTGCAAGCCGTTCACCAAGTCGCGGGTGAGGTTGCGGCCGCCGAAAGGCAGCGTTGCCATATAGTTGAGCGTGCCATTCTTGAAGATTGTGACGGTGGTGGTTTCGGCACCCATATCCACGAGCATACAACCCAAGGTGCGCTCCTCCTCGGTGAGAATGGATTCGGCCATCGCCAAAGAGGTGACGAGGAACTTCTTCACCCTCAATGCGCCCAATGCGCGCTCAAGGTTGAGTTTGAGTGTAGGTTTAGCCACTATGCGGTTAAACTTGATGTTGATGCTACCGCCGCAGCAGCCCACAGGGTTGGGTTGCTCCTTGTTATCGACATAATAAGTTTGTGGCACAATATCGATAGGTTCATACGAAGCGATAGGCTCTTTGAATGCGCTATTCTTCAGGTTTTCGATATTCTGCTTCGTAATCGACTCGGCAATGTTGAGGTTGCGGTCGATTTCGGTGGGTACAGAATGGAGAGATCGTCCGTTGATGCCTACATACACATCGGTGATGTCGCCCTTGATTTTGTTCTCAAGTTTCTTCACAATACGCATAATAGCGTTTTTAGTGTTCTCCACATTCTGCACGCAGCCGTAGCGCACGCAGTTGGTAAGTTTCTCTTCTTCGAGGTGGTTCACGCTCAGGTAGCCCGAAACGCTTTTCTCGGCAATGGCGCCCACTATTTTGGTGCTGCCGATTTCAATCGCCACGATATGTTGGTTATTCTCCATAAATGTAAGTGGTTATATGTCGTTGTTATTATTTCTTTTTAGTTTTTTCTGATTTCTCAGCCTTTTTCTCTTGCTTCTTTTCGTGCTTCTTCTCCGCCTTTTTCACCTCTTTCTTTTCTGCTTTTTTCTCGGCAGGCTTTGTGGCTGCTTGTGTCGGCTCCGTCTTTTCGGGTGGGGCAGAGCGTAGCACATCGTCGTCGGGGCGGGTGTTCTCGTTGTTGTCGAAGCCAGTGGTGTCCACTTGCTCCACAATCACCTTTTTGCTGCGCAGGTTGCCCACCACCTGGTGTCGCCACTTCACCGAAATGGTGTCGTAGGCTGTCCATCCCTTTTCGGGCATCACCTTCTTGTAGAAGAGCAGGAGTTTTTTAAACTTGTTTTCAAATCCAGAGGCATCGCCCAAGTTCACCACATGCCCGGTGATGTTGGGAATCATGTAGATGTTGTTGGAATCGCGGTACTCAAACATTGCCACCAACGCATTGAGTGCCGAGTCGCCGCTCACATAGTTGATGAGCGGAATGAGGCGTTGTGGTGGATATGCGGCGGTGAAATGCCCCTTCACGATGGGCACATCGCAGCTGAACGAGGTGGAGGCGGGCATTCGCTTGCCCTCGCGGTTCACGTAGTACATGTTGTCGCCATCAATCACGCGCATCACAGGCACCAGTTGGCGCACCTTCACCAGCAGCACGCCATCTTCGCCCTTCACACACTCGCCCGACTCAAGATATGGCGACTTGGCAAGTGCCTGTTCCACTTTCTTGAGGTCGATGTCTGCCATAGGGGTGCCTTTCAGGCGCAAGTGGCACTGGTCTAAGTATTGCATGATGCCTTCAGGGTTGACGAAAGTGGAACTGTCGTAGTTCTCTACGCGAATATCCACCTTCTGGCACACCTGTTGGCCTGCTTTACCTTTAGCCCAGAAAATGCCCCACACCAGTAGGCTTGCGAGCAAGATGATGATGATGTAGCGAGCGTATTTCAATGCTTCTGTTTCTTTACTTCTTCACAAATTTGAGGCAGCAGGTTGATAATATCGCCTGCGCCAGCGGTCAATAATACCTCAAAGTTAAGATTTTGTATTGAGTTGAGCAAGTTTTCCTTGCTGTAAATCTTTTTGTTAGGGCAAGTTACGTCCTTCAGGATAATTTCGCTGGTCACGCCCTCGATTGGCTGTTCGCGGGCTGGATAGATGGGCAGCAAAATCAGTTCATCGGCAAGCGAGAGCGCTTCGGCAAACTGTGGAGCGAAATCGCGGGTGCGGGTGAACAGGTGAGGCTGGAATATCACGGTCAGTTTCTTGCCGGGATAGAGGTCCTTCACCGAACGGATCGACGCTTTCAATTCGTCGGGGTGGTGTGCATAGTCGTCGATTACCACCTTGCCGTCTTCTTTCAGCCAGAACTCGAAGCGGCGCTTTGGACCCATGAATGTGCCGATAGCTTTCTTCATGGCTTCGCTTGGCACCTTCACCAGCCAGCAAGCCGCCATGGCCGCTACGGCGTTTTCGATATTGATGTCAACAGGCACACCGAGGTTGATGTCGGTGATTGTTTCGGTGGGTGTCACGAAGTCGAACACGATTTCACCATTGCCTTTTCTCACATTGGCGGCATGGAAGTCGCCTTCGTTGAGCGAATAGGAGTAGGTGGCTACGCCTTCCTGTGGGCGTGGCTTCAGTGCCAAACCAGTGTGCACAATCAAGGCTCCACCGGGGCGCACGAGTTCGGTGAAATGAGCGAAACTTTCGAGGTAGTTTTCGTAGTTGCCGTAGATGTCGAGGTGGTCGGCATCGGTCGAGGTGATAACGGCAATATATGGGCTCAACTGGTGGAATGAGCGGTCGAACTCATCGGCCTCAATCACCGAGTAGGGGCTGCTGTCGGAGAGCAGGAAGTTGCTGCCGTAGTTGCGGAGCACACCGCCGAGGAAGGCGTTGCAGCCGATTCCCGACACTTCGAGAATATGCGCCGCCATGCTCGATGTGGTGGTCTTGCCGTGGGTGCCGGCGAAGCAAAGTCCCTTGCTGTGCTCAGTGACCACACCGAGCACCTTGGCGCGCTTCACCACCTCGAAACCCTCGCTGCGGAACCAGCGCAAGCCTGCGTGACTGTCGGGAACGGCAGGGGTATATACCACCAGCGTGCGTTCCTTATCGCGGCAGTACGATGGAATGAGGTCGGGGTTCTCGTCGAAGGCGATTTTCACGCCTTCAGCCTCCAGAGCGCGTGTGAGGTCGGTAGGGGTGCGGTCGTAGCCAGCCACTTTTTTGCCTTTAGAGAGGAAGTAGCGTTCGAGGGCAGCCATACCTATACCGCCTGCGCCCACAAAATATATGGAATCAAAATCTTTCATCTTAATCTAAATTTATTTGTCGTTATTTGTCGTTTTCGTTGATAATTTTCTCCACCTCATCTACGATGCGCTCGGCAGAGTTGAGCAATGCCATTCGCAGCACATTGGCGCTGAGCGAGTGGAGTTTGTCCTCGTCGTTGACGGTGGCGAGCATGGCATCCACCAACTTTTCGGGGGCTTCGGCATCGGTGACCATGATGGCAGCGTCGCGGTTGGCGAGGGCGAGGGCGTTTTTCGTCTGGTGGTCTTCAGCCACATTTGGCGAAGGCACCAAGATGGAAGGCTTGCCGAGCAACTGCAATTCGCTGATGCTGCTTGCGCCGGCGCGCGAAATCACGAGGTCGGCGGCGCGGTATGCCATATCCATATTGCTGATGAATGGCATTTGAATCACATTCTTCACGCCCGACTTTGCAAGGGCTTCCTTGCACTGCTGGTCGTAGAATTTGCCGGTTTGCCACACCACTTGCACATCGTCGGCCGCAGCGCCGAGTTTTTCGAGTCCGCCGATGATGCTCTCGTTCACGGTGCGTGCGCCCAGGCTGCCGCCAATGATGAGAATGGTGGCTTTCTCTGGGTCGATGCCCATGGCTTTGCGTGCCTCTTCCTGTGTGGCGTTGCACTCAAGCAGATTGCGGCGCACAGGGTTGCCTGTGAGCACGATTTTGTCTTCAGGGAAGAAGCGCTCCATGCCCTCGTATGCCACGCAGATGCACTTGGCGTTTTTGGCAAGGAGTTTGTTGGTCACGCCAGCATAGGAGTTCTGCTCTTGGAGCAGGGTGGGGATACCCTTCTTTTGGGCAGCCTTCAGCATAGGGCCGCTGGCATAGCCGCCCACGCCGATAGCGATATCGGGTTTGAAGTCTTTCAGAATCTTCTTCGCCAAGCGAATGCTCTTCCAGAGTTTGAACAGCACCTTCACGTTGCGCAACAGGTGCTTGCGGTCGAAACCGCACACTGGCAGCCCCTTGATTTCGTAGCCAGCTGCTGGCACACGCTCCATTTCCATGCGTCCTTCCGCACCCACGAACAGGATTTCAGCCTCAGGGTATCTGCGACGAATTTCATTGGCTATTGATAAAGCCGGGAATATGTGACCGCCGGTACCACCGCCGCTCACGAGATAGTGTTTGTTATTTCCAGACATTGGTGTAATTTATAAGCAGAGAAGGATTTTCTGCCCTCAAGTTTTCGGGCAAATCCTGATCCTCTTGATTTGCGTTTTGTTTATCAGTTAAGCCTGCCACGGTGCGGCTGATGCTCAGCAGAATGGCAAAGGCGAAGTTTATAATTATGATTGACGTACCACCTTTCGAAATCAGTGGCAATGGCTGGCCCGACACAGGGAACACGCCCGTGTTGATGGCCATGTGGAAGAACGCTTGCAGCGTGATCATCGACGCGGTGCCTATCACGATGAGGGTGGGCAGTGTGCGTCGGCATCGGCGTGCAATCATTGCCGCGCGTGCGAGCAGGAACAGGTAGAGCAGCACCACACAAGTGCCGCCGATAAGTCCGGTGTCCTCCACGATGATGGAGAAGATATAGTCGCTGAACGCCAATGGCAGACGACTGCTCTCGCGCGAATTGCCGAAGAACACGCCCGTAACGCCGCCATGGGCTTGCGCCATGCGTGAGAACATTTCCTGCGCGTTTTTGTCGTCGATGCGGCGATACACCAGCGAATCGTTGTACCACCAGTCGTGCAAACGCTTCTTACGCAAGTCGCTTCGGTCAATCTCTTTGCTTTTCGCAGGCTGTTCGGCGGAGAGATACGCATCTTCGGTGGCTTCACCCTCGTCGATCACTCGCTCGCCGTTTTGCTTGGCGGCAAGTTGTATGTTCTCCTCCTTTTGCTCGTTGATATGGTTGATGTATTTGAATCCACCACCCAAAATGCTGAAAGCCAGAAGCAAAATGCCGATTTTCTTAAAAGAGATACCGCCAACCACCATCATAATCAGGCTGATGCCCACCAGCAGAAGGAAGTTGGTCAAACCGCTCTTGAAAGTGAAGAGGCTGAAAACGCCTACCACAGCCACGCAGCCCCACATGCCGATGTTGCTCACGCCATTTTCCTTCTGGGTGCGCGACAAGATGAGCGAGAGGGAGGTGACCACCGCAAGTTTGGCAAACTCCGACGGCTGAATGGATATGCCGAAAAGCCTGAACGAACGGCGCGCACCATTCAGAATTTCGCCAAAGAACTGCACATACACCAGCGATGCGAGCGTGATGACGAACAGCCCCACGGTGATGCCGAAAAGGAACGCCTTGTTGTTGTACGGAATTTTGTGAACGAAGAAAAGCACGATGCCGCCCAGGAGCAGGAAGAAACAGTGCTTCACGATAGGCATATACACACCCATTGTGGCCACTTCGCGGCTCGATGCGCTGTAAGTTTCCACAATAGAAATGAGCACAAGCATAAAGTAGATGCCCCAAATCCATGGGTCACCATACTTACGCGTCATTTCTTCATAGCGGTTTGCCTTGTCGTTAATTTTGTCCATTTTATTTGCCATGTGTTTTTTTTAGTTTTAGTGGTTAATTGAATATTTTGGGGATTGGAGCACTCGGAGCACTCAGAACTATCGGAACTATCGTCTTAACTTCTTCAACTTCTTAACTCCTTAACTTCTAAAAATCTAATTTCTAATCTCTTACTTTTCTTCAATCGCTCTTACGCCTTCCTTGAATTGCTCGCCACGGTCTTCCATATTGTGGAAGAGGTCGAAACTGGCGCAGCATGGTGAGAGCAGCACGGTGTCGCCCTCGTGTGCCAGTTCGGTGCACTTGGCAAGGCAATCCTTCATGTTGTGCGTTTCGGTGAGCACAGGCACTTTGCCCTTGAAGAAATCGAGAAGTTTGGTGTTGTCGGCGCCGAGGCACACGATAGCGCGCACCTTAGTGCTCACAAACTCCATCAGTTCTTCGTAGTCGTTGCCCTTGTCCTTGCCGCCGAGAATCAGCACCACAGGGGTGGTCATGCTTTCGAGGGCATAGTAGCAAGCGTTCACGTTGGTGGCTTTCGAGTCGTTGATATAGGTGATGCCATTCACGGTGCGCACAAATTCGAGGCGGTGTTCCACAGCCTCAAAGTCGGCAAGCGCACGGCGAATCACGTCGTCCTTGATGTCGAGGCAAGATGCCGACAGACCAGCTGCCATTGAGTTATACACATTGTGCAATCCCTTCAGCGACAGTTCGGCGCGAGGTATGCTCCATTCTCTGCCGTCGATGTTGAATTTCACCACATCGTTGGTGTCAACGTATGCCGCAAGGCTGGCATTGTCAGTAGCGTCGAAAGCGAGCATCTTGGCTTCGGTGTGCATGTGCTTGAGTTGCGCATCGATGATAGGGTCGCCCTGCCAGTAGATGAACGCATCGTTGGCGTCTTGGTTCTGCATGATGCGGAACTTCGCTGCCACATAGTTCTCCATCTTGAAGTCGTAGCGGTCGAGGTGGTCGGGGGTGATATTGAGCAGCACAGCCACATTCGCTTTGAATTGGTACATGTTGTCGAGTTGGAAACTGCTCAACTCAATCACATACACATCGTGGTGCTCGGTAGCCACTTGCAGCGCGAGGCTGTTGCCCACGTTGCCAGCCAGTCCCACATTCAACCCTGCTTTCCGCAGAATGTGATAGGTGAGCATGGTGGTAGTGGTCTTGCCGTTGCTACCGGTGATGCACACCATCTTGGCATCGGTGTAGCGACCTGCAAACTCAATTTCGCTGATAATAGGAATATTCTTTGCGGTAGCCTTCTTCACCATTGGGGCGGTGGCAGGAATGCCAGGGCTCTTGATGATTTCGTCGGCGGCGAGCACTTTCTCCTCGGTGTGCTTGCCCTCTTCCCATGCTATCTCGTATTTGTCGAGAAGTTCCTTGTATTTCGGTGCGATGGAGCCCATGTCGCTCAACCACACATCCATACCTTTCACTTTGGCAAGCACTGCGGCACCTGCGCCGCTTTCGCCACCACCTAATACTACGATACGTCGATTTGATGTCATGATTTCTGAATATTGAGGAAGTTTAACGAACCTTTAATGTCACGAAAGTAATCACTGCCAGGAAGATAGCCACGATGAGGAATCGCATCACGATTTTCGATTCTGGAATGGCGTTGACAGGCTTTTGCCACAGTGCGTCCACCTTGCCGGCTGGCACTTGGAAGTGGTGGTGGAGCGGAGTCATCTTAAACACACGCTTGCCCTCGCCAGTCTTCTTGCGGGTGTATTTGTAATATGCCACCTGTATCATCACCGAAATGTCTTCCACGAAGAAGGTGAGGCACAGGATAGGAATCAGGAGTTCCTTGCGGATGAGGATGGCAAACACGGCGATGATGCCGCCAAGGCAAAGGCTGCCGGTGTCGCCCATGAACACTTGCGCAGGGAATGAGTTGTACCACAGGAAACCGATGGTGGCACCGATAAATGCGGCGGCATATACCACCAGTTCACCGCTGTCGGGTATGTACATGATGTTGAGATACGATGAGTAAATCACGTTACCTCCCAAATAGCACATGATGGCGAGTGCCACGCCTATAATCGCCGAGGTGCCCGTGGCAAGTCCGTCGAGTCCGTCGGTGAGGTTGGCGCCGTTGCTCACTGCCGCCACCACGAAGATGGTGACGAGGATAAACACAATCCAGCCGCCAGTCTGTGCGTGGTCGCCCATCCACTTGGTGAGCATCGCATAGTCGAAGTTGTGGTTCTTCACAAACGGAATGGTGGTCTTGGTAGATTTCACCGTTTCAGTTTTGTGTTTCACCACCATTTCGCTGGTTTGCTTGTTCTCCACCGTCACGTTCTCGTTCATCACGATGGAAGGGGAGAGGTACATGGTGAGGCCCACAATCAAGCCGAGGCCCACTTGACCCACAATCTTGAATTTGCCCTTCATGCCCTCCTTGTTGTGCTTCTTGATTTTCAAGTAGTCGTCGGCAAATCCGAGCGCGCCACACCAGATGGTGGCTACAATCATCAGCACCATATACACATTGTCGAGTTTACCGAGCAGCAAGCAGGGAATGAGAATGGAAATGATGATGATGATACCGCCCATGGTGGGGGTGCCCTTCTTCTCCATCTGACCTTGCAAGCCGAGATTGCGCACAATCTCGCCCACCTGCATGAGTTGGAGGCGTTCGATGATTTTTTTGCCGAATACGATGGCGATAAAGAGCGACAGCACCAAGGCTAAACCTGAGCGGAAGGTGATGTATTCAACCAGTCGTCCGCCTGGCAGGTCGTATTCTTCTAATGCGTGGAATAAGTGATAAAGCATACCGTTTTACAATTATTTTTCGTCGTTAAATATGTCGGCAAGCACCTCTCTGTCGTCGAAGTGGTGCTTCACGCCTTTAATTTCTTGATAAGTCTCGTGTCCCTTGCCAGCCACAAGCACCACGTCGCCCTTCTTGGCGAGGCGGCAAGCCACTTTTATGGCTTCGCGGCGGTCGGTGATTTTCAGCACGCGTGAGCGGTTGCTGTCGTCGAGTCCAGCCTCCATTTGACGGAGAATCTCTTCAGGGTCTTCGCTGCGTGGGTTGTCGCTGGTGAGTATCACTTGGTCGCTACGGTTGGCGGCTTCGGCAGCCATCATAGGGCGCTTACCGTGGTCGCGGTCGCCACCACAGCCACACACGGTGATTACCTGTCCCTTGCCGCACACCACATCGTTGATGGCGGTGAGCACATTCACAAGGGCGTCGGGGGTGTGGGCGTAGTCCACCACGGCGATGTAGCCGCGGGGTGAGCGCATGGTCTGGAAGCGGCCCGACACGGGTTTGAGCATACTGATTTTTACCAGCACCTCGCTCTTGTCGAAACCGAGCAGCAGGGCTGCGCCATACACGCTGGCGAGGTTATACACATTGAATCTGCCGGTGAACAGCACTTCCAGTTCCTGACCGTCGAGGGTGATGGTGGTGCCGTCGAGGCGTTCCTCAATCACTTGCGCCTTGAAGTTGGCAAGCGTGCGGAGCGAATAGGTGTAGTGCTTTGCCTTGCAGTTTTGCACCATCACGCTGCCCACCTTGTCGTCGGCGTTGACAAGCGCGAAGGCATCGGCTCCCAAACCGTCGAAAAACATTTTCTTCGCCTTGATGTAAGCTTCCACAGTCTTGTGGTAGTCGAGGTGGTCGCGGGTGAGGTTGGTGAAGATGCCGCCGGCGAATTGCAGACCGTCGATGCGGTGCTGCGCGCAGGCGTGCGAACTCACCTCCATAAACGCATATTCGCAGCCGGCTTCCACCATTTCGTGGAGCAGACGGTTGAGCGACATGTGGTCGGGGGTGGTTTGCTTGGCTGGATATTCGGTGCGGTCCACCATATTCTTCACGGTGGAGAGCAGTCCTGCCTTGTGTCCGAGCAACTGTGTGAGTTCGTAGAGCAGGGTGGCGGTGGTTGTTTTGCCGTTGGTGCCGGTCACACCCACCAGTCGCAACTTGGTGCTTGGGTGGTCGTACCACGCACTGGCGAGGTGCGCCAAGGCGATGGTGCTGTCAGCCACCTGTATATACGTTACCGTATCGTTCAAATTTTCGGGTAAATCTTCGCACACCACGGCGGCGGCACCTGCTGCCACCACTTGTGGGATAAACTTATGTGCATCTACCGCCACACCTTTCACGGCAATGAACAGCGCGCCGGGCTTCGCCTCTCGCGAGTCGTTGGTCACCGAGGTGATTTCCACTTCGGCGTTGCCCACCACTTTAATGGCTGTGATGTCGGCGAGTAATTGATTTAACTTTTTCATCTTTTTAGCCCTTTAATAATGTTAGATGTGTTTACACACTATATATATTACGAGTTGTTTGCTTTCACCATTCTGGGGTTGTTCGACAGGTGCAGTCTGATGCTCGTGCCACGGTGATAGGCGGTGCCTGGTGCCACGCTTTGACTGGTGACGATGCCCACGCCCTCACATTCCACGCGCAGCCCGATTTTCTCCAGTCGCACCAGCGCGTCGCGGAGATTGAGCCCCACTACATTAGGCATACCCTTGTTTCCGTTCTTTGGGGTGGCACCGTGAATCAACTTTGAGCAGCCCACCGCTTGCTTGATGTAGGAGAAGCGCGATGGCTGGTCGCTGCCAGCGGTAATCATCGTTGACTCGTGGGCAGCCGAACCGCTGTTGCGATAGTCGGCGGCGTTGCCGATCAGCCCCTTTGCGTAGAGTTTCAGGGCTATGTTTTTCAGCACAGTGCCACTGCCGCTTGCCGCACTCTTGCTGCCTCCGTAAATGAGCACCATGCAGCTATACATGGGTTTTTCGTAAGGGAAGAAACCGCAGAATGCGAAACGGCGCACGTTGCTGTATCCGCTTTTGCCGCTCGACACGTAGGCGGTGCCTGTCTTGCCGGCAATGTGCACCAAACTGTCGCGGAGCGAGCGTGCGGTGCCCTGTCGCCATACCACGCCGTGGAGCAATTCGCGCATTTTTGCCGCATTTTCGGGCGAGCAAACTTGGTCGCGCACATAACTCACAGGCACGATAGAATCCTGTTCGCCCTCTCTCGAAAGTTTCTTGATGAGGCGTGGGCGAACGAATTTGCCGTCGTTTGCCCATGAATTATACATGGCAAGGGTGTAGATGGGTGGAATATACACGTCGTAGCCGAACGATTGGCCACGGAGCGTGCGTTTGCCTTCCTTGTTGTTCTTCAGAATGCGGTAGGTGGGTTGGCGTTCGCCAGCGATACCAGTGTGGAACGGCTCGAAAAATCCCATGCCTTCGAGGCGTTGGCGCAAGCCGTCGGGATTGTTGCCGTATTTGCGCCACATGATACGAGTCATACCCACGTTCGACGATTTTGCGATGATGTCGCGGATATTGAACGATGCGGCGCCATGCTCGTCTCTCACCACGATGCCGGGTTCGAGGGTGTAGTTGCTGCCTGTGACAATCACTTCGTCGAGGTTGCTCACCGCGCCGTCTTCCAGCGCCACCATCATGTTGATGGGCTTCAGCACGGAGCCTGGCTCATAGCCGAGCACGGCGTGGTTTTCGCCTTCGGTGTATTCTCCGTCCTTATTGCGGTCGAGGTTGGAGATAGCCTTGATTTCGCCGGTGCTCACTTCCATCAGAATGGCGCAGCCCCACCTTGCCTCGCTTTCCTTCAGCATCGCCATCAACTCGTTTTCCACGATGTCTTGGAGTTGCACGTTGATGGTAGTGGTCACGTCGTAGCCCGGAATGGGGTTGCCGCCATAGTTGGCGGTGTTGGCGTTGAGTGCCACCTTCGGAGCCTTCACTGGCACGCCAAAGAGCAGGCTGTCGAGAAACATTTCCAATCCTGAAATGCCGTGACGGCCGCTGACCACGTTTTTCTCCAGCACGGAGTAGAACATACTGCTGCTCTTTTTCAGGAATGGAAGTGTGACGAGTTTGTCGAGCACTTCCTTCTTGACGGGTTGCTTCAGGAACTGGAAGTTGGTGCTGTTCTCCTTGCGTCCTTCGGTGAAAATCTCTTTCCACTTTTCGGCAGGAGTGCGCTTGAACATCAGTGCCAAACTGTCGCAAAGGGCTGGAAGTTCGCGTTCAAACTCGCGTTGGTTGAATGCTCGGTCTTGCCAGTTGATATAGGTTTGGAAGTATAAAATAGGGTCGCTCACGTTGCCGATACTGCGTGCCGCCATCGTGCCGAAAGGCTTCTTGCGGCGCATCAGTCGCTCACCGTAGAGGATTTTGTTGCTTTCCTTCAGGAATGGGAATTTGGAGATGCGCTCAAATTCGCTGTGGGTGACCATGTGGTCGATGAGTTTGTAGCAGTGGCTTTTTTTCTTTTTCGCATTCAGCAGTTCTTCCTTCCATTGCTCTGCGGTTTTTGAGTTGTCGAAAGCGGCAAGGCTGTCGCAGAGGGCAGGGAGTGCTTTGGTGAATTCCGAGTCCTTGATGCCGCTGAAGCCCCAGTCCACACGCACGGTGTAGAAATACATGTTGGCGGCGAGCACACTGCCGTCGTCGGCAAGGATTTTTCCTCGCTCGGCGTTGATGATGGTGGTGTCTTGCCATGCGCTGTCGGCCTTGGCGTTCCACTCCGATGCTTGGGTCACCGTGGTCTTAAACAGGCGGGCGACGATAGTGCTGGAAAACGCCAGAAGGGCGAGCATTACAAACATGTAACGGCCAAGAATACGCTTCTTGTTGGTCTGGAGGGCTTTGTTTTGTGTTTTTTTCATTTTTCTGAAAGTTTATATGGTGGTTGATCGGGGGTTGTTAAATCGATGTGGCAAGTGTCGATGAGTTGCTTCATCTCGCTTTCGCGGATTTTGGAGTTGAACTTCGCGCTGGCGTTCACGCAGTCGGTGCGCACGTCGTTGAGTTCGGCGTTCAGGTTGATTACCTCTTGCAGGCAGTCTTGATATTCATACTTCTTGCTGATGTTCATCATGATCAGCACTGTGATGCCGATGATGTAGAAACCGTTGCGGCGGAAAAAGTCGAGCGTGAGGAAACTGCGCCCCTGGGCCCATCTTTTGAAAAGCCCGTTGTTGGTGCCGCTATTTTTGTTCTTTCCTTTAGCCATGTTTGCCGGAGTGCTGTTAGATGAATTGCTATCTTGTTGCTATTTTGCGTTATTCGTTTTCTTTCTTGTAGGCGATGCGCAGTTTTGCGCTTCTTGAGCGAGGGTTGCGTTCCACTTCCTCGTCGCTTGGCGTGATCACCTTGTTGTTCACCAACTTCAGCGGGCAGTTCACTCTGCCGAAGAAGTCTTTTTCAATTTTCCCTTCAATGTTGCCGCTCTTCATGAAGTTTTTCACCAGGCGGTCTTCGAGCGAGTGGTAGGTGATAATCACCAGTCGTCCGCCGGGCTTCAGCACCTCAAGGGCTTGCTGCAACATACGCTTGAGCACGCTGATTTCGTCGTTCACCTCGATGCGGAGTGCCTGAAACACCTGCGCCAGTTCCTTCTTCTCTTGCGAGGGCTTGATAAACGGCTTCACCACATTCAGCAGCTGGTCGGTGGTGACGATGGGCGACGCGCTGCGTGCCTTCACAATGGCGGCTGCCATGCGTCGGCTCTGCTTCAGTTCGCCGTAGAGGTAGAGCATGTTGGCAATCTCCTCCTCGCTGTAGTTGGCGATTACCCACGCCGCATCGTGCTTCGCGTTGCGGTTCATGCGCATGTCGAGGTGGCCGTTGAAGCGAAACGAGAAACCGCGCTCGCTGTCGTCGAAGTGGTGGAAACTCACGCCCAGGTCGGCAAGCACACCGTCAACACCCTCCACGCCGTAGTAGCGCATGAAGTTTTTCAGAAAGGCGAAATTTCCGTGTACAAATGTAAATCGGCTATCGTCGATGCGGTTGGCGTATGCGTCCATGTCCTGGTCCATACTGTAGAGCCTTCCGCTCTCACCCAGATGCTTCACTATCTCACGGCTATGGCCGCCACCGCCAAAAGTCACGTCCACATAAGTGCCGTCGGGCTTGATGTCAAGTCCTGTCATGCACTCGTTGAGCAGTGCCGGAATATGGTATGTCACTTGTTCAGCCATCGTCGGAAAAATAAATTTTCCTATATAAGGTGTAATCAGGGTGTAAAGTTACTTATAATTTCCAATAAATTTACAAATTTAAACCACTTAAATTTTGTAAATTACAGAAAAAGTTATTAACAACCGCCGAGAGTGCGCTAAATCGCCGATTGCTCCGTCTCCCCCAACATTTGCACTTGTAAATTTCCCCTACATTTTTGTGTGTAAAAATCTCCGCTTCCGCAGGCCGAACCTCTAATTATCTAAAAATCTAACTTCTAACCTCTAACTTCTAATTTCTAACCTCTAATTTTTTTCTCGGTTTTTGGTGGAGAGCATGATGGTGATGAGTTCGGCGGCTGAGGTGAGGCACAGGGCTTTTGGTATGGTCCAGTTGAGTTCTTCGGGGAGGAAATTGACGATGCGTGTGCCGAAGTAGTAGCACAGCGCAATGGCACTGAGTATCATGGTGCTACCCACAGCAATTTGGCGTTGGCCCACGATGAATGCGCCAGCCACGATTTTCGACACGATATATCCGCCAGTGACGGTGAACAGTGCCACAGCATACACGGTGTAGAGCACCGCCGAGTCGTCGTCAACGTTGCCGCTCACGAAGTAGAAAAGCAGGGCAAGGGCTATCACCATCACGAGGTGGGCATTGAAAAGTAGCGAGAACGGACCTTTCGCCTTGTTGTCCTCCAAAAAACGGCACAGTCCCAAATAGGTGAACGCCTGGAGAGAGAATCCTGCGAGGAAAAACGGTTCCCAAAAGGAGTCGAAAAGCGTGCCGATGGCGAAGACCACGCAGCTCATCAGAGTGGGTATGGTGTATTTTTGTATGCGTGTCATGCTGTTTTTTTTCAAAGTTAGCAATTTCATCGCTCTTACAAAAATTTTCGTCAAGTTTTTTGGAGTCTACGAGTCAACAGGTCAACGAGTCAACGAGTGGGGTGGGGGCTTTTGGATTTTTTGGATTTTTCGAGCTCTCGAAGATTCGGAGATTCGAGATTTCGAATCGCTTGAAAAAATTGGTGTAAATAGGATTAAAATGGATTAAATGGATGTTTTTTTATCGGACCAATCAGACGAATCGGACTTATCAGACTTATCGGACACCCACTCGTAGACTCGTAGACCTGTAGACTCGTAGACTTGTAGACTCCCCTACTGGAAGAAGATTTTTTGGCCGGTGATGAGTTCTTCGTTGGGCTTCATGGCGTTGAGTTTGAGCAGCGACTTCATGCGCACGCCGTATTCCTGCGAGATGCTGTGGAGCGTTTCGCCTTTTTTCGCCACATAGAATTTCACGGAAGGGTGGCGGTCGAACTTCTTCTCCACCCAGATGCGCTCGCCCTCGCGTGGACGCGCGTTTCGGTCGGTGATGTCGTTGTAGTCGAGAATGTCTTTCAGTTTTTTTGAGAACTCAAGGGCGATGCTCTCGTAGGTGTCGCCATGCTTCGCCACCACGAAATATTTGTCCCATTTGCGGTGAATCACATGCTCCATAAACGCCTTATCGTAAGCCTTTTTGTAGGCTTGTTCCTCGTCGTAGGTCTGCTCGGCTTCGGCGGTGGCGGTGCTTTCCTCTTTCGCTTTCGCCATCACAGGCTGGTTGAGGTCGTATTGGAAAAGTTCGTAGGTCTCGATAAGACGAATCAACTTATCGGCATAGGCGGGATTTTCGGCATATCCGCACGCCTTCAGCCCACGCGCCCAACCCTTGTAGTCGCTCACAGGAATGTCGAACAGACGCTGGTAGCGACTGCCCTGAAGGAATTTTGCGTGGTCTTCGTAGCCGTCTTCTGGCGAGTCGTATTTGCGGTAGCAGTTGTATGCCGATGCAGCCCCCACATAGGTGCGCTCGCCCTCCCACGAGTGGCACTTGATGCCAAAGTGGTTGTTGGAGCCTGTGGCGAGTTTGCTGCGTCCAGCACCGCTCTCCAGCAGTCCTTGCGCAAGGGTGATAGAGGCTGGAATGCCGTATTGCTGGCAATGGCGAATGGCGATGCCCTTGTATTTGTCGATATATTCAAGAAACACGCTCGAAAGCCCCTGCGCCGCCGAGGTGAGGCACATCAGCGCAAGAAAAACACAGCAAATCCATCTTTTGGGGTTGCCGTTTGGAAAATTATCAATATATTTGCAATGAAAATAAGTCTTTAACATAAACTCAGATACGATGACTGAAAGAAATATAACTACAAAGGTACAAGTTTTAGCTTACAATGAGCTGAATCAGGAAGATAAAAATTTGGTTGACCTCGCAAAAGAGGCCACAAAAAGCAGTTATACGCCATATAGCCACTTCAATGTGGGGGCGGCTCTGCTGCTCGACAATGGCGTGATGATCAAGGGCGCAAATCAGGAAAACGCCGCTTTTGCCGGTATTTGCGCAGAGCGCAGCGCGTGTTACAACGCCGGTGCCAACTATCCGGGCGTGGGCATCAAGAAGGTGGCTATCACCGCTTTCCAGAATGGCGATTTCGTGAAAGAGCCTTGCGCGCCTTGCGGCGTGTGCCGTCAGGCGTTGCTCGAATTTGAGGTGCAGGCTGGTCACCCTATGGAGGTGATTCTCATCGGTCGCGACACCATCTATCGCCTCGAAAGCATCAAGAGCACCCTTCCGCTCAGTTTTACTGAATTTTAAACAAACTCTCGCATAGGAAAGACCAATGTCGCTCGAAAAAAATGCGGCATTGGTCTTTGCATCTTTTTATGGCTGTGATTAGGAAAATATTCAATCTCGTTTTGCTCGCGGTGGGCACTGCTGTGGCAGCCCCTGCTGCTGCCGCCCCTGTGGCTGATTCGGTGGCGGTGGCTGATACTGTGGCTTGCATCGATGCGCTTGATGCCGCTGTCAACACTTGCCAATCGCCCTACTACGGCTGGAAGCGCGATGTGAGCTACACAGGCGTGCCGCTGCTGCTCTCGTCGGTGGTGGTGAAGGAGGCAAAGACAGGTTTTCCATCGCCTAATCTCAGTTTGAAAAGTGGTTTTAAAACGAAAATCGACAACTACACCCGCTTTGCGCCATACCCTGTGATTGCGGCGATGAAACTCGCTGGCTACGATGGGCGGTCGAGTTGGTCGAGGCTTGGCGTGTCGGCTCTCGCGTCGAATGCCGTGATGGCAATGGCCGTGATGGCTACGAAGCACGCTGTGAGCGAGTTGCGACCAGATGCCACGGAGCGAAATTCTTTCCCATCGGGGCATACTGCCACGGCATTTGTGGCGGCCACCATTCTGCATAAGGAATACGGCATGACGCGATCGCCGTGGTTTTCGGTCGGGGGCTACGCCCTTGCCACCGCCACAGGCGTGATGCGTGTGCTCAACAATCGGCACTGGATTTCTGATGTGATGGCTGGCGCAGGGATCGGCATCATTTCCACGGAACTGGGCTATTTTGCCGCAGACTTGATTTTTAAGAATAAAGGAGTGGAGCGTTATGAACTCGATGGCGAGGTGTCGGTGAATCCGTCGTTTGTGGATATTCAGATGGGTGTGGCGGCACATTCGGGACATATCGACTTCGGCTCCGACCGCCGCATTGCTCTGGGCACGAGTGCCGTGGTGGGCATGGAGGGCGCGTACTTCCTGAATAAGCACTTCGGCGTAGGCGCACAGGCGCGCTTGATTAGCACCCCTGCGCAGATTGAGGGCGCGGCTGAAGGCTCTACTGGCGTGGAGATTGAGGATAACCAGTTCAACAACGCTTCGCTTGCGGTGGGCGTGTATGGCAATCAGGCGTTGAGCAAGCGCATTTCGGTGGGGGCGAAGGCACTTTGTGGCGTGCGCTTTGCCGACGGTATTCGCTATGTGAGCCACCAGTCCGACACTACCGAAATCTTGCAGGCGAAAGGCGGCACAGCGTTCAACTATGTGCTGGGCGTGAACTTCGCATGGCGCTACCGCACCAACTTCGCATGGAAACTCTTCGCCGACCTCGACGCCGCCAAAACCACCTACACCTACCAATCCTACACCACCACCAAAACCCTCGCCCACACCACCCTCGGTGCCGCCTTCTCCGTGGTTTTCTGAGTCAACAGGTCAACGAGTCAACAGGTCAACGAGTTTTGGTCAGACAAGTCCGACGGGTCAGACGAGTCCGACGAATCAGATGGGAGAACACCTATTTAATCCATTTAAATCCTATTTTCACCGATTTTTTTGAAGCCAATAAATTCAAATCTCGAAGAATCTAATTTCTAATTCCTAACCTCTAATTTCTAACATTTGGTTAAATAGAAAATGGTAACCTCACGGTCACCATTTTCCCAAACTTTTGCTTTAAAAAAGTATTTACTATTTCTGTTCTGTTTCTATATTATTTGATTATCATAACTTTGGTGTAGGGCTGTTCTGGCATTTGTGCGCCTTCTTGCGCCGCAAACACGCCGTAGTTGCCTGTTGGGAGGCGTTCGCCAGCCTCGTTGCAGCCGTCCCATGCCACCGAACCGTTTGCTCCGGTGAATTGCTTCACCACGTTGCCCTTCGCGTCCTTGATGACCACTTTGGAGCCTTCCATCAAGCCTGTGATGGTGATGTAGCCGGTGAAGTCGGGGCGAACTGGGTTAGGATATGCATACACGTTGCTGTAGTCGGTTGCCGACTCGGTGTAGTCGCTGAAGAACTGCTGTACGCCAAGTGGGGTGACCACAAACACGGAATTGTTGTCGGTGTTGCAGCACACCTGATACACCACATTGGTGAGCAATGGGCTGTTGCTTGAGGTGTAGTGGTTGATCACCGTCTTGCAGTCGGGCGAAAGCAGATACAGACCGTCGCTGCCAGTTCCCACCCATTTGCGGTTGAGGGTATCGACCTCCACGGTGTAAACGCTTGTTCCTTCCAGCGATTTGGCCTTTTCCACGGTAAAACCTTCGTTGAAGGCATCGGTGGCCTTAACCATCACAAGACCCTTGTCGAATCCGAACAGGAAGTTGTCGTCGCGGTCGGCCTTGAGGGAGTAGGAATACACCCAAGTGCAGTTTGAGCCGTCGCTTGCTGTGAGCGATGTGTAACTTTTTGACTCAAATTCAGGTTTCGATAAATCGGGATTCACGCGCCAAAGGATAAGTGGGCAAACGTAATCGCCGCAGTTAAATGCTTTGATATTCGTTTTTTTGCTGATGTCGAATACCGACCATTTGAAAGAGTTGATGTTGGTGACATCGGGCACGTTGTAAACCGTCCAGTCGGAAACTGCAACATTGCCTTTCTTCAACTTTTCGTTAGGCAACACCTTCACTGGCACGGTGTTGTTCAAACTGGAGTGCACCATCCAAAGGTTGCCGTCGCCGTCGAATTGGATAGCGGCCTTGCGTGCCACAAAAGGAGAGTTGGCGGCGTTGAAGGTGGTTGCCACTTTGCGGTCGGTGACTTTAAACACACCGCTGAGGCGTGTGGCTATGTAGTAGGTGTCGGTGCTGTCGGTGGGGTCGAACACAGGCCAGTACCAGCCTTGTGAGCCACCGGCCCCTGTTGGAGTTTCGTAAGTCCACGAAGCACCGTCGTACTTGTCCATTTCATATAGTGCGCCCACATTGGCTTTTGGCAAAATGCCGTTGTCGCTGGTGGCGGTGAGGTAGAGCTTGTGGGTGTTTTTGTTGTAGCCCATCCAGAAAGGCACGCCGTTGATGCTCACTGCGTCGGGCTTGTAGTAGGTGTTTGTGGCAGCATAGCTGTGAACACCCTTCTCGTTCACACCCCAGAGAGTGCCGTCGCCGTCGGGAGCGCAGCTCACCAACTCTTTTACGGTGAAGGTCTTTTTCGTTGCGTTGCCACCCTCGGCATCAAAGGTGTAGTAGTATTTGGCAGCGAAGAAGTTTGCCAAATAACCTGTTGCGGTTTTCTGCACGTTGGTAGGTGCTGCTTCCACGAGCGAGGTGCTGGTGAAAGTCGCCTCGTCGGTGCCGCTGTCGGCGATGGTCACCTTTGTCAATCTCTTGTCTTGCTTCACGAGTATGGTGGCGTCGTTGATGGCGAGGATTTTGCCGTTCGCCATGTTGGCGATAGTGGTGGCCTTGTAGCCGCCGAGCCATTCAGGAGCCTTGTCGGCTGGACAGTAATACACCTCTTGGTTGGGGAGAAACACCACGCGCCACTTGCCCACTTCGCCCACCGACGAAATGCTGCGGCTGAACACGCGTGTTTCGGTGATTTGCATCTTCGCATCGTCGATGACCACGAAGCCGAAACCTGTGGCCACGAAAATCTTGTCGCCGCTGAAAGTCACATCGTTGATCACGCGTGATTGCGTCATCACAGCGTCTTTGATGTTGGGGATGTTGGTCACCTTGCCGTCGTTTGCCACGATGTCGATGTTGGAGTCGTCGTAAGCCACCACAAGGTATTGCTTGTCGTAGTTGTAGTAAATGCCGCTGATGAGCGTGCCCGAAAGCTGGTTCTGGTTGCTCAGCACGGTTTGCGCCTTGGTGCTCTTGTCGAAGCAGTATAGGCAGTTGTTCACAAGGCTGTAAACCTTGTCTTTTGTGTCAATCACATTCTGAGTGGAAGATATGGCGAAGCGAGTGTGCGTCACCCATTTACCCGACGACAGTTGTGCGCTTGCCACCAATGGCAGTGCCGCTAAAAGTGCGATGAGAATTTTCTTTATCATGATGCTGAAAATTTTTCCTATTTATATCTTCGTTAACGCGTAAAATCGTGTAAAATTGTGTGATACGGCGCATCTTACAGCCGCATTTCCACTTCTTTGTTGTTGCCAGCCACGTTGGTGAACTCGAAGGCGCACCATTTGCCCGTCACTTCGCTCTCGTAGCGGTAGCTGTACCACCGCTGCCCGATGCAACTCACCAGTGCCATGCCCAGATGCTCGGTGTCGGCTCCTGCGCCCACCACGCCCTTCTTCTCCACGATTTTCACGTGGGTGTCGAATTTCGTGATTACCAGGTTCACCGTGTCGCCCTCACGAATGGTGAAGTGCCTCTCGATGCTGATGTCGCCGCCCTTCAGTGCCGTGATTCTTACGGTGTCGGGGTGTGGCTCGCCACCGGTGGGAGCCACATTCATCGGCACTATCTTTGTGCTGGTGGCCCCAGGGGTTTTGGGACTGCAAATCATTCCCAAACTCATGAATGCCACTACCATGATTATCAGGTAGAAAATAGTTGAGTCGAAGAATGCCATAATAGCACAAAGATAAACAAAAAATTTTTAAGCAACTCGCTTTTTAGCATTAAAATTCCACGCCCACTTTTATGCACAGGTTGTGGAATGCCTCGCCTTGCTTGAGGTAGGTCTTGCCTGTGTCGTCTTTGATGGCGCCGGGGGTGTCGCCTTGGCACCAGAGTTTATAGTCGGCGGTCTGCAATTCGTAAGCCACGCCCACGTTGAACGAGAAAAACTCGTTGGTGGCGAAGTGGTAGCCGATGGTTGGCGAGGTGAAGAATCCTTTGTGGTTGATGAATGTGCCACCCACTTTCAGACTCACGAACGGCGTGTTCTTCGACTCGTTCATGAAATTGTAGCGTCCTTCGAGGTAGAAGGGGATGAACGGGTAGCGCCATGCCGGGTCGTTGCGCTTGCCGGCGTTCTCCTTGGTCTGGTTCCAGAACATAGGGTAACTCTTTTCCACTGGCTTGAAGTCGTGGATTGCCACACCCAAGCCGAGGTAGGTCTTTGGTGTGAAGGCATAGCCGAAACTGGTTTCCACCAACCAGTAGTCGTTGCGGGGAGCGCCCATGCCCATGCTATAACCGAGGTCGATGAAGCCACGGAATTTTGAGGTGTCGTAGTTCTTCTTCTTGGTCAAATGGTCGATATAGTTGATTTCGTCCATTGTGTAGTGATAGGTGGCGTGGTCGGCGTCGTTGGCAATGGTTACCACACGTTCGTCGCGCTCGGTGATTACACCGGTCACCACTTGACCGTTGCGCAAGTGGATTTGCACTTTGGCAGGTTTCTTCTCTGCGTTGGCACTGAGGGCAACTGCTGCCACAATCAGTGCGAAAAATAGTTTTTTAAGCATAAGATGTTAATTATAGATGTAGTTAGAATTTCTGTAAGTCAACGAGGTGCTTGTATGAGCCATTTTCGGCGATGAGTTGGTCGTGAGTGCCTTGCTCAATGATTTTGCCGTCTTGCAGCACGCATATCAGGTCGGCGTTCTTGATGGTGCTCAGGCGGTGCGCAATCACCACGGTGGTGCGGCCGTGCATCAAGTTGTCGAGAGCCTGCTGCACCAGGTGCTCGCTCTCGGTGTCGAGTGCGGAGGTGGCTTCGTCGAGGATGAGGATAGGCGGATTCTTCAGGATTGCGCGGGCTATGCTCAAGCGCTGGCGCTGTCCACCCGACAGGTTGCAGCCACGGTCGCCGATGTTGGTGTCGAAACCGTTTTCCGTGGCCATGATAAAGTCGTAGGCGTTGGCGATTTTCGCAGCCGCAATCACTTCCTCGTCGGTGGCGCTTTCCACGCCGAAGGTGATGTTGTTGCGAATGGTGTCGTTGAACAGGATGGCCTCTTGGTTCACGTTGCCCATCAGTGCGCGCAAGTCGTATTTGCTCACGTTGCGAATGTCCACGCCGTCGATGCTGATGGAACCTTCCTCCACGTCGTAGAAGCGGGGGAGAAGGTCGGCGAGGGTGGTCTTGCCGCTACCGCTCTGTCCCACCAGTGCCACGGTCTTGCCGCAGCTGATTTCAAGGTCGATGCCGTCGATCACCCATTGGTCGCCGTAGCGGAATCGCACGTTGCTGTATTTGATGCCCTGCTTCATTTCTTTCAGTGGCACAGGGTGTTCGGGGTCTTTGATGGTGTCGTCGGCTTTCAAAATCTTATCGATACGGTCAACCGACGCCAAACCGCGCTGAATGGCGTAACTCGCCTTTGAGAAGTCTTTGGCGGGGTTGATGATGCTGTAGAAAATCACCATGTAGTAGATAAACGATGGTGCGGTGATGGTGGCGTTGCCCGACAGAATGAGTTTGCCGCCAAACCAAAGCACCACGGCGATGGTGGCGGTGCCGAGAAATTCGCTCATGGGGTGGGCAAGTTCGTAGCGGCGGTGCATGTTTTGGGTGATGCGACGGTATTTGTTGTTTTCGTCGCTGAAGCGTTTGCGCACCTTGTCTTCGGCGTTGAACGCCTTCACAATGCGGAGTCCGCCCACGGTTTCCTCGATGTTGCTTAGGAGCATACCCCATTGGTTCTGCGCGTCGAGGCTCACTCGCTTCAACCGCTTACCCACGGTGCCCATGATGAAGCCGGCGATGGGCAGGAGGGTGAACACGAAGATGGTCAACTCCCAACTCACCAGAATCATCATCGTCAGACACGCCAAAATCATGATTGGGTTTTTAAACATCAGGTCGAGGCTCGACATGATGCTGTTTTCCACCTCGGTCACGTCGCCGCTCATGCGCGCCATCACGTCGCCTTTGCGCTCGTTGCTGAAAAAGCCGATGGGGAGGGTGACGATTTTATCGTAGATTTGGTTGCGTATGTCGCGCACCACGCTGGTGCGGATTGTGATCATGTTGAAGGCTGCGAGGTAGGCACTGCCCACTTTCAAGCCGGTGAACACCACCAGCATACTGGCGATGGCAGCCAATGCCGTAGATGGTCCGTAACTCTTAATCAGGCATTGCACACCGTAGTAGAAATCGTTCACCACCACTTCTTTAAGTCCTGCGCTGCCCAGTTCCATATAAGTGTAGTGCGCTTGGTTCATGCCAAAGAGCATTTCCAAAATCGGGATGATAAGCGCAAACGAAAACAGGGTCAAAAACGCCGAAAGCACGTTGAATATCACATTCAGCACTATATAGCGCTTATAGGGAGGAATAAATCTGCGAAGTAGGGTAAAAAAGCCTTTAAACATGAGTTATTTATTTATCAATTCAATACCGTGGCCACAAAAAACTGCATACCACACCAATTTAATAGCAAAGTTACACCATCTTCCCCTATCCACCAAAATCTTCACCCCCAAACACGGCTCTTTCATTTAAGATTTCGTTGCTCACTTAAAAATGTTGTTATTTTATAGCGAGTTTTCCTTGTATGGTGAGGGCACTTTTTGCCCGCACGGTTCATGATTCATGTGGCGATTCGATGATTGACAGATATGTTTCCGATGATACGGATTTCTTTGATTTTCAGCGAAATAAGTGCTTAAATAAATTAGGTCGAATGGCAGATTTTTCGTAACTTTATAGGTGAAAATCAAACTGTTATGAATCAAATCAAGCCACTCGACCAAGTTCTTTCGATTGAAGCGGATGCACACAATCAGAT
>ENA-OUQN01000164-OUQN01000164.1-human-gut-metagenome-genome-assembly--contig:-NODE-164-length-58777-cov-9.912844_pt1 | contig 58777 bp, 60 predicted proteins | sample MGYA00237950_ERZ548832 | MGnify/ENA primary metagenome ERZ548832 (study PRJEB26490, sample SAMN05194703) | human gut metagenome | biome: terrestrial biome; feature: human-associated habitat; material... | reverse complement strand
CATTACATCTTTTCTGCATACCTGCCTACACACATCAAATTCCTAACGGAATTTCGTAGCATCTTCTTCGGTACAACTGGTATATCAAAAAAAATAATTCATGGAAATCTGTGTTGTCCGTGTTCGCATGATTCTGCTACGGATTTGCACAAATTTCCACGAATTATCTTTGTGGATGGGTGGTTATTGGTTGAGGATAAGGGTGATGAGTGAAGTGACGTCGCTCACGTCCACAGTGCCGTCGGCATTGATGTCGCACGCGGTGTCATCGAGGTTCAGGAGACCCAAAATCTTGTTGATAAGGGCTGTAGCATCGCTTGCGTCCACATTGCCGTCCTCATTCACATCGCCCAGTGTGCTTGTAGGCGAAATGAGCAGGTCGCACCAGCCTGGAGCCTTGCAGTATGCCTTGCGCAGATCCTCTGGAATGGTGATATTGAGTGTGCCATCTATTTCCGACACAGGTTTTTCGGCGTTGATGATGAGTGTGCCGTGCTGCACAGCGGTAGCCGTTTTGCTGCTGCCAAGTCCTGCGAAAGTGCCGTCGTAGGCATTGAAGATAGATTTCTTTTTCAGTTCGTTAGCGGTAGGCACCACTGTTCGTGAGCAGGTGATAGTGCCGTTTTTCATATTGGGAGTGTTGTAGAACACCTTTTCACCCATTGTCAGCGAGTCGGTGCCGAGAATTTCCACGCTGTTGAGGCTTTTGCAATCGCGGAGTGCCTCGTCGCCAATGTATGCCACTTTTGATGGCAACTTGATGCCGCTGATGGCCGTGCCCATGAATGCGTAGTCGCCAATATAGCGAACGGCGTTTGTGCCTTCAAAATTCACGGTGGCGAGGTTGGCGCAGTTGAGGAACGCACCTTTCGCAATGCTGTCGGTTTCCTGTGGCAGATTCACCTCGGAGAGTGCGGTCAAAGCGAAAGCCTTGGAGCAAATGTAGTTGATGCCAGTGCCTCCTTTCGAGAAGAAGGAATTGCCCTTCTCAAAGGTGACGCTTGCAAGAGACTTGTCGTTGTAGAACGCCTTTGCGCCTATGCCCCTCACTGGTGAGAAGGCACTGTAGGGAATTGATATGCTCTTCAGCGATGTGGCGTGGGCGAATGCATAGTCGCCAATGCCCAAAAACGCATCGGCATTGTCTTCGGTGATGTATTTAATCACCGTGTCGGCGATGTTGCTGTCGGTGATGAAACCTTTCAGCATTGTGCCCAGCATTTTGATGGTGTTTTTGTCGAAGCCCATCAGCGAAGAGGGGAGCTTCACCTCTTCGAGGGCAGTCATACCATTTTTCAACTTCTCGCTGGCGGTGGGCAGCAAGTCGGTGTCGATGTCCACGCCACGCCAAAATGACTTTGGTGGAATCACATTGATGGGAATGTTGAGGCTAATGGTGTCGCCATCGGCATTCTTGACGGCAAAGTGCGCATTGAAATTGGCAGCCGACAGGTCGAGCCGTTTCAGCGTTTTGCGCATATTGCTCCAAATGTATGAAGCATCGTCGCCAGTGTCGCCCACAATCAAGTCGACGATATTTTTAACTGTCCCTTTCGTGAAATCGGCATTAAACGCCACGATGTTGCCACCCACCTTCAGTTCCTCAATGTCGGCAGAGGTGAATGTGGAGCCATTGGCGGCATTGTATTTCACAAGAGCGGTATCGACCAGAGCCTTCAGCCCATTGGCTGCGTTTGATGTCACCTCCACGCGGAGTTTCCCGCTTTCCAAGGTGCTGACAGTTGCCTTTTGTGCCTGGCAGAAATACGCCACAAACGCACATAATACAACCACAAGAGTTGATTTAAGTTTCATTTTGCAATTATTTTAAGTTTTTCGCCCACAAAATTACACCATTTCGCCCAAACCACCAAACCGAATAAAGATAGATGAATGAAAACGCTGAATCTTGTGTTTTTTTCTGTAATTAATGGTTTGTGTGGTTGAAAAATTCTTTATAAATGTTGTTTTAGAAGAATAATAATTTGTAGAAATGGAAAATTGTCGTAAATTTGCGGTGTGAAATTTGAAAATCAAGGAAAATTATGAAGAAAGCTACAGAATGTGTTCAGGCGGGATGGACTCCAGCGAAAGGTGAACCTCGCGCATTGCCAATATATCAATCAACCACTTTTAAGTATGAGAACTCGGATCAGATGGCTCGTTTGTTCGACTTGGAGGAGTCGGGCTATTTCTACAGCAGGTTGCAAAATCCCACCAACGATGCCGTGGCGGCGAAAATCGCTGCGCTTGAAGGCGGTGTGGCGGCTATGCTCACATCGAGCGGCATGGCGGCGGTGTTTTTCGCGGCGTTCAACATCTGCGAGGCTGGCGGACACTTTCTCTCGGCTTGCAATATCTATGGCGGTGCCTACAATCTGTTTGGCGTGACGATGAAGAAAATGGGCGTGGACTGCACGTTTTTCGACCCCGACAAACTCACTGACGATGAGGTGAAGGCGTTGATTCAACCCAATACCAAATTCATTTTTGGCGAAACCATCTCCAACCCCGGTGGCGCGGTGTTCGACATTGAGCGATATGCGAAGATTGCCCACGAGGCAGGGGTGCCGCTGATAATCGACAACACTTTTGCCACGCCGGTCAACTGCCGCCCGATAGAGTGGGGTGCCGACATAGTGGTGCACTCCACCACCAAATATATGGACGGCCACGCTTCGTGTGTGGGTGGTGTGATAGTGGACAGCGGCAATTTCGACTGGTTGGCGCACGCCGACAAGTTCCCTGGACTTTGTCTGCCCGACGAGAGCTACCACGGCTTGACCTACGCCAAGGATTTCGGCAAATTTGCCTACATCACCAAGGCCACAGCCCAACTTATGCGCGACCTCGGCAGCTGCCAAAGTCCACAAGATGCCTATGTGCTCAACATTGGCTTGGAGAGCCTGCATGTGAGAATGCGTCAGCACTGCGAGAATGCGCAGAAGGTGGCTGAATGGCTCCAGACGCGCCCCGAAGTGGGGTGGATTCACTTTGCCGGGCTGCCTACCGACAAATATTATCCGCTGTATCAGAAATATTTGCCAAAAGGAGGCTGTGGCGTGATTGCGTTCGGACTGAAAGGTACGCGTGAAGAAGCTGTGAAATTCATGGATTCGCTGAAGATGATCAACATCGTCACCCACGTGGCTGATGTGAAAACCTGTGTGCTTCACCCTGCCAGCCACACCCACCGCCAACTCTCCGACGAGCAATTGCGCGAAGCTGGCATCGCCCCCGACCTTGTGCGCCTCTCCATCGGCATTGAGGACGCCTCCGACATCATCGCCGACCTCGCCCAAGCCCTCGACGCTTTGCAGCAGAGCAAATAATACCTATAGGATGCAGATTGAAACAGAAAAGTAAATTGATTTTTATATGATTTGGATATCCGCTAACCACACCTCTATCCAATATCCAACCAAAATTCAAAAAAACAAAACAGGCTGTGCCGCATGATGATTGCGGCACAGCCTTATTTTTATACAATCCCCACAAAAAAATGAATTCGTGAAAATTTGGGCTAATGTGTGGCTGGAAAAGAACGAACACGGATAGCACATATTTTCACGAATAATTCATTGGGGATTTGTGTGTGGGGATTACATCATGCACCACATGGTGACGAGGAAGGCGACGGTGAATATCAATGCTTGTAGGTGATCTTACAAGAAAGGTGTCATGTAAACTGGAAGTAGAAGCGTTTCTTCATCTTTTTTCAAATCCTTGGTGTAAATCAGATAACGTTGTTCTATTACATGAGAATACCTCTGGCAGAAGACATCAAGCGATTTGTGAGTCTTGTACCCCGAAGATTTAACCTCAATCGGGTGAAGCTTGGCACCTCGTGAGAGCATAAAGTCAATCTCATAGTTGTGGGTCTTGTCCTTAGGCCAAGTATAATAAAAGAGCTTGTTGCCTGTTGCTGCCAGCATCTGTGCAATAATATTTTCATATACATATCCCAGATTAGTGCTAAGCTTGTCATTCAGCAGTTTCTGGTAGATGATATTCTCGGTATGATCTTTGTCCCAAAACGCGAGGGTGACGAACAAACCTGTATCTGCACAGAATATCTTAAACTTAGATCTGTCTTTGGTCAGCGACATGCCTACGTTTGGGTCATTGGAGTGATAGGAGAAGAGTGTGGTCTTGCTGTCTTCAAGGTCTTTCAGCAATTCCTGAAGCTTAGCGTCGTCTACATCGCCCAGCACGGCGTATGGTTTATAGCGATTGTTTGTTTGGCTGAGTTGAGACGGGATTTCCATAAATAGTGTTTCCAAGCGGCCAGTCTCGTCAAGTTTCTGAAAATCGTCTTGATAGACTTTAATAATGCCACGCTTAGCGCGATCCACCATACTGAAATTGTTGGTTTCAATATATGCATTAACGGCTTGGGGCATACCTCCAACCAGCATGTATAATCTGAAATCACGCATCTTGTCGCGATGGGCTCTGTCAAGCGAGAGTCGCTTTTCATAGAACGTTCGAAGCAAAGGAACTGTTGCCTCGTCTCCCAATGCCCATCTGAATTCCTCATAATCCATCGGGTAAAGAGTGACACGCTCCTCCTCACTTGGAATTGTGATGTTTTTCGTGTTCTTTTTTATGCTGATGAGAGAACCAGTTTCAATGTAATCGTAACGTCCGTCCTTAACAAGGTATTTTATTGCTTGTCTGGCAAGGGGGCATTTCTGCACCTCATCAAAAATAATGACAGACTTTCGCTCTTTCAATACTACGTTATACAGGGCTTGCAGCTGAAGAAAGATATAATCTTTGTTCATTAGATCATTGAACAAGGATTTAACCTCGGCAGATGCCTCATTGAAGTCAATGAGTATGTAGGATTCATATTCATTTTTGGCGAACTGCTCGACAAGTGTTGATTTACCAACACGTCGTGCTCCTTCTATCAAGATGGCTGACTTGCCGTTTTGAACTCGTTTCCATTCAAGAAGACGGTCATAAAGCTTTCTTTTGAAAATTCGTTCCATTATCTATATGTATTGCCTGATTTTGGTTGTAAAGATAATCTTTTTATTCAGGCTACGCAAATGTTTTTACTGAAAAACTCCGAAAATACGCAAATGTTTTTGATAAAAATCTCCGAAAATACTAAAATGTTTGTTTTATAGAGACTGTTCAATTAAGCGTGCAAGCTCACCAGATTTCGTTATTGCGTACCTCCCCCCCAGCCCGTCCGAGAACTCTGAATTTCAATTTTTCAACTTTCAGTTTATAAGCATCATTACTTATATGAGAGTTCGGACGACCTAAAAAAGGGTCAATTATAGAGGATATAGGGCATGAAACTTCAGCTAAACTTTCAGATTGTAAGATTTCTGAATTATAAGCAGAGGTTCTCGGACAGCCTCCCCCAAAAAAAATTGGACTAATGTGTGGCCGGAAAAGAGCGAACACGGATAGCAAATATTTTCACGAATAATTCATTGGGGATTATATCAGGCACCACATGGTGACGAGGAAGGGGACGGTGAAATCTACCACGAAGCCGTGGTAGATGCTGAGGGCGGTGTAGCGGTCGCCTATGGTGTGGGTGATGATGGGGAGGGTTGTGTCCATTGAGGTGGCACCGCCTGCGGTGATGGGGGCGAGCGGTCCGAACACTTTCGCCAACAGTGGGGCAAGAAGTAGCGTGATCATCTCGCGTATGATGTTGGCGAGCAGGGCGATGGTGCCGAGTTCCACTCCGCGAAACTCGGTGATGAAGATACTCGACAGCGAGTAGTAGGCGAAGCCGCTGTTAATCGCCATAGTGTCGGCAAAGCCTCGGTGCAGCATCAGCCACGCCACCACGGCACCCAACCACGAGCCTAAAATGGTGACCAGAGGGAGCAGGGCGTAGCGTGGGTTGATGGAGCGCAGGTCGCGCTTGGTGTTGGGGTTCATGCCTATGCCCAATCCCACGCAGAAAAGTAGGCCGCAGAGTGCCACAAAACTCACATTGCTATCTCGTAGCAGCACTGGTGCCAAGTCGGCATGGCCCACCGCGATGCCAAGGATAAAGAATCCTACGATAATCAAACTTCCTTTCATCGCTTTCCTCCTGCAATTTTCCACAAAGCCCAAGCCAGCATGCAGCAGCCCAGAGTGCCAGCCACCGACAGCAGCAGCGCCTCAACTCCGAGCGTGGGCAACACCTTGATGATTTGTTCGTTGCCGCCCACTTCCACGCCAAGCAGAAAAAGCAACAGCCATATCAAAACTGTAATCACTTTGTCTTTCGCAGTCTGCACCTTGGCGCAAGATCGCGAACGCTTTTTCCGCAGCAAGTATCCGCTACAGATGCCTAAAAATATGAATAGAATGACGCTAAACATTCGACCGAGTTTTCAAATCACACAATTATTATAAAATTGCCCGAAAAGCCGTTATTCCACCCAAAAGATGTAGGTGAGGCTGATAAGGCTGATGCTTATCCACAGCAGCACGCCCTGAATGAGTGGACGAATGCCCACGGCACGCAGCGTGGCGCGTGTGAGCGACGCACCGATAAAGAAGAGCGAAAGGGTGATGAGGTGCTTGGCGAGCTTGTTGACGGCACTGCTGAACGCCGAGCCCATAGCCGCAGCACCGTCGCCGATGAGGGCGGCATTGCTCAAAACGTAGGTGTTGAAGATGATGGCAACGATAAACCAGATAATGAATCGTGGCACGCAACTGTACCAGGGTTTTGCCTCGCCACCAGCCGACGCAAGCGAACTGCGGAAGAAGAACGGAGTGACCAGTGCCAACACCACAATCCACAGCGCGCGAGTCAGTTTGATGGTAGTCGCCACCTCCAGCGCGCTCACACCTTGTGCGGCAACGAGTTGCGGGTGCATCTGGTCGTAAGCCGCGCCAGCTCCCACCACCGACGAGGTGTCGTGAATGGCGATAGCCGCCCACATGCCAAACTGCTTCATGGTCATGCCCAAAGCGTCGCCAATCGAAGGGAACAGGAACAGCGCAATGCCGTTGAGCACAAACACCACGCCCAGCGCCACCGACATGCTCTCAGGTTTCGCCTTGATAACTGGCCCCACAGCGGCTATTGCCGAGCCACCGCATATTGCCGTGCCCGAACTCAGCAGATAGCTGGTCTGCGAATCCACTTTCAGCAGTTTTCTGCCGAAAAACCAGCCCAAGGCAAGCGTGCCGAAAACGCTCACCACCGTGAACAGCATACCCTCGCTGCCCGAAGCAAGCGCCTTGTTCACGTTCATACCGAATCCCAAGCCGATTACTGAATATTGGAGCAGTTTCTTCGACATCGTTTTGTTGAACGCAGGGAAAGCCTCGCCCACAATCAGCGCGAATGCGAAGCCCAAAGCCAACGCCACAGGCGACGACACCCAATGTGCCATCCACGCCAATTTGCCCAACTCCAAGCCAAACACTTCCTCGTCGAATCCCAAAAGTAGCGACACGCCAATCACTGCCACAACAGCAATGTAGCACACTTCATTTCTCTTCATATCAAAAATATTTCTTCAAAAATCATTTCCCTCCAAAATGCCATTCCACATTCCGGTCCAAGCCTCGCCCTGTTATTCTCAACATTTTTGCGGCGGCTCTTATATATGGTGACAAAGGTACTAAAAAATGATGATATGCGAGCTTTCACTACCGCTGAAACAAAAAAATGCAATTTTATTTGATTTTTTTTGTTATGTGTGCAGATAGGATGCACATGTGGTGATTAACTTTGCGGCGAAATTAAAACCCAGTTGAGGATGTGTCAACGCATTGGAAACATACCGAAGGCATGTCCCTACGATATGGCGAAGTCGGTTTTGAGATATTGGATTATGAATTTTAACTACTTAAAAAGATTATGACTGTTAAGGAAAAGATTATTGGCACACTGCGTGCCACTGGCCGTGAGAACATTGAACAGGTAATCGAGTACATGGAAAACAACGGCTTTTTTACAAAGAGTTGCCACCATCACCATCGTTACAGAGGTGGACTGGCCGACCATGCGTGGCAAACCTATCAGATTGCCCTGCAAAACAACCCCAATGGCATTGACGAGCAGAGCATCGCCATTTGCGCTTTGCTGCACGACTTTTGCAACTGTAGCGGAATGACTGACATAAAAAGGCATGGCCACCGCTCGGCTGGAATGTTGAAGGAATTGGGATTGCATTTGTCGTATGACGAATTTTTGGCCGTGCGTTTTCACATGAGTCTGCACACCCATATTTCCCACCCTCTCTATAACGACGCGAGGCACTGTGCTCTGCGTCGCCTCATCCACACCTCCGACACCCGATCTGCCCAAAAACGCACAGGAGCAGAGTTTCCTGCCATTGACCATTGACTGGTTTGGGCAAAAAAAGCGGGGGCTGTATAGGCGAAATTTATGAATTGTTTTGTATATTTGATAGTTTATTGGTCAATTAACTTGTAAATCAATATTTGTGATGAAAATTTTACATACGAGTGACTGGCATTTAGGGCATTTCCTGTATAACGAATCGCAGGAGGCGTCGCAGTTGGATATGCTGAACCAGATTGCGGAAATTGTGGCCGTGCAACAGCCCGACGCACTGGTGATTTCGGGCGACATTTACGACACCACCCAGCCCTCTGCCAGCGTGCAGCAGATGTTTGCCAACGCCATTGTGAACATACACGAGGCGTGCGAAGATATGACCATTGTGTGCATTGCTGGCAACCACGACAGCGGCAGCAAGCACATGATTTTCCACACCCCATGGCGTGCGCTGAATGTGCACATGGTGGGCACCATATCCAAAGACTGCAACCTCGACGACTATATTATCCCCGTTGCCGACAAGGGATATGTGGTGGCTGTGCCTTTCGCCGCCGACCGCTATATGCCCGAAGATGTGTTTAAGGTGATGGCGGAGAAGGTGGCGGAGCGCAACGAGAAGGGGCTGCCTGTGGTGCTTGCCGCGCACTTGGCTGTGGCAAACTCCGACTGGCGAGGACACGATTTCTCGACCGACACCAATATCGGCGGACTGAACTGCCAGGAATTGAGTGTGTTTGCCGACGGCTACGACTATGTGGCACTGGGGCACATACACAAGCAGCAGAGTTTGGACAAGGAAAAGCGCGTTTGGTATGCCGGCACACCGATAGCGGTGAGTTTCGACGAGTCGTACTCAGGCAATGAGCACGGCGTGCTGATGGTGGAGTGTGAGCATCACGGTGCAGCGGTGAGCGTGAAGTCGATACACGTGAAAAACATCAACCCATTGGTGAATTTGCCATTTGAGGGAGCCGCCGAATGGGAAGATGTGAAGAAAATGCTCGCTGACTACGACAGCGAAATCCCTTCGTTTGTGCGCCTGAATGTGGAGGTGGATGGCTATCTACCCGCAGGTGCCAACGACGAGGCGCAGCAGATTGTGGCTGACAAGAAATGCCGCCTTTGCCTCATCAACTCAAAGCGAAAGGTGCCGCGCGACCACGCCACCAGCGACCAACCCACCCTCACAGCCACCGAACTGAAGCAAATTGACTTCATAGAAGTGGCAAAAATGTATATCGAGTCGGAGGGCGTGACATTCGACGACGAAATGCTCGAAATGCTTCAGGAAGTAAAGGAAATGTTGAACTCAAATCAGGAATAACCATGAAAATCAAACAACTGCATATCAGCAACATCGCTTCAATCATTGAAGCCACCATCGACTTCTCTGCGCAGCCACTTTGCGACAGCGACGTGTATCTCATCACTGGCGACACTGGCGCAGGCAAAACCACCATTCTCGATGCCATTTGTCTGGCATTGTTCAACAACACCCCACGCCTGGCAAAAGGCACCAAGGTGACCGTGAAGAATGGCGACGATGAACTCACGTTGAGGGACCCTCGCCGATTGATGCGTCGCAATACCGGCGAAGCATTGGTTGAACTGCTTTTCGAGGGCAACGACGGCACCGACTATAAGGCAGAATGGCAAGTGCAACGTGGCAAGAAAAAGAAAGTCGATAACAAAATCAACAGCATTAATCGCAGCATCACCAACCTTGCCACAGGCGAAAGCATACAGTCGGCAGGTGTCAAAGATGCTGAATTGCAGGCAAAGATAGCAGAAGTGATAGGGCTGGATTTCGACCAGTTCTGCCGCACCACGATGCTTGCCCAAAACGAGTTCACAAAATTCCTGTCGAGTGGCGAGACGGAAAGAGCCGACATTTTGGAGAAAATCACCCAAACCGCAGAGTTCTCGGCTGTGGGTAGCAAGGTGTATGAAATCCAAAGCGCAAAAAAAGAAGCGTGGGAAGCCGCCCAGAAAGCCGCAAGCGACACAGGCCTCACCGACGACGAAATAGCGGAAAAGAAGGAGCAAGTGGCTGCACTTGAAGAAAGCAGGAAGCAGCAGAGCGCCGAGCGCGACAACGCCCGCAAGAAAAGGGATTGGCTGGAAACCGAAAACAAGTTGGCGCAGAAAGAAGCGCAGACCAAACAGGAGTTTGACGCCGCCAGCGAAGTGCTTGAAAGCGAACAGTACAAGAGCGATTGCAGTTTTGTGAACGATTGGAACGCCACCATTGGCGCCCGAAAGCACCTTGAGCAAGCCGTCGCCGCCGAGAAGCAAATCGAGCAGCAGGAGGGCGAACTCTCTAAACTGAAAGCGGAGTATGTGAAGGTGCAGAGCGGCTATCAGTATGCCCAAAACGAATGTGAGGAGTCTGGTGCCGAGTTGAAAGCCCTTGGCGAGGCTATTGCCGCCAATAGTGGCAAGGCTGCCGTGTTCGACAACGCCCAAACCATCGGTGCAAGCCTCTCCACCATTGCCACCAAAAGCAAAAAGGTGAAAGAGTTGGTTGCCGCTGTTGAAAAAGAGCAGCAATTGCTCACCGGCACTCTTGTGCCCCAGTGCGAGAAAGCCAACGGGGAGTTTGCCGAGCAAGGAAAGGCAGTTCAAGTGCTTGCCGATGTCATCAAGACGAAGGATAGCGAACTCGACGCGTTGAAACTCAAAGACTTGCGAAACGAGCGCGACACCGTGAAAGAACTGCTCACCAACATTGGCATCGCCATCGACAATATCGACGCTATCGACAAGGCAGAGGAAGCGAGAAATAAAGAAAAACTGCGCCTCGACGCACTGAAAAACGACATTGAGGCAAGAAAATTGCGCCTCGACACCGAACTTGTGCCCTGCTACACCGAGGCTAAGGCTGCCACCACTGCTTGCGAACAGGCGAGAGACCTTTTGCGTGACTCGGTCGATAGTTTCGCAAAGCAGATGAGAAGTCGCCTGACGGTGGGTTGCGAATGCCCTGTGTGCCGTCAGAAGGTGCAGCAGCTGCCGCTGGAAGATGCGGTGAACAAGATGTATCTCGATGCCGACCAGAGTTACAATGAGGCGAAAAGCAAATGCGAACTTGCCGAAAAGCAAATGCACGAAGCCGAGTCGGAACTGAAATCGGAAACCAAAAGATACGATGCCGACAAGAAGAAATACGATGCCGACCACTCTGTGGCCGACGCTCAAAAAAAGGCTGCCGAATCGTGCAAGAAATGCGGTATCAACGCGCTTAACGCCGACACCAAGCAAGCGTTGCAATCGCTCCACGATGAGCGACAGAAGCACCTCACCACCGACATTAGCCCAAAAATCACTAATGGCGAGAAATTTGAGGAAGAACTGAAGGGACTGCGCACCGAGCACGAAACTGCTACGAAAACCCTTGAGCAGATGCGTGTGGCAAGCGAACAGGCGAAGCAAGCCGTGGACGGCAGCAAGGCGAAGATTGAAAACAACAATCGCGCCATCGCCGAACATAATGCCGACATCGCCGCTGCTATCGGTGAGGTGGAACCGCTGCTTGCCGACAGCGAGTGGAAGCACGACTGGAAGAGCGATCCGCTGCTGTTTAAGAAGGAACTGGAGCAAGCCGCCGCCGATTTTGCAAGCAAGAAAAGCCAACAAACCAGCCTTGAAGCGCAAATCGAACAGGCACAGCGCGACAACGAGCGTACCGCCAACATCATCAAGCAAATCCAGGAAAAGCAAGCCGATTGGAGCAAAACCGAGCCTGTGGCTGCGTGCCAAATGGCGAATTTGTTTGAGAGCGCCAACAGTGTGTTGCAACGCGTGGGCGTGGTGGCTTCTGCCATTGCTTCTGCCCAGAGCGCCGCAACTGAAAATCGCAACAATCTGAACCAGTTTTTAGAGCAGCACCCCGATCTCACGATTGTTCGCCTCGAATATCTTAACGCTGCTACATCGGTGAGCAAGTTGGCTGAAAAAATTGAGAATCAGCGCAAAGCCCCTACGCAAAAGGAAACTTTGTGGAAAGAGGCTATTGAAAGCCACAAAGCGCACCAAGCCGCCAAACCCGAATTGGCTGAAGATGACACCATCGACAGCACCGTCAACGCCTGCCAAGTGGCAGAAAACGCCATCGGTGAACTCAACCAGCAGATTGGCGCCATCAACAAGGAGTTGAGCGCCGACGCAGAGAAGAAAAAGGCACTCACCGCACTGGTGGAAAAGGAGGCTGAAGCTCGCAAGGAATACGATAAATGGCTTCGCCTAAGCAAGTTGATTGGCGATAAAGATGGCAAGGTGTTCCGCACAATAGCGCAAAGTTACATATTTGGCGGTTTGCTCAACTCTGCCAACACCTACTTGGAGAAGTTGGAGCCACGCTACAGTCTGAAGAGCGTGCCACGCACCCTCTACTCATCGCTGGAGGACGCTTATCAAGGATATGCTTCGCGCGACACCAGTTCGCTCAGCGGTGGCGAAAGTTTCCTCGTGTCGCTCGCTTTGGCTTTGGCGTTGAGCGATATTGGGCAAGGGCTGTCGGTCGATACCCTGTTTATCGACGAAGGTTTTGGATCGTTGAGTGGCCAACCGCTCACCAACGCCATCAACACCCTGCGTTCGATCCGCGGAAAGAATGGCCGCCACGTGGGCATCATCAGCCACATACAGGAAGTGCGCGACAACATACCCGTGCAAATCCAAGTGGTTAAATCCTCCGACAGTTCATCCAGCACCATCCAAGTCACCGAATAAGAGGCTCGGTCGGGAATGCGATTTCGTTATAACGTAGGGATATGCCTTCGGTATGTTTTGTTGTCAATATAAAATTTGTCAGCATTTTAGAAACATGCCAAAGGCACCTCCCCACGTTAATCACTTAGAAACACACACTAAAAACCTATAAAACATGGAAATTACAACAAAGATTTTAAAAGAACGGTTTATTGAATACAACAAGCGTTACTTTGATGATAAACTACCGATGGTTGATTTTCGCCGACACCGTACAGGTAATCCTTTCGCTCGTCTGAATACTCCGAACAACGGAAACCTGTCAATATCCTTCAGCACCGTATATAACTGGAACGATAAACTGATTCGTGACACATTAATCCATGAGATGATACATCTATATTTGGTCGTCAACAAGAAAGAATGGATTTTTGACCACGGCATACCATTTCACCTATGCTGTCTGAAATTCCTATTGAAATACCGTATCGACGCCTTAGGCTGGTTCACAAAATACCCACGGTTCTAAACGGAAAAAGTAAATACATACTGATACAGAAGCAGGAGCAGGCATCGGAGATGCCAAATGATGCGAAACACCATGCAAGTGAAAATCGCAGAGCGATTGAGCGCAGCTTGGTGACGAGTGTAAGGTATGATGTCGAGCCTCGGAGAGGGTCGGTTATGATTATGAATAAGGAGAGATTGATACCACGACCGACCCTCTCCGAGGCTCAAATAGTGTACACATTGCTATCACCAAGCTGCGCGTCCTTGCACACAAGGACGCTTGCATGGTGTTTCGCATGATACGGCATCTCCGATGCCATGTTTATAGTTCTTTAAATGTCATAACTGACATTGTGTTTAATAGATCCTCCCCATTATCAATCGCCAGTGCTGTTATTTCGTCTTGCTGCCCATCATCAACCACGCTTTTCAAATAATCAACATGGTCAGAAAGCAGTTTCATACTCTCTGATGCCAGTTCGTAGCATTCATCCTCCCATCTCAAATCAACGAAAAAGTTGACAACGGCAACAGAGCATTGCACCTTACTCCAACGCCCAAAAGACGGAGTTTCAATATCCTCATTTATCTGACAGTTAAGGATATGCTGAATACAGTCGTTGATGTGTTCTGTAAATTCCTTTTTTACAATATTGAATGTTTCTTCATTATTAAAACCATAAATCACCTTCTGTTGTGATTCGCCCTTAATCACTCGTTCGTAGTGATAACCATCATCTAACAATGTAACAGGGGTTTGAAGAATATCGAAAGCATATTCATTAGGAATTTTTATTCCGTTGTGTTTTTCGTATAATCGTTCAATACTTCCGCTGCATTCAGTCCAATAAAACTCTTTATCTTGAGTTATATTGCGTTTAATAATTTCATTTTTCATTTGTCTGGTTGATTGTATTAGAATTAATGAATAACACAGGGGCTGGGCCGCTTAGGGTGGGTGCGGTTCAGCCCCTGGGGTGTTGTTTTGGTCGAAGCGGTGGGGGTTAGGCTTCGGATTCTACGATTTTGCAGATTTCTACGATGGTGCGCATTGCCTTTTCCATTGCCTGAACGGAAACGTATTCGTAGCGGCCGTGCATGTTCATGCCGCCTGCGAAGATGTTGGGGCATGGCAGACCTTTGAACGAGAGTTGTGCGCCATCGGTGCCTCCGCGGATAGGTTGAACGATTGGGGTGACGTCGGCGTTTTTCATTGCCTTTTCTGCCACCTCGATGATGTGCATCACTGGTTCAATCTTTTCGCGCATGTTGTAGTATTGGTCTTTGATTTCGATTGACGCGCAGTTGGGGAACTCGGTGTTCACTTTGTGGCAAAGGTGTTCGAGTTCGCGCTTGCGGCTTTCGAAGCGTGCGCGGTCGTGGTCGCGAACGATGTAGGTGAGCACGGTCTTTTCCACTGTGCCCTCAAAGCCAATAAGGTGATAGAAGCCTTCGTAGCCTTCGGTATGCTCTGGGGTTTCCCAACGTGGAATCATCACCGCAAACTGGTTAGCCACTCGGATAGAGTTGAGCATCTTGTGCTTCGCCATGCCAGGGTGCACGTTCAAGCCGGTGAAAGTGATTTTTGCCGATGCGGCGTTGAAGTTTTCAAACTCAAGTTCGCCAGGATAGCCACCGTCCATAGTGTAAGCCCATTCGGCACCGAATTTTTCCACATCGAAGTGGTGTGCGCCCATACCGATTTCCTCGTCGGGATTGAACGCGATGCGAATGTCGCCGTGCTTGATTTCGGGGTGTGCCTGGAAGTATTCAATGGCGCTGATAATTTCAGCGATGCCAGCCTTGTCGTCGGCACCGAGCAGTGTATTGCCGTCGGTCACCACGAGGTCTTGACCCACGAAGTCGGCCATTTCGGGGAATTGCTCAGGGTCGAGCACGATGCCTTTTTCCTCGTTGAGCACCACCTTGCCGCCTTCATATTTTACCACACGGGGATTCACACCGTGGCCGCTCATGTCGGGGGCGGTGTCGAGGTGTGCGATAAAGCCGATGGTTGGCACCTTCTTGTCGGTGTTTGAAGGGAGAGTTGCCATCAAGTAGCCGTTTTCGTCGAGCGAGATGTCGCTGAGGCCCATGCCTTCAAGTTCTTTCTTGAGTTCTTGTGCAAACACCATTTGCCCAGGTGTGGAGGGAGTGAGGTTGGTAAGTTCGTCACTTTGAGTATCGAACTTCACATACTGGAGAAATCTATCTACTAATTTCATGTTGTGGTTATATGTTTAAGCCACACCTAAATAGGCGTGGGCAGTTTATTTGCGTATTATGTGAGCAAAGGTAATAATAATTTTTGTAATTTTGTAATGTTAAACATGGCATTTGCATGATGGCAATTCGTAAAAAGCGCAAAACCTATGCTTCGCACCGCTGGCGGCTTCATCTGCTCACGGGCATTTGGGGTGTGGCGGTGACGGCGGCGGTGGCTGTGCTGGTGGTCAGGTGTCAGCGTTCGGCATCGGTGGGCATCACCATTGATGAGCCACTGCTGGCGCAAATCTGCGAGGTGCAGTTGTCCGACGCCACGCCCGACGAGGTGGTGACGCTTGAAGGCTTCACGGTGCACTTCAACGCCACCCACCACATTCCAAACTATGTGGTTTACCGCCTGTTGCGAAGCCACATCGGAGGCAAGGCATCGTATAACGGCACTTTCACTTGTGCCGATTCGGTGAATGGGTGCGCCAAGCCGTCGGAGTATGCCAAAAGTGGCTACCAGCGTGGTCACATGGCTCCAGCAGCCGACATGAAGTGGAGCAAGAAAGCATTGGAGCAATCTTACACGATGCTCAACATTTGCCCACAGCGCAAGAGCCTAAACACCGGCGCATGGCAGATGCTGGAGGAAAAGGTGAGGGAATGGGCAATGCGCGACAGTGTGCTCGTGGTCATCACCGGACCGATTCTCTCCAAGCAGATGCCCACCATTGGCAAAACGAGCAAAATTGCCGTGCCTGGGCAGTTTTTCAAGGTGGTGTTTGCCCCTTATGCCCGTCCGTCGCGCGCCATCGCGTTTGTGATGCCCAACGCCGATGCCGACAAACTCTGTTCGGAATATGCCGTGAGCGTGGACGAGGTGGAACGCCTCACGGGATTCGACTTTTTCAGCACACTCCCCGACGCCGAGCAGCGCCGACTTGAATCGGGAGTTGATGCCGACAGTTGGTTTCAGTTTTAAAAATGTAATTTTCAATGCAATATGAAGAAATTATCATACACCATTATCGCCCTGCTGCTGAGCGTAGGGATTGTGTGCTTTGCTGTTAAGTTCACCGCAGGGCAAACTGCCGATGCCGAAGTGCCGAAGGTGGAGAATGTGGAGAAGAAAAGCCCCGTTGGCAAACTTGTCAGCACCGACAAGAATCCGCTCCTGCTGGTGAAGGTGCCGCAAGGGGTGGCTAACCAGCGCATCAACCACATGGCGTATGTGTGCTATTTCAACAAGGAGCACCGCATCCCCAACTGCGTAATCTACGAACTGTCGGCCACCGAAGTGGCACAATGCGATGCCCCTGGCGCAGAGCGACGCAAGAACTATAAGTTTCTTGCCGACCCGAAATGCCCCGACAGCCCCGATTGGTATGAATACCGTGGCTCTGGCTACGACCGTGGACACATGGTGCCTGCCAACGATATGAAGTGGGACAAAACCGCCATGAAGGAATGTTTCTACATGACGAATATGTGTCCGCAGCTCCATGCGCTGAACGATGGCTGCTGGCGACAACTCGAAATGGCTGTTCACCGTTGGGCGAAGCGCGACAAGCGGTTGATTGTGGCGGCAGGACCGGTGTTGAAAAATAAGATGAAGCGCATTGGCACTGACAAAAATATTTCGGTGCCGGGAGCGTTCTTCAAGGTGATTTATGCGCCCAACCAGGGCCGCGCCATCGGCTTCATCTTCAATAATGAGCAAATCCGTGGTTCCTACACTAAGCATGTGGTGAGCGTTGACTATATCGAACGAATGACCGGGCTCGACTTTTTCTCGGCAGTTGACGATAAATTAGAACGACAGATGGAGGCGAATGCCGACATTGAAATGTGGACCAGCACTAACAAAAAATAAACGAATGACGACAATCAACAACGATACAATTGTGGCTATCAGCACACCCCACGGAATGGGTGGCATAGCAGTGGTGAGAGTGAGCGGCGATGATGCCATATCTATCGTGGAAAAGCGATGGAAGGGCGCGCCAATCAGTGAAATGAAAAGCCATACGGCGCACTTTGGCCGCCTGCTCGACACCAGTGGCGAACTGCTCGACGAGGTGGTGCTCACCCTGTTTCGCGGGCCGCACTCTTTCACGGGCGAAGATGTGATTGAAATCGCTTGCCACGGCTCGATGTGGATTCAGCAGCAAGTGGTGAACACGCTGATTGACGCTGGCTGCCGCTCGGCCACTGGCGGCGAATTTACCCAACGCGCCTTCGGAAACGGAAAACTCGACCTTTCGCAAGCCGAAGCCATTGCCGATGTGATTGCATCGTCGTCGCGCGCATCGCACCGTGTGGCAATGAATCAGATGCGTGGCGCTTTCAGCCGCCGCCTCACCAGTCTGCGCGCACAGTTGCTCCAATTCGTGTCGCTGATTGAACTCGAACTCGATTTCAGCGAGGAGGATGTGAACTTTGCCGACCGTGGCAAACTCATCGACCTGGCAACGGGCATCAAGTCGGTCATCTACAGTCTTGCCGACTCCTACAGCGCTGGCAACGCCATCAAAAACGGTCTGCCTGTGGCTATCGTGGGGCAGACCAACGCTGGCAAATCCACCTTGCTCAACGCCCTGCTCGGCGACGACCGTGCTTTAGTGAGCGACATCAAAGGCACCACACGCGATGTGATAGAAGACACCATCACCCTCGGTGGCACGCTCTTCCGATTTATCGACACCGCTGGCATTCGCGAATCGGGCGACGTGATTGAGAACATGGGCATTGAGCGCTCGTTCAAAAAACTCGACGAGGCGCAACTCGTGCTGTGGGTGGTTGACCCAAGCGAGGGAGCCGACGAGATAGCCACCTTCAGCCAGCAGATATTGCCACGCTGCGAAGGCAAAAAACTGCTCGTGGTGGTCAACAAAATCGATACCACCGACCAAGCCACCCAAACCGAAGTGGCATGCGTGATAGAGCAGCAAATCAGCGGCAACGTGGAAGCCCAAACCATCTACGTTTCGGCACGCGACGGCCAAAACATGGAAGCCCTCAACCAAGCCATCATCAAGATGGCGGCACTGCCATCGGTAGCCGACGACGAAGCCGTAATCGTCACCAACGCACGCCATTACGAAGCCCTCGTGCGCGCAGGCGAAGCCATCACACGCAGCATCGACGGCCTCTACAGCGGCATCAGCGGCGACTTCGTAAGCCAAGACATCCGCGAATGTATGCACTACCTCGGCGAAATCACAGGCGAAATCTCCACCGACGACATCCTCGGCGAAATCTTCTCCCACTTCTGCATCGGCAAATAATCCTCAAAAATCGACTTTTGCAGGAATTGACGAATAATTGTTGCTATTCTGTTGCTAAAATTTCATAAACAAAGTTTTATAAATTGATTATCAAATAGTTATGCAAACAAACTGAGTTACTGCATCGGAAAGTCCCGCGACTGCGGCTATAATATCGGAGTGTTCTACTCGGTAATCAAGGGCAACAACGCCAACACATGGTCTTTCGGCGGAGAGTATCTCCAGACCTAGCCCTACGGCGAGAAAGGTAGAATCCCCGTCGCTCAGTTTACCGGCGAAGTCGGTTATAATCTCCATATCATCAGCAACTACTCTCAGACATTTCACCTCTATGGCGGTGTTTCCGCTCTCGGCGGTTATGAGACGGTAAACTGGGGCAAGCAGGTATTGAAAGACGGTGCCACTATCGGAGCCAATAATGCCTTTATCTACAGCGGTGCGTTGACAGTGGCGACTGACTTCTATCTCTCTGACCACTTCATTCTCGGTGCCCATGTCAAGGAGCGTTTCGTGTTCGGTAACGACACCGACCACTTCCTTACTCAGTTCGGTGTCCATGTCAAATTTGTAATCGAATAACCTATGAGATACACAAAGATTGACATCAGGAACATACCGCTGACGGAGTTCATGGCTGCTCTCGGAGAAAAGCCTGTCAAGGCTTTCGGGGATATGAAGCTCTACTATGCGCCGCAGCGAGACGACCCGGAGCCGATGCTGGTGGTCGATACCAATACAAACCGATGGTACGACCACGCCACTGACCAGAGTGGCGACATCATCGACCTCGCCGCCCTGAAGATGAATCCCAATCTCTACATGGATCCGCGTGACTTCATCCTGAAGTATATGAACGAGTATGAGCAGGGCAAGGAACTTTCGGCAATGGCACGTCACCCACAGCAGCCGACGGTTGTCGGCGTTGACATAAAGAAAGTGAAACTCACTGACTTTATGAAGGCTCTCGGTCAGGAACACCCTGTGGCAGCCGACGGCAATCTGAGGATTTACAATGCACCATACGATGACAAGCCAGGACCGACAATGGTAATCAACATCGAGACAAACCTCTAGCGTGATACCAAGTCCGGCGCATACGGCGGAATCTATGACCTCGCCTATGAGTTAACAGGCTCGTGCAATATGTCGGAACTTAACCGATATATCGCCTCTGAAATGTCGGCTCTGGAGAAGTCCAAGGATAAGGAACAGAAGACTGAGCCACCCAAGCAGGAACCAGAGCCTGATAAACCGAAACGGAAGATGCGCCTATGAATATCGACGAAATCCGTAAAATTTCGCTTGTCGAGTTCCTGAATCAGTTGGGGTATCAGCCTACCGGACGCGACAGCAAAGGTCTCTGGTTTTACGCTCCGTATCGCAGTGAGAGAAAACCATCGTTCCATGTCAATCCACGGAGAAATCTGTGGTATGACTTTGGAACGGGCGCGGGTGGCGACATCTTCTCGCTTGCCGGAGAAATGTCGGGTGAAATGGACTTTTTGAGGCAAGCCGATTACATCGCGGAGAAGATGCGCCTCCCGGTCGCTTCATCGTCGGAACGACGCTTTGCCTCTGCAAAGAACCCCTATAAGCCAACGCCGTTTGTCGAGGAACCGACATTTGAGAATATCGAAGTGTCGCGTCTGGAGTCGCCTGTGCTGTTACGTTATCTTGCCGACCGAGGCATACCAAAAGAGATTGCTCAACGCTACTGTGTGCAGGTGGATTATGAGCTTCATGGCAAGCTGTACTATGCCATAGGCTTTGAGAACAATGCACATGGTTTTGAGCTGCGCAATTCTTTCTTCAAGGGGTCATATCCGCCAAAGCACATAACCCACATTGTCAACGGCAATGCCCGGTGTAATGTGTTTGAGGGCTTTATCGACTTCCTTTCGGCGGAACGCCTCGGCTATAACGACGGTCTTGACACTATCGTGCTCAACTCGGTCACCAACATTCAGAAAGCGATTGCTCCTCTCGGTGACTACACCGTCATCCAGTGCTATCTTGACAATGACGCTGCCGGTCGTGCAGCTCTCGCCAGACTCAGGCGAGAGTTCGGCGACCGGGTCATGGATAAATCGGCACTATATCCCAACCACAAGGATCTGAACGACTACCTCATGTCGCTCTATCCGAAAAAATCAACAAAACTCAAACTCTGAAAAACGTGAAAACAATCATCAACAAAATCGGTGAAACGCGCCTTACTCCCGGCCGATTCTTCGGGTTCTTTCTCCGTTCCACTACGAAAGCGCGTTGCGGTTACTGGGCAATCCTCTTCACTCTCGTCCTCGCTCTGACCTCCTGTTCCGACGACCTCGACGTGCAGCAGTCCTATCCCTTCACCGTGGAAGTCATGCCATACGGCGACAAAATCACAAAGGGCGAGACCGTCGAGCTGCGCTTCGAAATCAAACCCGAAGGCAACTATGCCAATACCCTCTACACAATCCGCTACTTCCAGTATGACGGTGAGGGAACGCTCAAACTTGTTGACGGGCCGGTGTTGGTCAACAACGACCGAGTGCTTCTCGAAAGCAAGACCTTCCGGCTGAACTACACCGCCCAGTCCTCCGACGCTCATAAATTCCTCGTGGTGGTAGAAGACAACTTCGGCTCAACCCCGTGGGAGCAGACTTTCGAGTTCAACAGCAAGGACAGCGGCGATGATAACGGAGGCAAGATTCCCTGCATCATCACGCCTGTGAATCCCGGAACCATAACACCCATCGGCTTATGAAAAGAATCCTGATATTCCTCATGGCGATAGTGACCATCGCGGTCACTTCGCCAGCCTTCGCCTCAAAACGAAGTATAATGGAGCTGCCGCTCTTTGAGCGGGCAGTATTGATAATCAAAAAGTTTGAAACGCTCCATAAACCGAAGCACTGGCCCTATGTCGGCTACGGTCATCAAGTCCAGTCGGGCGAACCATACCGCCGAGGCGTGCAGCTAACCGAGGAACAGGCTGACGCATTGCTCCGCAAAGACCTCGCCAAGTGCTGTGCTCTCTACTCCCAGTACGGTAAGGACTCCGTTCTTCTCGGCGCACTCGCCTACAACTGTGGTCCCGGAGTGGTCAACAAAAGTAGCATCCTGAAAAAACTGAAATCAGGCAACCGCAATATCTTCAAAGCCTACACCTCCCACTGCCGCTACAAAGGCAAATGGCATAAAGGATTATATAATAGAAGATTGACGGAGCTTGCTGCACTTTTCGCCCCATAAAGATAACTCCCGTATAATTCATGTTGATTATGCGGGAGTTTTTGTGTGTTAAAATATTAGAAACCGATTTTGGGGCGATTGTTATGAGATAGTCTTTCATGCTGACACGAATTTATTATCTCCTGAACATCAATAGAATCATTGCCTTTCAGAATGGCATTGACCGAATGTTTGCGTGCAATATTTTCTATTTCCCCACCGGACAAGTCAAATTGTGATGCAAGAGTCTGAGCATCGTGTTCCGAAAGGTCTGGAAGCATTGTCAGCCAAATCTTTGCCCGTGATTCGACAGATGGTTTGTCAAAACGAATTTTGTATAGGAAGCGACGCTCGAATGCTTTGTCAAGATTGGTGGTCAGATTGGTAGTGGCTATCATAATGCCTTCGAGGGTTTCCATTTCCTGAAGTATTATGTTCTGAATGGAGTTCTCCATCTTGTCAACGGCGCGTGCTGCCCCCTCCATTCTGACACCCAACACAGCGTCAGCCTCATTGAAAAGCAGTATCGGTGCAAGCTTTGAGTTCTTGCAGATGTTGCGGTAACGGTCAAAAAGAGCCTTGATGTTTTTCTCGCTTTCGCCTACCCAGCAACTCTTAATCTTATCAACATCGACGCGCATGATGTCACGACCGGTCTGCCGTGCAAGCTGATAGACAGTCTCGGTCTTACCTGTGCCGGGAGCACCGTAGAAGATGCAGCAGAATCCGGGTCTCATGCCTGCGGAGCGAAGACGGCTCTGCACTTCGTTAAACCGGCTTTCTGAAAGGATGGATGACAGTTCGGTTATCTGGTCGCATTCAGAAGTGTTGTATATAAGATTCTTTTCTACAAGAGTCTCCGCTTTTATAAGCCCTTTGACTGATTTGCCTGTTTCGTTGATATTAAGCTCGCAAAGGAGTTCCTCTTTAGCTTTGTCAGTCAGTTTGAAGGCATCAGAACGAGCCATGCCGTCTTCATTGACATTCTCGATAAGCTCTTTCTCAAAGAGTTCTGATTCGCGGGTACGAAATTCCCGTTTTACCCAACTCGGAATTTCATTGTCGTCGAATATGTCGTCAATGTCATGGAACCCGATATTGTCATCGTTATTTTCCACAAACAAATGAGCCATAAAGACAAATAGCAGAGTATCTTCATCGCCAAAACCACAGCGACGCAACTCCGTGGCAAACTTGGTATCCTTGATTTCCTCAAGCATATCCATTGTCTGCTCCATCAAGGAATCGTGGGTCAGTTCATTATCATCTTTTTCGTTCATAAGCTTGTCGAATCTATCGAAGAAAGTCTGAGTATCAGCCACAGGTTCTTCTTCATGGATGTATGGCTGGTTCTTGCGCAAGGATTTCAGAACAGTTCCGGGGACACGGTAGCTTAACGATTTACGACTACGTGATGCACGAAGATAATGCTTGGATTCAAGAATATCTATGTCATCGGAAAGTCGCAGTATCTTGGTAGTGCGACAACCGGCATATTTGGCAATTTCTGAGATCATGATGCGGCTATCCTCGCTTCTGTCAACAAACATGGCGAGTAAAACCACCTGCATGGCAGATACTTTCAATTTGCGGGCTGCATATTTTATATGAGACGAGGCTTTCTCCAGAAAGTCATCATCAAGATTAGAGTCTTCGGCAAGTTCAACGATATACTCAAACGCCTCCAGAACGCTTTTGGGTTTAGCATTCTTTGCATCATTCTTTTGTTTTGATTTGTCGGCGTTTTTTGCTTTGTGAAGGTCTAATTCTCTCATTGCTTATATGTATTGTTGTACGATGCAAAATTATAATCAGGGTGTATCAAAATGCGATACAGCATATAAAATTTACAGTGGCCCTGAAAATTTTTTGACAGGATTACCACGCTCCAGATTGTCATGGTTATTCCATTGGCGTGACTGAGAATCGGCTAAAGTTTTATCATTTTGTTGACGGAGTTTTAATAGAAGTCGCTCTCTTGCAAGAGACTTGTTTTGCGATTGGGAGCGTTCATCAGAGCATTTTACAGATAGTCCGGTTGGGATATGAGTTGCACGCACTGCTGTCTCTACCTTATTGACGTTCTGACCGCCTTTCCCACCTGATCGACAAGTTTCATAAACGATGTCCGATTCATCAATATGCGGCAATTCCACATCATCAAAAAAGTTGATGCCGACAAACCAGTTGGAGCGTTTGTGTCCCGGACGATAAGGATTCTTGGTTGAACGCCATAGCACAGTGCCTTGCCAGTCATTTACAATCGACTGAGGTATTGGTTCTGCCATTGTGAATGTCATTGACATGAAACAGCCTTCCTCCTGATTGTGTGGTTCACAATCAGCGAGTTGTATAGATGGGATTACTTTTAGCAGTTCGCGGGCCACGAGTGTGACTACTCTGGCACACTCCACCGGACCTCGACCGGCAGTGATTTGTATATAGTGTTTCATTCTCCGTTGTCTTTAATATTGAGTCTGGGCTTTATTATGGCGATAACTTCAACTGTCGGTCGGATAAGTTCGATAATTTCGTCGGTTGGTTTGTATGCCATCGGAGATTCATCAAGTGTGCCGGTGCAGACAGATGATGAATAGATGCCCGCCATTGAATGTTCAAATTCACTCAACAATATTTGTTTTTTTGCTTGGGCGCGACTCATGATGCGTCCGGCGCCATGTGGCGCGGTATTGAGCCAATGGCCATTCCCTTTCCCTATGCAGATTGCTATGCCGTCGCGCATATTGAACGGGATTGCTACTTTTCTACCCTCGGATGCGTCTATCGCACCTTTGCGTAACATAGGCACGTCGTCCGTTACCGATATATAGTTGTGTGAGGTAAAAATTGATTCTGTGCATTTTGCCTTACACAACTTTTTGAGTATAGCGAATATACGGTCGCAGATAAGCTGATGATTGTAGAGTGCGTATGCCTGGGCTATAATCATATCTGACAAATAACCGCGCAGGGCATCACCCCAGAGAAAGCTTGTGAATTTGGCGCGTTTGGGATTCTGTGCAATATTGCGCCAATGATTGGCTACCTTTACTCCGAGATTTCGTGAACCACAGTGAATTGTCAGCCAACCGTCGCCGGATTCGATATCTTCACCATACTCAATAAAGTGATTGCCACCGCCAAGTGTTCCAAGACTTTTGTAGAATATCCCTTCCTGAAGCTTGATGCGACGGCAGAAGTCAGTGATGAAACTTGCATCTATGCGAGGAACTTCATTGACAAGGTCAGGAGCAGCGGAGCGGGCCTTCTGATACTGTGTATTGAGAAAGTGGAACAACTCTTTCTCATTGAGTGAGTTCTTCGCGCAGATGTCAGTGCCTGTCGGTATAGCCTCTCGGATGCGATGGTCAAGCAGCGGGTAGTCCTCCGGATTGACGCCGCAAGATAGTTTGTGCATAGAGATAGTGCAACCGATGTCAACGCCAACATGGTCGGGATTGACATACATTCCTATCGGATAGGCTGTGCCTACATTACACGAGCTCCCGGCATGAACATCGGGCATCTGCACGACAGGCACACCCTCCATTGCCGGATGGTCGCATAGTTCAGTTATCCAGTCGAGAGCCGACTGCTCTATATTATCGGTGAAAATCTCAACCGATGTTGTTTTTCCATTTATAATCATGTCGCAAAGTTGAAATGTGTGTGCGCAATGGATTTGCGCACTACTATAAATTTTGCTATTTTTGTAAAAAAACATCTGATTATGCCTATAAATCGCGCCACTCTCATACGAATTTCCACCATAGACAAATGTCTCCAAAACCATTATCGCCGCTGGACTATCAACGACCTGATAGACGCCTGCACCGATGCGTTGGCAGAGTTTGAGGGGCGAAGCAATCCTGTGAGCCGCCGCACGTTCCAGAACGATCTTGCTCTGATGCGTAGCGACCGCTTGGGTTATAATGCTCCGATAGTAGTGCGCGAAAACAAATATTATGAGTACGAAGACCCTGATTTCAGCATCACGCATCTTCCGCTGAATGATGAAGGTCTTGATGCTCTCAACTCGGCTTTGGACATCTTACGCCAGTTGCAGGGCTTTCCGCAGTTGGCATCATCTATTGACACAATAAGCAAGCTCAACGAGCAGATTTCGCGACATACGGGCACATCGCTTCCGGCTATGGATATGGAACATGTGGCAGGATATAAGGGGGCAAAATTTATAGGCGACATATATGATGCGGTGCGTAAACAGCAGACTATCATTATAGAATATCAGTCGTTCAAGGCTCGTCAGTCCGAGGCATTGGTGGTATATCCCTATTTATTGAAAGAGTATCGCAACCGATGGTTTCTTATCGGCGAGAAAGCCACTAATCGCGTACCGCAGGTCAATATCTTTGCACTTGACCGAATACAGTCAGTATCTGTTGACAAGGAACATCCATTCAAGAAATGCGTTGACTTTGATCCGGAACACTTCTTTGATGACACAATCGGTGTAACCAAGGGAATACATGACAAAGCACGACGTGTAGTAATTAAAATTGACCGCCAACAGGCGCCTTACGTTGAGTCAAAGCCATTTCATAAATCGCAGAAAGTGGAACAACGTTTCCGCGACGGCTCAATCCAGTTGTCGCTAAAGGTGGTTATAAACAACGAACTGGAGCGCCTGATTCTCGGCTACGGCGGCCATGCTGAAGTCATTGCTCCGCCAGAGTTCCGGGAGCGCGTAGCCGAAAGCGTTCGCATAGCCGCCAGACATTACAATTCTAAATCAGATGAATAAGACCGGTTGGAATGGCCTGAATAAATGGCGTGAAACCATCTATTGATTAATTCCGCTCAAAGCAAGATCAAATTCGGACTGTTTAAAACGGAGTAATCGGCATTCATAATCGCTCCATTGGAATATATGACACCGTTTTTTTCCAAGATTCCGTGCTGAGCATGGATATGACCGAATAGATGTGCTTTTAGGTGAAGGTCGGATAGCTTCGTGAGTATCTCTTCTGATCCGTAGTTGATACCATCATCATAATCAAGTATGCCATAAGCTGGAGAATGAGTAATCAATATATCGGTATCGCCGGGAATTTTCTCGTAGTTGCGGCTCTGACGTTCGGTTATGCAATCTTCCAAAAACATCGGTACACCATAAAACTTTACACCATCAATCTCAATTCCGGAGTTGGAAAGTTGATGCACGTTGTCAGGTAGTCCGTCAATGTTGGCTCCATAGAGGCAATCGTCATGGTTGCCACAGATAAATATTTTATGTTTGTATGGCAAGTCACAAAGCTAGTTGAGGAAATCAAGGGCCTCCTGTTCGGTTCCTACCATGCAGAAGTCACCGGAATGTACTACCACATCGGCCTCAGGTAAATCCCGAAGCCGATGGTGACAGTTGTGAGTGTCGGAAAGGTGGAGTATTTTCATTAAATAAGGCCTGATTCGATTGCGTTGAGTGCTTCCTTATCGGAATATTCAAAGGCATTTATGAAGTTAATATCCGGATAACGTTCTGTAAGCTCTTCGTTATTGCGAACTTTAACAGATATGTCCGAAAGAGATTTCTTTAACCCAATGCGCATTGGCAACGCGCATTATAGTTTCAGCCATATTGCAACCGGCACCACCGACTGCAAGAATCATTGTCTTACTCATAGTTTGGTATATTTACAGTTCTCATTCTTTATAAGGGAAAACGTATATTCTCTGAGCAGTGGTATCGGAAGATATTTCTCTAAATTCGGTCTCAACTTTAACAAGTGGTCTTACGATAACTGAATCCCAGTCCCAATCCCAAAGGTCGGAAACCAGTTTCTCCACTACCTCTTCATTTGCTGCGCCTCGTCTGCGAAATTTTTCTTTGAAGAACTCTTCAGATACCGGTCCTACAAATATACATGGCATAAGTACTTCATTTTCAATAATAGCCAAGACTTTATCGCCCGAAGAAAACGCGCATTTTTCTTGATAATTATCGCCACCCGGTTCATGCTCGCCCTCTGAATATTCGGAGTACACAGTGAAGTCAGGGGTGTAAACTACATACAGGGATGGAGCCATATCATCATCTGTCTCAATAGAGTATGCAAGCAGACGATTTGGTGCATACACTACATGATGTAATGCAAACTCGGCATCCTTCCAGCATTGGAACTCGCCAAGGCTTCTTTCATCAAGAGACCAGTATTGTAGCCCTTCGGGATTATCTATGGTCTTATGATTTTTTTGAGGCTTATCGTAAGCATATATTTTAGCTTCAGTAATGTCAAACCACGGATCTCTTATAGCTGAGAAATATTCCCCGTCGTTAAGAAGAATCACAGGCCATTTATCGCAGAATAAATCTGCGAAGGCTCGTGGATTGTCGGTGTGGATAGGAATAATGGCTTTAGGATCCAGCTCTGTAATTAACTCATCGAGACTCTTCATGTCGCAGTGTCCGCTGGCGTGCATATACCTATAATCATCTCCGACAGATTTTGCAAGAGCAGGATTATAAGCTGCTTTCGACTCATCGAGGTATCCGTTCCACGTAGAGAGGTGTTTTACTCTGCCTTCATCCGGAAGTTGATTTAGCAAATTATCAAACCGCTCTCCCTGTCTTGCAACAAGCACATAACCATGTTCCGAAACGAAATCTATAAATTTATCATTGGCAATAAATTCAGTTCCACGTTGTATAAGCGTCTGAGGCTTCTTACCTTCGATGTAATTATACAGAGACGATTTCCCCCAGATTTTATCTCGTCCGGCTACTATATCCATAATACGCTTCTGATAGGCATCCACATAAAACGGACGGTTTGCCCTAATAGCCGCATGATACATACCAAACAGGCGGTCTATATTGGTTGACGATACATAGACGACATTATATTTGTTCTCGGTGAATGCTTTTTCAAACTCCTTCTGAAGTTCATGCTCCGACATGATAGCTGTATCAGGTCTATTAACATTTGTAGCTTCACAGACAACGTAATCAGCCCTCTCTACATATCTTTCAATAACCGTTGACAACTTTCCGCTACGGAAACCGTGTTTGCGAAAATCGCCTGAATGAAACACTTTCAGTTCTTTAGCTTCAATGCAGAACGCATACGCATCAAAAGCAGAGTGGTCAACTACTATTGGTATAATATCAAATTCACCAAAAGTGAAATGTTTCCTGGGGACGAAGGTGTTGACTTTGTTAAGACGCTCGGCCATCTTACGATGCTCTTCACTTACTGTGCTTAAATGATTAGCAAGTTCTGATGCTATTTCTTTAGCCATCTTACCCATATATATGGGAAGCTCTGGCGGTAGTTCGATGATTTTGCCGATATGATCGCCGTGATAGTGCGTGATTAACAAAGCACTTTTTCGTATGTCTCCACAAGTCAATCCATCTATCTCCAACTTTTTGTCAGACATAGGTGCGCCCGGTAACTGTTCGCCGTAATCAACAAACAGCTTCCACCCATTAGACTCGTATTCGGTCACGCAACCTCCTATCTGATTGGAGCCACGATGAACTGTGATTTTCATAAGTAAGTGTTATTTCTTTAAATTTCAACACTTTGCTGTTTTCAATTTGAAATCGTCTTCAATCAGCATCACTTGACTTAGAATCCGGCCATCCCGATACATCATTTCAACAGCATTGTCAAGTCTTCTGTCCGATGACGATTTGATAGCTTTCTCAAGGGCATCGGAAACAATTTTCTGGATTCTCATTTTCTGATAGTCAGGCGTATGGCCAGGAGCTTTCGCTTCTTTCTCAACCGTATAAGCAAAGCCGAAAATCGGGGCTTTGCTTTTGTCGATGTCAGGCAGCGGAGACAAATTGTTTCTGAATCTGTTTTGATTCAACTCCGCTATCATTTCAGACATCTCGTCCAAGAAGGATTTATAACGTATCGTTTCAGAAAAATCGCCGGTCTTTTCGGAGCCAATCATTGCAGCAAAGTCAGTGATATGCGTCTCGCAATTTTTAGTAGAATTCAAACCGGTCTTTAATTCAAAGACATAAATCTGGCCCTGCTTGTTGATTGCAATGATGTCAAATCGCGGATTTGGATAGCGTTTGTCATAGGTGCGGAATGTATTCTTATACTCCCTGTTGTAGCAAGGCGAGTTGGCCGAAACGGCAAATTCAATGTCCACTACCGCGAGATCCTCGTCATGAATAATATCAACGTTATTCAGAGCAATCTTGTGCTGGTCATCACGTTCCTGCTTCCTATGAATGTCGAACCAGATATCCATTATCTTTTTCGCATCATTGAAAAACTCTTTAGGGTTATTTTCGACACGTTTGCGGCTGGTCTTGTTGATATGCTTTAGCCATTCGTATTCCGCAGAGAGCTCCGGATTTCCGATATTAAGATATTTTTCGTCAAACGACAGTGTAAGTGTTTTGGGATTCTTTTTAATTCCAAGGATCTTTCCTCCTTTGTAATAGATATGAATTTCATTTGCTCTCAGGCAAAGGAGCAAAGCAGGATCTTGCTTTGCCTCATTGACAATGAGTTTTATTTGATCTTCAACATCAAATCCCGTTCGCATTACATACAAGGGTTTGTCGTTACTCATAGAAACTTGATTTTATGGATATATTACAAATTTAGTGATTTTCAGCGGGTTTACAAAACAGTTTGTTGTAATTCTCCATGCCGAGGATTGATTTTAGCTCGTCTTCGGTAATGAAGTTACCGGTGTCTCCGGCACAGGTGTTCCACCTTGAAGTGATTGAAACGATTTTGTTTTCAGGGCTGACCTCTACGGCGATGAGAGAATAACCAAAGCGGTCACGAGGAAAACCTGAGCCCGGAATGCAAGGCGTGTCCCACCACTCGCCGTTTCCACAGAAGTAGAAACGGTTGCCATTTGCTGTATAAGCATTGAAAGACTCTTCTGAGATAACGATACACCAAGATGTCATATCAATATATTGTCGAGCGTCAGCGTAATCTCCGATACGATCAACCATATAGTTAAATTTTATCTCCGGTTCTTCAACCGATGCCATTGGTGACATTCCCAAGATTTCGCACACAGTCTCAGGGTCACACTCATTGAAAGTGTTGTCGAAAAAGTCAAAACCGGGTGTCTGGTCAATGACCCTTAGAATAAGCCGTACACGACTCACATCATCGGGATCGTTGATGTCGATAAGCATCGCAATGTTCCATTTCAATATGCCGATAGCAAATTTAGCCAGTCGGCTATTAAGTTCAGGAAACAATGCGAGATAGTTATCAACCTCACTCTCTGATCCAAGCTCGGCAAACCATCAGGTTATTTCTTTTCTATATTGTTCTTCCATAATCACGATGCAAAGATAATAATGTGGTGTCCCATTTTTCGAGACACCACAAAATTTTTAGAGGTTTACGACTATGACATGCCGACCGAGTCGTTGCGCCTCTTTGATGGAATGATAAGTTCCTTTGGACTCTGCGGATGGGAACGCGATTACAGTAGTAGCCTCTTTGACAATCTGAGTATTTCGCTTCAGTGTCGCATATCGTCCATAGACGTTATACTGCGGAGTGAACTCCATGTAGGGCTTGTGATGGCGAGCCGCGAATAATTTGGCGAAAGTGTCAACTCCTTTTGCGCCACCGGAGATTACCATCTGAATCTCGTCGGGATTGATTTTGTTGAGTAGGAGTTTCTCCCACTCCTGATAAGTCACACCCGGATTTCGAGTGCCAGCGATTGTTAATTTCATACTACTTTTTTAGTGTTGGTACTCTTCTTTAATACGATGAAGGATTTCAACCAAATGTGAATATCTGTTAAAATCTATCTGATTTTCATATTCCTCGACCCCATCGAAGCGTGTATATATCATATATTTCAGCTATTTATAAGTTAAGAATATTTAACATATAGCAAACTTTATGCTGTACCGCAATATGCGTCACCCTTGGTGTAATTTTGCGCTCATGAAAGAATATCGTGATAATTTCTTAGTGCGCAAAATGACTGCGCAACGACATTCTAACTTTGCATCGAAATATTAAAAACATCAGAATATGAAGATAATAGAAGGACATGACGTAAAGATATTTACGGACAACATCGAGGAGAATGCCTTGGAACAGATCAAGGAACTACTTTCAATTGACGTGTTTTCCGACAAGAAGATACGAATCATGCCTGACGTTCACGCCGGGGCAGGTTGCGTTATAGGGTTTACCGGTGACCTCGGCGACAAGGTCATTCCTAATATAGTTGGCGTTGACATCGGTTGCGGTATGCGCATCCTCAATCTCGGCAAACTCTCCGAGATAGACTTTCACGCATTCCACGAGCATATCCGTGGCAATGTGCCTTCGGGTATGATTGTGCGTGAGGATCGTTTCGGTTTCAAGCCTCTTGTCGGCGAGGAAATGGAAATCTACCGAGAGGCAAAGCAACTTGTGACCGAACTTTACTGCTATCGTGAGCTTAAAGACTCGGGACGTATCAATAAGGCTATCGGATCGCTCGGAGGCGGCAACCATTTCATCGAACTTGACAAAGATGACGAAGAGAATGTTTACCTTGTGATACATACCGGTTCGCGTAACCTCGGCAAGCAGGTTGCCGACATCTATCAGGCAAAAGCTGTGAAGCATCTTACCGACGGAGCTGACGAGTTTGAAGAAACAATCAAACGCACCATTGAGGAGTACAAGGTGGCAGGTCGTCGGTCTGAATTGCAGAGCGTCATAAAGAAAATGCGCAAGGAACATCAGGACGCGGAGCCGAATCTCCCCGCCGATTTATGCTATGTCGAAGGAGAAGGGCGAGAGCACTATCTCCACGATATGCGTCTCTGCCAGCGATGGGCTGTGCTCAACCGTAAACTTATATCTCTATTGCTCATGCGGTTTTTCCCCGGTGTGGAGGTAAAAGAAGAATTTGAATCCGTCCACAATTATATTAGTGACGAGAATATCATCCGCAAAGGCTCTATCTCCGCTGCTGAAGGTGAGCGTTGCATTATTCCTCTGAATATGCGCGATGGTTCTTTGCTCTGTACGGGCAAGGGCAATCTTGACTGGAACAGTTCAGCTCCTCACGGGGCCGGACGAGTATTGAGCCGTACTCAGGCTTACGAAAAAATAACAATGGAGGACTTCGAGGCATCCATGAAGGGTATCTATTCGGAGTCGGTCAACGACTTCACTCGTGACGAGTCGCCGATGGTCTATAAACCGGCCGAGGAAATAATTGCCAACATCGGCGACACAGTCACCATAGATACTACCATCCGTCCAATCTTTAATTTCAAGGCATCAAAATGAGCATAAAGTCCATAGCGAACATAATAAATGATACCTTAAACGAATATGAGTCCCCAGAAGAAGTGGGCGAAATATTCTGTATAGGCAATTTCGTACATTCAGAAAGTCGCAAATGTGACGGTCTCATGGCTGATGCTGCCGCCATATTAGAAGAATATGGTTGGCAAGGTGATTTTGCCCTATATTATCATGAGGATAGGATTCAAGTGAGGCTTTATCTCCGTATGGCATACGTCGCAAGTTGTTATATTGATGGAACTTGGAGTGAAATAAAGGAGCGTATCCCTTACATTATTCCGCTGTTGTTAGCAGCAACAGAACTCCGAAAGGAGAAAAATCTCGGCATGATTTGGATTGACCGACAAGTGACAAAGTTGGATTGGTCAAAGCCTGAAAGTTCTATGAGTGACTGAATATAAAACTTTGAATGATATGAAAACTATACAATCGCCCGATGGAGTCGCACTCCTGATGGAAAATCTCTGGCTTCGCCATAAAGCCGGAATGAAGCAGCGGCCATGTAATGTCTTTATGGTAGAGCTACCACCGCCAACAGACGGAGAGTTGGCTGAGGCTCGACAAAAAACACAGGATAATGCCTGCCCGGATGATGACCATGAAGAACTCTATGGCGCATGGATTTAACGGACATGACTAAGGCGGAACGCATCGAAATGATGCGTAAACGTCAGGCATACTTCTCGGCGATAGCTGAGGAGTATGCCTCATTCGCTGATTTTATAAAAGCGCAGGACATGTGGCTGGCACTTATGGGCGTTGAACTAACAGAATACAGCAAGTATATAACGCTTTATATTCAATTGGATTTTACGGAATATGAGCAATACTATATTATAAAATCTGACGAAGGAATACTAACAGTAAGTGATATAATTATGTGGCAAGATGATTATTGCTGTAATAGTTGGATGAATATATCGACAGGAGAAGACGCAGATGAAGAGGATATTTCCCGATGTTATTGATGCTTATGATAGGCTCGATGTTTTTCATTCTTCTGATGACATCGAACTTGGAATAGCGTATGACGAATATGTCAACAGACTTCCAACCTTTCAAGAATATTTCAAGCGAATAAGTAATAAGAAGGCTTTGGAAGCAGGGGCCGAAATGGGCATTGTATCATTCTATAATAAATCCTCTAATAAGAAGAAAATTGTAACACTCAGAAGAATTATGAATCTATTTCGGATCATCCAGCCAAGACTCCCAGAGCCAAATGATCCGAACCCATACTTGTCAAGTATTTGCTATGGATTTTATGGCTGCAATACTAATGAATCTCCAATCGGAGTCTGGGTTGAATATTTCGTTAATCCATTGGAAGCTATAGCAGGTTCAAAATTAACTATTGAAGATGATAATCCCTACCAATTAGCAATTGCCTTAGCCGATAACTACCGACGTGGGAACTGGAAAGAGTTTTGTGAACTTTCAAAAAAATACGACGTGTAGCACGAAATGATACAGGTTTTTATTATCTTTGCAGATGATTATGGACAAGTTCGAGAAATTCTTACCAGTTCTAAAGGGACTCACGCAATCAGAAGACCTCACGAATATCAATTTGTTGCAAATGTCAACGGAGATAGGAGATATTCGGGAAGAGGAATTGTCAAAAATGCCATTGCATATCAATGTCATTACGATTTCTGCTGTCGGTAAATTGAAGGAAACCGCTCACAGTTCAATACTTCAACATCTTATTCGACATCAGACTGTTCTCGATTCTTTTATGAAATCAATTATGGGCATTGATAAAGTACGAGTACATTCTAAAAGTGTACGTAAAGCAGAACAAGACCGAATTGACGTTTCTATTTATGACAGAGATATTTGCGTTATCATTGAGAATAAAGTCAATGGCGCCGTAGAACAACCCGGACAAATCTTTAGATATGTGCAATTGGCTTTAGAAGCAGGCTATCAAGAAGAGCAGATTAGGGTTTTATATCTAAATTCAAATCATCATGAAAAGCCTACCTATTTTTCACTGACGGAAAATGGTGAAAATTTAAATCGAATTTCTAAAACAATTGAGGACAACATTATTGTAAGAGATTATGCTCATGACATTTATGAATGGATAAAGGAGTTATCACCAATAATTCCTAATAGTGAGAAATATCTAATTAGTGCATTACATCAATACCAGGACTATTTAGAAGAATATTTTTTTCTAACCGACAAATTTCAACATATGAGACAACGTATAAAGACCGTGATAGCTGAAAATATACTTAAAGGCTTATCCGATGACAATGATGCGGACTTTTCCCAGCGTATAGAATCACTTTCAGAGGCTTCTGAGAACCTTCAACAACTCATTGATGCAGTCAACGAGCTCAAAGGAACTTATTCTGTCAGAAAAGAAGCCGCCCATATACAAACTGAGTTAGCTAAATCAGATTTAGAACTAATAGATTTGGCCGACTTTGGATATGATCAACAAAACTTTGGCGTGAGAATATCAATCAATGGCAAGTGTGGTTATATTGCTTATGGCTATGGCCGTGGCGGCAAATATATAGGATTCGCGTTTGAAACGGCATCATTGACCAAAACAGAGATAGATTACCTTAATCGTATTTTTAAGAAGTTCGGTAAGGAAAATAAAGAAGAACAAGACATCTGGACATGCTGGAACTATATCGGTAAGACTTCTCTTTTGAATGAGTTTTCAAATTTCGTTCAATATGTAAAGGATCTCGCTGAAAATGACGAAAAATGTCCGATAAAGTTTAGTGAATTATGAACCAACTGCAAAAATACACTTGGCTGATTGATACAATCCGTCGTGCCGGGAAGATTTCACATAAGGATCTTTCTGACCGCTGGTCCCGTAATAAAGATTTCAGTGACGGACATGAGCTTCACCGTGCCACCTTCAACCGCTGGCGCGATGCAATCTACGAGCAGTTCGGTATTATGATAGACTGTCAGAAAGTAGGCGGTTATCTTTATTATATCTCAAATCCAGAGGATATTGACGAGGACAAGCTCAAAAAGTGGATGCTTGATTCTTTCGCTGTCGGCAATGCCATCGGAGAGAATCTATCCTTGAAAGGACGTATATTGGTTGATGAGATTCCTTCCGGGCGTGACCATCTGACCACAATCTTGGAGGCGATGAAAGAGAACCGGGTCGTGAATATCTCATATCGTCCGTTCAAGAAGGAGCATAGTTACAGTTTTCCCATTGAACCGTATTGTGTGAAACTGTTTGATAACCGTTGGTATGTGCTTGGTCACAATAACCGCGATGAGATAAAGATATACGGTCTTGATCGTCTGGAGAGCGTAGAACCAACAGATACACTCTTCAAGCTACCAAAAGATTTTGATGCGACAGAGTATTTCGCAACCAAATTTGGCGTAGTCATCGGATACGATGTCAAGCCAGAGAGAATAGTTATTCGCGCCAACGAAGACCATAAACATTATCTGAAATCGCTCCCTCTGCATCATAGTCAGCGACTTATTGAGGACTACGGTGAGTATGCTGATTTTGAGTTGTACCTATCGCCGACTTATGACTTTATAATGAAGTTACTCCATGTCGGTTCGATGATTGAAGTAATCAGTCCGGCGTCACTCCGCAAAGAGATGAAAGGCTGGATTTCGGATATGTACGAACTTTATAAGAATGACTGAAGATGCAAGATTTTGTAGCAATAGACTTTGAGACAGCTAATGGGCGACGCTCAAGTGTGTGCAGCGTCGGTATTGTGATTGTCCGAGGTGGCGAGATTGTTGACAAATTTTATAGCCTTATTCAACCTGCTCCCAATTACTATACATATTGGACCACTGAGGTGCATGGACTTACACGTCGTGACACCGATGGGCAACCTACATTTCCGGAAGTGTGGGCGCAGGTAGCAGATAAAATAAAAGGATTGCCTCTTGTGACGCACAATCGTCCCTTTGATGAGAGCTGCTTAAAAGCTGTATTTGAGGAATATGACATGGAATTTCCCGGTTACGAATTTCATTGCACACTCGCTGCTTCCCGTCGCTGTCTCAACATTCCGAGCCATCAGCTCCATTTGTCAGCAGCCGCCTGCGGCTATGACATGGGAAACCACCATCATGCGCTTTGTGATGCCGAGGCTTGCGCCGCCATAGCATTGAAATTACTTTAATCATACGTTTGAATAAATCAAATAGAATATGAAACAGAACGAAGCCTTTACTATTAGACTGAAAGCCATACTTTCTCGTCTTGACGAAATACAAGAAAACTACGCATCCGACGAGGATAATGCTTTATCCGATCTAGATGAAATAAAAGATGAGCTCGAAGAAATAAATGAACATTTGTTTCACTTTGAGGATCATCTATACACCGGCGATAAAGACCCCAATTATTTTGTCAAGAAAGCCGAAGAATGTCATCATGCACGGGAATTAAGTAATCGTGTCGAGAAGAAAATTGCCGACTTACGCAGGGAGATAACTGGTTATGACGAGCGTGAAATTATGCAGATGATGTATCCGGATGAAGATATTGATTCTGAAGATTTTGAAGACGGTTTTGATTTAGAGGACTTTTACGACGAAGACTGAAAAATATTTGGGGTGTCACCAAATCTGATACACGACTGTTCTACCTTTGCGGAGTAATCATTAAAAAAATCAGATATGGCACTCTTCAAAGTAACAACAAAAAGGTTCCTTCTTAGCGGAGGCAAGAGACTCGAAGCCGGCATGACCGCTGAGGTCTCTTTCAACGGAAGCACTCTTCCTTTCTCAAATTCAACAGTAAAGGCAGAGATTCAGCGTCAGTTCAAGATGAAATACAACGTGGACTTTCCCGTTGGGTACATGAACGGCAACGAACTTAAAGTAGAGAAACTCTAACTTTGCGAACAAATCTATGCAGTGATAGTCAGCCATCTGCTATCACTGCATATTAAAAATCAGATTATGACTGTAAAAGAATTATTCACAACTGTAGGTTTTGACGCCATAGTAAAAGCCCTGCAAAACACCCATCGCAACGATAGGTCTATAAGATGTCTCTCCGGTTATAAGGAGGCATTTGATATTATCTGCAATACAGAATTTGAAGGGAATGGTGGCGAAGTTACTTTCGATGTCACCCCTAAAGGACAGTGGTTTGATCCCGGGAACTTACCCCTTCTTGCCAATAATGTTGAGGGCGATCATTGGAAAAACACTGTGGGTAAGACGGTAATCAGGCCTGAAGATAATCCTTTTACAGATGCGGAGCTCGCCGGAGCCATTCTCTGGGGCATGACCTTTTACGGTTTTACCAGACATGCCAAATGGACTCCTTTTGAACAGTTTTTTACAAAGTATGGCGAAATGGCGGAGAAACTTGAACGCAAACTTTATCTGCCATATATCAGAGACAAGCGTGTAAAACGCGAACTTAAAGGAAAGGAAGAAATGCCATGCGGCATAGCCTTTACACGCGAAGTCTGGGATAGAATACATTATGGTAAAAAGCACCAGAACAGGAGCAAACGCAAACGTTTCCATAGAATGAAAATGCGCATCGCGGAATTAAAACGCCTCGACAAACGTCAGCATCTTATTGATGACCTCATAGCCACGACTGGTGTTCCCAAGGAAGACATCGAAACTTTGATAATGAAGGCTGGTAGTGTTCGTGAAGAGTGGCGAGAGAGCCATGTCTGTGGCAAACCCTCCCGTGTAGATTATGTCATTGATTTACTCTCAAACTATTACCCGACACTTGATGACCTCTGTCAGGACTGTCATGATGTAATTATTGTGGTTTATACCGATGAAAACGAGCCAATGACTGAAGAGGAAGATAATCAACTCTATAAAGCAACGGGGTTCATTTTGGCAAAAAGTGGCATAAAATCCCAATTGATTTGTGGACATGCTGATGATGTAAAGGGCGATATTGCTTTACGCATTATCGGTATATCAGACTTAAAACCGGACGAAGATGAATGAAGAATATTTATTAGACCAACCTGCTTTTGCGAATCTCCCCACCAGTTTCCGCGTAATTGGTATCGGGGAGGCAACAAAAGAAATAATTGAGACAGTAAAGTCATACGGGTACGATTGTGTGTCCACCACGGTATTAACCGAACCCTTTGAGTGTGTCCCAACGGATGAGGATAAAATGGTAATCATTGTGGCAAAAGACAACGAAGATCATGCAAACAGTATTGCCAAAACATTCCATGATGCCGGAGTCTTGACTCTTGGTTTGCTTGACAATGCCGATTTGGATTGTTATGACAGCGTGGTGTCAGAAGCCTCTTACACAGAGTACCCTTACCTAATAAAATCAATCCTCCAGCCGATAGTGACACAAGGCATGATTGCCTATGACTTCAATGATTTGCAGACAAATCTTGCCGACGCAAAGCATTTCTTTATAAAGTCAGCGACCGGGCATGGTAATGAGCGAGTTGCAGAATCTATAGGGTTCATTAAAAGTACATTGACTTCATCCCTGCTCAATAAAATCGAACGACTTTCTATATTTCTGTATTTCAACAAAGAAGATAAACAGCCTTTGGTGATGCAAGAAATGACGGCACTAACCGATTTTGTTAGTGAACTACCTGAAAGCATTTATGTCATTTGGGCTGTATATCCCGATGAGAGTATAAAAGATGAAGAGATAAAAGTCACGATACTTGCCGCCGGAAAGGAACTGGAGAATGGATAAAGTAATTCAGAAGCAGTTGGCACTGCTCAAATTTGCCATACTCCCCGGAATATTAGGGGGCATTGCCTGCTTTATCGGGCCACCTCATTCCGCCTTGATAAAAGCAAATATCGGTGTTGTAATCGGATTCGCACTTCAACACAAGTATATGCTTCCAGTGCTGAAAGATTTGATCAAAGCATCCGATGATTTTGTTGACCAAAATATAAGAAAAAGATAACCTGTATCTAAATTTGCGACATGACGGAGCTAATTTTGCGGCAAGCATAATTGGCCCCGTTTTTTATGGCAAAGAAAGTCAGAACTAAATCACTATTCCCGTCAACTCCGAAAGAGCACATTCGTCAGCTTGTCGAATGGATGTCGCAGGGAGTCTTTGAAAAGGAGCAGATTATAGCCGTGGCTCTGCTGTGTGCTGTGGCTGGAGAAAATATGTTCCTTCTCGGCCCTCCCGGAACAGCCAAAAGTATGGTTGCAAGTCGTTTGAAAATGGTATTCAAAGATGGCAAGTCATTTGATTACCTGATGTCTCGATTCAGCACGCCTGATGAAATATTCGGACCCATATCAATTTCCCGATTAAAAAACGATGACCGTTATGAACGACTGACCGCCGGTTATTTGCCGGATGCTGATGTTGTGTTCCTTGATGAGATATGGAAAGCCGGACCGTCTATACAGAACACCCTTCTGACTGTAATAAACGAGCATATCTTCCATAATGGAGGTCAGATAATGCACACCCCGATGAAAGTGCTTATAGCTGCCTCTAACGAACTTCCCGCTAAGGATGAGGGCCTCGAAGCGTTGTGGGACCGCTTTCTTGTGAGGATGGTTTCTAACTGCATAGAGAATGATTCCTCTTTCTTCAAAATGATAAAGGGTGCCAGAATTGAGCTGTCGGAATTGTCGGAGTCTTTATTCATTACTGATGAATTGTATTCCTTATGGCAGAATGAATCAATGGCCGTTGGCATTCAGGATTCGGTGGTCAGTGCCATAAAAAACATTCGGAAGAGTCTTGCTACTCTGGAGAAAGAGGATGGTAATCAGCTGCGATATTATATCTCTGACCGTCGGTGGCGAAAGGCGTACAGGCTTATGCAGACCTCGGCATATCTGAATGGACGCAGTGAAATAAATCTTTCTGACTATCTATTGCTGATACATAGTTTCTGGAATGATGTGGAGTGTATTCCGAATGTGCTTAATGCTTTTACTTCAAGTATCTCAGACACGGTGCTGAAAAGCCTGACGAAGATTGACAAATCAATTCGACAGCTTATGACTCCACAGCAACAGACCGCACAGCAATCGACACCGTCACGATTAAACACAGACGGGAATGATTTTGCCGAATATGATTATTTCTACTACCTCGTAGAGAATTATCCGGCTGGAGACACCTATTTCTCAAAATGGGATTACGCCGCATTGTCCAATCAGACGCGCGATGGAGTAAGATATTATGACAGTAAGCGAAAGAAAATCATCATTCACACCATTGTCCCGGGAAGACCTTTTGATGCCAAATCGCAAAATGCCTCGAATCTGACAAAAGTCAAGATTCAGAGATGCCAGAATGGAGCGATTATCGACGGTACGCCATACGCTTTCCGAAGGAAGGCTGCTCAATCAGTAACAAGTTCTGAATCTTTACAGACTTTGCCGGTATATCAGCGTGTCTATTTGATTCAGGACTTATTCAGAAATTGTGTTGAAGAGTGGGAGAAGTCGGTATCGTCAAACTGGACCGATTGTGATAATATCTTCCTTTCTCCCAATGATCTTGCACTGGTCAATAAGATGCTGAAGGATGTGAGCGAACAGATAAAGACCATTGAGGTCAAACTCAACAACTTAGTAATGATGATAAAATGATAGACTATACCGACGTTGACGCCAAACTGGAGGAATATAGCGAGGCATTTGACTTCTATATGGAATGTGGAGAGATGCCTCCATCTATGCCACCCGATGATTGCCTCGCCGGTTATATGCAGGAGGTCATTGACAATAATCCTCAGATTGACGGCTCAGACGAAACGTGGGTCGAAGTGCTGAAAGAAGACCTGATTTCATTCTTTAGTGCTTTGCTGGAACAGTTCCGTGCAATGCAGATTGAGGCAATGAAAGAACTTGCCATGATCGCTAAGTTCAACGAAGCACCTATTGAAAAAAAGCGTATGATGTGGACGGAGGTTTGCGGCACCATTGAAGCGGGATACTCGAAATACGATGTTAATCTTGCCGGATACACTGCGCAGTTCAAGACTGACGACAAGGACGCTGTATTTTCGGCATTGACCAGTGATTGGGAAAATGCTTGTAAGGCAAAGCTCGACCGGAAAGAGCGTCAGATGTTGAATCGTGCTAAAATGCAGTTTGAACAACTCAGTCGAGAGGCCGGCACGAGGGATTATGAAGATAAAAAGAAGGTAGAGAACTATGTTCATCGTTATCCGCAATTGAAAGAGATTGTCGATATGATTGGGCGCGATAAGGATTCATCGAAAGAAGAAAAGGATACTGTAGTGTATCGTTTCCTGCCCACCACTGTGGCTAAAAACAGCTCAGTTGAAGAGATTGACAGAGTAGAGTCAGGCGACAATCTGGAGCGAGTCCTTCCGGTGGAATTATCTATGCCGGAAGATCTATTCTTCAAGAGATATGCAACCAAAGAACTTCAGCAGTTTTCAAGCCCCGGTAAGGACAAACCGAAAAAGATTGAGGAACATCGCAAAGACCCACGCCTGACAAAAGGACCTATTATCGTAAGTATTGACACCAGCGGTTCGATGTCGGGACAACCTCAACGGATTGCTTTCTCGTTGCTCAAACAGTTGCTACGGATGGCAAAGAAACAGAAACGACCATGTTATCTAATCAGTTTTTCGGTCAGATCAAAGTCCATAGACCTTGCCAAACCGCGTAACTGGGGAAAGATAGATAACTTTCTGGAGAATAGTTACAGCGGTGGAACCGATGGCGAACAAATGCTTGCCGAGGCTATTCACGTTCTTCAGAAAGACACATACGAGATGGCTGATGTCCTTATCGTCTCAGATTTCGAGTTTCCTGTACCCAACGCCTCCACTCTGGAGAAAATAAATAAGGAGAAAACACTCGGCACTCGCTTTTATGGGCTGAAAATCGGCCATTACGGAGTAAAAGGTTATAGACAAATAATGGATAAAATATGGGAGGTATAAAAGAACCGATATTTAAGATAAACCCACGATTCCGACTTACGACAAAACATCTGTCGGTGGTTTGGCATTGTGTCGATAAATTCACGTTAGAGTGCGAAGCTGCTTTGAAGATATCCGACCGTTTCGTCTTTCAAGATAAGAACAGTGTCGAGTTACTGGTCCAATATCACGATGGCATCTTGGATATGATTTACCATGACTCCACAGACTTTGAAACTCGAAAGATACAGAAGTGGCTACGCGAACTTATGCGCGACACCATACTCCGGATTGCGAAAGTTGTGCTGCCTGCCAGAGTAAAGTATTGGGAGAATATGAAGGGCTTGCATGGTACAGGCGTGACCGTGAAACGTCTCCGGAAGAATGTTCTCGGTTATTGCACGTTCAACAATCATATTGCCTTGCAACCGTTCCTCGTCATATTCAAACAGGAATGGACCGACGGTGTAATACTTCATGAAATGGCGCATTACAAGTACAAGCATCATCGTAAATCATTCTGGAATTATCTTTCCACTCTCATCGGCGAGGATTCAAAGATGGTAAAAGCAAAAGATGATATAGCGATGTCCCCATACTATAACTATTACCTCTATCTCACGAAAAATAAGTAACTTTGCACAATTAAAATCTCAAATCAATTATGAAAAATTTTGATTTACATTACAGCGAACTTAAACGCCTTCTTCAAAACCCTACTGGGTTAAACAAAGGCTCTTTGAGGAACGAATATGATTTGGCAGTTACAAGTGCTCAAAAAGACATAAATATCCTTGACTTTGATGATGAGGACAGGGACGTAATTGCCGCTTTAATGTACCGTATTCAGAGACTGCACGGACTTGGGGAACATCGCTACCAGCGGGATGATATTTCCCAACTCACATTCTATCCACACGAGCATGTGTCTGTAACGTTCAATTCTCATTGGAATCAGAAATCTGAGAAAGAATTGTATCAGCCAATCCATAATTATTTTAGGGATATGCTTAACAAGGGTGGCAACTTTGGGCCTCAGGATGAGCCATTCTACTCAGGTGAAATTTACCATAAAGTAACAGAGGAGCAAATGCAGGAGTTTGTTCAGACTCTGACAAATGCTACTCATCAAGTAGCAGACCACATTGTTGAGAATGTTTCTAATAACTGGGCATGGAAGCCCGATATTTACGCATATTCGTTCTATACTTTTGAGAAATTCTTTGACTATACATATCACATGGTGATAGGTGAAGAATATGAATTGGATTTTGAGCCTGATGCTCTATACGAATGTCCTGTTCTAAATCTGCCTTTTAACGTGGAGAGAAGAATGTATGTTAAGGAGGAGAAACTACATGACATCGTAAAGGACTTGTTGGATTTCATAGAAGAGACAGACATTTGCAATAGCAATAATGTTATATGGGTCCGAACCATCCTGTTTAATATCGGGTTGGCAGCATTCCAAACTGTTTGCCGAACAAAAGAACTAAAGTAAAGACCAATGTCGGTTGAATTTATCTCCGGTAAAGACCATTACGATAAGGTCGTGGCCAAAGTGGCTTCCGTGAGGAAGTCACTTTGGATTGGTACAGCCGACATTAAAGACCTTCACGTCAAAGCCGGCAATTCATCGGAGCCATTTCTTGCTGTCCTTGCCAAACTACTCAAAAGAGGAGTAGAAGTGCGCCTTATCCATGCAAAAGAACCGGGTCCGGCTTTCCGTGAGGATTTTGACCGATACCCGATTCTAAAAACCGGACTGGAACGGATGCTGTGTCCGCGAGTCCATTTCAAGATGCTTATATTCGATTTCGAGTCCGCCTACATAGGCTCCGCCAATCTGACCGGTGCCGGTATAGGCATGAAGAGCAGCAACCGCCGCAACTTTGAGGCCGGAATACTAACCGACGAAGCACCTCTGATAGATGCCGCCTGTGAGCAGTTTGATAGCGTTTGGCGAGGTGAACACTGTACCCGCTGCGGCCGCCGTCAATACTGCACCGACCCAATCAAATGATAATTGGCATTAAAAGAGCATATGGATATGTCGATAAATGATTCCGTATTCATCGAGATATCGGAATTTTCTTGTCAGGACATCCTTCAAATCTTGTTCTTGGCTACACATCATATAAATTTTAGGAACAGATAAAGCAATGATTCGTGAGGATCTATCCTTGAAATAGTTTACGACATTTTCATCAAAATCGGATAGGGATACGAATAATCCTCTTGCAAATTGAGATTTCCGGGAGACTTTGTTTTCAAATAGGATGAGGTCATTTTTAGACAGTTGTGCTGCGCGATACTTAGCCTCCAAGAGTATTGTATTACCATTCAAGATAAAACTTCCATCAATCTGGTCTGTTTCAGTACGATAAGAAGCGTGTGGGTCTAATCCAAAAACGCCGAACAGCTTATTTAGATATTTTTCAAATTCATATCCTCTTTTTTGTGCATCGCTGATCGCATCTAATTTTAACAGGTCGTTTACAAGAACCTGATAATTTATCTGCCCTTTTTCTGATGGTTTAGGAGTTGGATGCTCACTGTTCTTAGTTTTGGGTGTTCTTCCCAATTTGCTCTGACCAAATGAAAGAAGTTCATTAACCTTAACCTCATTTGTTGGCGTTACCAAATTTCGACTACGCATATATTTTATAGCCAAAACAATCATCTTTCCAACGTATGCGTCGGAATAGTCCGCTATAAAATTACGCAGTAAGTTGGCTTTTGACATATATGGGTACTTGGTGTAGATTGATTCTCCAATGACCTCGGTCATAAACTCATTAAATGTTCGATTTGAAAAATCGAGAACATATCCACCACTCATTCCAAGAACCTCTTCAATCAGTTGCTTATCAATGAAGCTAAGATTTGCCATGTTGTTTCTTTTTTAAGTTCGTTTCGATATGAGAATGAATAAGAGATATTTCCTCCGGTATTAAATCGATGGACTCGTCAAATATTATGCCTGTATGATGATGTTTTGCTGTAATTTTTGAGAAAGCATCCATCAGTTCATCAGTCTGACAATGAAGTATGGGATAATCATAATATAGGTCTCCGTCTTCTTCAATTTCGACTATATTGTAGTATGGAAGAATCCCAATCTCTTGACATACCAGCACATATTCTTCTTCACCAACAACCGGGGATTTTTCAGTGTTAAAGCGCCAAGTGTCAGATTTTGAATTAAATATGACATTTCGGAATAGCGGCAAAGATAATTCCAAACCCTCATCTTTGAAATCTATTGGGAATGCAAATCCGTGTGTAGTATCTTCTCCATATCTGTCTGCGGCCAGAGAAGATTGCGCAGAAAGGAGCATTAGTTTATCGGTGAGAAACTTTATATCTGGATTTGCGGCGATAGTCTCATACGGGATACGGTCAAGGTTTTTCCGCATCAGTTTATTTATAACATATTTTTTTGCACGTGCTTGTCGCCTGATTTTTGCCGCATTAGACTCTTGTCTTTTAGAACCGGAGCCAAAGAAAGTTCTTAATAATGTCCTATGCCCATTATATAATAAACTCTCTAATTTTGTTCGGGAAATGATTTCTACAGATTTGAAACCATGCTTGGATCCCTCGTCGTAGGCTACATCAAGGACTTGCTTGCTTAAATCACATGCGCATATCAAGATGAATTTGGAATTTGGCTCAATGCCGTCCTTATTGTTGTTGACTATTGCGGAATATATAGCCCTTATGTCAGACTGAGATAATTTCTGGTATCTTTTGACCTGACAATAACAATGAACACCATCTTTCGTGATGCCATACATATCTATACCTCCATCATTGCCACAAACACCGGTATGGTCAAGACGTTCCCATTTATAAAGGCGATGCAGTAATTGATACCCCAATTCCTCAAACCGCCTTGGTTCGAGGTCTTCAAAATGGAGTCTATTAGTTGTAACGCTTGGATTAGGCATAGTTTTATATCTTACCTGAGATTTCGAGTTCAGTGATAGAATGAGCTGTGATGTAAAGATAAAGTGTCGTGACGATACGTGACGACGCTATAATCTCTTCCTCGGAAGCATCCGGAGTGACATGGCTCTCGTCATTACGCAGATTGCGCATGGTGTCAAGGTATCCATACATTCGCTTGTATTTCTCACGCTGCTTGAATTTGAGGGATTTCAGTTCCTCAAATGCAAAGATACAATCTGCCAATGCAGGTGTTTTCAGCGGGTCGCGGGTGTTGCGTAGTTCTTCGTCATGAATCAACCAATAGAGTTTCTTTAGGTAAGTCTCAAATTTGGTGAGTATGGTGTTGAAATGCCTGCGACGGTCAACGAGTGTCAATTTCTTGTCGCCAAACAAGCGGTTGAACGAGTCTATCAGCAAGTCATTTGCTCCGTCAAGACTGGGAAGCGATGATGCCTGAAGGACTTTCACAAAGACCTCAATAACCTCATTGAGAGGGCGAAGTCCGGGGAAGTCGGCAAACTCATCGCTGAATGCCATATAGAGCGATTTGCGGAATGCCTCGGGGTCAAATACCAATGGAGCATCGCGGAAATGGTCGTAAAGGGCGGCTGCCATCTGCGACATTATCTGACGGTACTTTTCGCCGTTGTCAAAGAGCGACTTGAATGCCTCGGTCTGTTCTTCATAAAGCGTTGTCGCAATATCATCGAACACATTGGGGAAGACCGCCTCCATAAACTGCTGCTTACCGTTGTTATTGGCTTTCTTTGAAAGTTTCTTTGCCTCTTTGGTTGTGGTAAGTCTGTTGACGATAGCCTCGACAATAACCCTGTCGGCTTCGGAGAAATCTCCTTTATACAAGATGTTTATCTTGTCTATGATATTACCGAGTAAGTCACGTTTCGTTTCCGGTTTGCCTCCGCCATTGCCAGACTCACCCTTGACGGACTGATTCCCTTCAAGGCTGATTGCTACGGTGTCGCCCTGCTTGAACTGAGAGTTGACCAGCATTAATTTCTTAGACAGGTCAGGTCTTTCATGCGGAGTCTTCGGAAGAAGCTTATAAAGTGTGTCGGCAAAGATATAAGCCTTATATAGCGATTTGTCGAAAGTGCGGGCAATCTGAGCCATATATGAATAGAAGCGAACAAAGTTCTTTACTTTTGACCTTAGTTCAAATCTTTTTTCTTCATCCAAGGCATCGAAACGGCTCATAATAGGTTTGAAAAATCCGGACAGAGCTGCCAAAGCATTCTTTTTGCCTCTATATTTCTTGTAGATTTCGTAGAAGGCTTCCTCCTCGTTCTCGCTCCAGATATGATATTGCGCTATATCTTTTCTGAATCGGTAAACGTAATTGACATCTACCGGTTCCACAAGATCGGTAGCTGTATAGAACGGTTCAAATGCCTTTTTAATCTCATCGGCAGTATTTGAAAAATCAAATACAAACGTATCTTTCTTCAACTTCTGCCAGCGGTTGAGTCGTGACGATGTCTGCACGGCTTTTACATTCTTCAACCGCTTGTCCACAAACATTGTGTGAAGTTTCGGCTCATCAAAGCCTGTCTGATATTTATCGGCTACAATAAGGACATTATAAAGGTCGCTTGCAAAATACAGAGGCAGCCTTTCCTCGCTGATTCTACGCGCGGGTGTGGAATTGAGCTGTGACTCAGTGTAGGTCTCGCCTCCAAATTCCAACTTCCCTGAGAAAGCAACGAGTGGATTGACATCTGTATATCCTTTGCGCTTGCAATAATCTTTCATTGCCATATAATACCGCAGAGCGTGGGCACGGCTGGCGCAGACAATCATAGTCTTTGCCTGACCCTCCATACGCTGAAGAGTCACCTCACGTATTTTCTCGACCATAATCTCAATCTTTTGGTCGATAACGTGCTGATGATTGTCGTGGAATGCCTTTATTGCCCTTGTTGCAGGTGTCTCTTCGTAATCCGGATTTTCTGCGATATTCTTTGCAATCTCGTAGGCTGTCGCTATCGGAGTGAAGTTCAACAATACGTCTTTGATGAATCCCTCTTCAATTGCCTGTTGCATCGAATAGATATGATACGGCTTGTGCTTCATTTTTCCGGGCTTTTCGGGGTCCGGATAGGCTATGCCAAATGTCTGCAATGTCTTGGGCTTAGGGGTAGCGGTAAATGCGTAGAACGAGAGGTTGCCATGCTGACCTTGGGTCAACAGGTCTTCCATCAAGGCGTCTTTCTCCTTTTCAAGCTGCTCAACCTCTTTTTCCTCGATTTCGGCAAGTTCTTTTAGAACTTCGTCTGTATCGGCGAGTGCGGCTTTAGTCTTTTCCGCATTTTTACCGCTCTGACTGCTGTGGGCCTCATCAACAACTATGGCATAACGCCTGCCACTCTGGCTACCCACTTTGTCATAGATGTAAGGGAAACGATGGAGAGTACATATTACGATTCGGGCATTGCCGTCACGGATTATATCGCCGAGCTTCGATGATGGGTCGCCATCGCGGATTATCTCAACCTGACCGAGTTTGTGGTCAAATCCGAGTACGGTGTTCTGCAACTGCTGGTTTAGCACACGACGGTCGGTTATCACAAACACTGTATCGAAGACGTCTTTCTGATTTGCATCGTGCAGCGAGGCAAGTCTGTATGTCAGCCAAGCGATTGAATTACTTTTGCCGGAACCTGCCGAATGTTGGATGAGATAGTTCTTGCCTGCGCCGTTGACTGCGGTGTCCGCTGTCAGTCGTTCTACAACGTCAAGCTGATGGAAGCGGGGAAAGATTATCTTTGTTGATTCCTCTTTAACTTCTTTTTCTTTGCCTGATTTATTGACAACAATTTTTATCTTTTCCTCTTTCTGAACGGATATATAACGTTGGAGAATTGAAAGCAGCGCATCACGTTGAAGAACTCGCTCCCAGAAATATCCGGTCACATACTCACCTTCGGGCACTGCCGGATTGCCTGCTCCTCCCACATTCCCGGCTCCGTTACTACCTTGATTGAACGGGATGAAAAACGTCTTCTCTTTCTGAATCTGAGTGGTCATCGCCACTTCATAGAGATCGACACCGAAATAAGCAAGTATTCGATTGTTGAAGTGGAAGATGAACTCATTGGGGGCGCGGTCTTCCATCCATTGCCGCTTGCTGTCTTCCACACTTTGACCTGTCAACTGGTTCTTTAATTCCAGAGCGACAACCGGGATGCCGTTAAGCATCAGCACCATGTCAATGGTGTTGCGGTTTTTAGAGGTGTAAGCGAACTGACGGATTACATGAAGACGGTTGGCGCTATACTTTCGCATCAGTTCCTCATTAAGTTCGGAGGCCGGAGCGAAGTAGGCGATACGGATTTTCACGCCGTGGTCGTCAATGCCGTTGCGAAGTACGTATATCAGACCGTAACGTGATATGTCGTCTTGCAGTACCTTGTAGAACTGATCCGTAGCGTTCTCTGCGCCATAGATTTTCTGATAACGTGCCCATTCCTTCGGCTGTGTCTCTGAGATAAAATCTTGGAGAACAGTTAAATCAATGGCTGCGTCTTTGTGGTATGTCATTTGGAAGCCACGCTCATAGCCGCCTTTTTCAAGCAGCCATTGCTCAATGTCTTCCTCAAAGTTCCTTTCTTTCAAATTACTGTTGTCCATCTTCGTATTGTAGCATGCTTTCTTCAAGCAACTTATAGATGTTTCTTTCATGTGTCTGCATAGAGCCATTCTCTCCCTGCTTCCAACCGCCATCCTTCTTGGCTTGTAGATACATGAAGTACAGTTTAAGACTCTGCAAACTCTTATTATCAACCTGAGGCTTTATATTTTCCAGCTTGGAATCAACGAGCCAGTTTCTCTGTTCAGAGTTAAAACTTGAAGAAATCATAGCCAGATTACCGAATCGGTTAATCTCATCCCACTCCCATTTATCAGGTTGTTTTGTCTCATCTTGGGGATGCAGATGCTCAATAGATCGGTTCTCCCTAAATTCATATTCAAGAATTGCCTGTTTGTCAACAGCCTTTTCTCCGAATCCAATTTCGGCAAAAACATCTTCATCTTCCTTGGCAAGCAATTGTTTCTCCCAAATAGCGTAATCAAGACGCCAAAACCAATATCGGCTACGGTTGCGATTACTGAATACCAGTTCATCCAGACCGGGGCAAGTCTGATGAGAATTTTGCTTATCAGTTTCGATGAGATTGCGAAGAATCTCAGACTGAGTAAGGTTTTTCTCTGCAAGTGATTTCAGCAACGGTAGCAGCCATATATGTAGCTCAGTTGAAACATCGAGCATTGCCTGATACTGTCTTACTCGTTCATTGGCTCTCGGTAGCTCTTCATTCTCTTCGTTTCGTGCTATCAGAGTGTGGACACCGCCGCCAGCAGTGTTCTCGATTCTGACAACATACATATCCAGAATAAGACGGTATTGCAGAAGCTGATGGTAGAATTTTTCCAGATCTTTAGGCGGATTCTCCCTGAATGTCTGGAGGAGCTTTGATGTATTTTGTCGGGCTATGGCATCATCACCGTTATGAATAGCCAATACTATCAGCAGGAACTTGGCAAAAGACAGGATTGCATCCTCTTTGTCAAAACGGTCAGCATTGTTGTCTTCCTTCTTTTCAATACCGATACTTGCAATGGATTGAGCCGCTTCATTCTCTGCTGAGACACAAAGTTCGTCGATAAGCCAGTCATAATTTTCGTTACGACATGCTTCGATATACTCCTTGTATAGGTTGTTTTGTCTTTCAACGCCAATGTTTTGACTTGGATCCTTACGACCTTCAACTTTGGGTCGCAATGGCATACTGAAGTTTGATATTCTATTCCAGAGTTTTGTAAAAGCAATCTTTTTTGAATCCGGTTGGTCTTGCAACAAGGCTACTTTAAGAATCTCATGCTGTTCCAATGCCTTGCCGCTGGAGTTCATTGCCTCAAAATATTCGTTCAGAGACGACGGATTCTCCACATAATGTTCAGGCAATTCTGTGATAAAATATGCCATGCGGTCATATACCTGATTGGCAAATTTAATCAGTTGTTTCGTATCATCTTTGAAATTTTCTGTAAGAAAATCGGAGATTGTTTCAAGGCCATCACTCATCTTCTGATTGACGTATGTGGTTTTCTCGCCTTTGGATAATGCCTGTAGATATGTATAGTCATCACTGCGACCATTGAAGAAAAGTCGTGGCTTTCCGGATTCATCGCAAAGAACTTTCTTCCACTTGTCTGACACCGCTTTATCAACGTGTTCAAGAGCACGCATGAAGCCAATTGACAACAGCGAAAGTACAGTCATGCGCTGCTGTCCGTCTATCAAATCAAGTCTGCCGTCTTGTTTGACAACAGTAAGCATACCGAGGTAATACTTTTTGGAGTCCTTTTCATGCTTCTTGAAATGATTTTTCAAGTCCTCCATAAGTTGATTTACCTCATATGGCGACCAAGCAAACAGACGCTGATACAGCGGGATGCGAAAGAGCATGTGTTTCTCTTCATTCGCAACGTCAGCAGGAACTATGCAGTATGATTTATTTTCTTCCATATTCCTCAAAGATTTTATGAAGGATGTACGAGTCTGTTATTTCCAGTTTGGGGTCTCTGAAAATATTTCTCAGTGCAGTATATATTCCCCAACGGACACCGCGGGCTTCATCAAGATCAAGACCTGTGCGTATGGGATAATCTCCATTTGTGTAACTATCGAATTTGCCCAGAACTTCCGCCAAGAAGAATGTGGGTGAAGTAGCCTGATCAATCATAAGAATAATCTCACTGTTATTGGCAAATTCTCTGACACCAACGCCACTTGATGCCACTGCATAGGAGTTATAGCGATACAGAGCCATCAGACGGGCAATACAGAACAGTGCTTCTGCGATGTATTGATTGCCAAATTTCAGATAATAGCCAAACAGAAGTGTCTCGATTGAATCCGCAAAGGTTTCGTAGCGACTCTCGGATAAATTCTTTCTTAAAAGCTTGACGGGTTCCAATTTACAGAACTGTTCAAATCTCTGGATGAAGGTCTCAACATATACGAAGAAGTGTGTGCCGCCTTGTATCTTTTCATAAAAGCGGAACTGTTCACCGAATGGTGGTATGTCCGGAATAATTGGGGCTGCTTGAAATTCGTGCTGAACATATCGGTAGGAGTTCTCATCAGAGTCTTTTCTTCTCATCCATTTGCGAAGACGATATAAGTGTGTGCCCAAAACTCGTGCCAGAGAGTTGGCTTCTCCGTATGATGGGGGCAAAGATGAAACGGTGTTCCACTTCTTTGCCATGTGTTCAGCCTGTCCACCTTCTTTTCCAGGTATGAACCGCAAATGGTGGGCTTTCAAAAGGTCGAAATCCGACAAGGGAACACCTTTTGAGTTTTGGTTATTGAAGAATGTATATGCCAAGTCCAGATTTGATTCATTCACAACAAGAACAGCGAATGACACTTCTTTCAATATATTGTCAAGTAAATCTTCCCTATTTTCTGACCTCTCAATCAAAGACTTGATGATAAACTTACTGTTACCAATATTTCGTATTGACTCGGGTAACGTATATTCTGCACTCAAAAGAGGCAGATTGCCATCGTAACCAAGTCCCCAGAGAATCAGAGAAAGAGTTACAAGGCGTTGTTGACCGTCAATAATGTCATAGACACCTTTTTCGGTGTTGGCATGAAGGATAAGGGTCCCAAGATGAAACGGCTTATCCTTTTGAATTTTCAAAAGGTTTTTCCAAAGGTCTGTGATGTTCCTTTCTTCCCAGCAATAATCTCTTTGGTAGTCCGGCAACCATAATTTCAGTCCCATGACCTTTTTGAGAGGCATAATTTCGGAAGTTACTTCCTGGTTATTATCTACTGGTCCTTTTAGAGGCTCTTCGCTTTTGGGTGGATTACCTTGAAGAGTTACTTCTACTACCTTCTTGTCGATGGCGTTAAGGTTAGGAGTAATGATGTTGTATAACTCTTTGAATCGGTCAACAAAATCCTTCATTGACCTTATACCACCATAAGTATAGTAGAATTTGCCAAATGGCAATCTACCACGCTGTTCACAAGTAACAGGCGTATTCTCCAAGGCATGTGTGAGCCTTATGCCAATTTTTTTCAGACGCTTGAAATTTTCATCATCAGGCTCTGCCTCAAGATGAAATTCAAAATAGCCCTGATAGCGATCTGTCGTATATTCATAGTGAGAGCCTTTGGGCAAATTTTCAGTCGTCAGTTGAATGAAGTATTGGTAGTTTCTTCCGCCACCACCCCAATGGGTAATATTCCCTACCTTAATGTCCGGAAAGTCCGTGGCTAAACTACTCCGCATTTCTTCAACCAAAGAAGGATCTTCGCGAGACCCGTATAACCATACTAAACTCATGCGTTGTTTGTTATTAAAGTTTTACCGGTGACGGCTTCAAAAATGAGGCTCTGGCGGTATTGTTTAAGGGTTTCTATTTTTTCTTGCTTGACCTGTATAAGTCCGTCTATTTCAGAATATTTGCCATCAAGAAACTTAGCAATGGCTCTCTGCTCATCAACTGGAGGAAGAGGGATTCTAACTGATTTTAGATTCTCCTGAGTAAGATGAGGAACACCCATGCCATTTTTGAGAAAAAGAACGTTGTCCTGAAAAGGGGTGCTAAGGAAAAAGTAGTATAGATAAGAATAATACAGTGTATCGGATACTGTAATTACCCCGAGAGAGGAGTTTACCGTTGATTCGCCCAACGGCATATTCTCTACTCTTGCACATTTTCCTATACCGGCTCCATCCTTGACGATAAGAATGTCATGTAATGAGAGCTTTATTTCAGGCGACTCGTCATAGCGCAGCTGGTTTATGAAGTTTAGATTCTCCCAAACAAGCTGATTGTTGACTATATTAAACGCTGAAAGGAAAGGATAGCCCTCATCAACATATTCCTCTGCTTTTAGACCTCTCCAGCCTAATCTGGCACGAAGATAAATCACTTTCAATAAGTTTACTTCATTCCAATTAGAAGGTATATCTTTTATGCCTTGAATTGTGGAATGTTTCTTCGGTGCATTGTGATTGAGGCCATGAGTTACAGCCTCGGTAATGACAGCTTGGCGATATGACTCAAGGTCGGAAATCATCTGCTGCTCAACATCAATCAGTTCATCAATCTCGTCACACTTCTCATCCAAATAGGAGGCTATCTGCTCCTGTTCTGCAACCGGAGGTACAAAAAATGGGAACATCTTAAGTGCTTCTGGAATCAAATCCCATTGATCGACTCTAATTCCTTTAGAAAACATCGAAAAGAAAGGAATATAAGCACTGCTCCTTAGGGCAATAGAAAAAAACTTCTTATGAGTGAAGTTCAGATGGTAAGTGAAATACGCGGGACTAACAATTCCCTCAAAGTCAGTCAAACCATAAGAACCTTGCCACGATTTCATTTTGTTAATAATAAAATCGCCCGGCAAGACATGTTTATAGCCACTTAAATCCTCTGGGATGACATTATGGTTGTCGTCATCGCCTTTTTCTCCACGCAGAATTACACCCTTATCACGCGTAACAGATAAAAGAGGTTTGTCAGCATGATTCTTTTCGGTAAACTGCGTCAAGAAATTACTTAGTTTACATATTTCCCAATGTTCAGGAATCTCCCCAATCCAAGGGATGCCACTGTCTTTCATCTTGCGTTCCATCACTTGCCTAAGATTTTGGTCATCAATTCCTGTTCGCGTTCGCCAAGTAATCGGAAATGCTCGAATATTTCTGCTGCCGGGCGTGGAGATGTGTAGCGATAGAACTCACGGGTAAAGGGTATCTCATATCCGATTTTGGTTTCGGATTCGTCATACCAGAAGTCGGGCGCGTATGGGCGCACATTGTCTTCAAGGAACTCGTCGCAGTCGGTCTTCCATGGAATTATCTCGCTGTCTTTCAACTCGGAGTCAGGAGCGAAGCCGCTCGACTTGTCAGTCGGCTTGACGTATGCCTCGGACATCGCGGGATTACGCTTGCCGTAGAAGTTGCGCATCATAGCAACTTTGCCCTGTGCAATTTTCACTTTCTCTTTTTTTAAGTGAGAGAAGAACTCATAATCGTTCATCGGTTCATTGCAGTCAGTGCAAGCGGAGGCAACCTCTTTGAGAAGAGCAATGTCGGGCACTTTCATACCTGCTGCTCGCTGTTCGTCATAACTTTCTGAGAATTTGCGTACCAGTTCCTCGAAGATATAACCCATATCCACCGACGATATTCTGTCGGCACCGAGATAAGCCTTGTCGCTGTTAAATTCCTTTATAACAAGATATAATAGTCCGTTGTCTTCAAGTTTGCTGATTTCCTTGTCAAACTCAAAGCGGCGGATTATATCTATAACGTTTTCTGAAAAATGCTGAAGATAATCGTCGAAATTGTCGGCGATATTGTCCGGATCAGCGAGAAGATTCTGGAATGTGAACTTACTCGTGTTAAAGAACTGCTGACCGGCCTCCCTCCTTAAAAAACGTTCCTTTAGTACGTCATCCATTGAGCCTAACTCTTCATTCTTCTTCCATACCGCTTCGCGTGTCGGAGCAAGTGTATCTTCAAAACGTTTGATAACACACATTGGTAGAATGACGTTGCCATACTCATGAGGTTTATAAACACCCACAAGTTTATCGGCAATCGCCCAAATCAGAGCTGCTTTCTCTTGACGATTTATAGTAGTGAGCCTTTCGGCTGATTGACTGGTCATGGTCTTATTTGGTATTAACGAGCAATTCTCGGATATTTACATTAAGTAGTTCGGCTATTTCAGCAAGCGTTTTCAAATCCGGCTGATGGTATTGGTACACCACTTTGAGACCGTTGTGGGGGCTTTGCCAAGTTGTTGAGCCAACCATTTTCCCTGCTTGTCTGTCTCGGCAAGCACAGCCTTGATTCTATTAAGTTTAACGACTTCCATTTTCAATAAATTGGTATATGATGCAAATCTACAAATAATTTCTGAGGCATCCAAAATAACCGTCTTTTTATCGGTGTGAAAAATTTTTTGAAGTTTTTTCTGGCTACGCAGATAGGCTGCATCAGGGCTATCTAACTTTGCAGTGTCAAACAAAAGGAAGTATGGGTGAGCGGTCGAAACCAGCCCTCTGCTAAGGGGCCGAGCCTCACAAAAGGTTCCGAAAGTTCGAATCTTTCTGCTTCCGCAAAATACTGGGGTGTCGCATAGCAGCTATTGCAGGAGACTGTAAATCTCCCGTCTTCGGACATCGTAGGTTCGAGTCCTACCGCCCCAACAAATATATGCTTCCGTAGCTCAGTGGATTAGAGCGTCACGCTACGAACGTGAGGGTCGCAAGTTCGAGTCTTGCCGGAAGTACCAGACACATGTGGGGTGTAGCAGTGGTAGCTAACGAGCCTCATAAGCTCGGAGTCGGTGGTTCGAGTCCATCCCCCGCAACGAGAATATGTTTCCGTAGCTCAGTGGATTAGAGCGTCACGCTACGAACGTGAGGGTCGCAGGTTCGACTCCTGCCGGGAAGTACCGAAATGAATAAAGGCTTTGACAATATGCCGAATGTCGGTTATGTCAAAGCCTTCTTTTTATGCGTCTTCAAGCAGAAGTTCAAGCTTATGTTTTACCTTTGATAAGACTTCGCCGAGTTCATGGACGGGTATGACTGTCTCAAATTCTCTCAACTTGTCGATTGCGTCGGAAATGAGGTCACACATATTTGAGTCCAACGGCGAATTTGATATAAAGTAGTCCTCATCGGAGTATTTGTAGAACTTACCTTCGTAAACCTCAATCGGTGCTTCGTAGCCGAGTTTATCAGACTTCATCACTTGTATGTCGGCCTGAACGGTTCTTACTGAAACGCCCCTGGTTATTCCTTCCATTTCGTATAAAGCATCGGAGCAAGCCTCGACGAGATCATCCAGAGTCCACCGCCTGTACTTGTTCCTCAGGCACCGGTCTATGGTTTTGTATCTTATTAGTGCATTTTTGTTTACTGGCATGGCTGCGATAATAGTCTTCTTTGTTCATAATTGAATTGTTTTTGGGTGCCATACCGTGACAATAGGATAAGCCATAACAGGGCACAAAAAAAGTCGGAAAGCGTAGTGGACCTTCCGACTGTTTTATCCTGATTGTCTGTGGTTACGTTATTTCAACTTATACAGACCGCATTGGTATATCGTCGGAGCAATCCACCGGGCACACTTCGGTAGCCTCTATAACTGATGCAATAGAGACTGCTGTCGAAGCTGCGATAGCTACGGCGAAGCATTGTGAACGATATGTTGAGTTGCGTTGTCTGCATTGTTTTATATGTGCTCGAAAGCGAGTGCAAAGTTACTTGATTTTCTCGGTATAACCAAGCGACATTAAGTCGATTACAGCAAATAACCACGGCTCTTTCATTTAAGATAAAAGTAGAGACATAGTATCCCTTACCCAGTTCA